>Ga0209639_1000240_pt1 | contig 85344 bp, 50 predicted proteins | sample EPASupsiteHSE605_FD_187268 | JGI IMG/M metagenome (GOLD analysis project Ga0209639, IMG submission 187268) | Bioremediated contaminated groundwater from EPA Superfund site, New Mexico - Sample HSE6-05 (SPAdes) (version 2) | ecosystem: Environmental > Aquatic > Deep subsurface > Groundwater >... | reverse complement strand
GGCATAATATCAGCAATTTCACTGGCAACTGCAGCTCTCATTTCAATATCATACTGAGATTCAACTCTTTGTTTTGTGACATTTGATGCATATCTTTTAGCAACTCTTCCTTCATATTCACGAGCAAAGGATGAACCAATCCATCTTTCTAACAAAGGAACCATTCCTCTTAAAAAGAACACCCAAACCCTCCACATAAGCCCTCAAAAACCAACACCAGGCCCAGAACCGATAGGTCCTGTATTGAACCGACTATATATAAGGGGTTTTATGTCATTGCATTGTCTAACTTGATGCATGAGCTTATATCTAAATAATCCTGTTAAATGACCTGCATGACTTAAAACATATTGAAATTCATTAGCCAATTCATATGAACCTATCTGTCCTAATCGATATTTCACATGGCAATCAACAAGAATCTTTTAAAACCTCTCTAAGTAAATGATAGGCATTACCAAACCTACTTTTCCTTCTTTCTTTGGTATTCAAGGTTTTAATTGGCTTGAGACCAAAATTATAATCTAGATGAAGAAATGTCAATTCTATTGGTTTCAATTAACCAATTGTCAGTTTTTCATTATCATATTGGTAATTGAAATGTTTATTTTGGCTAAAAATGGTTATATAAAAGATCTACCATGAAATATCGTAGTATTTTGAAAAAATATTATATTGGAATTTTATTTTTACATTAAATTTATGATAATTCTTTCAAATTTCAATAAAAAATAAATTAGAAACCTCCCGCAATTACTGTTTTTTGGCAAATAGTTTACATTAAAATTCAATTAATTGTTCACTTTTTGAAATACATATTCTCAAATAATTGAACCAAAAAATAATGTTGCAATTCTCAAAAAAATTGTAAATTAGTTAAATTTTGCGTGGAGACTAAACAAATGAGAAGGAGTAGTCAACTCAAAATGGTTTCTACTATAAACTCGCCCACGATATTTCGATCTTCTTTAAGCAGTGGCTGTATATTTCTTAAACGTGATGCCAAACCAACCGTTTCTTTAAGTAATACACTCCCAAGTCGAGGATTGCCAAGTCTTTCTGCTATTCCCAACATGTCTAAGCTTTTATGTCCAATCGATGAAAATCCTGATGTTTGCATGGTAATAAAAGAAGAGACTTCAGAGCCCTCTTCGATAAATATTTCATTATTGGTTGAAAAGTGCTTCATTTCGGTTGATTACTGCTTAATTGTGGATCTGACAACTAATATTGCTAATGATAGCTTGTTAGAAGCAAACCTTCAAATAATTTTTAATTTTATTAAGGATCGCCCATATGATATTAGTATGGCTGATGAGTTTTATAAGAGACTCTTTAGAATGGCGTGTACTCATGTTTTTCATCCTCGAAATTCCGTCTCCAAACCTGTATTATATAGTGATTATCCTGTTGTATACAAAGTATCAAATGAGCCCTCACTTCGTATTTGCTATAATATTATAAAATACCTTATTTCGGAATCAACATCATTTATTACCGTGTGTTTTGTCAAAAAACTGATCAATGTTTTTGAATCACCAGTCCAAATTGAACAGAATCTTTCAATCGAGTTAGTAACTCTTTGCTTTAATCTGGCATCTGATTTAAGAGAAATGATGGGAACTATGGTATTTCGAAAAATGCTTGAGTATAAAGATGGGGAAATTGATCATTTCTTCTTGCCTCCAGCATTGACATACCTTGGAATGTTCTTTTCGAGTATAAGTCAACCATATAGTTCGATGTATTTTTTGTTATTTCGCACAATAATCTTTCCTTTGATAAATTCTCCTTTTGCCCAAGACTTTTATCAGCCATGGTCAAAACTATCACAGGTATTCTATTCAAAAGACTCCACAACAGCTGTATGGTGTATTAGATACTTGTTTCGCCATTGGCCAGTAACTGTGTCAATTAAACAAGTTCTGTTCTTACACCAACTTCAATCAATAATGGCATTCTTGTCATCTAGCTATTTCCCAACTATATCAAGGGCACTAATATATAAACTATGTCAAAGCCTTAAATCAATGAATCATAAAGTTGCAAAAGCTGCCACATCAATTGCACAAGATGAAGCATTTCTTCATCAGTGCAATATTAATAATATACCCAATGAAATCGCAAAATCATTGGACCATGCCCGAAAACATTGGAGCTTAGAAGTTAGAAAGTCAGCTGAACAGGCAAAAATAGTACTAATGAATATATGTAAAACAAAGACAATGCCAGAAAAAACTCAAAAAAGCGATACAAAACTTATTTGGTTAAAAATTGCTTCTACTGCATCAATGAGGCATCCAAATATTATATATTCAGCAACCAAGAAAGATATTGAATCCTTTTCTTTCGATGTTTGTTATTAAACTGTCCGTTTAAATTTAAAATGGATCAAAATGAGTTTTCTAATTCTATTTTTAAGCTTTTGTCGAATGAAGGTTTGATACAATCATATAGGTCCCAATTAAGGCTTGGAATACACCAAATAACAACTAAAGAAAGGGCATATTCGATTGAACCCTTTCAACATACAGTTAAAAGTGAGATTATTTGCAATCTAATTGCTGAATATCTCATCAAAAACAATTTTGGTAACTCTTTGAGCGTTTTTATGGAAGAATCAGCTTATCATAAAATGCCAAAAGAAGAGATTATCCGAAATTGTAATATGAAACCATGTGAAGAATCAATTCTTGAAGCTCTTGTGGAAAGAAAAAAGCGTCCTTATGGGTATAGAACGACAGATACGCAGACTGAATATCAATCTTTAAACGATAAATTTGCATATCTCGAAGATATTATTATAAACAAGAAACACATAGTGAAATCAGCAGAAAGAAAGAAAATGGTGAATGACAGACTTGCCCACATTAAGAAAGAAAAAGAAATGGAACTTGAAAGTCGAATTAATAACTGTTTTGAATCTCAGAAGCTTTTTGAACTTAGCAAAGCGAAAATCGAATTGTCGGAGAGATATAAAACCCAAATTAGGAGGATAAAATCCGAATTTGAAGATCTCCTGAACCAAAAGCAAGCTGAAATCAGGCTGATTGGTCAGCACGAAGAAGAATCCACAAAACTCCTTGAAATCGAGCTTAATAGGCAACTCAGTCGAGTTAGAATTCCTAAAGAAAGCAATTATACTTCTGGTATCGAAGATGTTGAGAGGAGATGCAATGCAAAAGTACAAAAAGCTGCTATCAATGTCTCAAAGCTCATTAAAAAAAGGGAAAAACTTAAAGAACTCCTCGCCCAGGAAAAAAATGCACACAAGAAATCGAGAGAATCTCTCTACGCACTACAGAAGCAATTTGCTACGCTGTCCGCTACTAAATAACTCTGTTTTTTACCAGGTTTCGGGTTGTCAAATGACAATGAGTTTTTTGTTTTTAATCTGTTCCAGAAGGTTTGTTTTTAATCCTTGGTACTGTCCGCCCATTAGCGAAGATCCATCAATGAGAACTCTGTGCAGAGGCTGGAGCTGTGGTTCGAGTAAGGACAACATTACAACAAATGAAAGAATTAATGAGAGAGTGAACAAATACCGCAATAACACATTAAACTCGACCCTTCAGCATTCATTAAAGAGATATGTTAAAACCGAATTTCCACCTGCAGTTTGCTTAGCTGGATTATTCCATTTGTTTGGAATTGGTGGATATGAAGAGAATGCTGAACTATCGCTATCTCTTCTTCAAAAGGGCGCAGATATAGGATTTTGGGCATGCTATGAAGCTTTAGCATTCCATCCATTTGTTAAGGATCGCAAGGCTTTCATGAAGAAAGCAGCATCAATGGGATCTGTTTTCGCAATGTTAGATGTTGCTTTTGAACATTTATCTCAGAGCCCTCCTAATTTCACAGCCGCAGTTGCCATTCTTAGGCACTTAGGCACAGCCTCTATCAGCTCATGGTATCGGAAAAAGCGAGGGGGGATGCAGTTTGCTGAGGCGACCAAATCTATTTATGTTGGAAGTGAGAAAGAGAAAGAAGGAGCATGGAAAGCCATGAAAGAGCTTGCCAAAAGGGGGCATTTACCAGCTGCCCTATGGCTTGCTGATGGACTTCTCACTGAGAAGACATCTATTGCCAGTTTCCCAGAGGTTGTCAACTTCCTTGTTCCTTTAATCAAAAATGGTCCTTGGAAGTACGACCCTGTGGAAATTGCATCATCTAAAGAAGATTTTAATAAGACAACAACATTGCAATACCTGAAGAATATGGGAAATGAGTTGGCTTCTGCTTTGCTATCTTATCCAATTCTGTATAAATAACACGAGTACTTTGATATTTTTACTGAGCCCACTTCTTGACTATTTCAAGTGTAAGGTCATAGCACTTGCAAGCAGTATCGATGGACACTGTTTCTTCAGTAGTGTGTGCACCATGGATTGTTGGTCCGAAAGCAATAGCCTCCAAATCGCCATAACCGCGGTTTTGAATAGCACCACACTCAAGACCAGCATGGATACCATTGATGGTTGGTTGTTGGCCGAAAAGTGATTCATAGACATTGCGAGAAATATCTGTGATACGTGATTGCATAGCAGCTGGCCATGGTCCAACGATTTCGTCGGCTGGTATGTGGATCTTTACTCCGGCAAGATCAGCAACAGCTTGGTTGGTATTCAACAACCACTCCATCATAGAACCTTCATTTGAACGAGCGAAAACTTGAATCTTAAGAGTATTGCCCTCGAACTTGGTGATGCTCAAGCTTTGGGAAGTTTGGACAAGACCTTTGATTTCTGGATGTAAAACCCAAACACCATGATAGATTGTGTTAATGAGGTTAAGAACCTTTTCAGAGTCTTGCTTAACAAGTGGTTCAACAGTCTTTTGAATTGGTGTGATAACAAGCTTTGGAACCTTCTTCTCAATAACCTTAACTTCATGAAGAATAAGCCCGTGTACTTCGTTGAGGATTTGTTCGAATTTTTCGGTCTTAACAACAACTTGGCACTTGCAAACTCCGGGGATGGCGTTATGCTTGTCACCACCAGCAATGGAAATGAGGCGGAATTCTTCTCCTCTCCTCTTGGCTTCAAGGAGCATACGAACCATCCACTTAACAGCGTTTTGGCGGCCTTCATGGATGCAGATACCAGTGTGTCCAGAAACGAAGTCCTTAAGGTTAAGTTCAAGAACGCGACCCTCGAAAGCTTCACACTTGCATTCGTGCTCAAAGAAGATGTTCATACCACCAGCGCATGAGGAAATGAATTCACCCCATTCTTCAGCATCAAGGTTGAGCATAGCACGGGATTCCATGAATGGTGGGCCAGCAAGCTTGGTTGCACCAAGAAGGCCGACTTCTTCATCGACAGTAACAAGGAATTCAAGCTTTCCGTGTTCAAAGGTTGAAGCTGATTCAGCAATAGCTAACATGGTAGCAATAGCAACACCATCATCAGCACCAATGGTAGAAATTCCAGATGTCAAGCAACCGTTCTCAATCTTGATTTGAACTTTGCCGTCTTCGAATTCACCAACAGAAACGATATCAAGGTGTCCTTGGATACAAAGTGGCTTAACTGCCTCCTTTCCTGGTGTGGCTGGGATGGCAAAAATAGAATTGCCAGCTTGATCAATCTTGGATGTAGCTCCCAACTTGTGGAACCATTCAGTAACAATAGCCATTGCTGGACCACACTCGTAACTTGGGCGCTTTACTTCTGTAAGTGCCAAAAACCACTTGAAGAATAATTCGTGTGTTTTAGGAAGTTGTTGAAGAATATCAACTTTGAACTGTCTAAGAAGTGCTTTGCCTTCCATAAAAAAGTGAAGTGAGGAAGTGACCACGTAATTCCTGATTTTTGAGTCAATCGGGTCCGTTTATCGGGTATAAACAATGGGTCCTTATCGTTGCGACGATTAGTAAAGTTAATAACGAACAAACGATTAAATTTTCTATTGTGTCCGTTGATATTTTAATGAAGTACGATCTATCAACGATTCTCCTTAAAGCCTCGGGCTCTCCCGAAAAGCGAATTATTTGTGTCAAATGGGCTCCTGATGGCGCTAGGCTTGCTGTTTCTCTTGCGGATCAGTCAATGAGTATTTTTTCTGCAAATGGTGATTCCGTTTCAAGAATTCCTATTAAAGCAAAGGAAGATGATGCGAAAAAGGCCTTTGCTATAACAGGTTTTGATTGGTCTCCAGACAGTACCAAATTGGTTATTTCTCAATCTGATCAGCTTGTATCGATATACGATATTGGACCTGCAAATGTTTCTGACTACAAGAAAAAGATTTCTGCGCGATTTAATCCAAGATCTACACCTCTATGTGTCTCATGGCCAGTCAACTCCCAAAATGAGACAATTTATGGACTTTCTGATGGGAGCGTTCATATGGGATTATTGCAACTAAAAAGAACTGAAGAAGTATATAAGCATTCCAGTTCCGCTATCAGCATTGCTGCTTCGAACAGACAAAATGCTGTAGTTATTGGCCACCTTGATGGTAATGTTTTTGTTGTTAATATTGATAATAGAGCCAGAACTATTGCTCTTCAGACGGCTGTTCCCCCTCTTGCTCTCTCATGGGGCTCTCATATTGTGGCAGCTGGATCAGATCTTCAGATTAACTTTGCTGATTCAAACGGTGGCAGTAATTCTCATGTTGATTTCTCTAATCAACAAGCTTTAAGGTGCTTCACTGCAGCAACATTTGATCCCAGTGGAACAACTGCTTTAGTTGCTGGAAAGAACTCATTATTTACTTTTAATTACTCCTCAAGAATACAATCATGGGTTCAAGTGTCTAAAATTGATTTTGAAGGACTTTATCATGTTCCATCAGTGTCTTGGTCCTCTGATGGATCTAGAATCGCTGTTTCATCTGCAACGGGTTCGTTGTTTATACTTACCGTATCAATGGGATCTTACAGATATAAGAACTTGTTTGAATGTATTAATGTTACTGGTTCCCAATTGCGTGTTGTTGATCTTCAAGATAAATCTGAGCTTAATATTCGAAGCGAATTTAGAATTCTTAACACAAAATTCCAACATGATAGATATGTGATTGTTCGAACACCACAAACTTTTGTAGTAGGTGATATGAAAAGCAAGAAGACTAGTGAAATGCCTGCAACAATGATGGAAGGAGATAATGCAATTAAGGAACGCTTTGTATTTATTGATGATATTGCAGTTCTTGTATGGAATACCGGAGAACTTACTGTTGTTGAATTTGGAAAACAAACGCCACTTGCGGCAATACCTACTCAATATGCGAGCTCATACTTGCTTTCTCTTAGATTTGGTTCCAAACTTGGCAGGGGAGACTCAAAAGTATTATCATATCTTGTAGATTCAAGGACAATAAGGATTATTGATCTTGAGACTCAATTAACAATATGTACTGTTCAGGTTCAAAATAAGATTGATTGGCTTGAACTCAATATTTCTGGAACAATGCTTCTTTTCCGTGATGCAAAGCGTTCACTCTACCTCTATAATATTCAAACCAAGTCTCTCAATGGTCTACTTAATGTTTGCAGTTACGCTCAATGGGTACCAGAGGCTAATGTTATTGTTGCTCAAAGTAAGAAAACTTTGAATGTTTGGTATTCTCCATCATCACCTGATGAAGTTCGTGTTAGTGATATTGAAGGAGATATTGTAGACATTCAAAGATCTGGAACAAAGACATCTGTATCAATTCAAAATGCTGGAACTTTATTATCAATTCCTCTTGATGGCTCATTTATCTCGTTTTCTGCTGCCATGGAATCCAAGAAACTCAAAGAAGCGGCACAAATACTTATGGAAATGCAAGATAGCAGTAACATTAATTCCTTATGGGAGGAGTTATCTGAAGCTGCAACCAGAGACCATGATTATCAAATAGCAGAGCTTTCATTTGCAAAACTTGGTGATTTACCAAAGTCGAGATTCCTCCATAAACTGAATAAGTTGATTCAAGAATTTGGCTTAAGCAACAGCCAAGTTCAGGCACGAACAGCAATGCTTCAATCGAATTTCAAGCAAGCAGAGTATTGCTTTATTGAACATGATCAACTTGATTCTGCCATTGATATGTATAGGTCAATGCATATGTGGAATGAACTTCTCGATTTAGCTGAAATCAGAGCTCCAGGCCGAGCAGCATCTCTCAGAGAAGAGTATTTTACCCATTTAATGTCAACAGGTCAATATCATACTGCTGCTAAACTTAAGGCTGCAAGAGGTGAAGTATCTGAAGCAGTTGACCTTTGTTTGCAAGGTAATAAGCCACAACTTGCTGCTGAAATCCTTTTGTCGCACCAAGAAATTGCAAATCCACAGCTATTATCTCATGTTGCTGAAGCTCTCAAAAAGAATAATAGATTTGATATTGCAGGACAAATATATGAGAAACTTGGCAATGCAAAAGAGGCACTCGAGTCATTCAGGAAAGGACATTCGTATTATAATGCTCTTGAACTTGCCAAAGCTGCTGCTCCTGATTTAGTTGTGACAATTCAACATGAATGGGCAGATCACCTTGTTTCAATCCAACAGAATCAGGCAGCAATTGCTCATTATGCTGATGCTGGTGATTACCCACAAGCTTTGAACTGCGCTATTCATGCACAACAATGGAGACAAGCTGCTGATATCCTTCATTCATTAAGGTCTTCATCTGAATCTAAGGATAATTTACGTCTTCAATATATGAGAGTTGCCAGGCATTTTGCATCAAATGGAGATCCATCAACAGCTGAAGATTTGTTCCTTATTGTTGATGCTCATAAAGAATTAGTAGAAATGTTTTTGAATCTTGGAAGAGTTCAAGAAGCCACTCGTCATTCAAAGAAACATCTTAAACCAGCAGACATGGAAAGCTTATTCATCAAAACGGCCAAAATTCTTGGAAAGAAAGCCCAAACAAGGAAGATTGCTGAAGAAATCTTAGTTTCCATAAAGAAAACCGAATTGGCTGTTGAGATGTATACATCAGCTGGTGATACTGAAAATATTGCTCGTCTTTCCACTAAAATCGACAATAAGTCTCAATTAGAAACAATGGGAGCACAAGCTGAAAGAGATGGTAACTTAGCTCAGGCTGAGCAATACTACGTTAAGGCTGGCCAATGGCAAAAGGCTCTGTTTATGTATAGGCAAGAGAAGAAATATAATGATGCTCTTCGTATCGCAAAGCAGAACGGAACTGCTAAAGATGAGGTTTCCATTGCTATTCAATGGGCCAAAGAAATTGGTGGAGCAGCAGGTGTCCAGAAACTTCAATCACTTAATTTATTGGAACCAGCATTGATTTATTGCTGTGAGAATAATGCTTTTGATTTTGCCCTCGTTATCATCAACAATTCGAAATCTCTTAACTCAAATGTTGTACAAGAAGCATATCTCAAAATCGCTGTCTATTTCGAAGGTATCAATCGGTTTGCTGAAGCTGAACAATATTTCATCCTTGGTAACAAACCAACAGAAGCAATTGAGATGTATACTCACAATAAAATGACCAGTGATGCCCAAAGAGTTGCTGCAAAATATGGTCTTTCATCTACTGTTGGTAGTGTTAAGACATCCGGTCCAGTTGCTTCAACAAAGAATCAAGGGATGTTAAAGAAAGCAATGCAATTAGAGCAAAATAGGCAATATGAAGATGCTATAATTACATATATATCATTAACCCCACAAGATTGTGGAAGTGAAGAACGTTATATTCAAGTTCTTGAAAGAGCAGTGAAAGTCTCTGCAAACTTTGTTCAAAGTAGGCTCCAAGAAATTGTTACTAATGTTGCTCAGATCTTAATTGGAATGAATAAGCATGCATCACTTGGTAAAATTTTAGAAGGTATTGAAGCGTATATGGATGCTGTAGAAATATATAAAATCGCTAATATGTGGGAAGACGCTAAAAGGTTGAGTGGCTATCTTGAACCAGATGAACAAGAGCAATTTAGAAGAGATTACCAAAAACATCTTGCATCAAGTAACAACATTTCTCAGATGATGAACATTGGAGAAATTGATTCTGCTCTTGATATTCTCGCTCAAAAAGGTAACTGGGATACATGTCTTCAAGAAGCTCAAAAGAATGGACAACAATATGTTGAGAAATATACGATGCTTTATGCTCAATCTCTTGTTAATGTTTCAAACTTCGACAAAGCTATTGAAGTGCTTGCTAAATATGCTCCAAGTGCCAATACAGCAAGTATTCCCGCATACATCAGCTTGTGTCAAACTACAATATATGGAGTTCCATCTTATCAAACCTTGCAACCATCTTTCTTTTCCCTTAGGCAGATGATGTTCAAAGTTTACCTTAACTGTAAACCTGGACTTCCAGGATTTGATAAGTTAGAATCCCTCACCAGAGCAGTTCATCTATTGTGTCAACAAGTTACTTTGAGCAAATTTGGTTTGGTTGAGCAAGCACAAAAAGCTGCTATGGCTGCTTTAAGATACTGTGATATAATTCCATCAGATTATCTCTTTTATCAAGCAGGAAATCTAATGGAAAAGGCTAGCAAACCTGAAAACGCTCTTGCATTCTATGTTCGCTTTGTTGATATAGCTGATGTTATCTCATCATCTGGAAGCCCTGCAGGAATTGATCATAAGCTCTTTGAGCAAACTGATGTACCAAGAGATCTTTGCCTCAGGAAACAACTCTCTTTCCCTGATTCTGTTGTTAATACAGTTAACGACTGGATTCTGTCTAAAACAGTATCTGCAGATTTTGAACCTCAACTCCCAACATCACCATGTGTCAAGTGTGGTAGGAAACACTACTCTGCTAACCTAGTTTGTCCATTCTGCCGAAATGCTTCACAGTTCTGTCATATTACTGGCTTCCCTGTCACAAACCCAGCCAAGTGCACTTCATGCGGTCTCGTATCAAACAAGCCCGACTGGGGCTTTTACATCTCTAAAGCAGGAAGATGTCCATGCTGTGATTCTCCTCAAACAGCTGGTGCTTAAAGACTCATTTTTTCTCCATCTTTTACTCTAAATGACTTCTCAAGAAGAAACGAATAAAGCCATTGAATATGCGGAAAAATGGGATATTCAGAGCACATTTGAAGAAGCTCTGACTAATCTATTAGTCGCTCATCCAAATGACCCTATGGGTTTTCTATATGATCAAATAGTTTCAAAAGCTACACCTCCAACAATAGATAAAGTTGTTGGAAGAGAAATTCTGGATAGTAAAGGTATTCCTACATTGGAAGTTGAAACATGGGGGAATATTTATGGCAGATCAACACTATTATCGATTGCATCATCACCAAGTTGTGATTTTTGCTCCCCCGATGATGCTTTTGTTTTAATTGATACTTCTAATACTCGTTTCTCGGGTAGAGGAGTCAGACAAGCAGTTTCCATTGTAACATCAGCTATTCAACCAGTATTAGTCAATAGGCAATTTTTTGATCAAAATGAAATTGACAATGCGATTTTAAGTTCTGATGGCACTCCAAATCGTCGAAAAATTGGAACTAATACGTCGATAGCTACTTCTGCATCAATAGCAATAGCATCAGCAAAAATGTTGAGAATTCCGCTTTTCATACATATTTCAAGGACACTTACGCAAAAAACATCGTTTATTATGCCTCGTCCAATATTTTCTTTTTTTTCTTGCACTAATGGTCCAATCTCAAAGGTCTATTTTATTCCAACTGCTTCTTCTCCCATTGAAGAACAAATTCGCATTGTTGGGGAGATTTATTTGCATTATCTTTCATCTGTTAAATCGCCAATATCTAATGATGGATGCTTCCCACTAACATCACCAAATATTGATGATATTTTGCAGGCTGCTGAAATTGCTGTATCTGGAGGTGGCCATACCCTTGGTGATGATGTTTTTCTTGGGTTTAGAGGAGGAAAAACTGCCTCACCAAAGTTTTGGAAGGGACTTCTTGAAACATCCTCTGTGGTTTCATATATAGAAGATCCTATATCATTCGATGATACAGCTGGATGGCAAGAGATCAATTCGAAATGCAATGAAAACACAATTATTGCTATGGGTAAAGGAATATCTTCAAGACCTGAGAGAGTTGCAATGGTTCTTCCAACCAAAGCTATTGTTCTCAAACCAATTCAAGCAGGTACAATTAGTTCGACTGTTGATGTGGCAAAACAGATTGACAAAGCTTCTAAAATATGTATTATATCAACAAGCGAGCGGGAAACCCAAGATACATGGATCTGTGATCTTTCTGTAGCAGTATCAGCGCAATACATTCAACTTGGCCCAATTGCTAAAGGAGAGCATGTTGCAAAAATTAACAGGCTACTTGAGCTGGCAAAAGAGATTGAAAAAGAGAATGTTGAAGAAACCGATGATAATTAAAAAGAGAATTGTTCAATATGTTTACTTTGCATAAGACTCTGGTTTTGAAGGGTATATGGATACTGAAAACAAGAGATATCATTAGGAAAAGCGATTGTAGAGAAAACCGAGGGAATAATATTCAAGTTTAGCGAAAACATTATCCCACAAATCATCTTCTCATTTAAGAAATATGTGAAGCGATCATGATAAAACTACTTAATTTGGGATTCAGATGCAATAGCTATCATAATATACCAATTTCATTAGACTCAGATTGACTATTTCATTCATAAAAAAGAAATACTTTCAGAAATCAATTGGTAAATAATAACATAACATGTTAGTCTATTTCATATTGTTGATAACCTGAGCTGCTACATTGTGATGAAATCTGTTCTCCGCATTGAATGGAAGAAAATGTTGATAAATCAATTCCACCAGGTTTATTGCTTGTTGAATCTAGAAAATAATTTTGCATGATTGATATTATCTTGCCTTCAATTTCCTTTTGCTTGAATTCAAATGTTTCTACAGATGCATCTTGATTGGATTCGATCCACTCGAGTCCTTCTTTTATAATCTCTATGATGGAATTCCTGTCCAAAGCATCGATATCACCTGAAGGTACATCATTGATTGTCTTATGAACACGGAAAATATAGCATTCTAAACAGTTCTTGGATTCAATTCTCCTGATGAGTTTTCTATCTTCCTCTTTGAACTTCTCAGCATCTTTAATTATTTGGTTGACTTCAGCTTGAGAAAGATAGCCCTTGTCGTTTTTGATTGTGATATTATTGAAAATACCTGTTGATTTTTCTTGTGCAGAAACATTCAAAAAACCATCAGCATTAACATAGAATGTAACTTCGATTTGTGGATCACCACGTGGAGCTGGTGGGATTCCTTGGAGTTTGAATGTATCAAGAAGGTTGTTGTCATGAGTTCTTGATCTTTCACCTTCGAAAACTTTGATAGTAATCTCTGATTGGTTCTCGCTTTCTGTAGTGATTGTGATTGACTTTTTAACTGGAATTGTTGAATTACGTGGGAGAACAACTGTCATAATTCCCCCATCTGTTTCGATTCCTAAAGAAAGTGGGATATAATCTCCATAAAAAATCAGATTATCTGCTTTGTGATTGTAGCCTTTAATGATGTCAGCTTGAAAAGCAGCACCATAAGCAATGGCCTCATCAGGATCAATTCCATGAACTGGAAGCTTACCATTGAAGAATTCTCGAAGGAGTTGCTGAACACGTGGAATGCGAGATGAACCACCAACAAGAACAATATCCGTAATATCTGACTTGTTCATGTTGGCACCATTAAGAACCTGAGCAACTAGATATATGCATGAACGGAAGAGTTCATCATTGAGGTTCTCGAAAATTGCACGAGAAATATTATCTGATAAATCATGGCCTTGGAAAATTGAGTCACACATGATTGAGGCTGAGGATGCAGTTGATAGAGTTCTCTTGGCCCGCTCACAGGCTGCTCTGAGAGTACGAAGAGCTCTTGGAGATTCTCTTAAATCACACTTGTACTTCGTTTGGAATCTATCAGCAAAGAAATCAACCATTCTTGAGTCGAAATCTTCACCACCAAGATGTGGATCACCACCAGAAGCCCTAACTTCGAATATACCATCATCGACAACAAGAATAGAAACATCGAAAGTTCCGCCGCCAAGATCGAAAACGAGAATGTGGCGCTCAAAGTCACTCTTCTTATTTAATCCGAAAGCAAGAGCAGCAGCTGTTGGTTCGTTGATGATACGAAGGATATTCAGCCCGGAAATTGAACCAGCGTCCTTTGTAGCTTGTCTTTGGCTATCATTGAAGTAAACTGGTACTGTAATAACAGCATCTGTGATTTTTTCGGAAAGACATGTTTCTGCAATATCTTTCATTTTGCGTAAAATCATAGCAGATATTTCTTCTGGGAGGAATTCCTTGGTATTGCCCTTGTATTGAACTTGAATCTTCGGACGATCCCCATCTCCTTGGATAACCATGAAAGGCCAATTCTTCAAATCTGTTTGAACGATTGGATCACTGAATTTACGACCAATCATACGCTTAACATTAAAAATAGTGTTGGTTGGATTCAAAACTGCCTGGTTCTTGGCAGGATCACCAATAAGGTATTCATCTTCAGTAAAAGAAACGCATGAAGGAGTTGTTCTGTTACCCATATCATTAGCAAATATTTCAACATGGTCATGCCTAAACGCACCCACACAGCTGTATGTTGTACCAAGATCAATGCCAATAACAGACATATTTTTGGTGGCAGTGAGAATTCTGATATATGATATCTGTTGGTATATCCCTAAATAAACTTCTTTACACAGGTTTTTGAATGTTAAATCATTTTACGATATGGGATCTGGATCGAGTTCGACGAAATACCCAACCATTGTATTGAAACAAGCGGAAAAACATGAAATAGGGAAGGAAGCATGTTACACAATATACCAGCGATTTAATTTAGTTTCTAACGGGGGTGACTACATTTCTGAAAAAAATCTGCTTCAGCTATTTCCTTTTTGTACTGAACTTACGAAGAAGAATTTAATGAATTTTTTTAAAATTGAAGAAAAAGGAGTGACTTTTGAAAATTTCATTCCAATATTCAGAGCATTGAGACCAGAAATCACTAACCAAGATATGGCTAATTTGGTTTACTTATTGTTCGAAGAAGAAAATAAAGGATGGAGCATCAGGCATTTTATTGCAGAAATTAGGGCTTGTTTACTGTTTTCTAGTCTTGACGATCAAAAAGCGATAGAAAATATTATAAGATCTGAACAATCCATTACTCATCTTACCAGAGCCCAATTCATGGAAAAAGCTCCTAGTGTTAACTCGGATCTACTGAAATATGCAAAGCAGCTTATTTTTGGGTCTTTTCTTTTTCAATAAACGATTATTTGTCACGTTTATTTCTAAACGGCATTCATAATGTCTCAGAACAAAGATACTCAAGATTCTCAATCACAAGGAGCTTCAACTCAAATCCAAGTTGATGATCATTTTTCTGAACCGAATACAATTGGATCTTCGACGCTGTTTGCGGAACCGTCTTCATATTACAGCCAAACAGTTGCTTATGGAACAAATATTAACGTTCCATCTGCAGCAAGTGATATTAGGCAGTTTATTCATAAATTTAGGATTTCCGAATCGTCGGAGGAACCCCATTATTTGAGCAAAATTAGGGAAATGCATGAGATTGAAACGTATAATCTTAACATCGATATGAACCATGTATATTCTTTTCAAGAATCATTGTATAATCAGATTATTTCTTTCCCTTTAGAAATGATACAAATATTTGATTCAGTCGTTAAGGAAATGTTTCAATCTATCTATCCAGCTGTCGATGATCAGTGTGTTAACAAAGTACAAGTAAGGCCTTATAATTTGAGAGATACTAAAACCATTAGATCTCTTCATCCATCAGATATCGATAGATTAGTATCTGTTAGAGGAATGATCACCAGAACATCTCAAGTCATTCCAGATTTATCAGAAGCAGCATTGAAATGCAGAAACTGTTCCAAAATTGAAAAAGTACCTGTTGCAAATGGGAAGGTTAATGAACCATCTAAATGCAGTGGATGTGGTGGTTATCTTACCTTTGAAATAGAACATAATTTGTGTGTGTTTTCTGATAGACAGCATTTAAAGCTTCAAGAATCTCCAGAATCAATACCTCAAGGAGAAACTCCTCAAACAATTGGAGCCATTGTTTTTGAGGAACTTGTTGACTACGCTCATCCAGGTGATAGGGTTGAAATTACTGGAGTGTGGAGAGCCATGCCAGCTAGAATACATCCTAGGGTTAGAACACTTCATAGTATTTATAGAACTTATATTGATGTTGTTCATATTAGGAAGAACCTTTCGAATCAGATCGACAACGAAGAATGTGATGGATTTGATGAAGCAACCAGGACCATTGAACAGATTCAAGAAAGAAAAAGCAAAATCGAGTCATTATCTAGGGATCCTGAAATATATGATAAGTTAGTTAATTCTTTTGCACCTTCAATATGGCAAATGGATGATCAAAAGAAAGGTTTGTTGTCATTATTGTTTGGAGGATCAATTACATCATCAACAAAAAGAGGAGACATCAATGTTCTTCTCGTTGGTGATCCTGCAACTGCAAAATCTCAGCTTATACAATACACCCACAAAGTAGCTCCGAGAGGCTTATATACATCTGGAAAGGGGAGTAGTGCCGTTGGCTTAACTGCATCAGTTGTTAGAGACCCTGAATCTGGAGAATTTGTTCTTGAGAGTGGAGCCTTGGTTTTGAGTGATAGGGGTGTTTGTTGTATTGATGAGTTCGATAAGATGACTGAATCTGCCAGAAGTGTTCTACATGAAGTGATGGAGCAGCAAACAATATCTATTGCTAAAGCTGGTATTGTTTGCACACTTAATGCTAGAGCTGCCATTGTTGCATGTGCTAATCCAAAAGATTCATCTTACAATAAGAAGCTTTCTGTTGTAGAGAATATTCAACTTCCACCAACTTTGTTATCTAGATTTGACCTTGTTTATCTTGTTCTCGACAGAATTGATAATACAAGAGATCTTCAATTAGCGAAACATATTGTTGGACTTTATTCAACCAGAGAAGATGTATCTTCACCGATTCCAACAGCACTTTTAACAGAATATATAGCATATGCAAAAGAAAACTGCACTCCAATGATTTCTGATGCAGCCGGAAAACTTCTTGTTGATGGATATGTCGAGATGAGGAAAATGGGAGGACAGAAAGTAGTTAGCGCCACTCCGCGCCAGTTGGAAAGCTGCATTAGACTTTCTGAAGCACGAGCTAAAATGAGATTGTCTCCCTATGTTGAAGAAGAAGATGTTGAAGAAGCTCTTAAGTTAATGAAAGAAGCTTTACATCAATCGGCTACTGATCCCACTACTGGATTCATTGATATGGATTTGTTGACTACTGGTACGTCTGCAGAGAAGAGATCCAGATTGTCAATGCTAGCACGCGAAGTGACTAAAATGTTACAGGCATCAAAGGACCAAACATCAACTGCTGCAAGTATTATTCAAGCACTACGTACAGCTATTGGACCAAATATTACTGAGCAAGACATATCTGAAGCCTTGTTCTCTTTGGAGGCTGAAGAACTGGTGTACCTGAATGTTGAGAATGGAAGACCAACAAGAGCCACTATTCTTAAGTCTAGATAAACAGAAAATCAAATAACAACGAATTTATTTTTCATAAAGAAGTACAATTGTTGCTTCTTTGTCTTGGGGAATCCTTTTTCCCTCATTGACACTAATTGATTCAGCTTTTTGTAGTGCAACCTTGACTTCTTCAACAGTTTTGGATTCCATTTCATCATAATTTAAAACTGGGAATGTTGATAGCATTGTAACACCATCTTTTCCATCCGCCGCCACAACTTTACCGTTACTAATTGTCTTACCTTCACAAGCCGTCGATATATGATTAATTGCTTTAATAAGAGGGCCATCTCTTTGGGGATCTAAATTATGTATGGTTGCAAATCCTTTTATAAATTTAACTAATGTATTTTTGATTTTGGCTCTATCGCTTGGACATGATATAATTACTGGTAAAATAGCCAGAAGAACTTCATTCCTATCTACTAATGAACAAGCTTTCTCGAGGAATTGTTTGATAATTTCGGAAACTCTATCAGTAACTAAAAATATTAAAGGGCTGATGAGCAATCTTATGATCTGAGATGGTGGAAGAGATATATCATTGATATGGTCAAGAATTTGAAAAACTAGTTCGGTATTAGCAATTCCTCCTGATTGTATATGTCGAGCATAATATTCAAATGAATTTTCCCATTTTAACATTTCGGTATATACAACAGAGCAACCAATAAATAAATTTCGGGATTCACAAAACTCAAGAACCTGAATATTATCCATTGGTTTGGGAGATTTCAAGAAAGATATAAAATTATTAAGACTATTTTTGGATAAAAACTCTAAATAAAACTCTGCATCACTCTGGTTAGCATTGGAGCGATGCTCCTCTCCAAATAGCTCGTTATGATATACTATTACAGCTGCTGGATTGTTGATTGTTCGAATATATGACGGATGAATTTCTCGAAATCTTGATAAAACAATTCTTATAAATCGAGAAGGATTCAAAAATAATAATGCGGTAAATCGAGAGCATATAGCAGGTAAAAGGTTTTTTGGATCTATATCTTGGTTTTCCAAAAAACAATGAGCGTCATTTGGGGTATCACTAAGAAGCATTGCTGTGATCATTGATTCATAGTCATGAAGGGTTAAGAAATGTCTCTCGGCAGCTTTGCTGAATCCAGCAGCAACACATAAACCAGAATAATCCTTGAGGAGAACTTCCTTTTCGTAGTCTTTATCAACTATTCTTAAAAATAATTCTTCTCTTAGAGATCTTGGTGAGCTGCTTTCAAAAACAAATGTCAGAATATTTTGTATGGATTCAGGAGGAACTAAAATCTTCCTGTTTAGTAAGTTTTGAGCTAAAACTGAAAAAAGAGAATCTGAATCCCCTTTGGGAGCATCGCTAAAACACATTGTTGCGATTGTGATAATTTCCACTGAATCCAATGATTGGGATCGACTAAAAACTATCGGGCATCTTTGAAGAAACTCCTCAACAAGTTTCGACGATAAATTCCAATCTGATTCGAATACCTTCTTCAGTCTTTTATACTTTTTATCTAATCCTGGATCAAACAACCATACAATACATACATTTGATTTTTCTTTAGAAAAATCTCCTTGAAGAAAAACAGCTTTGCATACAGTTGAAATGTCGGCTCTAGATCCTGTCTCGATAATTTGAGAAAATATTGGGAAAACATTGTCATATACAGAATCAAAATGATGAAGCAAGAACCTGTTGAAGTTCTTCTTCCTTGCAAATGCTATTGCTTCTTGAGTGAAAGATGGTGGGAGAGACACATTAATTAAAAAACTTTCCAATGCAATAGGGTCGACGTCATCAATTTCCATTGCTTTCCTAACAATTGAAGGGGCAAGTTCCGAATGGTTTGTAGCAGCTCTTAACAATGCAATTATGAGAGGCTGCTCTATTGATGAATCCACAAGTTTTGAAAAGCCATTCCGTAACAAAAACTGTCCTGATCCGGTATTAACTGCAGCTTCTGCGATTAATAGTAACTGGTGCTGGTCTCGAGCACCACTTTCAATAAAAGCCATGAGAAGTCCCTGTATTTTTTCTTGTAATTTATCGAATTCGTCATAACAATCAAATTCAATACACTCACCCATATATACTTGTAGAGATGTCTGAATAGCTTCATGAAAGTGCCCTGATTTTTTTAACATCTCGATTCTGTCATCCCAAGTTTCGATAGAAATTATATTAATTGGTGGTAATAAAATCGATCCTTTTACAGAACACATTCCTTGAGAATTAACGAAGCTATTTGGTGTGCTTAAACATTCAGTGCCATTAATGTGATAAACAACTAGCCTGTTGGCAAATAATACTGCAAAGAGCTTTCTGGTCACAAAGCTGGTTGATACAATCACTGAATCAAATTCGATGGTATTAATTAAACTAGTCTCGCCATTATCATTTGTTTCGTAAACGCAAATCGTAGATTTTGATGCCACAACAAGATAAAAACTCCATTCATATGAAGAAAATGCAACTTTGGGGTTTTCAAATGGATACTCTGCAACTTCTTTCATGTCCCCAGAAGAGCTTATAATCCTTACGCGATCAACAAATGCTACAACAATGAAATTAAGAGAGGAATCACATGAAGCGGCTGTTTTGATATGCGTTATTGGTGATTCGAAAGTCATTGAATCTTCTGTCTTAATAGTCATGTAGCTCATGACAGAAGTCATAGATAAGCGGTGAATCTGATTGTTGTTTAATGCCACATACATACATTCAACATTACTTTGAATAGCAACACTTACAACAGAAGAATTATCAGATACTGTGCAAAAAGCCACTCTGATTCTCAATCTTGTGTCCCATAGAATCACTTTGCCATTTGCATGCCCCGTTACAACATACCCCCCACATGGAGTTATATCAATAGCAGTAATATCAATATTAAATTGATCCCTAATTGTGTCATCAATAGAAGGAGAAATAATTTGGTCGTTGCCGAAAAAGTAAAAATAGGGATCTTTTTGACTGGAAAAAGCTAAAGTATTAAAACCTGATGCAAAAACTTCCATTTTCATATCCGATTTATCATGGAGAAATTGTTTTAGAGTCGATAACTCTTTGGTTGAGTGCCCCAATCGAGTTGTCATTAGTATGAATATGAATAGAAATATTTACACAAAGTGACACTTATCGTTTGGATCATAAATAGGCTTGTTCTTAAATGCTCAAGCAAGCTCGAGCCAAAAAGTGACAATCCTCAAGCATAAACCACTTATAGCAAAATACATATTTAATAATCAAAATCATAAACGGGTAGATTTAAGGATGTTGCTGTATTGTCTCAATTTTTAATGATATCTGAAATATAGTATTCAAATTGTCATGGTTATTAATTCAAATAACGTACAAATTCTCGAGCTAGGATGACACTTATTTGCCCAAGCGTATTGATGAAATAAGAAAACAAAAATAAAAAATAACTGTCATATCTTTTGAGAACCAGTTTTGCTGTTATTAAACATTTTCATAAGATTATTTAATCACACAATTGGTTATTATTATGAATGATATGTTTAAGAAATTAAATGGTTATTCTATTTTAAAAAATACGGAAGACAAAAGTTATCCATATGGATTTGACGATAGGATTATACCTTTTATTATATTTAATTATTTTGAGGCACCAACAACCCCTTTGCTCAAAGATGAATTATTATATGTTATGAAAGAATTGTCCCATATTTATAGTAAATCATTTGGTCGTGGTTTCAAACCTAATGAATTTGTGGTCAATTATTGGCCTCACAAATATATTAACTTTCTTTCGGATGATCATGAAGAAATCGAAAGAGTTTTTAATTATTTAAAATCCAGGCCAGAAATTGATTCGGTTATTAATAATTATGGCTTTGATAAGAACATTAAAGCAGGATTAGTACACAAACCCTTACATTTTCATTTTTTTATGATTAATACGATCATTGAGCGATTCTCGACTAGCCCTTTGGGAAGCATAAACTATAATTATAATAGACTAACTCTGAAATATCGAAAAATGTCCCATTATAATCTCATTCGGCAAATGAAAAAGTTTGATTATTATGATTTAATGAGACTTAGTGATCAAATAGAAAAATCAAGATTGGAATCAATCAGTTTTTGGGAGGAATACAATGAATTTTGGGGAAAGTTTGCATATGATGAGGTTTTCTCTCCATTTGAATATGCAAGGGCTTTGGGGGAAGTATATAAGCATCATTATGTGAATCGTAGAAATAAAATTGTTTTGTTGCGACTATCGAGAACTGATCTATTGGGATCTTATGATGGAATTGAAGGTGTTTATTACTTTCTTTTTGGTCTAGACAGATGTATTCGGAAAGGTGCCAATCCAAAAGCTTTGGATCCATGGATGTTAGAAGGTTTAAGAATGTATGGCAATCATAAAGTAATAGAATTATTTTGTTTGAAGAATTCAATAGTTTTGTTTTAACATTTAATATCCTTTCACTAATAACAGTAGTATCAACATCAAATAATAATTCATTGACAAATAGAATCACATACAAAATACATTTCTTCAATCACTTCATTGTAATGCTAATATACCTCTGATAGAATCAAAATAAAAGCCTCCCTTTGAATCCTTAATTCTGAGACATGTCAAAGCTAAGGCTGATTGGTGGGTATCAAACACCCACTATGCTCGAGAGAGAATTGCTCGTGAAGGTACTGTAGATAAGGCTATTGTAAGGAAAAATACCGGAAGACTTGCTAGATAGTATTTGAAAGAGCAAAGTGATATTCAATCTTCATATATAAAAGATGGCTCATTTGTTACCTCTGAATAGGGCACAACAATGCTAACAGTGATGAAAAACCGGCTTGAAAATAGGCAAAAGTTCTGATATTGGATAAGTGAAAAGAATTAAAGATATCATAAATGTTTATTGATATGAAAACTTTTTTTCCGTATATATACTTGGTGATTCCATTGAGTAGCCTGAATCAAAAACTTATAATTGAAATGTTTATTTTGGCAAATAATGGTTGTATAAAAGATCTCCCAAAGAAATCAAGTAAAAAAAACTCAATAATTAATTTATTTTTAAGGTGGAAGCTATTCCGTCAGAGGAAGTTTTTCTGTTTACGCTATAATGTTTTTTAAAGGGTTCCATGTAGGATCCTATTTTAAGTTTTTTCCCAAGTACAAAGGGTGGTTACACAAATATTTGGGTCTCTTGCTATCTGAGCGATTGATTTATTGTTATTTTCATCAACAAGAGCCAAAAATACTGATTCTATTTTATAACTAGGATTTTTGAAGCAAGAATATCTCCTTATGGATTATTGGCAGATAAGAATTTTTTTTCATGTAGGTTAATCATTTGATTGGTTTTGGGGCATCCTTAAATGGATCAAGTATTTATATCAATCCAAAAGAAAGCTCCATTGTTATCAACCCCATATTGGATAAAAGATATTGAATTGATTTAGGATTGATCAATATTTATTAATAATTATGATCGATTTTGCACCACTTCTTATCTATTTAAAGTAACCCTGTGTATCTCTGTTTTATGAGAAGAAGTATTCTTCTTTGGCCATTTATGTTTGAAGAATGATAATGGAATACCATTATTGATTCCATGGTTAAACAATTCAAGAATAAGCTGCAATTTTGTCAAATGATTTGTTTAAGCTATTAATAATTGCTGAATATGATTAATTTCGGGGTAAAAATTTCAAAAAAAGCGCAAATTTACTCTTGAGATTCCTTGCCCTTCTTGGGGTTGCCGAGAAGAACCTTATGGATGTGAGGAACAACACCAGCAGAAGCGATAGTGATATTGGAGAGGAGCTGATTCAATTCTTCATCATTACGGACTGCAAGCATGATGTGACGAGGTGAAATTCTGGTCTTCTTGTTGTCACGAGCAGCATTTCCGGCAAGTTCAAGAACTTCAACAGTAAGATATTCGAGAACAGCAGCCATGAAAACGGGTGCACCGGCACCAACACGTTCACCATAACGGCCTTCACGAAGGAAACGGTGGAGACGACCAACTGGGAATTGTAATCCGGCACGTGATGATCTTGTCTTTGGGTGCTGCTTTTCTCCATCAACTGCAGTCTTTGTGGCTGTTTTCTTAACACCTTTCTTAGCTGGCATAGATATAAATGAAGTGAATGATAATAATTTGGCGCGAAAAATCCCGCCAATTATTTGGGGGTTAAAATGGCATAATTCTGAAATTGTGTAAAGTAATGTTGAATGTTATCAATTTTCAAATATTACTTCATTTTGATAGGATAATGTCACTTTCATACCGTTTCCATATTTGTGAGACTTTTATGTAATCGTTAAAATGATATTTGTATTCTCACTGTTAGCGAGTTCTGCACTTCCATTGAACTGCACATACACATATACATATGACAGTTACCGTAATGAGATAGTTAGGCAAGTTCCTCTTAATAAAGATGATACGGTTTGCCTCATTTTTAAAGAAAATGGGCTATATAACGGATACTTTGGTACTGCTGGGTTAAATTTTGTTAATGACACGTATATTTGCCTGTGGGTTACTTATGATGATGATAATTACACATTACTGGATTGCAGAAATGGAAACGTTACTTTGGGTGCTGTGTCATTGGGATCTTATCGAGGAATTATTTCTTTTAGGGCAAAAGAGCATACATATATCAATGTTGGTGTTACAAATTATTTGAGCTGGTGTGATTACAAGATTCTTTCAACACATAATTCAGATCGAAGAGATATTGATATTTATATTGGGTATTATGGTTGTTATTATAACGCACTTCCTGGAATAATAAATCATAAAATGTATGCCAATACCACTATAAATAACTGTTATTATTCATATTACCCATATGATCCTTTTTGGACATATTTAACTCGAGGAACTCATAATTACCCAATTAGTGAAGAACTAACATCAGTTTTATTATACAGATGCTCGAATAGTTATCGAAGAACAAGAACCGAACTTTATGCTGATTCGAAATATGAAAGTGATTACTATGTGAAAGCCCTTATATCGAATAATCCTGGGTTTTATGCTTCCAGATCCTATTGGGCAGATGTTTTAGTAATCTTAATGGTAATCGGAATTATTATTGGCTCTATATTCTTGTTTTTGTTCATATTTTTCGTTTATATGTACTTCAAGGACAGAGATCAAGCACTCCAATGTTTAACAACATGCTTATGCTGTAATTCTGACTGTTGTCCTGATTGTCCTTCGGGATGCCATGATTGTCAAAGAGGAGGTCAAGGATGTGTAATATATTGTTGCGAATGTCAATGCTGTTGTCGGGGTGTCAAGGTTTTTGATTATAGGACCGATTATAACGTTTAAATCATTCTTTGGTGTGTTAATTTTTTATATGAATTTTTCCGAGTGTTTTCTCTATGAGTAATGTTCTTTTAAGATAAAAGACACAGCATGGAGAAGCCAATTGTTTTTATCACTTCCATTTTGATTCTTTTGGATTTTTAAAATATTCCTCAGGAATAATTTAATTAACTGGTTTTCAATAATGTTCATATTGATATCCATTATCACTATTGGTTTATTGAATAGGGCAACAAAAAAGAATCCCTTTAAGTTCTCTTTTCAAATCATGTGTAAAATTTGAACTGAAATGAAGATACTTTTGCAAAATTATGATGTAATGAATTCTGTTCAAAAGGTCTGGGTAGTATCAATAAGTTATTATCTCACTATCTTTTGATTAAAAATCATTCAGTCAAATATGTATCTTTAATAACAAATTATTTTCTCTTGATTCTGTTGCAATCATGAGAAATCTCAACACAAAGTGAAACAAAATGAATGATTGATTTATAAAATACTTCACTCAAATTATTGGCATCGGGATTAATTCACAATTCAATTGTTATCATTATTCTATTTTTGAAATGATTACAAAAAATATCTTTTTGAATTTTTTGAAATTTTTAACAAAAAATAACGGAAATGAGGAAGGGCACTTTTTGTAAATAGAAATGATAAGCAAACCAGGAGAAGGGATCGTTAAAAGACCCTCATCGTCAAAACGGGGAAGATTTAATTCCCCTGAAGCACAAAAAGTGATGAAGCTTCGAAAATCATTATCTCCTCCTCATAGCCCGCATAATAATGATACTATTGTATCAAATTCAAGTGCTGTACCTAAACTTGCAACAATATTAAAGAATAAGTATGTGAAACCGCATATTGTTCCTCCTGGCCAAGAATTGCCTGCTTATTCAACAAAGAAAGAACAAGCAAAAAACATCCGAAAACCAATATCAAGTAGATCTTTAACACAATCTGATCCTCGAGATGATTCACTGAATACATTTTTAACAAAAGCGTCTGTTCTCCCCTTGTTTGAAGCTTTTGAATCGTTTTTCAAATCATTCTTTCAGGCTAGGCAAGTCATTTATTGGCAGGAGGTTCCAAGTCTTCAACAACTTTTCTCATCTACACTTAATATTACTAATCCCCATCTTAGTGGAATTGTTGGTTATTCGTTTTTTTCTCGATCAATCGTAATTACACCAACAGCACAAAGTCATCCTTCGTATCATCATCCAATTGATGGTAAGTTATGCCCTCTTAATTCTCCTGTTCTTGTTTTTCCTATTTGGGATTATAATGGGTCAATTTTTGCAATAATTGAAGTTATTAAACCTGTTAATAGCGATGAGTTTTCGCAGGATGATGAAGCCTTTGTAAACTGGTTCACTCAGAAATACAAACTATTAAGCAAGTTTATAAACAAGGAACCAAAAATCGAGAATTTTACCATTGGTCTAATGAATATGTCATCCAAAGATACATTTATTGATTATCTTAAGAAAGAAGCAACAAAGTTTTTTCAGTGTGAAGTATTTGAAATATGGAAATACAATAGTAAGTCAAATGAAATGTTTCATCTTAAAGATAGATTTCTTAAAATAGATCCTGATAAATCTGGAATTGTAGGGAATTGTTTGATTCATCAGCAAATGGCAAATTGTGTCAGTAATAGATTTCATCCGAGTTATGACTCCGATATAGATGGTATTATTGATGAAGCAATCTTAGCTCTTCCATTTCCTGAGAATAGTTTGGGTATTTCTTATTGTATGGTGCTTCGACATCCATTGACTTCATCAATATTTTCCCCATATTATGAAAATCTCATGAGATTGTCGATGCCATATATCATCTCCTCACTTAATAATTATAATGAAATTTATGATTTGAAAGAAATGATGAAAAATAAAAGACATGATCGGAAACTGCTCGATGAAGTTTTGAATTTGCCTGTATTGTTATCTAAGAGCAAACCAGATAATGTTAAAGAGCTTATAATGCAAAAATGCGCTGAATTAACACTGTCTGATCGTTATAGCTTGTTTCTTCTCAATGAAACACACGATAAACTTGTTTCTGTTATTCACAGTGGGATTAATAACAGTATAGAGATTCCTGTTTCTTCAGGAATCGTTGGAAATGCATTTTCTCAATCAACCCCTATTATTGTTGATGATGTATATGATGATATATGGTTTGAGAAACGATTTGATCTTGAAACTGGATATCACACGAGATCTATTTTGGCAATTCCAATAATGAACTCTAAATATGAAAATATAGGTGTAATTGAAATGCTGAACAAAAAATCAGGAAAATTCGATATGGATGATATTCAAATTGTTCAATCATTAGGCATTTTTATCTCACTTTATGTTGAGAATGGGAAACTCTATAATGAATATCTCGAATCATCAAATCGTTTAAGACAATTTTATGAGTTTTCTAGCGCTCTGCACCAACCAAAACAACTTCATAAATTGATGGCTGATATTTTGCATGGAGCGAAAAACGTAATTGGTGCCGAAAGATCGTCTTTGTATAATGTGGATGATGTTAATAATCAACTAAAATCTGTCGTTTTTGATGGAACAAATATTGAAGTAGTAATTCCCTTATCCTCTGGGTTGGTTTCGCATTGTGTTAAAGTTAAAGATCCAATTATAGTGAACGATGTTTATAATGATCCTAGATTTAATAGAACAATTGATATTTCTCTCAATTATAAAACTAATTCTTTGCTTGCAATTCCCATTATATCATCAGAAGGACAGACTATTGGAGCAGTCGAGCTAGTTAATAAGAAGAATTCCGATTTCAACAAAAATGATATGATCTTTTTAGCATCGATAACTTCTTTCATTTCATTATTGATGCAGAACTATCGCTATAAAGAGAATATGAATTTAATTGGGGAAGAAAACGAAATCGATATATATTTGCACCCAACAGAAAAAAAGGGCTTCACTTACCCAAAGAAGTTAATGTTAAACGAAAGTGAAATAATTGAATTATCGTCAATAGGTTTTAATAGTACTCAGTTTAACCATTTTGAGATAATTAAGCGTATATATTATATTTTTTATAATCTTGGCCTTTTGGAAGCATTTCGCATTAATAACGAGATGTTATTTAAATTTATCATTTCACTCAGAAACCAGTATATAAATGTTCCATTTCATAACTGGATTCATGCCTTCGATGTTATGCAATATATGTATCACATGATTAAAACGTATCAGATTCAAAAAATTCTTACCCCCACAGATATTTTTGTTTTAATTGTAGCATCTTTGTGCCATGATGTTAATCATAATGGGTATAGTAATCTATTTAATGAAAAATCACAAACTCCGTATGGAATATTGTACTATAATCTTGGAGTAATGGAAATGCATCATATAGCGAAATCTATTGACATATTATCAAGGGAAGATACTAATCTGTTTCATAGCATATCAGGCCCGAGTCTTCAACAGACTTGGGTTTCTTTTATCTCTATTATTAAAGCAACAGATAATGCTCATCATTTCTTACTAATTGAAGAAACCGAAAAAATTCTTGCTGAAGGTTCATTTATGTATAACAATCCTAATCACAAAATTCTTTTTATGAAGCTTCTCATTAAAGCAGCAAACATATCTGGTGTTTCAAGACCCTTTGATATGGCGGATAAGTGGTACGATATGCTGATGGAAGAGCTATTCAATCAAGGAGATAAAGAAAAGCTTTTAGGAATAGGGCTTTCCAGCCATCTAAATGATAGAAGTAACAACAACAAACCCAAAACACAAGTCAGCTACTATAACTTTGTATGTATACCTTTATACAAAGTAATATCCAAAATCATTCCATCATTTGAGATGAATCTGAATTGCGTCCTTGAGAATCTTGAAAAATGGAAAGCTCTAGATGCTGAGAAAGAAGAGAAATAAATATATTTATTTTATCGTAATCCAGTTTTATGAACCAGCACAATAGATTTCCTCGAAAATATTCTCAAGACGGACCAAGGAGAAACTTTGATCAAAAGAGTGATATTAAAATCCTTATTTTAGTGGCGAATACAAAAACACGAGAACCATTAACAAACCCTGATGAAGTTCTCGAAGCCCTTGAAAAAAGGACTGAAGGGATTACTTTACCAGAAAACATTAATCTTACAATATATGAAAATACTAAGTTTTTTTATTTTGAAGTCACTGATTTTAAATTGGTGTCAAGTTTAGGATACAAAAATGGTATTTTTGATGATTTTTATTACTTGATATTCACTGAGAGCAAAAATATTATTAGCCAGATTGATATCATCACCAAAATCGTCAATGAAAAGGTACAAAAAAATGTTTTAGATATGAGTAATGTTAAAGAACAAGAACTGGTTGCTGATTTTAATAAAGTTGCACAAGGTTACTCAGTGTGTGCTATTGCTTCAATGATTTGCTTTCTCAATAATAAGCTTGATGTCATCGAAATCCTGGATTTAAGTGAGAATGATATTGAAAGTACATTCTTCTTAAAGAATATAAATCTTCTTTTTCCAAATCTTCAGAAGATTATACTTGCTGGGAATAATATATCAGGAGCGAAAGTTTCAGAAGTTATAAGTCAATTTGAGAAGTACAATCTTCAAATCATCATCAACAAAACCCCTGAATCGAGTATTACTACTCAAGGCTTTCAAAGTTTGTGGTCAAGAGCTCCAAAAGATCCAATAAATACTTTCGGAAACCCTGTAGAAAATGGTAGGATTATCCTAAGAGAAATATCCTCATATAAATGTGTTAAATTAGATGAGTATACATTTCCGACAAATTCCTTTATTTTATCATATCTTGATACTCAATGGAGTGACTTAAAAGGTATTGGGCAACTTTATAGTGAAAAGTCTGTTTTTTCTATTACCATAAAAGATCCTCCTCCAAAATCCCCATTATTGTCTCTGAAACCATTTTCGAGGACTATTGATGAACCTACTATACAAGCATATTATGGTAAAGGAGATATTTCTGATGCACATCAAAAAATCTTCAAAGTTGGTTTTTATGCCTATCCAACCGAAATCATTTCGCATCAACTTGTTTCAGATTTGTATTCTGTTATTATAAGAGGTGCGTACCAAAATGAATATGGAAACACATATGAATTCGATAGGAGTTTGGTTGTTCAATATGTCAACAAGAGCTTTAAAGTTACCAATGATCATATTTTTATTAAGATGCCAGCATCATTATAAAATATTATTTATCAACCATTTATTTATCTATTGCGATTGTGACTGGCATGATTTTAATAACTCAATAAGCTTTTCTTCATACTTCGCCCGAAGTTTAGGAATCATTGGCTTCTGTGATGGGGTCAATAAACCATTCTCAATTGAAAAAGGTTCCAAATCAATCATAATTCCTGTTAGTTTTTCAAATCCTCTCATGTTTGTTGATTTGTGAACCTGGTTCAAATTGTCCATCATTTCGTTAATAGCATGTTTGTCATTACGAGGATCGACAATACCCTTTTGGGTCCACTTTTCTGTCTGTTCTGTGTTTGGAATCACGACTGCTACAGGGTTGTTGTGATGTGAATTTGCATAAACGAATATATTAGCAACTCCTTTGGAGGTACCATAAATATCTGTCAAAGATGTTAAAGATATATACTCTCCTTGGGAAAGCTTAACTAACTGTTTGACTCGATCAATGATTTGAATTGTACCATCTGGAAGTATTTTTCCAACGTCTCCTGTTGCAAACCAGCCATCCACAATTGCTTCTTTAGTTAATTCAGGATTTTTATAATACTCTACAAATAATGAGGGTCCTCTAAACATTATTTCTCCTGTAGGAGGATTTCCTTGAGGATCATAATTCATTCCTGGAATCTTCCTCAATTTAAGATCAATGGTAATAGCTACAGGACCGACAGTATTGGGATTCTTATCACCGCATTGCTGGACACATCCTGCTGCAGAAATTTCGGTAAGTCCATATCCTTGAATAATATTTGGGGTGATAGCTGCACGGCAAAACTCATAAACTTCTGGGAGAATGGGAGCACCACCATTCACAATAAGTCGAAGCCGACCTCCTAGAGCACCTGAAAATTTATTTAGTAATAGTCTGTCGATGATAAACGATGGTGATTTTCCTGATACAAGAGACTCATTCTTTTGATGAATTGCCCACTGAATGACTCTTCGTTGTAAAAATGGCAACTCATTTATCTTTTTCTGCATATTATCGTAAAGTCTATTAAACACTCTTGGCACTGCACACATTATTGTTGGTCTAAGAGCCTGGATATCCGGAACAATATTCCTCATATCCCCAGAATAAAAACCTGTTCTAGCTCCTTGACAAATCAGAGTGGTCTGTGAACATAACTCATATATATGAGCAAGAGGCAAAAATGAAAAGTATGTATCAGTTTGGGTAACTGATGTTCCCATACCACCAAGTCCGTTGCCACCTGCTAAAATACCTTGGTGGGTTAAAACACACCCTTTTGGAACGCCTGTGGATCCAGATGTATACATAATCATCCCTATATCACTTGGCAATAGTTTGATCGGTCTGAACTCCTTATTCTCCTCTCCCATTTCGAAAAGCTTTTGCATTGTGAGAACTTGATCATTTTCATTTGAAATATCATCAGAAAAAGATATTACGTACTTAAGTTGTGAGTCGCTCAATATTTCTAGTGCCTTACTTAAATTATTTTTGTGAGATACAATAACCTTGCATTCGGAGTGGTTCACGATATATTTTGCCGCACCTGGCCCAAGAGAATCATATACTGGTACAGGAACACAGCCCAAATAATGGGAACCAAATTGCGCAACTTGCCAAAAGGTACAATTGGTGCTATAAATCCCAATAGTATCCCCTTTCTGTATGCCTAAGATTTGTAAACCCGCAGCAAAATTCATACACATTTTCTGGAAGGTTTTATAATTGATCCATTTGTAGTCTCCAAAACTTCCGTCTGTGAGAATTTCTCTTTCGCCAAAACAATCATTATCGCCATAAATAACTATTGAGCTATCAAGCATTTCGGTTGTAGTTCTCACATCTGGCCTGTAAGTGTACCTATACATTGGCCCACCTCCATTTTCATAGATTCGAATCGAATTAATGTACACGGGACTCTCATCTGGAGACTTGGCTGGGATATATGGTACAGATATACCGGATTTAATATTTGCATTATTTATCATATCCTGCTATGATGTGAATTGAATTCTCACTCACTTTTAAATCATAGGTCTTATTGAATTTCTTTATGAAACTGTGGAGAACCACTCTCAAAAAATTCAAAAAATTGAATACTTTTCTATCGATTTTGTAATGAAAAACTACTGAAAATTGATTTGGCCTTCAAAGAAATTATCTCATCATTTGAATAGCATAATTCATCCAATATTTCATTATCGATTGATATATTTGTACCCATTGTCTTCAGAATTTCGATTATATCGAGAGCAATTACAATAGCCACATTATCTTCACTATTTAAAACGTTAATTAAATTAGTTGACAATTGAAGCAAAGAATATTCGTCCATATCAAGCGCCTTGTGATTTAATGCAATAAGGGTCAATTTGAGCATGGCAATATTACTCTTAAAATTTAAATTCTTAAGGTAAGGAACTTGGAAAAGGCCAAGATTCACAAATTCAATGCATAATTCCTTTGATGCACCACATATACAAACCAGGCAATTAAGAACAGGTGGGATTGTAACTGCGGTACCGGTCCTGATAGAATCTGCAAATCTCCTTGCCAGATTATTATGAACAATGAACTGAATAACCGATGGGAGCATACACATTGGCTCCAGAATCATTGCAGAAAACTTGATCACAAATATTGACTCACTGTTTAAAAAGGACACAAGTTTGGAAATAAACTCTTCATTTAAAATGACTTCGTATAACAAAGAATTATTCTTCAAAACATCATGCAATATTTCGATTGCGTTATCAAGGATACTCCCTGAAAAATCAATCATTTGATTTATAACAAGAAGAAGAATGTGTGAGTATTCCTCAGATGGATCAATTAAATAAAGCTTATAAAGAAGCGTTATCATTGAGGATAGTAGACTCTCATTAATTTGTTTGTAAGAATTGAAAAAATCAGCAACCTTTGGGAAAAAATTGAGAATTTGAAGCTTTTCTTCCTCTTTATAAGGAAAATTCCTGACATCTGTAGCCAATTCAGATAGGATATATGAAAGATGATATAAAACCCTATTCGATGTTTGGGTATCTAAAAATATATATAAATGATCAATGGCATTATGAGCTTGAACGTTTTGAAAAGGATGTGGTAGGGCACTGACAGCTTCAGACATACAAAATAAAATTTCATATAAGCACTCCATCACAACATCTTCATCAAGAAAAGATTGTGATGCTGATGAAATTATCAAATCAGCAATATAATCGTCAACATGTTGAGAATCTTTATCGGAAAAATACATAAATAGGCTTTTCCACGCTTCTGGACCTGGAATCAGAGCTAATGCTTTAACAAACATCATTAATTCCTCCCGAGAAGAAGTATTATTCGTCATAAACACGGTAATGTTAGTTAGGGAATCCATCGAATTATTTAATCGTTTTCATCTTGATGAAATATAGTGTCACATTGATCTTTTGAACAGCATTTAACAGTGATAAATGCTTTTTTATGCACACTTTTTTAAAAATTGATTTATCAACAACCTATCATTACAAGATTGTTGAGCTAAATGAATTGAATTCCTATAATATGGATCATAAGTTTCGAATTCTGCACTTTAAGATCAGCAAGTAATTGTTGAAATCAGAACACATTGAACTGAAAAATCAATCTCACAATTTAATTGAATGATTTCTTGATTTTTTTCCAGCTGCTTTTAATTATTCTTCATTCATCATCAATAGTTACTCATTGAGAATGATCATATCAATGGTTTCTATTAATTCAACCATTTGGTAAGATATAATTAATTGAAAGTTGTTTGAGCTATTGAATCTTTTAACTAATTCTAATGGTTTTTACAAGTATTTATTAGGTGGTATGAATGAAATTCTCAATACTGATTTCAGTAGGCCCGGTGAGAAACGGGTTAGGCTTTTTTACAAACATAGTTCTTTTGCTAATCGACTTTTAAAAAAGGGTATTATCAGAGTTTGATAGATAATATTGTTGATTGTGGATGGTATGACAGCACATTTATGATTGTTAGGGAACAATAATCGTGTTTTCTGGGTTATTGTTAATCCCGGATCAATGAAACCATCAATTCAGCCTCAAAGGATTTCTTCATAACAGTATCTATTCTTAACACTCGTTGTCCAAATGTAGTGCTTTGATAGTAGTAATTAAACACTAGCATTATTAAATTATCCACAATTAGTATATTCTATGGGAAAAAATTTTCATTCTTTTAGTCACAAAATCAATCGTCTGGTTAATTATATGATTCACACATGAGGAATGCAAAAAGCCCAAGAAATGATTTCATATAATCAATTCTGGATAACAGGGTTAATGATACTGGTAACCTTTGACATGTTAAGTATTTAATTAATGAGAGACTATTGGTTGAAACATTAATACTTGAAAGAATACAGTTGTTGAGTATTGGAGCTTTTAATGTATATGTATACTTATCAAAAGCACAATTATTCAGAGTTATATTGCCTTCCCCTCTGAATAATGGCTCATAATTCTGAGAAAAAACACAAAAGGATAAAACAGGATTGGAATTATATGAATAAAGAATGCCATGAGTTGAAAATTGAAATGAATTATTGACAACATTAATGCTAAATCCATTCTGATCACCAATGAAATTTTGAATGTCAATTACACAAGACTCACCTGCTCTACAATTAGCAATGGCTGAAAACCCCAAATTAAACCCTGTTCCAATATGTATTAATAACCCTGCTGAATAATACTTTGGATAGTTATTTGAAACATTAATCTTATCCATTGAAATAAAACCATCTCGGATTTGTAATGGATATTGCGAATTCAACAGAAATCCATCTGGACACTTATGAACTGCCACATTTACGAAAAAATTTCCATTCTTGGCATTAGAATAAATACAAGGTCCTCGATACTCACTTAAACAACAACTAAAACAAGAGCTCTCAATTCTCAAATGCTTGGAAAAACTCAAATAGAATATCGCACCCCCATTGCAATTCACATATGTTGTTTGGCATGAGTAAAATGTTGTAAAAACAATATCAAGAGATGTTGTAACATTATTGAAACAAATCGCTCCTCCATGTTCATTCGAACTAATCTTACACTCTGAAAACAAAACATTATCAATTCTACATACGTTTTGAAGAGTAGAATAGACTATTCTGGTCGAGTTAAGCGACAATATCGAAAAGCACATAAAAATGACCAGGATTATCACAAAATGCTGCAATAGATTCAACAAAGTCGTTTTTTAGCTTTTTGTAAATAATTGTAAAATGGACAAAATAAGAATTGGGTGCGCTATTTTGGGATATTAGGAACCTAGAGTCTGCTTTCCATAAAAGAAAATCATTTATTTTTTATGGTAATAAGAATAAACCGAGAAAATAGGATATTTGTGTAATCACAAATTAGGGTGCTATATGTATGGAAAAATCTATTTTAAATTACTATATTCGGTATTAATACCATTATACCCTCAAATAAATTGATTTCAATTTATTTGAGTGTATTTATTCTATTTGAAAATTATATAACTATTTGATGCTTTTTATGGCTTACAGGCAGTAAAAGTTGGTTAATTTTACAAAATTTCATTGGTGAAAAGGGAACAATGTTTATCTATCAAATACATTATTGTCTGAAAGATGAGTTTTGGGAAAGCATAAGGAATTGAAGCATTCAGATATTAAAAGCTCATCCAACAATGAATAAATAAGTTACCAATTCCATATCATGATCTTTATAATAATAGTATTTTTTATTAATTTTTAACTTTATTATAGAACATAATGAACTAAATGGAATACTGGTGAAATAAATAATTCACCTGGGTTTTCCAAATTTGGTCGAATGATAACAGAAATTCATTTATGATTATAAGTCTTTCTTTTCGATAATGATGAAATATTGACCCAATCGCATCCGAAATCATTTTCCAAACTATCTTCAAGCAGATGCCTTATCTGAAGATTAGTGGCGATGCTTATATATATATATATACAAAACTACAATGAGAGCAATGAATAACATGGATACTATTGAATAAATTAACCATATCATTGTAGAACCTTTTGTAATGGCTTGAGATATGATAGGAATCTTACAAATATGTGAACCTGGGCCTTCGATAATTACTGTTTGTGTTTTAGTAAAAGAATTATTCAATGATGTTGTAACAACCAAAGAAGTAGAGATTGATGATGAAAGATCTATGAGATACCTCAAGATATCCTGAATATAAGCAGAATAGTTAGTTTTGATTATTTTGAAAAATACAATTTATTATTGAAAATCTTTGATTGGCTGGTCTCACAAAACCCTGAGATGCAGTGATATTTTTTTGTACATTTTGCTTCATCAGAACTAGTAATTGATTCGGTTTCACCATCAAAATCAGGTACAATGATCTCTATCATTGAACTTAAAACATCAGCTTTTCAAATGGAAACATCAATAACATCTGAGAGTTAACAAGTTTTTTGAATTTATCCAGTTTTTTCATATATATTCTTTCCCATAATACGCCCTAGCATTTTGTTTTATAACAACTTATCCCAATAAGCTGAGATAAACAAGATAATCAATAATTTTTTCGATTGGTAATATTATATTTGAATGATAATCTTTTTTGCTTCATCTGAGTCTAAAGAAAAAGAATCCAATTTTTCCTGTGAAAATCTTTATCATAATAATACATTGTATTATAGAAATTGAGTTTCTTCATTAAGTAACCAGAGTCAAATAATGTTTGTTTTTTCTAATTAATAGACCAATTTGGAAAACTCTTAGATTTTTGGATTGATTAATTTTTTTAGTGGAAGGTGTTGATGAGATGAAAATTGGTGAATTCAATGGATATTATCATGACTGTGGTATATATTCAGATACTAGTTCAGATGAAGTTAGAAAAAACATTAAAAACTATTCGACAAAATTAATTTATACTCCTAATTGTGCAAAGATACAAATCCAATATCGTAATAACAATCACGGTTTCTGTCTCAATTGTGGAACAGGGAAGAATTTTTATTGTTAAATGAATATAAATGTTATTTTGTTTTTAAAACACAATATGATTTTTCCAAAAAGTAATATTTTGCATCATTCCAGGAATAATTGTTTTTTCCAATTGACTCAATAATTTTTTAATTATATGGCCGATTATATGGATCTACATATTTCTCCAAAATTGAACCACAGAATTCGATATCAAAGATCAAATAATAGATGAAAATATCCCGTATTGTACACTCACAATTGGATATTCAATGGGGAAAAATATATTTATTTGATGATACCAGTATTTACATTGGAAATTTTCTTGTAGGATAGAATTGATAATATTAGTCTTGGAAGGTTCAATAACTTAATACTTAATAGAATCATTTTGAATTGATTATTTAAATAAATATCTTTGATTCAGACAAATCTTGTTTTTGAAATCATTTAACTGGATGAATGTTATTCATTTTCAAAAGTCTTCTTGCTTGGCTTTCAAAAAACTGTTATTTGTTCCATCTCTCATCCAAAATCATTTTGCAAACATATTTCCAGATGGTTTCTTGCTATGAAATTCATCGCAATTCTTCTATATATATATGAAACAAATAATAGGATAACTATCAAGCAAGAACACAATGAATACATGATCCATGTCATTTTTGGATGTTTTGAAATATCTTGTGTTTGAAAAGGATACTTACAAATATGTGAACCATAATATTCAATAAAATATGTTTGAATTTCCATGAAGGAATTATTAGTTTTTGTTGATATTTCTATTGAAGAAGAGAATAATAAAGTTGAATTATCAATGAAAGAATGCGAAACTTCAAGAGAACCTTCATTTGTAAAAAATAGATAGTTTTGATTGTTTTTGAAAATGCAATACATCATCTTTGATATTCCTACAAATACATAAACAATTCCATAGTATTTTGGACTGTTGTTTCGAACAATATTTGCAAATGACTTTGATATTATTCCAATTTCGGAATTGAATTCAATACAAATGCTATCAGAAACATTGTTGTTGAAGAAAGTACAATATGAACTCTTGAATAATGATGGATCATCGATATCAATCCCTGAACCAGAATATGCTTTGTTCATCGAAAAATTTGTGTTATCAAGCCTCTGATTTCCATGAGTGAATTCAATTGGATGATAACCAGATGTATCATGAGAGCAATTTGATATTGATAGATACTCAAAAAGATTTGTTTGTGAAGCTTCAAGATATGCAAAATGACTATAATAAGAAGCGGAACACCTATTGGCACATGTCATTTTCAGAGTTGAATTGGTAGAATAAAATAATATGGCTCCTCCACTCTGAGAACAACCACAGTTATAGAACATTGACGAATTTATATTCATTGAGAATGTTCCACCACTCACAAAAATCACACCACCATTATCAAAATACGAAAATGACCTCGAGAAGAAACAATCAGAAATATCGATAGTCTTATTTTGATAAGACCTCCCTTGATCCAAGTTTTCGCTTTCACAATTAACATGAACAACCCAAGGTTGGTCAAGGATAATCAATATTTTGTGAAAGGATGTTCCCTCAACAAATCTTTCTCTGTATTTAGTAAGTGATATGTGAATTTGGTGTTCATTTATACATGTATCTTTAAATCCAACATTAATCATCAATAAAGTGATTTTCATTAAAACCATTGAAAGAAATATTGTTGATATTCTTCCTTTGGTTGTATTATTCCGTTTTCTATTGTTTCGGGCTGCTTTTTTGAAGAATAAATGAGTGAAAAATAATAAGAAAAGAATATTCTCTAGATTCTTGGAAAACATGCAAATTATGATTTGATTAAATAAGAAAAGAATACTAACAATGAAACTTCTCGGTAATGAAGTGTTTGAAATAATGTTTATACCAAGAACCAAGCAAAAATCAATAACATTTCTTAAGTATGAATACCATTGAGAGCTCCAATTCTTGAAGGAGGAATTTTGAACCCCTTTTCTCAAGCTTGGCTTTTCAAGATGAATAATTGGCAAAAATAATGTAGAAAAAGTTATAGCATTCACATCTGTGTTGATGTTAATGGACATCTTGAGCAAACAATAAAATGAATCCTTGGCTTTTTGATTGTTTTCTTGTGAAATATCTCATTCACAAAAATTGATTGATTGAAAATAAAAAAATTTGACAAATTTATGAGCTTTTGTGAAAATAACAGATCATGTTAAGTTTTCAAAGTTTCCTGTGGAAGATCAAGAAGATAGAGTCCAATTAGGATACCTACTAGACACCAAGCCTATAATTAAGTTCAAAATTATAGAAGAAATATCAAAAAGGAATCTCAAAAAATTGCTTATATTTCACTTTCCCAGAAAAAAAAGTGAACACAAATGATCACACATCGTTCAATATATTAAACACTTCCATTATCTTTCAATTATCATAATATAATTTATTATATGAATGATGGAAAGAATACTCATGTAAAAAAACAAATCAAAATGTACTAAAAATCCCGACTTAAGATTATTAAATCGAAACATGTGTTTGAACATTTGGGACAATAGTAGATACCTCTTGAACAGTCTCCTTTTTTTATTCTCTTCAAGCCATTGGTTGGTATTATCTCATCAAAATCCGCATATTTGCAATAATCAATTGATTATAGACTAACTAGAAGGGTTTGTATCTTAAAACATTCTTGACAAGTACATGATTGGCCGAGATTAGAAAAGCATCTTCATCAAACATTTCAATACATAAAAAATTCATTTTTTAAAATTGGAGTACCCTTGCTCTGCACTGCTTGATTTGGGCATTTAAATATGGTTAACAGTATGAAATTCTTTGGAATTATTTGTATTAAGAATGCCATGAGTTGAAAATTGAAAAGAATTAATGAAAACATTAATGTTAAACCCATTCTGATCACCAATGAAATCTTGAATGTCAATTACACAAGACTCACCTGCTCAACAATTAACAATGGCTGAAAACCCCAAATTAAACCCTTTTCCAACATCTATTAATCTCTGATTCCAAATGGAAAATGTCTGAAGGGTGAACTTCAGAAAAGGATGCAGATATGAGAAGATAGCCAGAAAAATATGCCACATTTTTCTTTCAACAATATTTTTGTAAATGAAATGAAAGATTAGCATATCATTTAATGATCCCTTTTATTGAATATAGCAATTAAAAATAATAACCATTTTTAATATCGGAACTCTTGAAGTGATTAATGAAAGTAGCTTACCGTTACACGTAAACCCAGTAAATAATCTAGACGTTTCATTTTCAATAATTGAAACATTGTTCGGATATTGTTTTCTGTCAAATATTTGTTATAATTCCTATTCTTAAAAAAAGAAATCAAAATGCTTGAAATTATTCCTGAACTATCTTCATTGATTGATCTGTTTTCTTCACAAGAAGATTCTAATTTCTTCCAAACATTTCATAAATCGAAAAGTTATTTCTCACGGGGGTGTTTTAATAATGATTCTTTTAATTGTTTGAATATCCTTAGATATTTTGTTCATAACACTTTATATGGATCAAATGGATTACAAATTATGTGTCAATTCTTGAATATTGGGAATCCCACACTTTGGCTTTTTTCATTTTTAATAGTTGGAATACAAAGTATCCTAACAACGAAAAAGACCAACAGAGCTTCTATTTATTGCTTGAAACACTCAAAACAAACGATATTGGTCCTAATTATTCTATTAATTAAAATTATTTTCTCAAAAGGTTGTTTTAATATTCAAAATGAACATAAGAAACCATTGTTAAGGTTTTTACAAATAGAAAGAATTACCAAAAAAATTATATCAGTGCAATTATTGCCTCTATTATTAACCAATAAGGGATTTTTTGTAGCTCGAATTTGGTGCGAAGCCGAAATTATTGACATGGGAAGATCTTATGTTAAAAAGAATATTAATATATCTCACTGCTTTTTTTCACGATCATCAGTATTCTATGATTATGGAAGTGTAATTTATGTTTCAGATGGTGGATCTTATTCAATGAATGTTAATTACTCAATGTTCTATAACTGTGCTTCTTCATCATCGGGAGGAGCAATTCATTTCACTTCAACTAATTCATATCTCAGAATGATATGTGCAAATAGATGTTTCTGTGGATCTTCAAATGGAGGACAATTCGCCTATCTTTCGGTTTATCAGGCGAATCAAGTGGAGTTTTCATCAGTATCAAATTGCTCATATACAACTTCAGGATGTTATCCTATTTACATACAATCAGGTAATCAGAGGGTTGATAACACAAATAGTTCAATGAATAATGCAAAGATGGATTCTGGTATTCGTATCTATTCTCCATCATCATTTTCAAGCTCATATTGCACTTTCTCTAATAATAAGGCATCTGATTTCATTTGTATCTTTATCTATGCAACTTCTGGGATAATTACAATGTCATATGCAAACATTGTTCATAATAATAGTCCAGTCCATCGAGGGGTTGTATGTGTCGATGGAACTGTATTAAAAAAGATGCAATATTGCATATTCCAAAACAACCAAAACACTCTATTCTGTGTGTGGGATGGTTCTCTTGAAGTATCTCATTCATTTATCGATCATTCATCATCATTGTCACTTTATACAGCTGTATCAACAGCATCGAATAATTCTTTTGCAAATAGAATGACTTATCAAGTTCAATATTTCCAATCATATTACTGTAATGCTCAATTGCCGGCCCCTGTTCCTTCCCCGATGAGAACTTTGTTTGGAATCCAAACACCACAGGAAACACTCGAGAAATCTCCAATGAAATCAATTGAAGAAACAAAAAGTAGAACAAATCAAGAAACTTATTCGAAAACAGTAATGAACACAATAGATCAAACAAAAAGAGTTACCCCAGTCAATACTCTTGAAAAAACACCAATGAAAACACTGAAAGAATCTCCATTTATAACAAATGAAGTAACACATCAAGAAACACAAAAAGAGACTATTCATAGATCTTATGCTGATTGCATATTCACTAGAGAAATAGCTAATTTGAGAGAGGTGAGTGTAGTATTCTCATTTTCTTTCATATTTCCCATAGTAATTCTAATGATTTCTTGAGTAAAAACTCATTGGATGATACTGTCCAATTAATTGTATTTTCACCGAAGCAGTATTGTTGTAATAATTGAGAAAGAATCTCCAATAGATTAAAGGAAAACAATGTATTAGGTTGAACTAAGAATTATTTAAGCTTTTTTTGGAATTTTTACTTTTTTTACAATAAATGGAAAGATCCAAATCAATGGGACTGAATTCAATACTTACGAAACAGATCGAGTCATACGCAAGAAACCTTGCAGATTTATGTGAGAGGTTTATTGAATATGCAAAGGAAAATTTGTCGAATCTTGGGAAGTTTCTTACCACTTATTGCTATGGCGATGAAGAATATTATCGATTCATATCTAGTTGCTCGAAGTATAATTTAAAAACGCCTCACGAGAGTTTTCAAACATTTGTTTCTTCATTACCCCTAATTGATAAACCAGATGTCACTATTCCAGAGAAAACAAATGATAATATATGGATTTATTTTCGTCCTATATTTGAAAAAGCAGATAATAATCCTCCTTTTGAAAAAGCTTTGATCAATTGTTTTTTACTTGTGGTTATTAACGATTTCCTGAATATTATGCTGAAAAATCTTAATTCAATAGATGAAAAATATGTGAAGAATATATTTGGGTTTATTGAATCAAGAGTTCTTCTTTTTGAATGTTTTAAAGAGCCAATAATACATAGTTTTTTAATCACTAGGTATTCAAAATCATTACATAAGATTTCCAGCATTAACACCGATTCTGTATGGAAAATCCTTGTTGATTCAATGCTCAAAAAAGGGGAACAGATATATTACCTTAAGATTATGGAATCAATTATTGTTCCCAACAATGATGATAGCAGCTACTATTCAACACTAAAAATCGTTTTTGATATAGTTAAAGACGAAAATGAAAAAAATTCTAAAGAGCTCATTATCGCTGCGGCATGGTTATTAACAAGTATTATGTGTCAAAAGCTATCATATAATCCAAACGAGAATAATATAATAATTCATAAAGATATTATTATTTATTTCCAAAAAAAAGTAGATAACACTGCAAATTACTTTTTATTACCATTCTTTGCTCTGATTTCAAATTATATCGATATCGAACCAAATTTAAAATCTGTGAATAGCTTTTTAAAAATCTATCAAAAGAACAATTTAACACCAGAAAGTTTTGAGTTTCTGATTGATTCAATATCAAAGAAACTGTGGACAAAAATCTATCTCCCAAAATCATGGAGCGAAGAGAATTCATTTAATATTAATTTTTATCGTCAAGATACAGATCTTTCTGAACTTATAAATAATATTTTTTCTTGGAAATCCTCTGATTTAGAGAAACTATCAAATGATTCCTCTGTAATCGTCGGACTTTTTCTTCAACTCGCAATTACTGATTTTTCCCAATTTGTTTCACTATTTATGGCCACATTTTTAAATAAATTAGAATTTAGTTCTGAGCTACCAATATCACCATTTCTTGAGTGTGTTTACTATCTTTTCAACAATATCGATGATAATATTGGGAAATATGATCCAAATAATCAACAAATCATCGGATTGTTTAAATCATTAGTTAAGAAAGTAATTCTAAGGCTACTTAAGCAAATGAATACCGAATTTGATCGATGTCGTGCCAATATATCTGTGAAATCTATTTTTTCATTATTGGATTCGGAAATTGACAATAACAAATCCAACAGTAATCTTTTCCGAACCATTTTTAAAACCACATTCCCAGTTTATCCATCGAATTTTGGAGTGAGGTCTTTTAATCTTCTTTCGAAATGGGAATATTTTTTGCCAAAAGACATGTCAAAAGTATTTGCTCCTATTAATCCTGAAGAATTTGGATCAAGCAAAAATAAAGATGTTCTGAGTAACATTACTGAGAAATGGATACTTTTTATATCTGTATATCTAGAACCGAACGATGAAATAATCGATAAATTGTGTTATATTTTATTTTCTAGTTCACATATTAACGCAGCATTAGCAATCAGAACAATTCAAATCTTGATTCATATTGATCAAAGTATTGTTGCTCTAATTATACGAAGTTTATGTCAAATTTTGAACAATTTTAAACTTAACATGGAATCCCTGCTCATTCTTATCAATACAATGAATAGTGTTTTGGAGTCTATTCACTATGAAAAAATATCTTTGGATAATGATATAATGAATGAAGTCCCGGTTTTTATTGTTTTGGGATTATGTGTGCCTTACGTTTCTATTAGAGTGAAGATTTTCGAAATAATTCGAATTAAAGCTTTCATGCCATACCTCTACCAGTTCCAGTTGTTTCTGGAAAAATATGACAAAAATATATGTTTCAGAGCTGTATCAAATATTATTCACTCATTTACTTATTGTGAAGATGAAGAGATACGTACACTTCCAGTATCATCATTTTTTGATATTGCTCAAACAAATCGATCAGTATTGTATCTATACTATTTGTCATCCTTTTCTTATTACCTAGGCAATTGTGATAACGAGTTTCTCAAACAATCATTGATACCTATATATAAAATGCTCTTCAAAATTCTGAGATACTCATTCGATAGTTTCGGAACAATATTTACCAAAAATTGCCTTACTTTTCTAATCCCTCTTTTTGTTATCATGGATGATAAACCTGATCAGTATCGTGCTTTCAAATCTTTGCAAATTATGAATCTTATTTCTGAAAATGAGAATTTTATAATGAAATTGCCAATAATTGAGATTTTGGGTATCTTTTCTTCAGTTTCATTTAAGCTCGTTGATCATTTAGTACCATTTTTTTCGAACACAAATGATATTTATATTTACTGTTTGCTTAAAGTTACTAAAGATGCATTATCTAGAGGATATTTAAATATGATTAAATCGATTCCCCTTCGTTACATTTTTGAAATATCATATTATTATCAATACCAAAAACAAACTTTTACGAATAATAATTTAGTTTCTTCCCAAATGGAATCTATTCAGGAATCGAACAGAGTTTTTGTTTGTGACTTGTTTTATTGTCTTGATATGGTGTATCAAGAGCAAATTAAAACAAAAGAGTCTTCATACAAAAAGCCTTATTTATCAAAGGGGTTATTCTTGTCAACAGCAACAGGACATGATTTTGATAATATCAAATGGTTCATGTTTTACTATTCATATATTGAAAAATTTGAATCCGAGAACATCATCTTACTTAGAAATGCAGGGCTTTCTTCATTTAGCTCTTGGATGAGAATATCTAAAATTCCTCAAGAGTATTGTATTGAAGTATTTAAGGTTTTAATATCTTCGCCTCTTAATACGAAAAATATATGTAGTGTTATTTTTTCTCAATACCCATCTCAGCTAATGATCTATATTCTTAATGATTTGAATACATCTTTCATGGCTTTTCAGTGTCTTCAAAGTCAAATTGACTGTCCTAATGAGCTTTATAATAATTTTCAGAGAATCTCTGAATACAGAGACAATTTATATATTGAAAACCCAATTTTTTCATTGTATTATAATCACATCGGTTCAATTTTAGCATTATCATTTTATTTTTTGATATCATCCGATTATAACGAAAGAACTGCCGCAATTGGTTTTTTAGAATCAATTTTGCTAATAACATCCATTATTAGGAATGATAAATCAATATGTATGGTATTACTTAAGGCAATTCACGAAGTTAGGAAGACTGCTCAATCATCTTTCCTTGTTTTTGTTCAGAGCGGAGTTTTCTCACTTGTTTCTTTATTTGAACAACATTTTTCATTTTGTTCAGAACAATTTATTGGCATGTGTTTTAAATTGCTGAAAAAGATTGCCCAGCCTAATGTACATGATAGTAAATCTTTTTCAATGACAAATAATAATGAAGACAAACATGAAGATAACGAAAAAAGCAACTTTGAGTTCCTATCAGTGAACAGAAGTGAATTGGTTTCTTCTTTTATTTCTATATTTTTGAAGCAGCTTACCTATGATCTTAAGAACGACGGAATATGTATGAATTGTGAGATTCTTTTCCGAGAATATAAAGTTTATGACTTTTTCGTTGAAGTACTTTCTGCATGCACTAATATTGGGTTGATTCAACCATTTACAATAATTCTGAATATGTTAATTGGATTTGATTTACGTTTCTTCATGTTTTCCTTAATAAATATTATATACAAGCACAAAGAACATAGTGATAGTGCTAAAAAGATAATGGTTTATATATCTAAAAAGAAATCCGATGAATTTATTCAAGAGATTCGTTCATATCTAAGTGTATCGGCATGGTATTTTTATGAGGTTCAAATTGTTGAACCTGATACTCAAAGCCCAAGTACTATTGATATTGATTATAACAATACCATAGAATTCATTCTTGAAACAATCGAGGTTTGCCAAATCGAAGATACTTCAATTATTAATTCTATTCTCCCAATTATCATAGCATTCATTGCAATCAGAAATGGCAACATTCCTGATCAGGTCAACGAAAAACTTCAGTTAATAGGTAAGTTATCAAACAATATATATTTTGGGACTGGTTTGGTAGATAACACCAAACTAATTGACTTTTTATTATTATTCATTGTTCCTTCGGCAGAATTGGAAGTGTTTTTGCTTGAATGGGGATTCAGTTGTGGTGATCTAGATACAGCCAAAATGGCGCTCACATTATACAATCGTCTTAAATTTGTTTTTCATGCAGATAACATCCCAACTCTAATTAGATGCATTTTAGTTTCATTAAAGAATATTAATGAGTTGAAAAACCATAAATATAGTGATTCGAAAACCCAAAATTCCGTTTCAAAGGGTTCAAAACTGCCGAAAATTGAAGAATTTATTGGACTTTGTATAGAGATTATGATGTCAATAGATATTTCGAACTATACACCTGATCTTTTTTGGATATCATGTTTATTGTTGAAATGGAAATCCACAATTTTATCCAAATCGAGTTTATTTGTTTTAACTATAATTAAAAACTGTGTATATTCAAAAGCACTCTTATCATCAATTAATGCCCAATTATTTGGAAAAAATATTAAGAAAACAATCATAGCCCCAAATCTGGAATTGTTTAATGAATTAATGAAATTGCCACTAATTAACACAGAGTCGATCGAATTGGTTTTTGAAATCATAATTGGAATCACAATAAATGGTTATATAGAATTATTATCCAAAGATTTCAATATGATTGCGAGTTCATTTTTTGTAGTGATTCCATATATCTGGGGAAACAAGAATAGTGATGATTATAAGGTTATTGAATCACATTATAAGGGTGTTTTTGGAAGAGTATATGGAAAAAATGTCGATTTATTTCCAGACCGAAAAAGATTGGTTCCATATTTTTTGGGAGAAGGATTTGATCCAACAATATTATTGGGATTTTATGGGAAAGTCATTCGGTTATGCGAAGAAAAAGTTTCTTCTTTTGTGTTTGAAATTTGTACCGAATTATTACAAAACAATAGGGAACAATCAGTACCAAAAGTATATTCCGAATTGATATGTTCAACATTATCAAACATAAAACTCTCAGCCTCAAAGAATGGTATTCGGTTCATTGAAACTGTTTTAAGTAAGAGCGAGCGAATAGAGTCTAATGAACAAGATCATAAGCCTAACAATGATTGGATCCTGAGCGATTTAATTGATTATGATACTCTTATTTCCGAAATCAGATCAATAAGCTCGTTTTCTTCGATTAAAACATTGCCAATCCCAACTAACCCAGATCTTTACTTGTTAGGACTGCCATTTCAAAAGGCAGTCCTCGGACCTTTAAGTAGATCCGTATATTCTCCATTTCTCGATAGATACAATCAGTTTTTTGGTGCTCAAATGCAATCAAGCTCACAAATTACCCATACTTATCAGCATTATAAATATGATCCAGATGAAGCATTGAAGTTAATATTGGAATTGAATGATGATATTAGAAATTCCAAGTCCAACCAAATAATGGCTAATGAAACAGAATTTAAAGACCCTGGGATGATCTCAATCGATCTTGAAGAGTTTTATCCTAAAGATGAAGAGATACTTAACATGAAAATAGACTAAAATGCGCAACTTTCTCCTATATTCTTAATGGGTTAGGATAAGTGATCATATACTTCATTGATAAATTTTTCCCTAGCTGAGCATCAACCAAAATAGATATATCCCCTTATTAAAAAATAGAAAATCTCTGATCAATCATGGATAACAAATAAATATAATAAATACCAGCTGTATTCAGGCAGAAGAAGCCTGAAGAAGGTATTTACAAATAAAAGTGACATTTATGTCTGAGATATTTCAACGAAACCCAGCGATTCAGGAATTCTTGGAGAAACATTCTCGCCAAATCGTCATAATAGAAGAGATTCTTCTTTTTAAGCGCCCATTTGTTTTGGGAGTTCTTCTTATCGCAATTTGGAGTCTTTTTGGATATGCTCATTCTGTTAATGCGGGATTTTTTGCATCTGTTAGCCTTTTCGCAGCGGTTATTTACTTAATTTGTGTTATTGATTCACATTTCCATGAATTCGTTATGCAAAAAATATTCCCTGAATTGCCAGCTCAAGAAGATCAATCATCAAACAGGGTAAGATCTTTTGAAGAATTGAGAGATTTTCTTGATATGTTGATACAAAAAACCTTCCCAATCGTGAGAATTATCACTTTTCAAGAACCAAAGCCTCTCCTTCTGGCTTTAATAGCGTTTTCTATATCTGTGCTATTCATATTTATCAAACCTTTCTGGTTTAACATTGTTTTCGTCACTTTAGCCCTCACTCTTCCAGGTGTTTTATTACTACCCCCTGTTAATGGTGCCCTTTTCGCTGGTGCCGAAAAGGTAAAGACTGAATAAAGCCCCAATTTTAGTTTTTCTCCATAATCGATCAAAATCCAAAATTTTATGCACAGTTCTAACACCGGGCGACCAGCCTGGATCCCAAATGGAACATTCAGGTTTGAAGATATTGTTGGTCAAGCATCAAAAAAGCTGGATATTCCAAATATACAAGCACAAAATACCAATATGGCAGCATGGTGGGATGATGGAACTTTCAGCAAAAAGGGCAAAAAAGCGAAGAAGATAATTCCAAAAAAGAAAGAAAGTGATGATGAGAATGAAAAGGTCCCTGTAATTCCTAGGAGGCCATCCGACGATGATTTGTTTTATCCAGAGCCTTTGCCTCCTGAATTAGAAGAGATACCTCTCATTATTCTTGAACAAAAGTCACCGCCAATTTGGACAATTGGAATATCTATTGTGTTTATAGTAGTTTTTTTTTGTGAAATTGTTCAAGCAGAAGGTATTTCTCTTTTAGGTGTGAATCCATTAATAGGCCCTTCCGAGTCAACTTTGCTACTTATGGGGGCAAAATATGGTCCTAATATTGTGAATGGTGAATGGTGGAGGCTTTTTAGCTCAGTGTATCTGCACTCCGGTATAATTCATTTGTTTATTGTTCTGGTATTTCTTTTTGCTACTCGAAATGTTGAGATTGGAAGTGGGTTTTGGAGAGCTTTTTTGATTTTTTTGCTTGCTGGCGTATATAGCAATGTTCTCTCTTCAATTATGGTTCCAGAAATTATATCATCGGGCAGCACAGGTGCAATTTATGGGTATTTTGGGCTTCAATTCTCTGATTTAATATCATCATGGAGGATTGCAAATGATAAATGGAGTAGATTTGCTTGGCTATGCGTTTGTTTCTTTTCAACTATCATCGCAGGCCTTACTCCTTATTTAGATAATTTTTTGCACATTGGAGGGTTTATTGTTGGCTTTTTGTTCGCCTTAATGCTTCTTCCAAATATGAGTTTTGGAGAGTGGGAATCAATATGCCATGGGTTTATTGCATTTTTAGCTTTCCCTGTCCTCGCAACCGTATTCATGTTTAGTCTTGTCTTTCTTTTTCGGAGCACTAATGCAGGATCTTCATGGTGTAGCTGGTGCCACTATATGAATTGTATCAATATTAGTGGTTGGTGCCCATCTATAAAGGGAGGAGACAACCAAAATACTTTCTACCTTAAGTAAATTGTTAGTTTTATATGCAGAATGTTGAACAAGAAATTTCTATTGAGAATTCCGAATTAGTTAGCGACTTCGACCTCCAAGAAGAGATCAAAGAAAAGTTTGGAGTTTTGAAAAGAAAAAAATTGCAGAGAAAACAATGGTTTCTGTTAAAAAAAAAATTATTGTCTGATTGCAACAGAAGGTTTTTTGAGAGAGTGTTTTGTGATTACTTAGAGAAAAAAGCAAGGTTTTTGTTGAGTGTTTGCTGGAAATATCTTACGAGAAAGACACTTTTAAATAACAATATCAAAAAAATGCAACTCTTGAAGAAACAAATTGAACAAAATAAAGCCAATGAAATTAAATTAGAATCTATTCCAAATATTGCCCCTAAGGAATACAAATCGGTGATTACCGATTTTCGACCGGGATTATTATTGGAGGAGTCTCCTAGACCCAACAATAAAGTCTATAAAAAGAAGAAATCTAATAGATCATCATACACAAAGGAGAATGATCAACAAAAAGATTCATTCAATATGAAAATGATACAAAAACCGAGTTTTGTTAAGGTATCCCTGGCTCTAATAATGATTAGGAAGTTTATTCGAAGATTTCTTTGGTTAAATAGAATTGGGAAGACTTCATTTAATATTAATTGGATACCTGACATCGAGAAAATGGTGAGCAGTTCTCTTGAACATAATGCAAATGTTATACATAAATGTTCACTCAATCGATCTGCCTCGAAATCATTGTTTTTTGCAGAGAATTTTGTTGATTGTTTGTCTTTTGCAACAACAACAATAGGATTATCTCATCTGGAAATGAAACCTCCAATGAGATTCAAAACAAAGACCACAAAAGACAAAAAATTAAGGATTTCAAAAGGCGAGGCTATTCTTAAGACAGTATACGAAAGACCACAATTGAATTCGGAATTGCAAATCCATGAGTATTTTTCCATTGAACCACAATTAGGAATTTCTATGAATGAATCTATTGAACTCAAACCAAAAACTGCACCAATAATAGATGAATTGTTCTTGTCATCAGGAAGTGAATCAACTTTTCAGGAGACACAAATAACAAAGAATGAACCAGACTTCGTTTTTTCTGAAGAAAGCATTATTTCCGAAATACTAGTTGAAATTGGGGAAGAAATGCCACCGTTTTTCATTGACTCTTCCTCAAGCCCAGAAGAAATCCGAAGCCCTGGATCACCTGCTAAACCTGTTGATAACAGTCAAGAAGGGTCATTCAATTTTTTAACCTGAGTATCCTCAAAATACCCCGAGAAAAGTGAGATAATTCAAAGAACCACAGAATTATGGTGAAATATTGAATCACTTAATCGTTATCACTTGAATTATTTAGCACCAACGATAAAAGTGACATCGTTAATAAAGAATAATATTGTAGTATGGAGGGTATTGTTGTTAATACAATTGACAGTGATGACTTACTAAATCGCGCTAATTCACAACTAGAGAATGGTTTTTCTATCGCAGCATCTGTTGCACAAGAAATGATATCCGAAACCGAATTTGAGTCAGCAGCTAAAGCTGTTCTCCGATATAATACAGGCAACACAAAAATCCTTGAGTTGTTCCCAAAATTTCTAGAATTTGTTGATCCAATTAAGGGAATAATTGAGGATTACATGAAGCTTTCAGAGGCAGGGACTCTTACTGGAGAGCAGTTCATTACTTTAGGGCACTGTTACCTAGTCACAGGTGATTTCCCTAATTCTTTTTCGGCTTATGTAATTGCTCAAAGAGCTAGTAATGAGATTTCTGATCCTTATTTTTGGTATGGCCTGGGAATAGTTCACCATCACTACAAATATAGGGAGCATGCAATTAGTTGCTTCAACAAAATTATTAATTTAGATGATTCTTTTGTGTTTTCTCAGGATTTGCAGTTCAGATATGCCATTCTTTTGCGTACACTACTCAAATATGATGAATCTCTTGAATACTTTCATAAAGTATTACCTAATCCGCCAAATAATTTGCTGGAAGCTGATATTCTTCTTCAAATTGGATACACATATGAAAAAATGCGAAAAACAGAGAGTGCTTTCATAATATACAAAGACATATATTCCAGATTTCCAAAATCTAAGGCAGCGATGCATCAGTATTTATGGTTTGTTTTTCTCAATAATTGCGGAATAGCTTTAGAAGAAATCACAAAATTAGTTGAGAACATATTAATGAACGATCCAGCAAATCCAGAGCTTATGCTATTATTGGCTAGGATTGCTCTTAGAAACAAAGACTTAGAAAAGGCATACCAGTATTATAGGAGCTGCCTATCATTCTACAATGATAACCCATACTTTTGGTGTGCATTAGGTACATTGTATTATCAAAACGGCCAAATCCCTGATTCATTAATGTCATATCAAAGGGCATTGTATTATAAGAAGGATATTGAAGAGCCATGGCTTAATATTGGCTTAATTTATGAAAGCCAAAATGACTTACAAAATGCTAGCAAAATGTATGATAATGGAAGGAGAAACTGCATTAACTCATCATCACTTACCACTCGTTATGCATACATTGCAGCCCAAAGGACTTTTTCATCAAATTACCCCATTGCAGATGTTGACGACGCCATTTTCTTCGAGAATTACGCAGAAAAATTCTCGAACCAGTATGTGGCGGCAGTGCCTTCCTTACCAAAAGCGTGTTTAGGACTCAAAGACACAGAAAGAGTTGATGATCTCTCAACTTTCCCAAAATCACTATTTGATTAGTTTATTTTAATAAACAATTTGGATATAAATGTGTCGAGAAGTGGATCTTCCAGAAGAAGAAAGTCACAAAACTTTCTCTTCTGTTCCTCTCAAAGTGGTTAATAGAGATTATGATAAAATTCCAATTATTCCACCAATTAGGGGTGTTGATAATTCATTGTCAGATAGTGAAACAGATGGGGTTATATCTGATCAGAATGAACCTTTTGATAGTTCTGATTCTGACAGTACTTCATCAAGTGAATCTTCAAAATGATGTTTTTAATCAATACCATACATATCTATGGATTCTCTTTCAAGCTGTTCTATGAAATCCGGGTGAGCAATATTGATCAATGCCTTGGCTCTTTGTCTTGTTGAAAGGCCCCAAAGATCGGCAACACCATATTATGTAATGAATTTCGGGTTCATCGCTATTATATTTGGATTATTGGTGAATTCTACTGAGTCAAAGTAATAATATGGGTTGTCATTGATTTCTTTGTATAGTTTTTTTGATCCCATGGCACAGCCAGCAGTAACGAAACCTTGCTTAACAACTTTTCTTGAATTATCTACAGCTCCTGACTTCATCAAATCCAAGATCACATCTGTGAGGAGAGTTGAATGCACTCCAATGTTTTTATGGTTTTTGAGTTTAGAGAATACTGAGTCAGAAATACCTCCAATTCCAATATTCATACATGATCCATCAGGAATCAAAGATGCGATACTGTTTCCGATTGAATCAAGTTTTTTGCATGATTTACCATTCTTAAATTGTGGCAAATCCCTATTTGTTTCATATACATAATCGAGATGAGAGTAAATTTTCTCGAAATAGAGAGAAATATCCAGATTGGGATATCTACAATCAACAGAACAAAAAAAGTCTCATGTTTAGATGGAATCCTCCGAAAACAAGACAGGTTTTAGCAGACAAACAAATCGAAAATAGGATTAATTTTGAAGAATGATTATAGACAATAATATACCGAGTAATAAAATCGTTTTCTCAGATGAATCTAGAGTTTCTATTCAGAATGATTCCCGTTATATTTGGAGAAGAATTGGTGATAATTCCGAATCAATCTTTTCGGATAAATCCAAATTTCCAGTATCCATTATGATTTGGGGTTGTATTGGCTATAATTATAAATCAAATCTTGTGCTCATTGAAGGAAATCTAAATTCGGAAGCTTACATCCAATAGCTTGAAGATCATAAGATTTTTAATGATATTGATAGTTGCAAAGAGAAGGGAAACTATTTTTTTCAGCAAGACGGTGCAACATGTCATACTTCGCAAAAAACAATAGAAAACATATTCGAAAAGTGTTTAATTCTTCCTAATTGGCCTTCTAATTCCCCGGACCTGTACCCAATAGAAGTATTATTGGGAATTTTGAAAAGATATATCAAAGTACATAAACCTCATACAAAAAGAGATCTCATATTCAGAATAAGGAAAGCTTGCGATATGATTCCTTTTGCAACTATCTACAAACTTGTTCTATCATTTGAAAACAGAATCAACCATATGATTTTGAAAAATGGAGCATGTATTCAGGATGATTTGCGGAATCATCGAATTAAGGAGATTGACGGATTCGAAGGGTATTAATCTTTCTCTAATACATTATAAAACATGGTTGGTACAATTTTGAGTCGGAAACAGTACAAATAAACATGAATGAATCATCAAAGTAATAGTAACTTATCCCAATTTTGAGAGTCTTTTTTCACTTTTTGAGAGCTCTTAAAAAAAGTCTCATATTATCCTGGAGTACCGAATCAACGAAGATGAATTGCTCATGGATTAGGTTGAGATTATTGGAAAAAGATGGGATATAATCCATCATTTCTTCATTTAAAGGTCACCAAAAATGGTAGAAATTCGATACAAAACCCCAAATAATATGAAAAAACTTCATTCAATTTTTTCAATTCTTCCTCAATAAATTCATTTGCTCAAAACTGATGAAAGCCCATGGATTGTCACATCGAACAGCGCTTAATTGGACAAAAAAAATTCGGGATAATATTGATTTTATTCCCCCAAATCTTAGACGAGGTGGTCCACATGATAATTTGCTTCAACCTCAACATATAAATCATTTGATCGAATATATTGAAGAGAACCCAAACTCAACATTAATGGAAATCAGACTTGATCTCCAATCAACTTTCCCATCCTTAAGAGAAAAACGACTTTCTTGTACCACAATTTTTAATCACCTGGATAACCAATTATTAACTAGGAAAAGAATCAGATATATAGCACCCAACAGAAATACAATGGAAAATATTGATCCCCGGGCTCAATATGCTCAAAGAATAATTGATCTCCCTGAAAACATACACCAAGTATACATTGATGAAACCAATTTCACTTTACTCACAAGAAGAAATTATTGGAGATCACATATTGGAAACAACTCTACAAAAGTCATTCAAATGAATGGGTGCGCAAGATTAATCGTAATTTCTGCAATGGATAATCAACAAGGTCTGGTTTATAAAGAGAAAACAACAGCTACTGTCAATTCCGATAAATTCCTCGGATTTTTAACCAATTTAATTAACAAATTGCATAATGAAAATCCAGATACGTCATATGTCTTAATTTTTGATAATGCAAGGATCCATAACAGAGAAAAAATAACAGATAAAAAATCAATATTTTCCATTATGGCTATTATTTTCTCCCTCCATATTCACCATTTTTAAATCCCATTGAAAGAGTCTTTTCAAAACAAAAAGCTCTGGATAAAAAACTTTTAAGACAAAAAAATCAACAACAAATCGAAACAAATATGTTAAACTGGGGAACCAGATGTTCAAGGAGACTCGATATTCTTTCCGAATGTGTAAATGATGCTCGAAGAGAAATCAGGGTATTCCCGGATAATATGAGACATTTTTATAAGAGCTCTCAAAAAGTGAAAAAAGACTCTCAAAATTGGGATAAGTTACTATTACTTTGATGATTCATTCATGTTTATTTGCACTGTTTCTGACTCAAAATTGTACCAACCTTTTTTTATAATGTATTAGAGAAAGATTAATACCTTTATCTAACAAAAAAAGTTCTTTGAATTATAAAATGGCATTGAAAAAAGAAATTTGCTCGACGGGAATCACCATTTTTTATATTCACAATTTTTGAGAGCTCTTATGAAAAAGTCTTATATTATAAGGGAGTACCGAAATCAGTGTTAATGATTGTATAGCTTTTTATTCAAAAACTGTATCATATTTATCAAAATGTATTGTTCGACAACCAATTGATGATGAGTAAAAATTTTACAATATCCAATTATTTACACAAGTTTGAATTTCTGTTACACAAGAATGAAGTGAAAAAAGTATTACATTCCTCATGTCAAAGACAATCTGAACCCTGATGATAGCTTGAGTTTCACTACTTCTGGAGCATAAGTTAAGAAATCGGATTTTAACAATTATCAAAAAGTTGATTTCTAAGAAAATTAAGATAAAAAAAATCTTTTCAAAACTGAATGTGTTCTGAATATGAAAGTTATCACTTCATTTATATCAATGCAAGATTCTCCAAGGGTACTTGTTATTTACTATTCGTTTGAAGGAGCAACAAAATACATCGCCGAAAAAATAGCAGAAAAATCCGGCGCAAAGCTCCTTGAAATCAAACCGGTAGACGAGCTTAAAACTCATGGATTTATGAAATATGTAAAAGGTGGCCGCCAAGCTTTGACAAAACCGCGCTTGGAACTCTTACCATATGAACTGAATGAGAACGATTACGACATAATAATAATTGGGACACCTGTTTGGGCATTCACATCTTCGAGCCCAATGTTCAACTTCCTTGATCAAAAGAAGCTCACAGGGAAGAAAATTGGCCTGTTTTGCACATACTTAAATATTGAAGGTAGCACACTTCAAGACATGCAGAAGCAACTCGAAGGTAACACCATTCTAGGAGGAAAATCATTCTCAAACGTGGTTGAAAACCGAGATGATAGAACAAAAGATGCCGTCCAATTCATCGAAACAATCATCGAAAAGTCCAAGACGTAACTCAGGTTAAAATAAACACACACTTTACAATGTATACTTATCAAAAAGTGGAGATAACTGCCCTTCTCAAAATTCTGAGGATAAGTTGCCCAACAAAGGTAATGTTGGGGCCACTTGGGCAAAGGAATGGGAACAGCAGAAAAAACTAGTAAAGCAAGACTCATCATTGAATGAGTTTCCATAAATAATTGTATTGAATAGTTTACCTTAATTTGTCTTCTTTGTTAATCCCGGAATACACTAATGATAGGGGAAATAACCTCTAAAAAAGAGGGTAAATTATTACCACAATAGATGATTGCTGTAAATTTCAGAAACAAGAAATTCAATGTTAGTAAAAAACATTTTTTTAATGGAATCACTTGAGAGAGCTTATCAAGCTGGTCTCCAGCTTGATCAAAATATTTCTAATATTTTCCAAAAACCTGTGGTTTTTATTAAAAATTCTGACAATAAAGAACTTAGGAATCAAATAAATGATGTTTTTGATTCTCTTGGGAAAATATCTAGTCTGGAATATGATCATTTTGTTAGCTTGTTTTCTAAGGATTCTCAATTGATTTATAAGCAAAAAATCAAATCAAATTGTTTTAATGCTGATTTTTTAATGTTATATAACATTTCTTCAATGAATATTTCTAATACATTATTAAGTAATATGGAGCAACTCTTTTCTTTTTTTAAATTTGAAAATCCTATAATTATATTTAACTTCTTTATGGATAGCATTGTATTTGATTCTTCGGAATCTGTTGTAATTGATAAGAAAAGGTTCAAAAAATTATTGGATCATCTGATTAAACATTTTTATATTGGAAAAATTGACAATTGTTTCTCAAAGGCCATTATTGGATTACTTAGGCTTGATTCCCGTAACTTACTTGTACTTTATGATCTTGGAAATATTTATCGAAGAATTTCAGACTCCATCAATTTCTCGTTTTCCCAGTTTTCATCTATAGGTCCATTTTTAACAAAAATTGGGGCTTCATTACATGCTTCATTATCCGTTTTTGTTAATATTTTCCTTTTAGGTTTAATGGATCACAAACGATTCACCATTAATAGGATTACAAAAAAAGAAAGCTTTAGGTCATATGAAATCTCCTCAATATCTACAAATCATTCAGTTTTTTTAGATTTTTATCGTAAAGATTCTTCCAACGGGGTTAACAAAGGTTGTATTATTGTTTTTCAGTCTCCGAACCCAACCAAATGGTATATGAAAACTTTTCATCTTGCCTTTGTATCGATTTCTAAAAATGTAGACCAATATATTGCCAAAAAATATCAACAAGTCACCATTTCTTCAATGAGAGTTTTCGAAACTCCAAATATGGAAAATTCGATTTCCAATTTTCGAACCAATTTGTTAACAGGAACCGCACTTGAACTTATCAATACCACATTTTTTGACCTAAGGGAACCATTATTGTATGTATTATTAGATTACTTAGGTTTAGGTCCCCAAACAGTCTTTTTCATGAATCTTTGTGTATTTGGAGGGTTTTATATTTTAACCAAAGAACTGCAGAATTTTCAAACGGTTATATCAGAGTTTGGCGCTGTAAACATTGTAGAAGGATTGGATGCAATTAGCAATGAAATTCTTTCAAAAAGTGAAAAACTGGCAATTGTTGAAACAGCAATACTTATTGAAATATTAATGCTTGAAGATATGAATGGAAATAATTTTGGATTTGTTAATGAAGACAATACTCGGTCTCTTCTCTCTATTATTGATTTTGCTCCTCCTAATAAAGACTTTATAGCTATCTTCCCTTCCGATATCGAAGAAAACCAAATCAAAATTGCTAAGTTTAACCAAATATATTTTGATGAAGCCCCTTTATCACATTCAAAAATTATTAAAAGAGAGAATTGTAAATCTCTAATAAGAGAAGGGTTCCTTCGCTTGAGGAGCAGGATGAATAGACTTAGAAAACCTACTATCCGCTTATTTTCATATCCTTCAAGTAGTGAACCTATGGCATTTTCTCAGTTTACAGAAGAATATTATAATTCTGGTGAAGCAATTGGATTTTCTGAGTTTCTTAAATCTGTTTCTGAACAAATTTGTTACCATATTTTTCAATGTAAATCAACAATTGATGGTGAATTAAGGAAAAATTCCGAAATGCTTGGCTTCATTGATGGATTTATGGATACAGAACGAAATTTATCGAATCCAAAAAGATATACCATATGTGCCAAAGAAATCCTCATAAACTACATTGACATTGTTAGTTTAAGGTATCAAAAATATGAGACCATGCTCATCAATGATACATTATAAAGTGGTTCCAAAAAGTAAAGCGCACTAATGAAATTAATTCTAATTTTTTTTATAAAAAAAATTGTGGTTCATGATAGACTCTGGATTTCTAGAATTGGGGCAGTTATATAGCTGGAGTAATTGATCGGTAGATAAACTTTATTATCATGTAACAAAAACTTCCCTTGATTGATGATACAAGCGATTAGAAATGTTTTTTTGAATGAACTGAAAAAAAGTATCAAAGAATCCAAACTTGAGAGTCCACACTATTCAAGAATTTCATATCAAATACTCCACATAGACAATTCATTATATTATTCAACTTATAATAAACATCAGGATACCTTCGGCCTAATTATTTTCGGACAAATCTGCATAATTGTTTATTTTTCTTGGAGTACTTATTGTTGGGGTATTCCTCCTTATTAATGATACTGAAGGCATTTGGAGTAACACTCATCAGACTACATGTCTATTTTGGATTCCATGAAAAATTGGGTATGAATTGGTACATGTAACTCTTTCAGGTCATTTTCGAGTTTTTATTGTGGATCTGCATCAGGCATAATAGAAACTAAGAGTAGCAGTTTTATTGGGCATTTAGACAGGATTTGTAGTTTATATCAAGCAGAGAATATAAATGTTTTGAGTTATAGTGCTGTTATTAAGGATGTGGTGTTTCAAAGCAAAACTAGTTCAGGAGATGGTGGTGCAATTTATGTATCTGCTGACTATGGTGTTTTTGATTGCTCAAATTGTTTGTTTAGGAACTGTTATTGTGTTTCAGGCGGTGGACTTTATTCATTGGCTTCAGAATCCATAATATCAAAATGCTGCTTTGACTCATGTGTTGGAAGCTATCGAGGCCAATCATTTTATGTTTTGGGAAATGTTTTCAATTGCTGCCAAGTGAGTATATTCAAGTGTTCATACTATGAGAACAGTGGCAGCTTCACCTCATATGATATTTTTAAATTTTTAACATATGTATCGAACATGAATTGCTCCCATTGCTACGTTTCACGTCATGTTTCTGGATTATATATAGATAGTGTACATAATCAGTATTTTGATTACATAAATATCGATTCATGTGATTCACCAGAGTGTGCAACATTTGATTTTCTAGGTAATCCATTGGTATGCGATTTAAAATTCGGAAATGTGATAAATTGTCCAATTAGAATACCTACATATGGTATAATTTTCACTTTCTATAGATCAGTCACTGTTTTTTATGATTATGTTTTCTTCAATAACACAGGTTATTCATATTGTGGATCAATTGGAGGCCCTCCTCCATCATTCTACAGAACATGCTTTGATTGCCATTCAAATAATATCGGTTCAGCTAACTTATATTCATGCTCATTCAATACAAAATCTCCAACAAAAATCATCAAAGTTCCATAAATTGAGAATTGTGATTTTAATGAAATAACTAACAACAATAGAGCATCATTACACACACTTTTTTTACTTCAGTATGCTATCAGTAACTTAATGTGGACTTCAGTTATTTGCAGTTTATTTGGGCATCTCGTTTATGCAACACCTGTTGAGGTTTCAAATATCACCCGTTTTCAAATTCTCACAATATCACATGTATTACTAAATACCAATATCTGGTTTTTGTCTAACTGCTTCCATGATTTCTTTGATCCTACTCTTCAACATGACCAATTTGATGTTTTTCTCAATGAGTTTGCATATTCTATATACAATAGTACTATTTTTAATTAGCTTCATTTTTAATCTAGCTTTTTAATGGAATCTGTTTTGTATTATTTTTGTTAACAAACTAAATAAATACTCCCAAAAAATAGAACAGGAAATTAGGATACATGTTGAAAAACTTAATGGATCAAAACACTACATCTCAGATTTAAACCCAATATCCAAGTTATTTAAAAAAAAGTCCCCATGTGTGGCTCAATTGTGGTTGAATAATGAATTTATTTGGAGCCTTATTTTGGGGTGTGAAAATGGAAGTATTGATCAAAGAAGATCATATTCCCAAAACAATATTGGTATTTCTGACTATTTCTTTTCCAGATCTTCTCTGTACGATGGAGATGGTGGTGTGTTATATATATATGTTCATGGAATATACTCAATGAATGTTAGTTACTCATTATTCTATCACTACATTTGTTCTCAGATAGGAGGAGCAATATTCTTCTATTCATGGAATTCAGTCTCATCTTCTAATTCATATCTCAGTATGATATGTGCTAGTAGTTGCTAATGTGGAGCTCAATATTCTTATCATTTTGCTCGTATTTATGCTTCTCAAGATAATCAAGGGAGTATCATTCAGTATCAAATTGCACTCAAAATACAACAGGAGCATTTTCTATTCACATAGAAAATGGAAATCAGAGTGTTAAAAGCACAAACAGTTCAATGAACATTGCTGTTCAGGTTTCTGGTATTTCTATCATGTATCCAAACTTATTCACAGGCATACACTGCACATTATCAAACAACAAGGTATCTTCTTGCATTTGTTTATATATCTGTTCTAACTCAGAAACAATATCAATTTCATTCGCAAACATAGTTCATAATAACAGTCCATCTGCCTATGGAGTTGTATATGCTGAAGGATCAGGACTAGGATTAAGAAAGATGAGTTATTGCATTTTCCAAAATAATCAGAACTATCTATTCTGCCATAATGGAGGTTCCCTTGAAGTATCTCACTCATTCATTGAACATCCAACATCATCTTTTTCCTCTTCAACAACTGTATCAACAGATACAAATAATATATTCACCAATAGAATGACTTTTCCAATTCATTTTTCCTATTTACATTATTGTAATGCTGATATACCAATTCCCCATGCATTTTTGATGGAGACATTACATTATACTGCCCTAGAGACGACTGAGAATAACTATTGTAATCATCACAATGAATCCAACTTTTCTCTTGGAATTAGTGAAAACTGGATGTTCATGTGATCAAAATGAAACCATTAATATGCATCCATACAACTGATCGACCATCACGGTGAGACAAGAATTATAATAATCGAAGAATACTTAATAGATTATGTAACCAACATATCCAAAAAACATTTTTCTGATAACATTTTTGCAAGATTTCTCAGAATGTTACGAAATATATAATATATTTTTATTAAAACCACCAGATGTTTGGAGAAAGGATGATTATGGATGAACTCAAAGCTGTTAAAAATTTTGATCTAACTTGGATAAATGAGAACTCAAATAATGAAAAGTATCAATCAAGTTTTGCCACATTTGTGATAATATTTTGCGTAATATCAACAACGGACCCCTTTTGGATGATTTCTGCATTGGACAACGGACTTTTTTGCGGGATAAGTGTAGGAATCATGTTGAATGTTATGACTTTGTGTTCTTTTATCCTATTTATAATGTGCTGGGCTGTAACAAACTCAATGTCATATCAAACTGTTTGGTCAAAAGTATTATGGAAAAGATTTAGCTTTTTACCATCAGTTGCAATAATAATATCTTATGTTTATCTTTGCTATTCATGTACTGTTGACTTTAATCCAGAACTTAATGAAATCATTAAAGATATGTTAGGAATTGAAAATGAATACCCTTTTTTTGAAATCGTTTTAAATGCTGTTTCTGTAATTCCGTTCATATTATCATCACATATGGGTAATGTTTTTGTTATTAGTTTAATTGGCAAAGCTGGCCTTTTAATAGCATCATGTATTGTTTGCTCAAGTTTTTTCTCAAAATACCAAAAATTGGGATTTGGAACACTAAAAAATGGAAATTTGTTTAGTGTATCAGGGAATTGTATTATCCAATCATATGGAGTTTTTAATGCTGCAGCTTTTTTTCATCCATCAATTCGCTACATTATTCAAGATATGAAATCAAACAGCCAATTAAGCATTCAGCGAATAGTCACAATCTCAATATTATTTGCTTTCATTGTCAATATTATTGTTGGAGTTTCAAGCTATTATTTGTGCATTGATGGTTATAATTCAGATTTTTCAGTGATTCACTATCTTAATCCAACCTTGATATCCACCGAAATTGCAAAAATCGGATATTGCTTATCAAATTTTGCTTCATTATGTTGTTATCACAAAATTGTATCATTGGAATTGTCAAATATGATTTATATCACATCTCCAAAGATAAAATTGATTAGGATAATCACAGGTACATCAGTTTTCTTTGGGATCATTACAATGACACTTACTCCTTCATCTGGGATATGGTTCCTTAATACTCTGAGTCGATTATCATTTTTACTTCTTGCTTTCATATTACCTCCAGTTTTCTATTTAGCAAAATTCGGTCTTAAAAACACACTCTGGTCTACGATCAGTTGTTGTATCATTTTTGTGTCAATCCCCATCTCAGTCCTAGAAATGTATCAGGTATTTTCTCAGAAATAAAGACGTTTAGGTAAGTGTTAACCATTCAAAAATTGAATTCCATCCATCAGCAAATTGAGAGTGTCAGTTGCTCCATCGTTTTGTTCGAGCAAAAGTGTCATTACTAAGATGGGAGGCCAGATTCCACCTTGGCAAAAGGCTGTTGCCATTCCAGGCATGCTTTTGTTTGGAACATGCACTGTAGTTATCCAAAAGTTCCTCTTTGAGCAGAAATCCATGGGTTTACCAGAATATGGTGAGCACAAATTCAAGAAGCCATGGTTCCAGACCAACTCTATGTTCATTGGTATGTGTTTAGCTTTAGCTGTTTACGAAATTCAAAGATTAGTTGATGATTCCAAGGAACCTGATGCTCTTGCATCCCAACTTGATGAATCAACAGCAGAAAACGATGCGAATGCATCACATAAAAAGATGTACTTCTATGTTGCAGCTCCAGCCATGTGTGACCTTGTTGCTACAGCACTTATGAACATTGGTCTTCTTTACATTCAAGCTTCAGTTTGGCAAATGCTCAGAGGTTCAATGGTTCTCTTCTCATCCTTATTCTGTGCTTTTATCCTCAAGCGCCCACACTATCCATTCATGTGGTTTGCTGTTACCCTCGTTATTATTGCCCTGACAATTGTTGGTGTTGCTGCCGTTTCATCAACAGGTGTTGGAAAGGCTGGTGTTTCAAGTGGTCAAGTAGTTATGGCTATTTGCCTTACTGTTGGTTCTCAACTCATCCAAGCTTCACAGATCGTCGTTGAAGATTTCTTGATGCACGATATGACTGCTTCTCCAGTTCTTATTGTCGGTCTTGAAGGTTTCTGGGGTACTCTCATTACCCTTTCTATCTTCCTTCCAATCACACACAACATCAAGGGTCCAGAAGGAAATGGTGTCCATGAAGATACTTTCGATACATTAAGAATGATCAAGAATAACTCCACAATTTTAATTTTCGTTATTATTTACGTTTTTGTTATTCTTGCTTACAACGTTACAGGTATGTTTGTTACAAACATCACCTCTGCTGTCGTCAGAACAATTCTTGAAGGCCTCAGAACTCTTTGCATTTGGGTTGTTCAACTCTTCTTGTTCTACTATCTTAAGAATAAGCCATACGGTCGCGAACATCCAGATATTGGTGAAGCCTGGACAAAGTGGAGCTACATGCAACTTGCTGGTTTTGCTCTTCTCTTCACTGGTATGCTTATCTACAACAAGATTATCAAGTTATCCTGGTTCAAATATCCCGAAGAACCAGCCAAGAAGAGCCAAGTTATTAATGATGAACCACTCATCGCTAAAGATAATTAAAGTCTATAGTTTTCTATTTATACTTAGCACCATGTTATTTATAATGTTGAAATTGAATAAGAGAAAAACCCAAATTACAAATAAAAAAAATTGACAACTTCATGAGAAACATTCCAAAAACAAATTAAATATTTTTCTGCAAAAGACTCTTCATTCTATTATGACTCCTTATTATCTCCAAATAAGCAACAAAATGAATTTTTCAAGAACCTTTTTGACAACATTACGAATAAAAGTAAATGAGTGTTGTGAATATAATAGCATGTATTCCAGAGTTAGAGCGACAATTAAATGAACTAGAGCAACTTGCTTCCCAATCTGCTGTTCATAGGAAAAAATTTGAATTTTCTGTGAACCAATTTCGCCGTTTTTTGATTTCATTTAGTTCTTCTGTTACTGACTGTGTTTTGAGTCTTCCACAAGTGGATGCTTACAAAAATACATGCGATGTGTTGAGAGAGCTTCATCAATTGTTGTGTCAGCATCAGCTTCATAATTGGGCACATACAACGTTGGATAATCCTTGTAGCTCTGTGGCAACAACTTTGTGTACATTAGCATCAAGACTACAGCAACACACTTCTCTCCTTCACGAACCTTCATCAAAAGCATTTGAAGTTGATTCTCCACACTGGCTTCAATATCATCTGCTCGACTTGAGAGGAATTGCAGCATCTTTTCGACAATATTTAGAAAATTCATCAGTTGAGGATGATATTGTACCATTGATTAAGTTAAGATTACAATCAGTTAATACTTTTTTGAAAGAGTATGAAAATGAACAAGTACCTCCAGGTCTGAGAGTGTTTTCTCCTATTCCTATTCACTATCAGCAATGGAGGCTAAATTTAGATGATTTTGAAATGGTTAAAGAAGTGGGAAGTGGTGTTTCAGCGGTAGTATTTTTTGGATTTGATAAGAGAACAAAGAGAGAAGTCGCAATTAAGCGTTTGAAATTCAAGAAATTGAATGGAAACAAGTTGCATGCTTTTCAGAGGGAGGTTTCTGTTCTTGCTACAGCTTCGCATCCATGCTTATTGGGGTTTGTTGGTGCCACAGATACACCACCATTTTGTATTATCACTGAGTGGATGGCAGGCGATACTTTATATCACGAAATTCATAAATATAAACGATTAGACGCGACACAAAGAACAATTGCTGCTTTTGATATTGCTCGAGGGATGCAATTTTTACACTCAAAACATATTATTCATCGAGACCTCAAATCATTGAATGTTCTTTTTGATAGTAACCAAAGGGCCCATATATGTGATTTCGGATTTTCTCGAGATATGGGAAAGGAAGATTTATATACACAGAATATCGGAACTCCACATTGGATGGCTCCTGAATTATTAACTTCATCATCTTCATATAATTCCAAAATCGATGTTTATGCTTATGGGATTGTTTTATGGGAGCTTGTATCAGGACAGTTACCATTTGCTGGACTTGAATCAACTCAAATTATTGCTCAGGTTTTGATGAATGATTCCAGACCTATGATCCCATCAAATACCAATTCATTCATGGCAGACCTTATTAAACAGTGTTGGGATAGAAATCCCGATAATAGGCCATCATTTGATGAAATAGTTCGAAGATTTCAAACAGGACCAGTTCTATTGAATGGAGCTGATCATGATATTGTTCGAGAATATATCGAAGAAATGGTCGGATGTGAGGGAAGTGCTCAGGTTGAACTTGAGAATAAACTAAAATCAGCTCATGAAGATGAAGAAGCATTGACAGAATTATTCGAACTTTTGGAACAAGGCAATATTCCTAATGATTTGATTCCAAAATTATGGGCAGTTATTGAAAAAAATCCAAATGCATCTTCACAAACAATGGGACGGGCGGCCTCTCATTTCCTGAATACATCAGTAAGAGCCAAAGCAGCAGCGCTATTAAGACGCTTACCACCAGGTTCTGTTCCACAAAAATCTGTTATTGCAGCAGTTGAACTGATTCCAAGTGGGAGTGAAGAATACGATGCTGATATCTCTGTTGTTGCATGCAAAAATAAGGCCGCTGATGTATGCGTTGTATATTGTATGAATTCCACTCATTTGAAATTAGCTCTAGAGATTGTTGCCCAACAAGGTGCAGCTCCAACTCTGAGGGCTGCAGTTGCAGATCGGTGTGTGATGTCATTATCTTCTCATGATAGTAATCTAGTATGCTCAGCTCTTCGATGTTTAATTGGGATTGGTGAAGCAAAACGTATTACCATTAATACTATAAAGACTTACCTAATAAGTGACTGTCCAGTTCTTGTAAACACATCATATGCGGCAGCAGCAGGAATGGCAATGGCAGGAATTCAACTTCCAGTTGAGGTGATTGAACACATTCTCGAAAAATCCCAAACAAACCCGTTGGCATTAACAGCTTTAGTGTCTTCTTGCAAGTGTCTACAGTCAGCACTCCAGATTGTTAACCGTATTGCCTATGTGACCCAAATTGATTTAGACACAGCAATGAGGGTTCTATTGTTAACATCACAACATCGAGATTTATTACCCGCTGTTATGGTGGCAATGAAAAGGATCGATTTTTCAAAGGGAACACCGCTCATTAAAGAGGCTTATCAACACTTACAGTCCATAGTTTCAACACAGTAGCATATTTTGTAAAATGGCGATTGTCGGTTTTTTCTGAAAGTACTCTGAAATGTGATATCACTTCATTTCTGTATGAGTCTCATCCCCACAGCATACCAGTTGCGCACATTCTCTAGCGGAAGGGTATTTGATGATGATGGTTGGATTCTTGAAGATAAAGAATGTAAAGAACCATCATTGGTTAGAGCAATATATGAAAAGAAGCAACTTATTTTGAGAGAACCAATAAATGGATTATATATATTCGCTGATTGGCTCCCAGTATATAGAATGTTGAGCGGGTCAAATCCCCCCGTAACATATAAAAGTGATGGTCTAGCAAAGAAGTTAGGATTATCTGATTTGCATATCACATTCAGTGGGTATTTCCCTGAAAAAGGAGCCCATATGAAAAGCTGCTCATTTAAGGAAACTGAAGCATATTCCATTTTAGGTAGGTATCCAGATAGGTTTTCAGGGAGAGTTTTGGTTGTTCAATCAGCCGGAAATACCGGAAGAGCCTTCGCTCGTGTATGTAGTGAGAACAAAATACCGCTTCTACTATGTGTTCCTTATGATAACATTAGTGCTTTATGGAATGATAAGGAGTATGATCCCTGTGTTAAACTTGTCTGTTCTGCTCCAGGGAGCGACTATTTTGATGCCATACACCTTGGAAATATAATTGCTAAATCTCCAAAATTTGTTGCCGAAGGAGGCGCTAAGAATGTTGCTAGAAGAGATGGAATGGGAACCACTGTTTTGTCTGCTTGCACCACAATCGGTGCGATTCCAGACTTTTACTTCCAAGCTATTGGAAGCGGAACCGGGGCCATCGCTGCTTGGGAAGCAAATCTTAGATTAATTGAAGATGGAAGATTCGGTTCAAACAAAATGAGACTTGTTTGCTCACAAAATACTCCATTTTTGCCAATGTTTGATGCATGGAAAACTAGAAGCCGAGAAATAACTAAACTATCCGATGAAGAATTTCGAAACCAAGCTCATGAAATCTGCGCCAAAGTGTTATCAAATAGAAATCCACCATATGGAATTAAAGGAGGTCTTTTTGATGCTCTATGTGATACTGATGGTCTAATACTTGCAGCCAATAATTCTGAAGCTGAAGAAGCAGCGAAACTCTTCATTGAAACTGAGGGTATCGATATCCATCCTGCTGCAGCTGTTGCTACAGCTACTTTGATTCAAGCAGTTGAGAAAGGTATCGTTAAGAAAGGAGATAAGATAATGCTAAATATTACAGGTGGAGGAGAAGAAAGATTTAAGAAGGAACACAAATTGTTCTTCCTCAAGCCTTCGATAGTTTTTCCTTTAGTTCTCTCAGAACAGTTTGTTTTACCCCAGGTTGAAAACCTTTTCTAAAGTATACTATTGAACCTTTTTTATGTGATCAAATTGAATTTCCCAAAAGTTTTGTGAGCAACAGTTGTAATGTTTGCTTTGAAAAAGTGCTCTTTATTGAATGTAAAGATTGAATTTAAACGTCTATTTACATGTTTGGGTCTTGGAAGAAAGTCAAATATGATGTATCATTTACCATTCACTATTTGAGGCTTGCCGAAAGTTGTTCGGATTCATTTCAAGTAGAATGGAAAAGAGGTGATTTTTCTGGGTTAACGGAAAGGGGATATTGTAGTTCAAATAACGAGGTTTTTTTTGAAAAGTCATATAAATGCCAGGCTACATTATATATTTCCAAAAGGGCCAATGAACCAAGGGCCAAACTGATCAAATTTAAAGTTTTTAGATTTGCAAATCAAAACAAGTCCAAATCTTATGGTATTCTTAATTTCGACATATCTCCATTCTGGAAATTCACATCAAAAAAGGTTTGCATTTATCCAATTGAAGGAACAAAAGCGTTTCTGGCTCTTTCACTTATTCTATCCGAAATCGGGATTGATCCATCTCAAAATAGGAGGGATTCGGATTTATCAATGACAGATTCGTATCAACCACCGGAGAAAGAGATTATTGAGCCGCCATTAGAAATTGCTGAACCTATTATTGAACCAGTCAATCCTCCAAATACCATTGAAGCGATTTCTCAACTTCCACCACCTCCTCCACCATCTGAAGAACCTCAACCATTTATTAGAATTGATAAGAAACAAAGACTTAGATCTTGGAGTAGTGAGTTTTTCAAATCAGAAGATATCGAAGAGGCAATTGGGACCCAAGATAGTGGAAATAAGTCTCCTCAACTAAAACCAATTCCATCTTTTGCAGCCCCAAAAAATGCAAAATCACAAAAACTATTCCCATCTTTTGATCAACTTCTCTCATCTCATAACTCATCAAATTCTTCCCTAATATCTCCTTCAGATTCCAATGATGCAGATTCTCTTTATTTTAATTTTGCTCTTTTTGATGAAGAGGGTCCCACAGTTGAACCAGCAGAAGCAATTGATTCAATCAAAAAAGTGTTTCAAAGAACATGGGTATCGCATCCACTTAAAACACGCCATATACCCAAAATATGTTCAGCTATTTTGGCGACAATGATTAATTTCAAAGTTTTTAGATCAAAATCTTATGATAATTTATCCTTTAATGCGGTCATTTCTGCATTTTTTGATGAGTATATTGAATCAAATGTGATTAAAGATGGAACATATCTTGATAGGTGGATTGTATCATTATATTTAATTATCCTATTTGAGCACACAAAGAAAGCGGATACAGATAGAGTTGAATTGTTCAACAATAGACTGAAAGAAATCGCCTCCAAACAAATAGTGTTGTTTTTACAAAAATTAACGGAGAAACCAATTAGTATCGGAAAAGAGATTATCCAACAACCAAATAGCTACGACCTTTTAATGCCTTCATTAATTGATAGTTTGTATTCCATAGATCAAATGATTACCGCTCCTACTATTATTGAGTACATAAAGAAACTTGCATTTGAAGAATTTGATGCTCAAATGGTTAATCTATTGGTTTCGACCCCTCATGTTCTTTGCTTTGGAAATGCAATAGTATGGAACTCATTTATAACCCAATTCGAATCGCAGTTTAGTGGAGAACTCAAGCTCTTTCGCCAAGCTGTCTTGGTTTTAATGATGGCTAGCGAACTTTGTGCAAATCCCAAAAAAGTCACCGAAATGTGTCCATTACTACCGATTTCCACAGTTCTTCGTTTACTCATATCTCAACAACCTGATGATATGATGCCATTGACGAATAATGTTGAAATGTTTATTAAGGAGTTTTCCCATGATACGCAAATAGTTCCACAAACATTGCATTCACAGTCGATTGATCAGTTTCAATTAGTTGAGAAGTCTTTTAAGGGAGGGAAATGGAGAGAAACAAAATTCTCCAAGAAAGAAATGGACGGGTTCGAGTATTTTTCCAAGTTTTTTGCTGAGTCTCAGTAAATGTTATTTTATTAATGTATTACAGTGCAAATTGTGTTTCATTTGGAGAAAAAACAAGAAATATTTATGGAGTGTATAAAATCAATAAATAGTTTTGTGAAACAAAAAAGCTTAAATAGCAATAACATTCCATCTTTGTTGCATACAATACGAAATTCAGTCAATAAAGATTTTTTCCAAAGTCTCGATTCACAAGGAATTTGTGAATTATATGACTTTTTATGGATTTCTTTGGATTTTCTATGGAAAAACGGGACACCTCAAATAAGAATATCTTCTTCTACAACAATGGGGCATATAATAACGAGGTTGTCTCCTTTTTTTTCGCATAATCTTATAGAATCACTTAGAAAAGAAATATCTCGAAGAACATCAGAATCTATATTGCTTTTATTAGCATTTTGCCATCTTTCTAAGTTTTCAAAGATTGCTGAAATCAAAAATATGATTTCTCAAACACCAATTTTCCATTTATTTGGAAACGAGGATAGCGAATTAATAGTTCCTTTGATTAATGAATTCTCACATCTTCCTTCTGAGTTTTTGTTGAATTTGGCTGAATATTTTTTTCAACTTTCTTTGCAGAATCCGAGTAACAGACATTTTCCAAGGGCAGCTTCGAGGCTTCTGAGTATTCAGCCCAGTATGTTTGATTCATTGATTAAACGAGATACTGCTTTATCATTGATATCCATAATGTTTCCAGACAAGATGCCTATTCTTTCTCCCAGTAATCTCTCTCTCCTTATACAAAGAGCATTTGAGTTTATCAATAACAAGAATTCCAAACCAACAGATGTGGAATACTCAAGTTTAGTAATTGCGTCACTGATTAAATCTGGTCAAATTTCTCACGAGAGATTCCAAGAATTATTCAACCCTGAAGTTATTTCTTGCACATCATTCTTACCATCGATTCTTACACTTCCTTTAAAATCTGAATGGATTTTGCCATTGTTCAAATATAATGCAGATGATCAAACCATATTACCCGCGGAGACAAATATTATTTCACATTTAATGAATCATTTTGCTAAGTATTCACATTTTTTACCAGAATTAGTTACTCTTGTAAGTAAGAACCTGAGAAATGATTCCGAATTATTGTCATTATGCCTCACAGTCATCCCTGAGATACAGAACAAGGTAGATAATATTACTTTTTGCTCCTTACTTTCAAAAGCTTTTAAAATAGAAACCCAAACATGGATCCAAGATTTTTGGCTCCTGAAAATTCTTAAACATATCGACATTTCCCTTTTGCCAGAAGAAACAACTATTTTGGCACAGGATTTAGTTCAAAAATCTATATTTTCCAGTTCTGATAAACTAAGGAAAGTTGCCAAGGATGCTACATTATCTATGTCCAATTCTGAAAATAGTGAGATATTTTTCGACTTTCTTGATAGAATTACTCGAATGTTAGATTCTTTTGATGAAAATTCTTTTCAGTTATTATTAGATTATTTGGCTTATATATTATCCAATATTCATCCCAATCAAGTTCTATGTTATGTTCATTTGGGCCAGCTTTTTGATGAGATTATGATTGTTTTCCGGGTTTCTTTAAATATACTTCGGAATATTCTTACAATCCTTGCTCTTTTGCCATCTGAAATTCTTAAACAATCAGCTAATCGCTTTATTAAGATTGCAGTATCTGTTATTGTTTCATCATGGGAAGATTTTACTGGAGAGAAGTTTCATCATTTTGTTCCACCCACATTCCAGTGCGAAAAAATTGCTGATGTTCTTATTAATGGCGATTGCGATATTGCTGCAAATCCTGGATTGTCTCATAATACCATATTGTCATGCTGCGAAAGTGCTATTAGGTATCTATGTAAGTTTAATTATGAAGATATCAACTTATGTCAAAATGAAGTACATTTTTTATTTTTGCTGGCTTCGGAAGTTCTTTGTTTTTTTCCGACAATCTCAAATGATCTTGGAAGCATTTTACTTCAATATACAGGTATTCCTGTTCGTACAATTATCGATTTCACTCAAAGATCACTATCACTTTCATATGATTCGAAGTCATGCTTTTCTTTGGTGAAGTTTATTAATATATCATTTGGAAAGTATCATATTCAGGTACCTAACATTGCAATGAAAGATTTTGCCAAAGAAATGAAAGATCTTCTAATTTCAAGTCAGAAAGTAGATTATTCAATAATAATATCTGTGATCAAATTCCTTCATTTTCATGAAATAGAATTTGATGAATCGATTATCCCATCTATTATCAAACCAGATCAATTGCACTTATTTACCAGGTCGCCAGGACCAGCAGCAATTAGTGTTCAACAGAATAATCCAAAAAAATCAGTGTTTTCATTCGATGATCTCTGTAAAGATAAAAGAGAGCAAATACCAACAATATCAACATTTGTTTTTCTTCAAAAAAGTATTCCTTTTGATTTGTTGAGCGAATCAAGCCTCATTTCTTTGCTATTGTTTTTTCCAAGAGCGATTGAAGAGACTTATATCAAACAAATTCTTGATTACTCTCATATAGTTAAGAGCCCTCGTCTTGTTGATACCCTCCTCAAGTATTGTTTGCATTATAAAATCATTCTAGATTTTGAGAGTGATTTAAAGAATGACTATATGAAAGACCCAGGTTTAATTTTATCAATACTATCGATTTGGAAACTTAAGAATAAAAGAATAGAACAACTGGGACAGGCCGAAAAGGATTATATTCATCATTGTTTTGGAAATAATCTCTGTGAATATGTTTTGTTTGCACTTGATGAGCAAATCGAGTATTCTATAAATTTAATTAGATTAGATCCAATATATTTCATTGGAGAATTTTTGAATTGTTCAAGATTCAAATCAAGGAATCTGAGGAATTTTTGTATTTTCTTCCAAAAGGTTCCATTTCCAACTGAGCCATTGTTCCTTTTTCTTCACAAGCTTTTTACTAGAGTAAAGGGCCATCAAAAAAAGAGATCAATAGCAATTCGGCTACTAACATGCATTATCAAGAGATATTCCAGAAGAAATCAAATTGTTTTGGATCAAGCAATTCAACTAATTCAAAAAGAATTCAAAGATATAAATTCCCTTGATTCAGTTTCTATTTTAGAATTGGGGATATGCTTTAGTATAATTTCTGAGTTTAAAATGATAAAAATCAATCATACCTTAGCTAGCATGATTGGTCAAACGAATCCTTATGGAATTCTTCTAAAAATACGAAACAATGGATTAATGATTGAAGATATTTTATCTAACGCATTCTCATGTTATCCTTCAGTTCAAATGATTCCTTATCAGGCATTATCAGCGGAATTGGAAAATTCAGATACAATAAATGAGGAGAAGCTTACAGTGATTCTGTCATATTATATTAATTCTTCATCAATTCTTAATTATACAATTCTTAATCTACTAAAAACAATTTGTTCCAAAAAAATCTCAAGAGTTACTATCGGTACATTATCACAATACTTATTTAGACAGTTTAAACCCGATACAAGCCACCCGAGCATTAATTCGATAATAGAAATACTAATGGTTTTTTCAAAAAGACTCTCTAAAAACTCAAATACATATCAATTACTGGGTAGTTTGATCGAAGATTTACTAAATCATCCATATCTCCCACCAAACTCACTTGAATTAGCTAAAGCATGGGGACACCGTTTGAAAAGAGACAATTTTATTCAAAACATGATTTTAAAACATATCAAAGAAAATCTATCATATGAAATGCCATATATATGTTGTTTTTATGTACAATACATGGTACAAACAATGGAAAAATCATCAATACCAACTATTATTCCATTTTCAAAACAATTTTTCAATACATTCTTATCGATTGCATGGTTAAAAAAGACTTATCCTGAAGATAATTTCGACATCATAAAATCAGATTTTCAAGGATCCCATAGGAAATCACTAGAATATCTTCAAGATAGTAGAAGAAAACCATTTTCGGCAATAATATCGTTTTATACAGATTCAAATTTTGGGATTCAACAACTAATTGACCAAATCGATAACTACATACAATAAACTGTAAATTATTAATTAATAATACAATTAAATTAACAATAATTCGCAAAAAAGAACGCATTTTTTTCTTTGTTTTTCATTTCAACGATGTTTGATGTCAATGAAGTTTTGGCAAAAAGGCCAGTTAAGCCCACTTCTTTCCGAAGAAAATACTTTTTGTCGAGTTCGAACGCATTTGAGAACAGTTTTATCCCGGCAAATCACCATTATCTCACAGATCCCGAAACCCCTCCACCATCTCTTGCCAAACAGGAGCCAAAACCAGAGGAAAGATCACATATACCATTCTCTGAGTTCATAGCTCTGGTAGAACGCTCCCTTCATGATCTAGGTGAAAGTGTGAGAATGGCCTATTCCAAAAAACTATACGACACAGTGGCAGAGTCTTGGAAGACCAGAAATAAGGATAATGACAACCACGACGCACTTATATACTGCTAGATCTGTTTCATCAAAACCGCCAAATCCAGGTGCAGTTTTTATAAAAACCGTTTTGAGGGCGGTTATGGTCGGCCTTTTGTTTAATGAGTGAACCAGCTTTCCCACAAGAAGTTTTCTCCAAGGGAATCCGTCAAATAAATCTTTCTGGTGCTGTTGCCAAGGGTTTCAACTGCACAGTTAAGGCCATTCTTAAGGGAAAGGCTCGAGTTGTCTTTGTTGCTAATGATGCTGATGCTAAGGATTATAAAACTCTTATTACCGGTCTTTGCAAGAAGAATGATGTTAAAGTGTTTACAGTTCCAGCCAAGGAGGATATGGGTAAAGCTCTTGGCTTAACACACCTTAAGGCTGATGGATCAGTTCGTCGCCAGATGAAGTGTGGAGCTTGCGCCATCACAAAGTATGGAAAGGTCGAAAACCAAGAAATCACCGAATTCCGTACTGCCTTCGAAGATAACAAGCAGAACTAAAGATGATCACATTTACTAATTGATGTTTTAATTTACTTTACAGCGGTTTTTGTAAAACCAAAGAAATGTCGCAAACAGCCCAGTACCAGGCATATTTACAGGATATATATCGACAATATGTTGGGTTTCAGAACAGCTATCAGAACCAATCTGCTATTTATGCTCAATTGCAGGAGAGAGCTGCACAGTTGGAGCCCCATTATGTGCAGGTTAAAGAGAAGCATAAGCTGAGAGAAGAAAATCTCAAAATTCGTGACTATTTGAAAGGGATTAAGAAATCATTTTCCGATGTTATAGAAAAAGCCAAGGAAAAAGATGATATTAAGCAGTTTGCACATATCGATTCAATTGACAAAGTAGAAAGGGATTTAAATATTGCAGGCGGGCTATTAGTTAAAATGGACCAAGAAGCACAAGCTTTACGAGATCAAAGAGAAATGAAGCTTGCCGAGTGTCGAGAGACAATGAACAGAAATATTGCTCTTAGGAATGAACTTGAGCCGATATCTGATCAGACAATTAACGATACTACTCGCCTCAGGAAAGGCAATAGAAAGGTATTAGGTGATCTTACCAAACTCAATGTAAATATAATGTCGAAAAAGCTCGAGTACAACTCTAGAACGCTCATGAAGATCGCTGAAACATCAAATGTAATAACTAATACCAATATTTCAAAGGCAGAGCTACTTGTTTTGCAGTCAAAGGCACAATCAATCAACTTTATGAAAGCTCTTCTTTCAGAGCATCCTCCTTCACAAGATCAAATAGTATCGCAAATACAGTATATTCAGCAGCTTTTACCCCTTCCAGAAAGGCTTGATGAGATATTTGGTAATTGCAATGTATTAATTGAAGCTTTTGTAAAGGATAGAAACTCAATCACCCAATGCATTAAGCAATATACGGAATCTTTTGAGACCCTTTTCCCAATTACTAACGACTGCAGATCAATGATAGACTCTCTTAAAGTGAGAATCGCAAAGATTAGTTTTGATCGTAATATTTGGAAAAAGCGCCTACAACAATTAGTTGCTAAGGCAGATATCATGACAAACCAAAATATTGCTGATAAAGAAGAAGAAAATAGGCTGAGGAATTCTATAGCAACTATTGAAGCTGATATGAAAGAGAAAATGCAATATAACAAAATCGATGCTTCTGTGATAAAACAAATCAAAGAATATAATGATAAGCTTACCAAAGAAATCAAAACGAAATCAGATGAATTAGTGGAACATAAAAGAGAAAGAAACAATGTCTCTCAGAAACTTTTTTCCAATTTGGAGGAATTTGCCGCTCATCATGGATCATCAACCGAGTTTAAGGGCATAGTTGAAGATTTAAGGAATCTAATCTCTCAATCCGAAGTTGATTCACAAAGATTTGATTATAATAAGGTTCACTCTGATTGTTTGGATGATCAAATAGGGTTTATGAAAGAATTACGCGAAAAAAAAGTACTTGTAGAGAACCCCGAGCTTGCAAGGGTAATATCAAAGACACTTTCTTTATCAAACCAGAATGGTATTTTAGTAGTTGAAAAAGGAGAATCATTTGAGCTCACTGACGTACTTTTCCATCGTTTTAATTTTGATCAGTATTATCCATTATCATTAATGCTATTTATTCTTTCAAGAGATAGTCCTGTCGATGTTGGATTACATATAGGATCACTTAAAAAATTTGTTGTCGAAGCAATAAAGGGAAATAAAATCCCCTATTATGCTCAAAGACAAAAAGATTTTACTGCTGGAGGATTTCCAATACCAGGATATCCAAACTCTAATTATATCGACATTCGAAACACATTTGTTGAATATTTATTTAACTGGGTTCAGTATGCTCCAGAAAGAATTAGTATAATACCTGCAAGCTTGATTGATGATTTTATTTCGTTTCTTGAGCAGAATGCATCATCTCACAATTTGTCTCAGACAATTCAGCAAAAATTGAAAGAGGCTAATAGTTTTGATAAGGGTCAAAGGCGAATCTTTTTAACCAATGTATATCCAAAATATAAAGGAAAGAATGAAGTAGATCAGATTTATAATGGGTTTACTCAAATTCATTTCCAGTTTTATATTAATATTTTTGCAGTCGATTTTCTTAATTTTAACAAGTTTGATCCGAATAATTATATCCAAAAAATGATTAAGGAACAAACACGAACAATGTGGTACTTTATTTGTGATGTTGTAAGTGAGAAGTTATCAAACAGGGGATCAAAGTTCGAGATATGGATCAATGCCGGACTACTAGCTTTGAAAAACAAAAATTTCTTTTTGGCTTCTACAATTTCTAAAGCATTTGATATTGATATATTTAGGACCATTTTTGACCAGCTTAAAAGCAAGAACAAGAACAAACTCGAAACTGACTTAAAATCATTACGAGAGCTAGCAACAGAAGACAAAATGAAAGAAGCAATATCATCAGTAACAGGTTTTTGCATTCCCGATATCATGATAGGAGTTAAAGATCTTAAAAGGCTACCTCAAGGGAATAATCAGGACTTCATTCAATATAGAATTATATCAAGTGTTCTGAAAAATATGTTGATTGGCCAAGACTCGCGTCCGAATTTAGAAGTCATAGATGAGAAATTATTTGCCGAGTTTTCTAAACAACCTAAACACGATAAAGAAGAAGAACTGAGACAGTATTTGCCAAAATGATCAAAATTCACCACTATTATTAAACCAAAACTGGATGTCTATTTTAAATGATTCGTTTTTTGACTTTTCTAATGGATGAATTGGTTCATTTTAGATCAATGAATGAAATTACGATTTCTTAAGCAATTATTTATTGTAAATATAGTTCAAAAAAAGAATTCTAATCAAATATCCATAACATTTTTATTAGTTGAAAAGAAAAAACTCCTCTTATTTCGAATAATAGCGGAGTATGATCATGAATATAATGATATTGATTATCTACTCTTGCCCGTAATATGTAACAGAGTGAACATTATGATGTTTCATTGTGTGAAGTAATCAAAAAAATTATTTGATGTCTTTCTCTGGTTTTCTGGTCCAATCAGATAAAAAAATTTCATGTCAATAGTGATTTTGTGTCTTTGATTGTATTCAGCGGATCAATATATCTATTTATTTTGTTCTAAGAACAGGTGGATTGTTCTAAAGAAAGTGCTTTAATGGCTTCAGAGTTCTACCATTAATTATTATTAGGTATCTTGATGAGAAACTGTGTTCAAAGTCAAGAAAAGGATTCTCAGAACGAATCCATATAAATTTTCACATTTCCACTTTATTGGCTTTGCATGATAAAATTCCCGATCACACATAATTACATCAATACTGCCGACTAATAACAGGTTCTGATATCCTATAACTGTAATGGAATAAACATTTCAAATAGATTTGGATAAAATTATTCAGAAATTAAAACTAGTTTGAACACAATTGTTGATAGAAAACTGAATTATTGATATAATTTAGAGACAATATTGTGAGCATCACATTATTTTTTATATTCAAATGAACCCATAAATTATTTGGTCCTAGTATTTCAAATGAGAATTGTATCAAATATTGAGAGCAAATTATTATTTTCTGAGAACAAGTATTTGGCACAATGGAAGTTCAACGTCGAGGCAATTACCTTTTTGATCATGAAATTGGACGTGGATCTTTTTCAACAGTATGGTTCTGCCGTCACTATATGCTAAATGTTCCAGTTGCAATCAAGGTTATTGACAAAATCACATTAATCACGAAAGAAGCTAATGAGAGACACCAAAGAGAAATTGAAATACTTAAAGCAACAAATCATCCATATATTGCTTCTCTTTTCGAATGCTTTGAGGATGATAGTAATATATACCTTGTCATGGAGTTTGCTGGATATGAAAACTTGCTCAAATTGATCAATACTTCAGGAAGAATACCAGAAAACAAGGCTAGAAAGTACTTTTTCCAAATATCATCAGCTGTTGAGTATTTGCATGAAAAGCACAATATTCTTCATAGGGATATTAAGTGTGAGAACATTTTAATCGATCAATATGATAATGTGAAACTCATTGATTTCGGATTAAGTAACTTTTCTCGTTCAGAAGAATTCAAAGTCCATACAATTTGTGGATCTCCATCATATTCAGCCCCTGAGTTATTAATGGGGCTAGCATATACCTCAGCAGTTGATATCTGGTCGATGGGGGTGGTTTTATTCACAATGGTTGCAGGAGCTCTACCATTTCATGCAGAAAACTTATCAAGACTAATCAAAACAATTTTATATGTCGAATTAGCATTTCCCAATTTCTTTTCGGCCAATTTATGTGATCTTTTGCAAAAGATGCTGATGAAAGATTTCAGAAACAGGCTTCCAATAAAAAAAATCCAAAATCACCCTTGGATCACCAAAGGAGATAGTATTAGGGTAGACCAAATTTTATCAATATCCCAAGAGGACGAAATAGATGCAGAGTCAGTCGCTTTCATAACGAAACAGGGTTTTAAACAAGAGGAAATCCTCAATCACATAAAATCAAAAACACCAAGTGATTTTAAAACCATATATAACATTGTATCAAGAATGAATTTCACTAGAAAAATATTCGATATTCTTGAATCTAACAAAAGGAATCAGGGACAGAGGAAAATTTCATATTCAACTGAAGAAGTCAAAATACTTCAACCTTTAACACTTCCAGAACCACCCAAAAGGATTATTTTCAGGCCAAAATTACATAAAAACCTCACAATAGGTAAAGAGCAGCTAAAATCTCTTATGAAGGCAAGAGAAAAAAGCCAGTTACTATTGAAAAACCAAAAACTTGTTCAATAAACTATTTTTACATATCGTTATACGATTATTATTAATTGAAAATAAACGTAGACCATATTACAAGATGCTACTTTTTTTTGCTTTTTCTATTGTTAATTCATATGTTCTTACATGCCAATCCCCAACAGAACACGCTCCTGGTTATTCAAATTTAACTTTAATATCTTTTTCAATGGTAACGAGGCATGGAATGAGAACACCAATGGACTCTTATTCATCAAGAGAGCTGAATGGATTTTGGATGTGTGATGATTCGAGTGCTCAATCTCCAAGAATGCATGTATCAAATTCTAATGGAACAATGAGGAGATATCAAAGGGTTCAGGATCCAAAATATGTTGAATTTCCCCCAAATTGCGATGAGGGCGAGCTTATTTTGAGGGGCATGGAACAACATCTCGAACTCGGTCAATTTTATCGAAAATTCTTGGTTGATGAGATTCACTTTCTCCCACCATACCTTGATCAATCAAATATTAGGATCAGAGCATCTAAGGTTGAAAGATGCATTCGTTCTGCTGTGAGTTTCCTAAATGGCCTTTATCCTCCTGCATCTCCTGGCGAGCGAATTCAAATCATTACAGGGACAAGTGGATCTGAATTCCTATATCCTTCATCTGGAGGCTGCGATGATCTTCGCAACACATGGAATCAATTTGTTTCTTCAACAGAATTCCAAAATAGGATGAATTCAAGCAAAGAATTATATGCAGAGATATATCAAAAACTTAAACTCACCCCAGATCTTACTAATTGGATGTTTTTGGGTGATTGGATGACATCGTACCTTTGTACAAACCAAACACTTCCACTTGTTGACCCCCTTCCTGATAATATAATTCAACAGTCTCTTAAGGACATTGCATATTTCAGCTATGGATTCTTCAACACACAGCGGGCAGTGGCGGCATCTCCAATATGGAGGCACATTTTCAGGGACATTGATGACTTTCTCGCAATGAAGCCAGGATCTGGAAAATTCCAGCTCTATAGTGCTCACGATACAACCATTATTGCATTGCTCGTCAGCTTGGGCTATGTTGATGAGAAGCTTCCCCCATTCAGATCTCATTTCGCTATCGAGTTATGGAGAGACACCAAGTCAGTGCTTTATATCCGTTTCGTATTTAACGGCCAACCAGTTGGTATTGATTTCATGAATAATCAAACCCTGGTAGAATACTCTGTTCTTAAGGGAAAAATGGCTCAAAGGGGAGACCTGAATTATTGTCTGAAAGAGTTCCCTTAAAAATCAAATAGTTTATTTGTTTTATGATCAAATAACCGCCCGCCAATTTTTTTCCATTCAAACCAGAATAAGTGTCTGAATTAAAATTCAAAATTTTACTGATATGACTGATTTTCCATTTACCTCCAGAATCAGACACTATCGGATAGTTGCACCGATTGATAATACCCTAAACTCCACGGTTAAGCTCGCTGTGAATACCCGAAATACTGAAAAGGTCATTTTGAAGTTTATGCTGATTAAGGATAAAACATTGGAGAGGATTGATATGGAGTGTTTTATTCTATCAAATATGTCACATAAATATATTATTCCTCTTCGGGAGTTTTTTGATGAAAATGGGTTCAGGGTTATGGTCATGTTGCATGGAAAAAGCAATCTTAGGGACTATTTTGTAAAAAATAAGGTATTAGATATTCATTTCCTATCAATTATTATGTACAGATGCCTCAAAGGACTCGACTATATCCACCAGACCAGAGTATTGCATGGTGATATCAAGCCCGAAAATCTGGTTTTTTTGGATGAAACAAGGGATGATCCTATACCAGCTTTCATTGATTTTGGGTTTGCACAAGTCCTTGATGACCAACATCGGTGTACATGTCGCAATTTCACCATGATATATGCATCACCTGAACAAAAAGATTTCAAGGGTCATTCATTTCCATCAGATATATGGTCATTAGGTTTAACATTTTCTTTTATTCTAACTGGCAAAGCCCTTTCATGTTCTACAATTCATGACGAGCTCATGGATATCGCAAAAAAACATTATAATTGTTCACACATACCCAACTCTGAAGATCTCTCTGATTTAATACTACATATGGTTGATCCTGATGAGTCTTCTCGGTGGACAATTAAACAGTGTCTATCAAGCTCATTCTTTACGCACACACTTACAGATGAATGGATTGCTGAAGAAGAGAGGAGGATCGGACCTGTGACCATTAATCATATTACCGAAGCCTTAATTGAGGGCTATGATATATTGTCATTAGAAACTGTTATATAATAAATCTACACTTGTTTTACTAAAGATTGTTCTGCAATTTTTGCATTAATTTCTTTTTCAAGGGAATATATAAGATCGGTATTTGGGATAAAAACCAATAGGACATCAGAAAAATCTAATAAGCTATTGCTGGGAAGTTTCCCAAAGTCTCCAGGTGGAATAATCTCACCATTGACCCTAAAACACCTGTTTCCAATATTCTGAATATAAAAATTCAAATCGCTCATGAAAGAAACTATTGCTTGGAGCCTTGACGTATGGACACATGATCTCTCACCAGTGTAAGTTAAATCAACATCAACATCAAAGTCCAACGATGCTCTACCTAACAGTATGGCTTCCCTCTTCATTCTATACAAGATCTTTTCTCCCCTTAGTATTGCAAGATCTGATGATTGAAAGATAGGATGGGAATAAAATGAAGTTAAGTTTGTCAGTGTCTTAAGTTCATTCTCGGCTTCTTTGGAAATAATTGGATGATCAATTGGATGATAAAAACAACGACTTGGCAGGAAGCTATCAGGAGAAAGCTTAAGCAGTTTTTGTTCTTCTGTAATGCTCTGAGATGATATATAATACAGTTCTTCTTCTAGTACATTATGAACTAAAGCTTCTATTAATCCTGATATCTCTGACTCATGCTCTTGCCAATATTGAATTCTTTGCCAAATTTGATGTAAATCCCTACATAGTTTGATGTTAGGATTATTCCCGTTAATAATGTCTGTGTTCCCAATTTTCTTTTTCTGCCGTATCATTGTGATTATTCTAAAATCTTCTTCCAATGTCCAGGGTGTATCAAGAGAAACAGGATCTATTTTGTCGTTAATTCGACTATTCCCGTTTAATAAGCTCTTCCAAATCTTTTTCACTTCTAATTCGGTGTATTTCTCCAACCCACCAAATGATAAGTGTTCATGAAGTATATTATACCCCAGTGATCCAATTAAAACACGTTTTCTATCTTCATCACAAATTTGACCTTGAATTGGTTTTTTATCGATTGTTTTGCAGAATTTACCAAGCATAATCGGCCTTTCTTTGCGAGAAGGATCAGTATCCCCATCAATTTTCACTACATCATTAATACTCATCTCAGCCATGGTATTTACAAAATTGTTCCAATCATGTTTCATTGTCCAATGCTGATGAAATCTTCATATATAGTCGAAAAACCCAAATTTAAGACAAATCCAAAATAAATTTGTCTATTTTGTAAATATTATTTTTTTAATGTTGAAAAGATTAAAGAAGATTAATAGGATAGATGACAATGATGAGAAAAAGAAGGAGCTTAATAATGACTTAGGCCCGGTAAAGCAGAATATTAAAGCCAACTTGGTGGATAATGCAAGGAATATTGTCAAAACGAGTAGCAGTGATGAGAAGGAAGGGCCGCTTCGAGAACGGAATGCACCTTTTGCCAAAAAAGAAAACAATTTTGTTGATTTAGATGGGAAGAGAAATGATGATTTAGCCAAGAATCCCAAAGTGGCTCCAAAAATGCCAAGAAAAGTCGATAGTTCGAGTTCAGATGAATTGAATGTTCCTAAACGTGGATTACCATTACCAAAACGGCCTATTCCCATAAAAGAAGTGGATTCTTCTTCTGAAGAATCAGATGATCTTACTAAAAAGGGAATCACCAAGAATCCCAAAGTGGCTCCAAAAATGCCAAGAAAAGTCGATAGTTCGAGTTCAGATGAACCGAATGTTCCTAAACGTAGAGCACCAGTACTAAAACGGCCTATTCCCATAAAAGAAGCGGATTCTTCTTCTGAAGAATCAGATGATCTTACTAAAAAGGGAATCACCAAGAATCCCAAAGTGGCTCCAAAAATGCCAAGAAAAGTCGATAGTTCGAGTTCAGATGAATCGAATGTTCCTAAACGTGGATTACCAGTACCAAAACGACCTATTCCCATAAAAGAAGTGGATTCTTCTTCTGAAGAATCAGATGATCTTACTAAAAAGGGAATCGCCAAGAATCCCAAAGTGGCTCCAAAAATGCCAAGAAAAGTCGATAGTTCGAGTTCAGATGAATCGAATGTTCCTAAACGTGGATTACCATTACCAAAACGGCCTATTCCCATAAAAGTAGTGGATTCTTCTTCTGAAGAATCAGATGATCTTACTAAAAAGGGAATCACCAAGAATCCCAAAATGGCCCAAAAACAGCCAGCCATATCCGATAGTTCGAGTTCAGATGAACCGAATGTTCCTAAACGTAGAGCACCAGTACTAAAACGGCCTATTCCCATAAAAGAAGCGGATTCTTCTTCTGAAGAATCAGATGATCTTACTAAAAAGGGAATC
>Ga0209639_1000239_pt1 | contig 85776 bp, 64 predicted proteins | sample EPASupsiteHSE605_FD_187268 | JGI IMG/M metagenome (GOLD analysis project Ga0209639, IMG submission 187268) | Bioremediated contaminated groundwater from EPA Superfund site, New Mexico - Sample HSE6-05 (SPAdes) (version 2) | ecosystem: Environmental > Aquatic > Deep subsurface > Groundwater >... | reverse complement strand
AAAGATAGGGAAAAATACCAATCATATATTCATGAATGGTGTTTTAGACATAATCAGAATTTCGACTTCTCAAAGATCTGGGAAGCATTAACTATTGAAATAAATAATCACTTCTGAATTTTCTTAAAGGGAAAAATATTCTATTAAAAAGTTTTATTCTATAGAATATGGTGTATTCAAATTTGATATACCTCAGAAAATCGGCAGAAGGCTTTAATCTGCCCAAAATTTACATTAACAAAATAAGAATAATGGTACTCTTGAACGAAATTCCGCTTTTTGTGAAGGTGTCTCAAAAAATCCACTTTTTCATAAAGAATAAACTAAAAATAATTGAAATATGTTTTTCCCTTGATGCTTTGATTGGGTTTAAAATAGGCTTGGGCGCTCGAGCATGCTCGAGCAAAAAAGTGTCATCAGAGCATTTATATCTCCGAGCGCTCGAGCATTTGTACGTTATTTGTTTTTTTTCATTTTCATTCAAAAAGTCAACTAATTTTACATGAAATTGTTAGTTTATTGAATGTTTTATGCTATTTGTGAAAAAATAAAATTATAAATCAAACAAAAATTTTATTTACATAAGTTTCAAATAACGTACAAATGCTCGAGCGCTTCGAGATATAAATGCTCGGATGACACTTTTTTGCTCGAGCATTGTAAAATTTGCTCGAGCGTTTTGCCACTTTTGCTCGAGCATGATCGAGCGCCCAAGCCTAACTGAGAGATATTTTCAATGTGAATGAAATAATTCAAAATTTGTGATAAATTTGTGTTTAATTTTGAGAACCTAGTACCCTGTATTAGTCCCCTATATTTAATCTTTTAGAAAATGCAATTTGATTATTTCTTAAAAAACCAAAAAAACACTAGAAAACCGAAAAACAGAAGAATATTGCTAACTATCATATGTATTCTCAACCAATTACTACCTTCGAATATTTTGTTTGTCATCCTTTTTATCCATTTAGAATTTCTTAGCTTAGATTCAATATCATCTTAAGCATGTGATAATTCTTTTGCTTCCTTATCTAAGAGCATATTAATCAAAGATTTAATACTTATATCAATGGGCTTTTCTTCATAGTACTTTTCAATTTCATCGATAGCATTTAGCCTGATATGGTTGTCTAAGCATTCACAAACATTAAGTTTCGCGTCAAATTCAATATTTATTGAATCAAGATTATAACCCTGATCAATATAAAAAACAGGAGGAGAATACATTTCGGCTTTTTTCCTTGAAAGCCAATCATAGAATAACACAAGTTTGTTATTTAAATGATAGAACTCGATAGTATTGAATAAACACAAAACATCAAATCCTGGTTTTATGACGTTTTTTAGGCAACTAAGAAATCTACTTTCGTCACCACTTTGATAAGACTTAACATAAAACTGTGAGGTTGATATGAATTTGACAGAAGGGTCTTGAATGGAATATCCTATACTCAAAGCATTTCCAGCATCACAACAATCAAAGATTAACAAATACTCGGGATTACGATTATTTTTTATCCATGATATTATTTTTTCAAAAGAAATTGTGGCTTTATGGTCCAATATTAGAGAATTTGTATCAGCATGACCAGAAAAATAAAACAAAACCCTTTGATAATCATTAATTATTTTGGGTAAATATCCCTCACTCGAATTGAATTCATAATAATCTATTTCGGGATTCAAAATTAATTGTTTAAAAGATTTAACATCATTTAATGGTCCCTCTTGTAATGACTCATCATTTAAGGTATAATAGGTGAATACAATCGTTTTAAAAGTAGGAGTTTCATTAGAACTAGGTAGTAAATGAATCTTATTGTCTTGATCAACGATTGTGAAACTAATCATATTATTTAAAACAAACTTTTCCCCATTAGATGATTGGCTTCGACCTTTATGCAAAAAGAAATCAATTGAATCATTATTTTTGTCACAAATTTGATTAAAAAAATTAGAAAATATTCTCTCCAATTCTCTTTTCTTTTCATCAGTATTGAGTTTTGAAATTTTCAAATGTATTTTGTAACCTATTGTAATTTTTTCATTATTAATCTCTAATATTCCCCTTAATTCGTCCTCCCAGTTTATTGGAAGCCTATAATTGCAGCGGTTGCCAACTTTATAGTGCAAATAGAAATTCATACTGAAATTAAAATGAAGTCATCATGGCCTGACATTTCTCATAAAAATTCTGTTAATCATGTGTCTTTTTATCAGAAATAATTCTCACAATCCAATCATCATTTTGAGATAAACAAATTTTGGGTAGATAAGATAAAAAATAGACTGTGAGGAATATTTATTTCTATGCAAAAGACTGTTGAATTCTCTCATACTTCTTATATCTCTTCTTGCAGTCTTCAACAAGCTGTTCTCTGAGAGTTTTAGCTCTTTCGGGAAGCCTTTGAGACAGATTTGTGAATCTCACCTCAGAAGAAAGAACTTGATCAATATTGAAATTGGGCTTTGGTGAATCAATTTGCATTGGATTCTTTCCTTCTTGTTCAAGCCTTGGGTCAAACCTTGATAAAACCAAATATCCTGCTTCCATTAATTGTTTGCAATGTGTTGGTGATGAACCAAGTCCTGGTGTGAATCCATGTTCAATGCATGGGCAATAGTTCACAATCACTGCTGGACCATTATATGACACAGCTTCTTGAAGAGTTTGGAGAGCATGTTTCGGATCTGCATCTAGACATGTGTTAGCTACATAAATATTACCATAAGTTTGTGCTAAAAGAGCAAAATCTTTTTTCGCCCTGTTCACACCTCTTGCTGAAAATGAATTTGATGATGATCTATTTGATGCTTTTGATGGTTGTCCTCCAGTATTACTATATACTTCAGTGTCGAGTATAATAACTTTTATAGGTTCTCCGCTTGCTAAGATATGATCTAATCCTCCATAACCAATATCATATGCCCAGCCATCTCCTCCAATAATCCAATTCATTTTATGTGCTATATAATCTCTATCATTCATAATTACCTTCTTTTGCTCATTTGTAACATTAACTGAACCATCAATAACTTTGGTTATGAATGTTTTCGCAAGTTCTTCAGATTTATCGGAATTCCATTCATTAAGAAGATTTCCAATCATTTCTTTGTTCTCTCCTTTGTCTTGAGAGTGAATTTGTTCAATTATTGACTTAACGGTGTTTCTCCTTAGCTCAAGTGCTTTAAACTGTCCAAATCCAAACTCAGCATTATCTTCATATAAAGAGGATGACCATGCGGGCCCTTTCCCATTAGGTTTGGCAGTGAATGCATTCGATGGAGCACTTGCTCCCCAAACTACAGGACACCCTGTTGCAAAAGCCATATATGATTTATGGCCATACAATTGAGTTATCATTTTGATTATTGCTGTTTCTCCACATCCAGCACATGCTCCACTAAATTCAAGAAGTGGTTGCAAAAACTGTGTATTCTTAAGGTTGTTTGGTTGGAGAAGATGTGCTCGATTTGGAACAGAAAACGCATGCTGGAATTTTTTGTGTTTTTCTTCGAATAGTGGGGGACCGTTCATCATTGTGAGAGCTTTAGCAGGGCAAATATGAGCACATTTACCACATCCAGTGCAATCATAACCAGAAATCTGTATTGTAAACTTGAAATCTTTCACTGCTTTCCCTATTCTAGATTTAGCATGTTCCATTTTTATAGGAGCTTTATCAATTTCTTCCTGTGTCATTAAAAATGGTCTTATTACTGCATGTGGACATACTGTGGAACAGAGGCCACATTGAATACATTTCTCAGAGTCCCATACTGGAACAAAGTCGGCTATTCCTCTTTTTTCAAATCTTGTTGCTGAATGTGGTAAATTGCCATTTTCCTGAGTTTCGCTCACTGAAACAGTGTCTCCTTTTTGTATCATCATCTTTCCAAGAACATTCTTATGTTTTTCTGGGAGTTCGGGATTATATTCGGTAACATCAGGTGAATTCAACCAAGAATCTTTATCATAACTATACTCCTTGAGATGAGAATCAGTTGATTCAATAAGTCGAATGTTCTGTTGAATTACCTCTTCTCCCTTCTTGAAGTATGTGTGTCTAGCTGCGTCTTTTAACAAATCAAGAGCTTGTTGCCTTGGTAGAACATTGGATAATGAGAAGAATGCAGTTTGCATTATTGTATTAATCCTTCCTCTAAGTCCATGATCAATTGCCAACTGCGAAGCATCAATGCAATACACTTTTGCATTCTTTTGAGCGATTTGACGCTTCATTTTGTTTGGAATAAAGCTCTCTAATGTTTGATTCGATGGAGCATTGAACACAATTGTTCCATTCTGCTTCAAAGATCCTGCAATATCGAATTTTTTCACAAAAAATGGTTTGTGACAAGCAACATAATCTGCTTCTTGAATTAAATAAGGCGCTTCAATTGGATCTGGACCAAATCTAAGATGTGAAGTTGTAATTCCGCCGGATTTGTGAGCAGTATATGCAAAATATCCTTGGCCATACAGAGGAGTCTCATTAGCAATAATCTTGATTGCATCTTTGCAGGCCCCGACAGTTCCATCAGAACCAAATCCCCAAAAGATGCATTGTTTGGTATCTTTGGGTACTGTTTCAATAGTGTCTCCAATAGGCAATGAGGAGTTTGTTAGATCATCATTTATTCCAACACAGAATCGGTTCTTTGGTGCCTCGCTCTTCAAATTGGTTACAACAGCATGAGCATGAGTGGGATTGAAATCTTTGGATGAAATACCGTATTTCCCTCCAATGATGGATATTGAGGGCCTGTTTGACTTAACAATAGATTGTATTTCAAGATGAAGTGGTTCGCTTGAAGATAATACATCTCTTGTCCTGTCCATGACACATATTCTTTTCACAGTCCTTGGTATCTTTTCAATAAATGAATCAACCAAAAATGGTCTGAACATATGAATATTCAAAACACCAACCTTTAATCCGAATCCTTGGTGCTTGATATACTCCTCAAATATCTTTGATACACTTCCCATACAAACAATAACATCTGTTGCATCATGAGGTCCAAAATACCTATATGGTTCATATTTCCTTCCTGTTAGCTTCCCAAACTTTTCCATCGTTCCTACTATTGTTGGAGCAATCTTTTGGAGGTCAATATTACCTCTTTCCCAAAACTGCCAAAACAATTCAGGGGAGTAAATTGCACCTCTCTGGGAAGGTCTGTTTGGGGTTAATGCATTCAATTTGAATTTTTGAAGGGCTTCTTCATCAATCAGCTCCTTGATGGTTGAATCTGGAATGTAGTCAATTGTGTTGATTTCATGAGATGTTCTGAATCCATCATAAAAATGAATGAAAGGATAAGAAGCTTTCAATGAAGAAGCATGAGATATTGCGGCTAAATCTGCGCACTCTTGAGGAGATGTTGATGAAAGCATTGCCGCTCCAGATGATTTAACGCACATGATATCAGAGTGATCTCCATAAATACTGATTCCCATCGTTCCAACTGATCTTGCTGCAATATGGAAAACACCAGGATAATGATCCCCAGCCATTCTATAAATATCAGGAAGCATAAGAAGAAGGCCCTGAGAAGCAGTAAAAGTGGTTGTTAATACTCCCAAACCTGCTGCGCCGTGAAAGGCTCCAGCAGCTCCAGCTTCGGATTGCATTTGGGTAATATCAAGCACATTACCAGCAAAGTTTTTCTTTCCCTCAGCAGCAAAACGCTCCACAGCTTCACCAGAAGGCGTCGCAGGTGTAATTGGAAACAAAAATGACATTTCACTCATCCTATAAGCAACATCAGCAACAGCTGTGGCACCATCCATTCCTACTCTCTTCGCGAGTCCACGTGAGAAAGATGAGACAATATCAATCATAAAGTGATATGATTGTCACAAAACCCTCGATGCTATCGTACTTCAGAAATAATAAAAATAATCTTCTTAATTTGTGACTTTCTTTTCAAATAAATGGGGTTTATTCAAATTTGATAAAATTATTCTTTTGAAAAGAAGAAAAAAAACACGATTAGGAAAATAGAAGTACTGTGATACTGTCTTGTTTATTTCGATAATTTCATACTATTGAGCATTCATATGATACTGTTTCCCATAAACCATTTTCAATTAGGATTTGCTTAGGACTTTTTGAAAACAGATTCATAATGGTTCAGCATTCTTGGCTTCATAGTTTCCCCTGTTTTTAATTAGATGTATTATAGTTTCAACGTTCCAATATATTGATGCTAAGTGCAGAGGAGTGTTAAGATAATGTTTTTACAAAAATCTTTGTCTCTCATGTTTACTTTTGAGCTATTGCTGAGAAGAAATTTAACGATATCAAAATGGCCAAATCTCGCAGAAATGTGAAGAGGAGTTAACGAAAATGCTGTCATAATTCATTAATTGTTTTTTCGTTGATATTGGCGCCATTTATTACAAGGAATTCGACAATATTAACATCTCCTGCCTTGGTTGCATAATGAAGAGGGGTTTTTAATTCATACTAATCTCAAATTTAGAATTCTTTGGGTTAATCTCAGCTTTATTGTTAATTAAACACTGAATGGTATCAAATTGACATTTCTTTGAAGCAAGATGAAGAGAAGTATTATTATAAATAAATTGAGAATTTTTGAATCTGTAGCATTAATATCTGCTCCATATTGTATTAACAAACCCAAAATATTTATATCCCCATTAATTGAAGCAACATGTAAAAGCGTTTGATCAATAATAATTAAGTTAATTGAGCACCTTTGGCATTAATAGAAGCGCCATGATCTAAAAGAATCCTAACAATATCGATATTATGATTTTCTGCTGCAATATGAAGGGGAGTGTTGCCATTATGACAAAATATATCTTGTCATCCTTAGAATCAATATTAACATCATTGTCAAGTAAGTACTTGATAGCATTAATACTATCATATTCAATAGCATATTGAAAAGGTGTCATCCCATTTCAACAAATAAAAACAATGCATTCTTTGATTCGACATCAGAATTTTGGCTAAAAAAACATTTTATTACCTTGACATGATCGTTTTTAATTGCATAATAAAGAGGAGTCATGTTATTTAATCAAATATATGATAAATATCAACTATGTTTGGGTCAGCATTGCTAGATAATAAAAACTCAACAATATGAGCATAACCATATTCAGAAGCATAATGAAGAGGGGTCTTTCCATTTAATAAATTTGCAAAAACTTATTTATGGCATTAATATCAAAGCCCATTTTGATAAGATACTGATTTATACTCAGATTTCCTTGCATAGATGCTTTATGAAGTAAATTATTCTAAAACAAATCAGAATTCGATGAGAATCAAAGAGATGCATATTAGCTCCATTCTGATGAAGGAATTGAACAACATTCAGATGGCCATTTTCGATTGCATAAAATATAGGTGAAGATGAATATAATTCCAAAAAACGGAATCGTCAACAACATTTATAGATAATCCTTCTTTAAGCAAAAACTTTATAACATTAATATGTCCGTTTAGTGATGCATAATGAAGAGAGGTCCATAATTCGTTATCAACTGTACCATATTGGGTATCCATTGTTTTAGAATATTCGAAAATATGTAAATGTCCATTTTGTGCTGCAAAACACAAGGGATAGCGATTAAATCTTGAAATGTTATACTTCCATTTTGCTCAGAAAAATCTGCTCCTTTACTAATCAACAAATCCACCATACTTATGTGTCCACTTTTGCAAGCATAATCAAGAGGTGATAAAGAAAAACACACATAATTACATTAACATCTTGTTCGTTAATGTCAACATTCCGCTCGAGAAGAAACTCAACTATTGAAAAATGACAGAATTGAACCGCATTAAATAAAAGTCCTGACAATTCAATATCAGGAGAAAGACACATATGAAATAGTTCTTCTGACCCACTGCAAATTACACTCTCTAAAACTAATTTATCAATAGGAAACCCATTCATTAATAGGCTCTTAAAACACTTTAAAGAACCGAAATACCCTGCAAATGCCAGATAGTTCAGACACTCGGGTTTAAGGGCCCATTCAAAAGGAGACCATGATGCTTCGTCTATTTCCAAAAAATTCGGACTTTCCATTGATTTAAGTAAAAAATCATTATCATCATATTTGAGGCAATGTTCAATTGTTGAGTGAAGAAACCCAAACTCGAGGAGCTCAGGAATATCATCTTCGTTATTCAACAATGCTAGATCACATTCTTTGATTTTATATTCAATTAATTCCTCGAAATTGTCAACGAAATTCTTAAAGTAATAGCACACTAAGCAATACGGTGTCTGTTCCAATTCACTTAATATCTCAGAGATTGAAAAAACTCCTTCATTAAATAACCTGTATAAAATCACAGGAGATTCAAGAAAACACTTCATAAATAATTCTTTTCGAAAAATAGGATCATCGCATAATTCTTTACACATTCTAACAACGTTGGAAAGTTGAAATGGTCGGTATTTTGGATAATTAACTAATAAATCTGTTAAAAAATCGACATTAAAGATAGTAATACTCTCGAATTTGGAATTATCACTATATATCATCTTTTCAAACGAAATTAAATCATCAAATACACCCATTATTCTTTATAAAAAATATTTATATTAAACGTATATGTTTAGAATGTACAAACTATTCAACACATTGAGCTGATATACACAATGATTATATTGAGACTTTGATTTCACTCGGGACTCTGTATGGTAAACTTTTCAGGTTCTGGATTGGTTATTTCTTTGTATGGATCAGAAATGCTTGCCGTTTCTTCTTCATTTTGATACTTCCATAGTATTTGATTTGCATTTTTCTTCTGATATTCGCTTTGTATCTTTTTCTTTTTCGTAATTCGGGACCTCTCTTGTTTCAAAAGAACCTCATCGTTAGGTGGGATCAATGGTGCAAGCAAAGTATCGATATTCATATTAATGCTTCTGAGGCTAGCACTTAAAGGAGGGTTCATTGCATCTTGAATTGTCCCTGATCTCTGTTTAGGTTGTGACATTGATTCTAACATTTTTTGTTTAATAACAAGCTTCCTATGATTCATTTCATCAATTTTCTTTTCGTAATTTGAATCTAAAACAGATTGTTTCCTTCTGCGATATTCATTAATATAACTAAGTTCCTTTTGGTGTTTCTCAAATAGGGACTTTTTGGCCTGCTTATAATCAATCATTAAACTCCTTTGTGCCTCATTCTGCTCTATTTCAGCCAGTGCTTGGGCTTCATCATGAACTGAACGAGCTTGATCAAAATCAGCAGAAATTGCTAATGTTCTCTCGATTTGTTTTAACTTTAAAAGTTTCTGTGATGGTTTTCGGTATTTTGAAGGCATCTTTTCTTTCCATAGTGTTTCAAACTCAGCGAGCTCTTTTTCTTGTTGCATTCTTTGTGTCTCAACTTTATTTTGGATATCCTTATCAAGCGCTGTTATACTATCTTGATACTCTTTATCAATTGTTGACTTAATAGCATTCTCATCAATACTAATTGGGGCCTTTGCAGTGACATTTTGGGTTTTCTTGGATTTCATGAATTCTCGAATCTGTTCAATGAGTTGATGAACTCGCTTAGCAAGTACATATTCTGCTTTCTGTGCACACTCTGACATGAATATATTTAAATGAATAAGAATTCTCGAAGTGTCTTCATTCTCTAAAATGGAGAAATCAGAATTATTCAACAATTTTTCTCGCATTGAAATACACCATTCATCATCTAAAACAGTTTTTTTTTCCTTTTTCCAAGGCTGACTCTTGGAATACGCTTTTTCCTTATTGCGACTTTTTGAAACAGGACTGATCGGTGTAGATTCGCTTGTAAGCTTGACAGTGCAGGAAATAGGACGCTTTATAACAAGCCTTTTTTGGTTTCTGATGGAAATAGGGCGAATAGAATCTTCCATAATATATTAACGATTTTTCCAAAAACGATTAGTAAACTGGAGCCGATTAAAAAATTAAATGAGTTTGTTTGATTTAAATGGTTTTAATAGAGGTAGCGGGTTTGATTGTTTCTTCGACCAAAGTTGTCGTTAAATCTGTGATTAAATCTTTCTCACAAGCCGTGGCCATCAATGCACCTAATGGAACTATTTTTCAGAAAATTGGAGGAGCTCTATTTGGTGTCCATTACACTACAGAAATGATTCCCCAAGAAGCCCTGTCAACACTTGGATTTGAAATAACAGAAAAACCAAGTTTCGTGTCTGTTCAAGAGCGCCTGAAAAAGATGATCACTATAAATGACCTGTCTAAAGGCGGTTCCCCTTTCCTAAACGAGCGGTTTATTGCTGCTTCTCATATTATTGCCAAGTCTAAATAGTTCGTTTATTTTACGATTATTTTGTAAATAGTCAGTTTTTCTTTAACCAGGTTTCTCAGAAATATAAGTAGCCGAATCACTTTTTCCTAAAAAAATGACAAATTTCGATCACATCACATTTTCGCTGCATCAATGAACAACTTCTCTGATGTCTCTATTTATGTAAACAACATTCCATTCAATGCAAACACTGCAGAGTTTGGCGAGACATTTGCTAAATTTGGAAATATCAAACGTGCAACCATTTTAACTGATAATTATCGTGGCAATGTAGTTTCCCGCGGCATTGGCTTTGTTGATTTCGAGACACCCGAGGGTGCTAAAGCTGCTGTAGCTGCTCAAAAAATTGAACTAATGGGCAGAGAACTCCATATCAAACCAGCCCGCCAACGTGTAAGAGACACATTGTTCATTGGCGGCCTTGTTGAAGGTGCAACGAAAGAAGATGTTACTGCTGCTTTTCCAGATCCCAAGCCCACTGATGTTAGAGTTATTCCTTCAAAGGAGGCTAACAAGAAAGGATTTGCTTTCATTAGATTTGCTACCGAGTCCGATATGAGAAAGGCCTTTACTGATCATAAAGTTGTTACTATCAAGGGTTCTGAAAGCACTGTTAGATATTCTCGTCGCCAGCTTAGGAACAGACCCAATCGCCGCTTCAGGAGAAATGGTCCTAAAAGAGCTGCTCAAGAATAAAAAGTCCTTGGTTTATATTATCGTATTTCATATATGGAGCTACCACCAGAATGGGTTTTAAAAGAAAGCACCAAATATCCTGGAAGACTCTATTATTTTAATAAAATATCGCTTGAATCTACATGGATAAGGCCAGTTCCATATCCTGGAACCCAATTAAATATTACTGATTGGCCACCTATAGTCAATATATCACAAATAACTATCAAACATACAGGAGAACACCGCTTAGAAATTGATGGTGATGCGAAACGAACAAAAGAGGAAGCGATGATGATTGCTAATAGAGTGGTCGATAGAATATTCCATGAAGGGGAGCTATTCGAAGATGTTGCTCGAGAAATTAGCGAAGACCAATTCCGAGACAATGGAGGATTAATAGGATGGGTTAAAAAAGAGGATCGACCTGATGATTTTGATAAGATCTGGCATCTGAGGATTGGAGAGATGACGATTCCAATAGAGTTTCATAGATGCATAAAAATTGTTTTAAGAAGAGGGTGATAAACAGTTTGTTGTGAAGGATATTTTACTGAGCCTTGAGGGCAAACTTAATAGGATGTAAGAACTTTGAACGCCTGCGCTCAGCTGTTTGCATTTTGTTGGCAAACTTTGGTGCTAACTTGCTGCGAACTGATTTCTCTTTATATTGTCTGAGATCCTTTGGAACTAACTTCTTGCCCTCATATTTCTTGGTAAGGGCATCGCGTTGCTGGCTCATAAGGATTGTCTTTACACGAGCAATGTCACGTCTAACAACTTTGATTTCGCTAAGCTTTGATCCTGAAGAAGAAGCAGCTTTTTGTCCTTTAAGCTCAAAAAGCTTCTTTTCCTGTGAGGCAAGTTCCTCAAGGAGTTGATTACGATTCTTGTTACGAAGTTCAAAAGGCTTAAGATGACCCATTTTGCAAAAAGAACGACCAACGGTTATTATCGTTTATCATATTTACATCGTTTTTAAGTCAAATGTCATATGAGTTCAACATTAGCAGGGAGAGAGAAAGGCAGGTTGAGTAGGTAGGGCGGGAATCCGAAGGAGTGATTGTTATTTTCAAGATACTGGACGTAGCCGCTTGGTGTGGGCTTTGAGAATATGAAATTCACCAATTGGGTAATTTTTGGATCTTGGGTCTCTGATACAAGGAAATCGATTGCCATTGAAAACTCTTGAGAACTGAGTGCAGAATATGTATTGTGATAATCTTGGCTTTTGGTATACATATCTGTAATCGATTTAGATAATTTTTGGGCTATTTCTTCTTTTAATCGAGAATTCAGGGATTGATCATTTTCAATTATTACAAACAAGGATAAATACCATAATATCTGCATTTGGAAATTTGAAATATTTGGTTCGTCGATTTCCATATCAGGAATAATGCCTTCTTTTAGTGATTTTATAATTAACTCATGAGAAGCGTTTCTTTGATCCATTTATGTAATTTACAAAAAGTGAAATACCTGGTTTTAAACTGTTTTCTTCCATTCCGTTTGGAAATCCATAATTATTTGATATCTAATGGGAAATAAGAGTAATTTTCCTAACTAGATAATAAATCAATTAAATTGTACATTTTTAAGATTTAATACTATGAATCAATTCATAACGATAATGATCTGAAAGAGAAAAATAGTATTGCTCATAGTTTATCTAATGGATATATTGAGAAATCAACTGAGTCAATTAAATCCGCGTTCTTCACATTGGTTGGATTGTCTCAAATAGGTGAAACGTGTTTTAATAATGATTGGTTTCATTTTCTAAAAAAAGTTCTCTAAACCTATGATAATATAATAATTAAAAATCAGATTTCTTTGAATGAATTTTCTTGTTTAGAGTATAAAAACATTGTTAATTCGAAAGATGATTTTTTTGATTCAGATATTGATCATTAAATTGTGTTTTCAATTGAATCACCATGCAAAGTCTTCAATGTCTTCCCCAATGTTTTAGGCTTTTTAAAAGGAGGTTGATATTATGAGCATAAATGGTTAAACCTTGTTTCTCAAAATCAAATCCCACATGTTATTGTCACAATATCATTAATAACAGCGAAAGGTTGAAATGATATGAAGATCAGATGTGGATGCAATCTTTTTGATTTTAGAAAATCCTTATATTGTTGTGAATCATGGTTGAAGTGCAATAACAACTGCAATTGGAAAATGAAAGAGATTTATCCTTAAAAAAGCTTTTTGTCAGATCTTCTCTCAATTTTTTGCATTTGGGTCTCATTAATTATAAATTCCTCAAGATGTTAAAAATACCAATACCAATACTATTTTGTCTTTATGTTCATTACTTACCTAGGAGTTCAATTCTAATGGATTTGTTGAATGTTTTGCTTCAACTTCCGAGAAGACAAAATATCATTTCTTCAAAAACAATTTCTTTTCAGATATATCCTTATCATGATTCCTCAAAGTATTATAATCCAATTCTTTCTTTAAAAAATTTAATATTTCATTGATTTTTATTCAATTTTGGAATGAAAACCAATCAATCTCATTTTGGATTATTATCAATTCGTTGGGGTTCTAAAGAATAAGATTTAATAGGAAAATGATTCGAATTCGTTTTTGATTATCTGCAAATGTTGAATCAGATATAATATATTTGACAATAACAATACCAGAGCCTCCTTTTCCTGGTATTCCAAGTCTTGTCCCTCCTCCACCTCCTCCAGTATTATCAGTACCATTTACTCCGTTTCTTGTTCCAAAGCCATTTCCCCCACCTCCCAATCCACCAGGGATTAAATAGTCATCTGTTGCAGTACCCCCTCCACCCCCTCCAGCAAAGAATCTCCATCCATTTCTCATATCCCCATAAGGTAAATCATTCATCCAAGCTGTCATATTAATACCATTACCTCCATAGCCAGGCCGAATTGTATCATAGTAGTTACCGCCAGTTCCACCGCCAGTCTCATTAAAACCACCACCTCCACCGCCGCATCCACCATGATTGTCAAATGGTGCATGACCCCCTCTCATACCCTGATTGGAAATAGGATTTCCACCAGTATTAGCTTTATTATTCTTTCCAGCACCACCTCCTGATCCCCCATTACTACCACCAGATAATCTCCCGCCACCGCCACCGCCACCGCCACCGCCAAATGCAATCAATGAACCAAATGCAGAGTTTCCTCCATTAGACCCCTTTGTTTGACCACCATGACCAACAGTTACGTTATAACTGGAAGCATTAAGAACTGTTTCTAAAAACAAAACACCACCAGCACCTCCTCCACCCCCACCATAAATATGATAACCATCATTACCTGCTCCGCCTCCACCAATTATTAGAAGTTCAATTCTCTTTCCAATCATCAAACTAGATAAACTAAAGAGTCCACTCTCCAAGAAAATCTCGTATCTATAGGGATTTGAATCATTAATCAATTTGCTAGAACAGAAGACAAACAAAACCTGAAACATTATAATATTGAATTAAATTAATGTCAGTGTAAAAAAGCGTTAACATTTTACAGTTGTTTGATTGAAATTGAGCAAATTGTATCTGTGGAAAAGGTATATGTTATGTAGGCTTATTGTGAGTATTTTATAGATAAGTATTGATTATTGGTCCAGTACAGTAATCGGGTATACAGCAAGAAATACATAATGAATGAGATTATTTCTCAGTTTGAGCATTATTGATGGGATGATTTGGGGCTTACAGTTATCCATGTAATAAAAAGCTATCGAGTGTGTTTCAGGATCAGACAAAGAATTCTGGACAGTCACTGATGTTAAACTATGACCAGCACCAATATAACACTCATTAGCAATAATTGATCCTTCAGACACGATTTCCTTGTTTAGCGAGTTGAAATTATTAATCAAATAGCATCTTTGAAGAGTATAACCTCCCTTATATAGCAAGGAAAAATCAGTAATTCCTTGAGTATTATTAACAAAATTAACGTAATTAACGCTTTGTGGAGTTGACCAGAATCCAAAAACAATACTGAAAGAAGCAAAATTATGGGCACATGTACAAAAGTTGATATTGAGGCTGTTCAGATTCCTAAAATCACCTCCATTGTATTCAAACATACTATTCCTAGAAGAATTGAAAAAAGTTAAAACAGGATTTCCGGTTCCAATAAATATGATCGAATAGCGACTGGACAGCGATGAGCAATTGCTTAATGAAACCTGTGTGATATTATTTCTCGCCCCACCAACCATACATTTTAAAAATTGCCCATATGTCTCAGATCTCATGCATCCTAGACAGTCTTTCCCGCAAACTTTGTCAATAACAGATTCGCCGCTAGATGATTGAAGAAAAATTGCACCACCTTCTTCCATTGAATGGCAGTTAACGAAAACAGAGCAATCAATTAGAATCCGCATCGTTGTAGCAGAAATATAAAGTGCACCGCCGCTTGATGCCCTATACAAGTTCTGAAACACAGATCCATAAATCCAATAGTCTCCATTGCTTGTTATCGATTCAAAACCATTTAAATACGTCTTCTGTGGCTCATCAGCCTGGAAATAGTCTCTGAAGCCTTGGAGCAGTATTAAACCAAACATAATACTGACTGATCCCAAATCGAACCTCTCACCTCAGCACGTTACACATTTCAATTCAATGAGTTCTGACGATTCTTGTGGAGAAAATATCGTAGAATTAAGAAATAGCGGTTGAACATTTTTCAACATGAGCATTGCTTATGGAGCCATTAAATCCAGCTCGCTAGGTCATACGAATACGGGTACAGCAGCAGTTAGTAATACTAGTGTTGCTGACGTAGCAGTTACAGATCCAGTTATTGAAATACACGTTTCTGCCACAAATCTTGTCAAAATGGATATTGGCAGTGATTCGGATCCTATGGTTGTTTTATTCATCCCAGTCAATGGGAAGTATGTTGAAGTTGATAGAACAGAAGTTATTTGGGATAACCCCAACCCACAATGGGTGAAGACATTTAAATCTTTGTACATTTTCGAAACCAGCCAACCATTGAGATTCTGCGTATATGATTGTGATTCAGAAAAAGGTCCTCTTAGTAACCATGATTTTGTGGGTTATTGTGATACTGATGTTCAGACTCTTGTTACACACAATTCCAGCGATGTGAAGCTAGAGTTACGCCACGATTCCTTACGCGGTCCACGCGGTACTTTGGTTTTAACTGCAGAGCAAACCCAGTCATGTTCAACTCACGTAAATTTTGTCGCTGCAATTTCTGATATCAAGAAGCTTAGGCTTTTCTCAAGGAACAATCCATACATTGTGATCTATAAGCCAAGCGAAGCAGGGAGATTTTTGCCCGTTTTCAGATCAGAAGTTGTACCAAAGTGTACAGCTTGCACATTCAAGCCATTTTCTATTCCCCTTCAGAGTCTTTGCAATGGCGATATGCTCACACCTGTTCAGATTACTGTATTTGACTATAGAGAAGGAAAAGTGGATGTCCCTGTTGGATCAATGACAATGTCTCTTCAGAGTTTGATGGAGAACCAATCAACAAAGTTCCCCATTAATGATCCAAAGAAAAAAGGAATGGGATTTATTCGCTTTAACAGGATTGAATTAATACAAAAGCCAACCTTCTTAGACTATCTTCGTAGTGGCCTTCAGTTAAATCTAATCACAGCCATTGATTTTACCGCTTCTAACCGTGACCCAAGAGATCCAAATTCATTACATTTCCTTAATCCATCATATCCAAATCAATATGAATCATGTATTTGGTCAATTGGTGGCGTTGTTTGCCCATATGATACCGATCAACTATTTCCAGTTTTCGGATTTGGTGGAAAAATTAACGGCGTTCTTTCTCACTGTTTCCCATTAACGCTTGATAACACTAATCCAAATGTCCAAGGTCTTCAGGGTATTGTTGCCTCATACAGAAATTCATTGTCTCTTATTCAACTCAGTGGCCCCACATGTTTTATGCCTATTATTAGATCTGCCACTCAAGTTTCAATTGCATCATTCCAAGAAAGCCACACATATTCTATATTATTGATTATTACGGATGGTGTTATCAATGATATGACAGAGACAATCGATGCTATTGTAGACGCCACAAATGCACCACTTAGTATTATTATAGTTGGTGTAGGAAATGCTGACTTTTCTTTGATGGATCAACTTGACGCAGATGATGCTCCCCTTAAATCATCATCTGGTGTTATTATGAAGAGAGATATTGTTCAATTTGTTCCATATAATCAATTTTCAAGTTCAAGCCCCCAAGCACTTGCTGCTGCTGTGCTTGAAGAGGTTCCCAGACAAGTTGATGAATTCTGCAAAACACATGGGTTTATTCCACAAATGCAATAATTAAAATGAGTTTTACTTCCTTTTAACAGTCCAGCCATTCTGGTTGTTTTTTTAAATGGAACATAACACTTAATCCTCCAACAACAATCATACCAAGAATTGCAGTAATTGTAATTGGTGTGTTATCTTTGGATCTCTTGATAACGATGCCCAAAAATGCCCAAACAACAGAAGCAGCAATGAAAGAGTTCTTCAGCCTCTTGACAGTCACTGTGGCAATTGTAGCACCAACAATGATCACGAGAATTGTCCAAACAGTAGGAGAAATTCCCCATGCTTTCCATTGATAATCAACAAGAAGACATGTAACATTTGCTATAGTAGCAATGCAAATCCAGCCTAAATACATTCCAAATACAATCTTAGCAATGCTATAATCTTTTTCAACAAATTGCATGTTCAAATAAATAAGGGTACCTAATAAACATAACATTATGACCAGAGATAAGAAAACCTTCAAATAGTGCCATGCAAAAATCCAAATTCCATTGAAAATACAGCTGGGGATAAATATCCAATTAACAATCTCAACAACATCTTCGCCGTATTTGGTAAACTGGAGAACGAGAAAAGCTAATAATAGCAAATATATAACACCCCAAATTGAAAAGGTGAGACCAGCTGGTGTAAATAGGTTTGGATACCTATCTGAAATAGCACCTGTTGAATACCCATTAATTGGTTTTGCATTGGCCAAATAATTGATATAAACCATCCCTAAGAAGAACACACAGTTAGCAATAGATAAAATCATCTTTTTGTTATAGCTATAATATAGACTAACCCAACTTGACATGAAATGAAGTGATAAATTCCTTATCAAATAATCAAACAAAATTCCAAATAATGATTTAATTTTTGTATCTACCATCGCGAATTATTGTTCACAAAAGATTTCTTTATTTTATAATTATTCTTTTGAATCCAGGTGGTCGATAAAGTAACGGAGGTTCGAGTCCCACCAAAGGTTTTTTTTTGTTTAATGCTTTGGTATCTCTTGGTTGGATCGTCCTCCAATGTTTTTGGATTTGATTTTGGAAGTGAATTTGTTAAAGTCTCAATGGCTAAACCGGGGAAAGGTGTTCATGTAGCATTGAATCAGCAATCCAAGCGGCTGACTCCGTCTTATTTTGCATTTTGGAATGTGAGTAATCCAAGCTTACAAAGCCATCCGAAGCACTGGAATGTTTCTGATTTATTTGATTGCAGTTGGCTTTATGGAGAACAAGCAAAATCCCATTCCAGAAGATTTCCTCATAATTGCATAAAAGGAATGACTCCAATTCTCGAAGATAAACATGGTTTTAAGATGAAAGAAGTTGTTGCTTTGTTAGCGAAGTATTTGATTTCGACATGTGATGATATGAAGTGGAAACCAGAGTCATCTAGTGTTGTTTTCGCCATAGAGCCATGGATGTCAAGGAAAGAAAGATTTGGATTGAGTGAGGCGATAAAATTAACAGGGGCGACTCTTTTCTCGATAGTAGATTCTCCCACAGCTGCTTCAATGGCATATGCACTTGAGAAACAGTCTTTTTTCAAGCAAAAACCAAAAATTGTTGCCTTTTTTGATTATGGGGCTGCGCATTCATGGGTATCTTTATTCAGATTTAAAACAATAAAAGGAAAAATCATCTCAGAGCAGCTTTCTGTTTCCACTAACTTTGAATTAGGTGGGAACAATATTGATAAGATACTAGCCAAAAATATCAAAGAGAAGTTTATTTCAAAGAATGGCCGACATGATTTTAATGAAAGAGCCGAGATGTTATTTGTTAATGAAGGAAGAAGAGTCAAAGAGATACTTTCTCTAAATGACAAGGTTGACATACATATTGATGATGTTATTGGTGATCTAGGTGTGTCTTATCCAATGAATAGGGACGAGTTTTCAACTCTGATTTCCTGTATTGAGTCTCAAATTATTAGTTTATTTGATGAGTCTGTTTCAACTTCAGGTATTTCTAAGGATGAAATCGACTCAATTGAGCTCCTTGGAGGTTCAACAAGGATTCCAATTGTTCAAAATATAATTTTGAAGTGGAGTGGAATGGATAAACTAAATAGAACAATGAACAGTGATGAAGCTATTGCTCTAGGTGCTGGATATGTGGGTGCATCTATCAGTTCTGCATTTCAAATACCTTCAGTTTCCATGTCAACTTTTTCAGGGATTGATGTCAACATGATTAATGGAAATCAAACATACCAAATTTTCTCGAAATCTTCAAAAGCATCCGAACAAGTTAGTTTTAATTTTTCTGCTTCAACTCCAATTACTAATTTCTCAATTATTGTAGATGGTGAGTATGAAATGTTTAATTATGAGTTGTTCATCCCAATGAATACTACACATAGTGACCAAGTTTTTCTAACATTTGGATTTGATGTATTCTCCCAACCTATCTTAGTTAAAGCGACATTGAATAAGAAATCAGAAGTCAAGTTTTTACAACACATGTCTGATTGGATGGAGACAAAAGGATCTATGAAAGAAAGTACTCAGTTCCTCAAAGAAATGGAAAGAATCATGAAAAATAGATACAAGCTTCATGAAAGAAAAAATGAACATGAGTCAATTGTTTTTCGTTTGAAAGAGAGAATGGAAATTGATAACACATTCATATCTTACCTCACTAAAAAGGAAAAGAAATCCATTTCGGAAGCATTAATAAAGCACAATGACTGGATATCGAACGACCAAACGAAAAAGGAGATTAAGGATTATAATGACAAGATTGCAGAACTCAATAAACTTGTATCTGAGCCTGAGACAAGACTCAATAATCGAAACAAAGTAGTATCAGAAATGGCCCTTTTGAATAATAGTATCAAGGAAGCCGAGCTTGAATCGACAAAATCAACGAATGATACCACAAAATTCAACAGCAAACTTATTGAGATTAAAAAATGGTATGATGAGAGAATTAAACAAATTCAAAGCACCCCACATAATAAGAACTTGAAAATTAACCAATTTCAAGTTGAGAAGAAAAGGACCGAGCTATCTACCAGCTTTAACGAATACTTAGAGAGCCAGAAAACTCCAGCAGAAGAGAAGAAAAACAGCACAGAGTTGTAATGTTTCTAAACCTGGAGTTCCGGTTTTTTATACGTTTATTAAATGTCAATAAGAGAATTGCCTGTTTCTAATCGATATTTAGATTTAAAAGAAAAAGAGAAGGCGTATCAAAAACATCTTAAAGCGTTGGTATCATCTAAAGCCACAATTGACATGTCTAGACCTGAGACACCAGGTAGGATTAATTACGCTAAACAGTGCACCCAAAAATACAGGAAGGAGATGAAAGCTATGCTTTCTAAGAGAGAGGAGATAATTAAACAAGAGAAAACTCCCAGGTCTGGAACAGTTTTGGATAAAAACAGTAATGAAAACTCTGACAGAATTAGGAAGCGCCCTGAAACGTCTCGAGGTCCTAAATTAGATACATTGAACATTATTAATCCAAAACTTGACTTTGATATGCCAATTATTTTTTCCAAAAATAAAAATAGCGATTATTCGCCTTTCCGGAGCAATCGCTACGAAAACAGTCAAAAATACACAAATGAAACCATTTTGTTTGGACCAAAGGAGGATGATCCGAATAAGGTGGTTGTTCAGACAAGGATTCAGTCCGAAGATAAGACTAAGAAAGAAGAAATTATCGAAGATGAAATTATTGAATCGAAAAACGACAAAGTTAACGAGAATCTGGTTGGATATCAAGAAGATATGTCCAAGAAGATATTTGATGACGATCACAGTATTGATCCAATTGAAGATACCAAAAGTACTGATTTTTAAAAATGTCTTTACCATATTAATGTTTTAATAACTCATCAGAAACAAGAGAATTAAATTGATTCATTAATGGAAAAAAGAAAAAAAGAATTGCTTCTGGCGAGAGTCGAACTCGCGGCCTTCCGCTTACTAGGCGAACGCAATAACCACTATGCTACAGAAGCTGACAAATCTTCATTTCTTGATATATTTAAAACAAAGGTTTTAACAATCGAGGATTAAAGTGATGAATATTTCAATTCATTTTACGAATGGGTAAGAAGATCGATTTTGAGCGTTTTCTTTTTGGAGAAGATTCTGATAATAAATTTGAAATTGATGATGTTGAATTTTGGGCTGAAAAAATGATTACTTTTATTTCGCTTCGCCCTCTAAAACTTGAAAAAGCAATATTTCTATGTAAAGATTATTGCTCGGATGCGAATTTCAAGCAAAAATTATTGGAAGACTCAATTTATTGCCCTGTTTTGATATATAAATTGTACAAGAAAGGTGTCTACAGTTTTAATGAAATTGAACCAATTATTATGTGTGAAGATTCTTTCATCTTATCTCATTATTTTTACAAAGAAATCGAAGATTTTGAGTCCTTTATTATCAATAAAGCGATTCCGTCAGGTATTGACGAGTCTTTCTTAGAAAATGCAATTGATATTGATTATTTAATCGAGTATGGTTATTTACCTTCAAGTATCGAGTACTGTCTTAAATATGATGATTTAGAAGTTTTTCGAGATTTCAGCCTTACAAATATGAACGACGCTAAATGGAGTCCATTTGAATGGAGTTGTAGACCTGATTATATGGACTTGCTATCATTCTCAGGATTTTTTGGATCAATCAGGTGTTTTAAGCATTTATTATTGAATGGATTCGAAATAAACAATGAAGTAACTCTATCCGTGGTTTGTAGTGGTTCTTTTGATCTATTCCGATTGTGTAGCGGAGATATTTTTTCCACTGAATATTTATGTAAGGCTTCAGAGTTTGGTCATTTTTCATTGATTACTTTCTTATATGAAAATGGGACTGAGATTAATGCAAAAAATTATGAAGATATGACTCCTCTCCATTGTTCAACTTTATATGGTATTCTAGGCGTTGTGGAATACCTTGTCAATCATGGAGCCGATATCAATGTTAAGAATAGTGATTTATATACTCCTCTTCATTATTCATCAGAATTTGGTCATCTTAGTGTTATAGAATATCTTATTAATCATGGAGCTAGTATAAATGAAATGGATTCACGAGGTTGGACTCCTCTCCATTTTGCTGCATTTAATAATTATATTAGAATTGTAGAGTATCTAGTTCAACATGGAGCCAATTCTAATTCGAAGAATCAAAATGGTTGGACTCCTCTTCACTTTGCTGCAGATAATGGCTATCTATGTGTTGTTGAATTTCTAGTCATGTATGGAGCTGATGTAAATGCCAAGGAAGATAGTGAATGGACTCCTCTTCACTTTGCCGCAGATAATGATTTTCTTAGTGTTGTTGAATATCTAGTGCAGCATGGGGCAGACATGAATGCCAAGAATTGTAACAATAAAACTCCCCTTCATTGTTCGTGTGAAAATGGTTATCTTAGTGTGGTTGAGTATCTTGTCAATCATGGAGCAGATCTAAACATTCAGAATAATAATGATGATACTCCTCTTCATTATTCAGCAGAGTATGGACATCTTGATGTTACAAAATACTTAGTAAATCATGGAGCAGATATAGATCCTATTGATTGTGATGATTAAAGTTTTTGCATTTATGTACTCCCCTTCATAATGCTGCCGAAAACGGCCACCAGAAAATAGTCGAATTTCTTGTTCAAAACGGAGCTGATGTAAATGCAAAGAATGAAGTTTTTTATATTATAAAATTTCATGGACTCCTCTTCATTATTCAGCTGTTAATGGTCATCTAAGTATTGTAGATTATCTCATTCAGCATAAAGCAGATATACACACCACAAATGACCAAGAGAAAACACCATTGGAGCTTGCTATCGAAGAAGAACAATTGAGTATCATTGAGTTTTTGAAAACAAAAGAAGCCATAAACATTCATGATTCACAATGATACGATTGGTGAAGTAATTTTTATAGTTCATATTGAAGTAAAAACTCTATGTACTTATAACAATTTTTAATAGGATTAACGCAATCCCCCCTGAAATGCTGATCATATCTCTTTTACATTGATACTAGTTCTGATTAATAAATAAAGACATGCGATTCTTAATGCAAAGCGAAATCATGAATTTTTGAAGAATCATCTCAAGATAAAAGAATTCTGTTTAAATTCACAAAATCAAAATCGAAATAGTCTCTATTTATTTAATAAGCCTTGAAATACTTGGTTAGTTATAAAGAAAATAATATAAGAATGAAGGATCTTATGTGTGTATGGTCTGTGTTTATGGTTGAACAGCTTAGATAGATCAAATTTCAAATATATATGCAGTAATGCATATGTAGAACCAAGACAAACCACAATAAAAACAAATTGAGTTATATAAAACGAGTATCCATAACTCCCAACTATAATCCCACAAATAATTGCAATTGCCATTTTAAACATATAGAGACCTCTTAAGAAATTACTTGTGCTCCATGATTTTTCTTTCCGAATAATTGCTCTCAGAGCAGGTATTGGCCCTAAATGTGGGTAGTTGTCATTTAAAACAGCCATAAAAATGCAAAAGTTTTATTACTCTACTTCGCTCCTCAGGACCTGAAAGGCAGCGGCTATTGCAGCAGCCTGAACTGATTCACATGCACCCTCAGCGATTCTCTTCTCTATTTGGGCAAGGTTGTCTAACAGATTAGCCATAGGAAGAGGAGATAACTCGAGGAGAACAAACTGGCTATGGATTTCGCGAATAACATCAAGGAGAGAGAGGCCTCTATCATCAATAAGGCTTTGTAACGAGGCAACAGATTGATCAAGTGATGCAGTCATGAGGGTATTCAATTGTTGTTCTATTTCAGAGGGCAAAGGATAGCCTGCACACCTATAAACACTGGTATCAGAAATCTGCTTAGATGACATCGATGTGGTTTGCAGCAAGTTAATGGATCTACGCAAATCTCCAATTCCGAGGTCCAAAAGCGCATTAATTCCTTCTTGCGAGATTTCTAATTTCTCTGACTCACATATTCTCCTTAAAAACACTTCGGCATCATGCTTTGGGAGGGGAGGGAAGCGAAACTCTGTACACCTTGACCTTAAAGCTGGGATTAATTTTTCTGGGTAGTTGCAAATTAGAATAAAACGGACATTTGAAGTGTACTGTTCCATGATTCTCCTTAAAGCGGCTTGTGCAGCAGATGTCATTGCATCCGATTCATCTAAAATAATCAACTTGTGGCCTTTGCCAAAAATCAGCCTCGTGCTGGAGAACCTTTTGACTTGTTCACGAATAACGTCAATTCCTCTATCATCAGAAGCATTCAATTCAAGAAGAGAGGCATTTGTAGAGCTAGGATATAACTTTTTCGCAATGGCATGAGCGGTTGTGGTTTTTCCAGTGCCTGGAGGGCCATGAAAAAGCATATGAGGAAGACAGTTTTTCTCAATAAATTGGTTAATGGTAGATAAAGCAGATTCATGACTAACTATCTCATCAATTGTGGATGGACGGTATTTTTCGACCCAAGGAAGATCCTGCCTGGTTTTTTCACTCATCAAGTTGAAACAACCGCCACAAATTCCCCAAAAGAATTCCCCTTGAATGATGATACTCTTGATCTGAGTCCGATGCTGGGGTTTCGATTGATCAAAAATTATTGTTGGATGAGGGAAAATGTTGAAGTTGTTTTTGGCGATATAACGAACTCAGAAGCGCGCTATATAGCTCACCAATGCAACTGTGTTACTGAGTATTCATTGGGATTAGCAAAATCCATTTTCGAAAAATTTCCGTATTCCGATTGCTATCAGGGGAGGAAAGAGAAAGATGTGCCTGGGACAATTAAGATTTTTGGCAATGGAGTTGATCAGAGGTATGTAATTAATATGTTTGGCCAGTATTATCCTGGGAAACCGAGGCATTCTGAAAATCAAAATGACAGAATAAGCTATTTTCGGAAATGCCTAGAGGAAATAACCAAAATAACGGATTTGGAATCCATAGCATTCCCAAAAAACATCGGATGCGGCTTAGCAGGGGGAAATTGGAGTGAGTATTTCAATGAAATATCAATATTTGCCTCAAAAACAAATGCAAAAGTGTTTATTTACGATTTTAAAGGAGAAAACTAGATACAAGTCTGTCACCACCTGGAACAACCCTGGTAACACAGTCCTATTGAAAAAACTCTATCTGTTTTTCTTTCAATATAATAAATTTGAGTACTTTTTATTGTTTCTAAGAAAGTTTTCTACGCTTTATTCATCGTTAGAGAAAAGTGAGGATCGTTAGATTCTGGAATGACATCTCATCTATGTGCGACGAAAGGCCGCGTTTTGTACAAGGTTGTAAATTATGCTATGGAGCGGCTAGGAATCAGATACACGGAAAATGATATACATTCAATTTTGATTTGGAATGATACAATTAAGACGATAGATTACTTTAGAGATCTAGCTCCATGGCAAGTTGTGAACAGATTACCAGACATAAACTATATTTGCAGAAAGGCTCCTTTTGTGAGATTAATTCAAAGGATATCTCGCAAATATCCTAGTGAGTTTTGTTTTTTGCCAAACAGCTATATTTTACCGCTAAATAATCAGAATTTTGTCAAGGAACCTGCCAGAAAGTATAAAAAGTTCATAGTCAAGCCAGATAATGGAGCGCTTGGTCAGGGGATTGTAATTCTTGAACCAGAAGCAAGTTTGCCTTCATCCTCAAACTTAGCAGTCGCTCAAGAGTATATAGAGTCATATTTAATCGGCGGATACAAGTTCGATTTGCGTATATATGCATTGATTATAGGATCAACCACACCGGAAATATATGTATATCATGATGGCATTGCCCGTTTTTGTTCTGTTCCGGCATCATGCCCATGCCAGTTCAGTCAACTTACCAATACTGCCGTTAATATTAAAAACACATCGATAAATGTGGAAAACATCACAAGGATGGTGAGTGATGTGTTTGGCACTCTCTCGTCAAGTGGTGCAGATATCAACAAGCTTTGGAGAGATATAGAAAACGCAATTGCATTAACTGTTATCTCTGCATGTGGCTTTTTGGTTCATAGCATTCCAAGCAAGTGCCGTAATTATGGCTATCCACGATGTTTCCAGCTGCTAGGGTTTGATGTGTTATTAGACCAAAATTTGAAACCATGGATCCTTGAAGTCAACTACAGGCCTTCCCTTGAGTTTGGAACTCAAGCCGAAAGAGACCTAAAAGTTCAAATGCTTTCGGAGCTAATCCCAATTGCAGTTCCGTTTGAGAATCTTCAAGACCAAATCCAAAGCATGAAAACTAATATAAAAGGAGACCAGTTTGAGTCATTCCTCCAAAAGAATCCAGAGATTTTGAATGTTTCTTCAAGAAATCAACAAGAATCCATTAAAAATTCTCAATTCCGGAAAGTGTTCCCATCAGATGACTCAGATAGATCATCATGGAAGAATATATACGAGTACTCCTGTCAATTGGATCATTCTGTTGACGCCCTATACTTCCTCCCCAAAGACATATTCCCACCAAAATCACTCCTCACATCATCAAGAAAGGCACCACAGAAGATATTCATGCCACAATCACAGCCTAGGATTCCATTGGATGTCAAGGCAAAATCCCTAAATCCCCAGCTATACAAGAAAATTCAGATTTCTAAGTAAATACTGTAAAGAGGCGAGTATTCAAACATTAAGAGGCCAACCATATTTTTCTGAATTCCAAATTTGTCAAAAAATGAGTGTTGTACCACCATGTTTTCGACAGTATATGAACCCTAAATTGATTGCGGCACCTGCTCCACTTCTTGATCTTGCTAAAATATTAGAAATACAGAAAGAGGACATTCGAAAACTGACAGATATCAATTATGAGGTTTTTCCCTCTCCTGAAATGTGCAGGATTAATGAAAACGGGGAAATTGTTGCGGCATCTTTTTCACAGTTATTATTATATCTTACAAATCCAGAAGGAACGAACTTGAATTTTCAGGATGTTTTTTTTACGTCTTTTCCGATGTTTTCGTCCCCTCGGATGTTTCTCTTCGGACTTTTTGTTAGATTTTTTCCTTGCGATTGCAAAAAATATCCAAATATTAAAGTATTGAGAGATAGAGTAATTTCAATTATCAAGAGATGGTCATCAAAATACTTCTATCAGTTCGATTCCAATATGAAAACGGCTATAGAGCATTTTATAATCATTGCAAAAGATATGAGCATGCCATCCTGCACAATTCAGGTTTTACACTCGATACATGACAGATTAATGGAAAGAAATGATGATATTGTAAGGACAATCAGAGAGCCTCCTCCAATGATTTTACCTCCAGATGATCCCAATTCATGGACATTGGTATCAATTTCGCCAATAGAGTTAGCTCGACAGATCTCCCTATTTTATTCTAAGCTTTTTTTGTCAATGAAACCCTCTGAACTACTTGACGCATTGTTTGGTCAAAAGGGAACATGCAGTCCACATATAGATCAACTTGTTTCTCATTTCAGTTCTTTGGCTAATTTTGTTTCATTGTCTGTATTAATGGGAGAGAATGATGCTCAAAGGAGCAGATTTCACTCGCATTGGCTTGAAGTTGCGGATGCTTTTAATAATGAAAGAAATTATAATGGACTTTTTTCTGTAATATCCGGACTTACACATAGATCTGTGTCTCGATTGACCAAAACAGTTGAAAAATCTCTTAATTCGAGATCGAAAAGACAAAAAATGGAGCTTCTTTGCAGCATCTGCGACATCCGATCTGATTTTCGGAATTACAGGGAAATATTAACTTCAAAAGCTATTGAACCATGTGTACCATTTTTTGGATGTGTTCACAAAGATCTGGTTTATATTCAGGAAGGATTTAGTAACACAGTTGATGGAATGATTAATTTTAAAAAGTGTTCAGCTTCATCAAAACTAATTGAAATACTATCCAGATTTCAGAATCAAGGTTACTTCTATTCTCCAAATGACAGAATTCAGACTCTAATTCAGGGATTGCCACCCCCAACTGATTCTTTAATTCTTATGCGGATTTCTCAATCAAGAGAACAAAAGAAATAATATTTGTATTATAAACATTTATTGTATACCACTAATAATTCTATTCATTCTTTCTTGAGATTCGGTCCTTTGTTCAATGGGATCTATGTATTCTTTAAGTGCGATTGCAGAATAAATAGAAATCACACTTGTTTGAATTAATGAAGGCAGACATTCATATGGCACCAACATAATTCCGCTTAAAGGACCATAAATACTCTTGATGAAGTTTTCATCTACCACTATTCGTAGCAAACCATTTCGTAAAGGTTGAATCGTGATTCTCACAACATCAATTCCATTTGATATATAGTCTTTCTTATCAAGTTCTGTACTTTCATTCCAAATAATTTGGATTCGGCGCTTTAATGCTGATGCTATCCAGGAATCAGATAATACTGTTCCAAAAACCAATGGAGCTATTTCAAATGTACAATCGCAGTTCCATTTTGAATAAACAATTGATGATCTGTTATTTTGAACCATACCAAGCGAAAGGACAAATTGTTTGAACAATTCGGAAGTATTCTCCCATTGTGTATCAAGAGAGTCTTTAACGCTAATTTGTTCACTCAATGAATAAAACACAGGAACAAAAATTGAATTCTTCATTCGATTTTGAAGGAGATACAAAATATCATTCGAATAAGGACACTTTTGAGGGATGGGGATCTCTGCAATCGATCCACCGAAGAGTCTAAAAACACACAGAGCCGATAATGTTTCATCCAGAGCTGGATAAGATACTCCACTTCCAGACGAGAGACTATCAATATTATTAGATTCAGGTGATATGGGAGTAATTTCATCTTGAACAGGTTTGCAACTTTGAATATCTTTAGGAGATGCCAACAAAGAGTCATATCCAGCTTGAATTACTTCATCTCTCAATCTGGTATAAAAATCAAATTCACAAATTATTGAGCCGATCTTTCCATCTTCAGGAGTCTCTAATTCTTCATAAGTAGGTTCCATTTTTATAGAAAGAGGTTCGGAGTATTTGATTGTATTCTTTTTAATCTTAAAAATGCTTTTACCAGAGAGCGTAGTAGAAATCACGACTGGTTCTTCGCATAAATCCTGAACAATATGAATTGAACTGTTTGAAGAAAATGATAGTACCGATGATGGCTCAAGAGTAAGCTTTTGTTGAGAAAAATAGGATGAATCAAACATCCTAGCAATTGTTAACAGAAGAAGATTAGCAATATCATAATAGCCAGATGATACAGGATTTCTTTCGCATGCTTGAGTAATTCTATTGAATATATACTTAAGAGTATCAATATTCTTTGTCACTGTACAAACATCAATAGCTAAAAAAAGTGCTGGAATAGCTTTTTTGATGTTTTCTGACAAGAAAAATGATTCCATTAAAGCGCTACAGACACCTTCAACATAACCTTTTCCAAATTTCGAGGCATAGTCTGCCATTGGTTGCAAAACCGCCGCGTGCTGAGGGTTAATCCTTGCAGCAATCTCACAAGCAGTTGCAATATCCAATTCAGAACAATTTCCATATGTTACATGACCTATTGATGATAAAAATACACTAAAATATAATTGATAATTAAGAACATCATTATTCAATGATAGGTATCTCCTCATCCAACACAATAGCATTCTCTGAGATGCCTCAGCAAATGTATCGTCTGCAAAAAGGGGGAAACCAGGATCTGTTACATTATCCAAAGGCTTCTTCTCATGCATAATAAAATATCGCTTAGAAATATCACTAATACTATCTTGTGAGCATTTAATCAATTGCGAAACTCTTCCTTCGACTGCTTGCACAGATTTTTTACAAGGATGTCTAGAGAAAAACTGAGATGCAGAAAAAACTGTTTGAATATGGATTTTTTCGGGGATAAAATTCGGATAATTCCAAAAATAATATAATAGAAACGGAATTATGGTAAAAAATACACTATTACCGGACAATATCACATGACATGCTCTATCAGCAGCAATAGAGGACAAGTTATAATTCGAGAAACACATTGACTTGAGAATCATTAATGTTGTTTTAGCCACTAATGATGATGGCAAAGATAAGGAAAAACTCCTTAATGAGATTATTCCAACAACCACTTCTGTACAGAGAATTACCAATTCAGGCTTATCAGCCCCATCTGATATGCCATGGAATTTCAATAATGAATCCGAAAAAATGTTGCTAACACTCACATCAAATGTTAAGGGAATACTAGAAATTAAAGTAATCAAAGTATATGTGAAACATGCCCTTAGTTTGCACATTCCTGAATCTGACTCCCATCCATTAAATAGCATTTCAATATACTTTATTGCATCTGAAACAGGCCTTTTATCTCCCATTATATGCACTCCTTTTATCATCTCGTTTGTCTCAGCGTTAGCGGTGTACCTCCTAACTAATGGTGAATGATTCAATGAAATAAAAACACTTACGCAATCATGGGAAAATGATTCACCAAATATATGGTTTGTTATAGATGAATCAATGCCAATAAGTTGATGGGCAAAAGCGATTGCAATAATGCAAGCAAAAGCACAAGCGGAAGAAAGCATTCTTGAATCAACCTGAGAAAAGGAATCTCTAAGTTGAGATGGAATTGGCAATCCAGTGAGATAAATCATTAATAATATTCCAAAAAGCGAAAATGGATCTGGAAAGTGGAGAACCCATATTGATATTTGGTTAACTATTTCACTTACTCTATCAAAATCTTTTGCTGTCCTTGTAAATTCAGTCCATGCCTTAATACAAGTGGTAAAGTGCGTTCTTGCAGTAAGATATTTCTCTTTATCATAATTTTGTGGATTTGATAAAACCGTTCCAAAGCTAAATAGTATTGATTCAAAAAAGCATGTTACTGACTGACAATCATTATCTGATGAATGAGAAAGAAGAGACACTATAGATTGAACAGAACCAATGACTTCTACAAAAGTAAAGATTAACGCAGGGTTATTATGAGATATATCATAGCATATTCGGAGCAAATGTTGAGGAAAACGGGTTAGAATTTCCGATTCGGAGTCAGCTCTGAGTTCACCAATAATCATCTGAAATACATCGACATATGGGAATATGGGAATCGTGCTTAAAACAGTCTTTGATTGTGGAGATGATATCAGGGGAGGTATTATCGAGTAGCACATTACTGCCCACCAAAACAGCGGGTTCGGATGCTGATTCATAAAACTAATCAACTGGGCAAATAAATCATAAATAAAAGACTCTCCTTTTTCTTTATGATATATTAATTCTTCTGAGTTGTTGGAAAATCTCCTCAAACAACAGGCATCAACTAAAAAATCAGCCACAAACTCAATATCATCGAAATTGATTCTTGATGATGAAGAATATAGAATTTCTAAAAATAATGTAAATGACTCCTTGTGAATTTGAGGGCTGCTTGAAGGTTTCATTAAAACCCCAAATAATTCTCGTAATCGGCGCGTTAATTCATAGGGCATTAGTGTAAAAACTCCATGGTAAATGCACTCTCGCATCGTTTGTATACCTTGATCAAAAGGAGACGCCTTAAACAACTTGAAACTAAAAAAAGACGACTTAGACTCATTCTTCATTTGATCAGAAAAGAATTGTATAAATATGAGAACCTCATTCTGTATTATGTCAAGCTTCTGCTTCCCCTTAAGCATTTGCTTTAGCTTTACAATCTCGTCCTCCATAAATTTAATAGTATGCACGATTATTACGATAAAAGTGCCAACAACCGTTTCGTTTGGTTTGAAAGGATTTTTCAGTTTGACAAGGCCGACCTTTTAAGAAGATGTCTAATCTCAGGCTTCAGAAGCGCCTTGCCGCCTCCGTCCTTGATTGCGGTGCTGGTCGCGTTTGGATGGATGAAACCGAAATTTCTACAATCGCTATGGCCAACTCCCGCCAACAAATCAGAAAACTCATCGCTGATGGTATTATCGTTCGTAGACCAGTTGGTATGCACTCAATGGCTCGCCATCATAGGAGAATATTAGGTAAGCGCCTTGGCCGCCACACCGGCTATGGTAAGCGCCGTGGTACCCGCAATGCCCGTCTCCCAGAGAAATTCCAATGGGTCCGTAGAATTCGCGTCCTTCGCCGCGTTCTTGCAGACTTCAGGAAGCGTGATGAGATTGACTGCCATCTTTATCGCCGCCTATACTTAAAGGCCAAGGGTAATGAATTCCGTAACCGCCGTGTTTTAATCGAGCACATCCAAACATTAAAGGCTGAGAACGAGCGTGAAAAGACTTTGCAACAACAAATCGAAGCTCGCCGCACACGTAGCCGCAGAATCCGCGAGAAGAAGTCTGGAGCTGCTAAGTAAAAGCTTTTCATTTTTTTGATGTTTTTCATCACTTTGCTTTTTAGAAGCTTGTTACACGAGCCTCCCTTTAATATTTCTAGTGAATACGAGATGGGTGAGTGGTCATTATTAGGATTTGTTACCAATTTGAAGACTTCTTTAAATTTGGGGTCAAGATCCAAAATACAAAATAGTGCTCTCTGTTTAAGGGTTCCAGGCGCTAATTACCAATGGGAAATTGATTTAAATAATTCTTTGACTATTGGTGATGTGTTGATTGGCCATACACAAGATTTTTGCCCATATTGGGAGATTTCTCATAATGTATCCATTTGGAAAGGGATATTTATTAAAATATCAAAGAATGGGGATTCTCATGATATTAATTTGGTAAAATCAGATGAAAAAACAGAATATTTGGGATCAGCAAAGATGATTTCGAGAGTTACCATATCGACATCTCCAGGATACATGGAGATTAATATAAATAATGATACAGAGATCGCCAAGAGAATCGAAATTCCTATTGTTTCGTGTATATATCCAATTGTACTAGTTAAAACTGATATTGACATATCATCTATCAGTATATTTCGAATGAAAATGACTATTGACAATTGCGATAACCTATCAGAAACATGCCAATATTTCGATAACATGAATAGAAGGATCCTGAGCAATCGAAACTCAGTATCAATGAGAGTCCCATCACGACATGCTAATAAAGTGTTACTATCAAAACCAGATAATCTAAGCCAGGAAGATAGGCTTAAATCAATTGCCAAAATTCTTGCGGATCTAAATATGTCGCTTTCGAATGCAATCAAACCAAATGAAATCAAGGAATTAGTAGAGCTGATGATTCGCAAAAGATTATCAAAAGTAGAGAAAAAACTTCATAAAAGAATTTACTCATACCAAGATATTCGTCAATCGTTTAGATCAATCTTGCTTGGAGTTGATTCAACAGTGAGAAATTTGCGTGATCAGGTCATAGAATCTCTAGAGGAAACTAAAACTAGCTCAGTTTTAACCCTGGGCCAATTTCTGAACATTACAAAACCTGCCACATTGCTTCAGAACCATACAAAAAAGTATTCTAATGATGCCAGATCACAATGGATTCCTACATTTCTGTATGTAATCGCTTTCATTGAACTCTTCTCGTATGTTGCTTTCTTCTTCGTGAAGAGGAAGAAGACTAAGGGATTCAAAAAATATGATTAATCGTTTGTAAACTTGTTATATATTTCATGATGTCTTCTACACAATTAAATCAGCTTTGTGTTCCAGAAAGGGTTCTAAAGCGCATTTTTGATCTTATTAATCAGGTAAGATGCGAATATAATGTTAATTCGCTTCAATTTAGCAAAGAATTATCATTTATTGCGGGAGAACATGCATGTAACATGTCTACAAAGAAAGTCCCTTATGGTCACGAAGGAATTGAATCAAGAATTAGTCAAATACCTTTATCTCTATCTTATACCGAAAATATTGCCCGAGAACCAACAAATGAAGATCCAGGGAAATCGATAGTGGTTTTTTGGTTGAAAAAATCAACTAGTTTTGCGCGGATTCTAAGTGATTTTACCCATACTGGGATTGGTGTGGCCGAGAGCGAAGAGGGGTTGTGGTATTGCACCCAAATTTTTGGCACTTTCAAGAAAAAGGCCACAAAAAGAGATAATTTAATAATTGCTTCCCGATATGTCAACAGATATCGGAAAAAACACGATCTACCACAGCTTTCAATAGCTGTTTCACAATCATATAGATTATATAGGACCTATAAGAATACTCCAGAGTTCATTAATAGTATTAACCAGTCAACTATTCGAGGTCTTTTTTCTAATTGCGTTGAATGCGATTTTGTGGTTGAAAATATATCACCAAAGAACGACATCATTCCAAGTTTCTTTCATTCTATAAGGGAGAGGCCAACAGCTTCAAGAGTATTGAAGAAAGATTTTAATGAAATGGGATTTTTAATGGTACAAGTCGGAGATTCTCAGTATACATGTGCCTTATTTTTTGCGAAGTGCCCATTACCATACTGTCCAATTTCCCCAAAATACAAAGATTTTTCTGTTGCATGCCATTGCCTCCAACTTGTTAATGATTACCGAAAATCCAAAAAATTGGAACCATTTTCATTGTCTTTGCAATGGTGTATTGCTGCTGAAAGACATTCACAGAAAATTGTTCAGAGGCAAAAAGAAATAGAAGTATTCTCACTCACCAAAAAGCTCATTAATATGACTCCTGGTTCAGATGTTCATTGTGGGATATGTATTATAGGAGACTCAAATGATTCGTTAAGAGAAGTGTTTTTACTTTGGTTATCTAACAGAAAAATCAAACAACTTTTGTTGTCAGAATATCAACATTTTGGTTTTGGTTTTTCCAAAATGGGAAAACATAGTCTAATATCAACAAGGATTGTTGGAATGAAAGCGGATAAAAATGATATAGATCCTTTGAGCATCATAATCACACCTGACACTGAATACCCTGTTTTCCCAGAGCTCTCATCTGATGAATTGGACAGCGAGGAAGAACTACCTGTTGATACATCAGCAACATTTCATCTCACCGGATAAACATGTTTGTTTTTATTCTTTTGCTATCACAGGCCTTAGGATTAATTTATATACTTCAAGGTCCAAAATTTTATCACCTGTTGGTTTCGAAACAAAAGGAGGAGAATTAAATGTTTCACATGCATCACTTCGTAAATAATTAAAGCCATCATCAATAAATAATGCAGGTTTTGGCCCTCCAATCAACATAGAGTCACTTGTCACAGAAATAAAGCATTTATTGCAGTTCTCTGGAGCAATATATACTTTAAAATCTGTTACACTAAATACAAAAGTACTTGCACTACCATAGTACCTTCCCTTTTTGCCGAAACTTGGAGGATCACTCATTGTTGATCCAAATGTTCCATTTGTAGTTTTAATAATTAATAGAAAGTAACCATTATCTGGAACATGAGACAAAAAACTAGAAAATGTTGTGCCATGTAATGATAATCTAAAGACACACACGGGTGAATGGTGCCTATAAAACCTTGGGAGATACTGTCTCAGGGTATAGTATATGCTATCTGTTAGTATCATCCCATTTACAACAGTTGGGACCGTACTTCTTAGTACTGAAGAGTTGAACTCAAATTCTGGAAAATCAAAAGTAGAAGGACTTGCTTCAATGGGGCCTTTTTCAATCACCGATAGATTTAGAGAAAAGGCCATTCTATTTCCAAATTCAAAGTACTGACTGGAGAATGAATCTCCAATTGACTCTGAAGAATTTCTTCTCGAATAACTGCTTGGAGATATAAAAGAGAGATGATCTGTTGCATTAAAAAAGTCATCTCCTAATAATCCAGTTTTGTTCTTGATTGCTAATTTTTCAATAGGAACTATATGTTTTTCTCTACTTAAAGAGATTTTAAAGCTCCTTTTCAAGAGCTGTTGTACTTTTTTGGGAGAAGACAGGTTATCAATCGATGATATTAAAACTGTATAAAACTCATTGATTGTTGTCGAATTGATAAGTATTGCCTTTTCTTCAATAAACAATCCAAGACATAGTCTAATTAGTATTTTTCGCCCTTCATGAACAAAGGAGTCAAATATAGTTAAAGCGACAGGTAAAGTCGAGAAAGGTAAAAAAAATGTTGGAAACAATGTTAAACAAACTTCTGCTAATGACAATCCGAGAGAATTAGCATGTTTGGCAACATCAGGACAGTGCTTCAAAGCAAGATCAGATATTGCCTGTACAAAACCAAGAAAAAGTTCTCTTGTATGGGTGAAGAACCATGAATCATGATATGATCTGTTAATCATTGCTTGAATTGAAAAATAAGCGAGATGAGGCTCCAAATATAGCAACATAATAGCACACACAGATGGAATAAGCGGAGCAAAAGTGATAGATGGGTTATTAACCCATAAAACATGAAGCAATTCGCGCAATTTTTCACCTGCTGATTGAGGTAAAAAGTTTAGAACGTCAATACAACAACCAAAGTTCGAATCAATGGTAATAGGCCGCTTTTTAGCATTTCTTAGCGCAGATTCATAAATGTTGCCAGTCTCTTTGTACAAATCGAAACCTCCCGATGCCAAAAACCATATCCTTCGACGATATGTTGGAGGAATGCCATTTCGCATTTTTTTCTTGACGCTGTTGTTCACTTTGTCGATAAATGGAGGCAATGATGAAAATGCAATCTTCCTTTCTTCAATCTCTTGCTTCCACTCCCCCTCAGGAATAAACATCTCGTGATTAAACAACCCAAAAGACCCAGGATTCGTTAAATCAAGCTCATCTACCACTTGTTTGTGCAACATTTTGTTTTGAATAAATTAGCGGTAAATAAAATCTATTCAAATATCTCACCTGGATTGTTCTTGAGCACAAATCATTGATTCATCCAAGAGCCCCACTTATCCCCATTTATCAGTTAATGGTTAAAAATATTTGTTAAAAAAAAGGATTTATTCTTGTCATTCAAATACTCGACAATTTTCTAACAAATTTCAGAGCTAAAATATTTATTTTTAATTGCGGAAGTTTTTGAATGAAGTACAGTAAATTTCTTTGTTTACAGTGTAGCCCAAAATTTTAATGGGATCTTGTTTATCTAAATCGAGTGTTCAGGTTGAGCACGGACCCATTCGAACCCATTTGGACGAAGAAAACGATGCTCCATTGCTGTCAGAGAGGGAAAATGCAGGAATGTGCGTTCCAGAACTTTCAGATGATGAAGGAGGCATTCTGGTGGATGAGGACGATATTTCTGACTCAAACATGTGCAGCGATAGGCTTATTGATTCTCTTGATGGGTACAACCTGATTGGCCAGATTGGTCAAGGTGCCTCTTCAGTTGTTTACCACATGGAGAAAGATGGGGTTCACTATGCGGTAAAGATGTGCGATTTGAAGAAGAAGCAAGTAAGCTTTTTGAATTCGGATACACATAAGCCAAAGGAAGAGGCTGCAATTTTGCGGAAATTTGATCATCCTTATGTGATCAAAATGTATGATATCATTGAGAATCTTCAAGACGATGTTGTTTTTATTGTGATGGAATACCTTCCATGCGGGACCATCATGAAGAGTACAAGTGTTGATGAGAAAAAGATGCTTTTTGCCCAAGCTCTTGCAGCTCTCGAGTATGTACATTATCAAAGAATAGGGCATTGCGATATAAAGCCTGATAACATTCTGATAGCTCCAGACAAAACTGTTAGGCTATGCGATTTTGGGATTTCCGAGTTCGTTCCTGAGAATTCACCTCTCCAATCTCACACCCTAAAAGGATCACCATATTATTCAGCACCCGAAGTTCTTAGAGGCGAACCATATTGCTTGTTTAAAGCTGATATTTGGGCTATGGGCATTACTCTATATCAGATAATATTCGGCAAGCTTCCATTTGTTGGAGGGAATATATTCCATCAGCAGCAAATTGTTGAGAACACCGAGATTAGCTTTCCTGAAGGTACTGATCCCAACCTTTCTCATCTCATATCCAAAATGCTTGCTAGGGACCCTAGTGAAAGGTATTCTATTACTGATATATGGATGCACAAATGGATGTCAGGGCTGTTCGCCTGTATTAACCAATCTGAATTTGCCAAAGCAAACGCAATATTTAAAGGAATCACTAAATCAGATAGGAAGAACAGCATTACCCAATGGATCAGATCAGCTAGCAGATCTAGGAACTCCTCCTCCTGCCAGTCGTAAATTTGTTTTTTTTTCTATATTTTATTTAATCGTGAAACTGATCCCAAGGTACCCTGAACAGGGTGAAAGATTAGAGAAGGGAAATTGATGTAGAATAGTTGGATCAACATCAGATAAGAGTTTACTTTACATGGTTAACTCAGTTTCCCGAACAAGCATGTTGTTAGTTGCACATTACCATGGACAGAAGAACGCCCAACCTTTGTAACAAGACAGATAACAAGTTTCCAATTTATGGTCCCTTCATTTCTCACAAAAGAAATTAGAGATACAATTTCACAATGTATGAATCCAAATCCTATGTCCAGGCCTACCGCTGATAAATTATTATGTGAGAGTATATTGGTTCGCTTTATAGGCACTCGATCAAATCAAAAGCTATTGAAGCATGTAGAACCAAAAACTTACTTGAACTTCAAGATGCAAAACGAAAAAGTTTTCTAATAAGACCTACTCCACAAAGTAATGGAGTACCAGGGCAATACCGCATGAATAGAGAACCTGAGTTTACTTTGAAAAATGACAAACGAGAGTAGAATTGTTGTTGAATTAATGACAAAGTCCCGGTATTTACTGGGTACCAATCTTATTTGCGATTCTCAAGCATCCACATTATCCAAAAACTGATGCTTGTGTCTTTTAAAGTATCCATGTTGTTAATCGATACAAATTATAATTACTTATTTTGTTCATTTATTCCAATTTATGTTGAAAGTAGATTTTCTTGTTACTTCAAAACAATAGAATTCTTTAAGCAAAACAATTCTATTGCTTTATGATTGCCGTACATTTTTATACCTTCTAGCATCCATGGATCCAATGCTTTCGGATTAGCACCTTTTATAATACACCTATCTATACCAAATAGAAAATAATAAACACCTTCAATCCCATCATATGATTCCAATAGATCAGTTTTCGATAATCGAAGCAAAACAATTTTATTTCTACGATTGACATAATGATATTTATAAACCTCTCCCATAGCTCTAGCATATTCACAAGGAGAGAAAACCTCATCATATGCAAACTTTTCCCAAAACTCATTATATTCTTTCCAAAAAGTGGCTGATTCCAATCTTGATTGTTCGATTTGATTAATAAGCTCCAAGAAATTAAAATAATTAAACACTTTCATCTGCTTAATCAGATTTGTATGAGTCTTTTTTCGAAACTTGAGTGTTTGTCTATTGTAATTATGGTTTAAATCACCTTTTTTGCTCGTGGAGAAACGTGTGACAACAACATTTATCATAAAAAAATGTAAATGGAAATGTTTGCGTACCAATCCTGCTTTAATACTTTCATCAAAACCATAACGACTAATAACATAATCCATTTCCGGTCTGGATTTAATATAATTCACGAATTTTTCAACCTCTTCATGATTATTAGAAAGAAAGTTCACTAATTTTTGAGAATAGGAATAAGTCATAAACTCATTATGTTTAAAACCCTCACCAAAGGAATCCTTATAGATTTCGCCTAACTCTTTCATAACATATATTAATTCTTCTTTGAGTATTGGGCTTGTTGGAGCCCTAAAGTATTTGAACACAATCATTGGTATTATCTTATCATCAAATCCATATGGATAATTTGCATATTCATCATTTTCAAGTAACGAATAGCCACCTGATCTCTTCATGAACCCAAGCATTGGTTTTGTAAATTGGCAATTTATATGTGAAAAAGGGAAAAAAATAATCTTTTCATTAAACTAATGTATTTAAAAATTGGCAAATGAAGTCATTTAACTATTTCTTGGCTGTAATCAGCCAGATTGCCAATTTTTATTTTCCCAACCTTCAATAAAGATTTCATTAGTTTTGTTTTCTTGTTCACTAGCCTTGATAAAATATGATTTCCATTCAAAAGATTTGTATTCTTTTTCAATATTTTATTTAATCGTAAAATGCTGAAACTGATCCCAAGGTACCCTGCACAGGGTGAAAGATTAGAGAAAGGAAATCGATGTAGAATAGTTGGATCGACATCAGATAAGAGTTTACTCTACATGGTCAACTCTGTTTCCCGAACAAGCATATTGTTAGTTGCCCCTGATGGGAAGACAACGACTGTACTTTCTTTTCGTGAATACATCGATGTAGTGTCTGCTGATTTATCACCTGACTTCGAATTGATACATATATCTGAGAGAATTGCAGGAGAGAATGGTTTTGGTTTTCAGTCATATATAAAACATATTCATAGTTCAGCTAAAAGCAAATCTATAATGTGCGATGTACCAATGACAGCGTTTTTTTGTCCTCATATATCTAATCGGACATATCAGTTATTGCATGTTGTTGGTGATCGCATTTCTCAAATCAAAGCTCGGCTTTCTAAACAAAAAATTGTTATTGAAAAAATGAGAGGAGGAATTCATATTGCCAAAGCAATAACATGGAATTATAATCAAGAAAATAGTACATTAACTGCAATACATGATCTTAAACGATTGGTTATAACCACATTTCATTTTAGGGACACCCCATCTATGCCAGAACAACCTACCCCTTTAATATTACAGGAAGGAGTTATTCTTCCTCCTGAGCTTGCCCTTGATCCTACCAGTTTGTGTCATCTCCCCTATTTCCGTTTTAAAAGGACAAGGATTTATGTTTGCAGATTTAGGAATGAATATGCTGTTATTCAACAGCTTTACTCTCCAGAAAATCCATTTTGCTCATTTTCTGTTGATATATTTCCAAACCAGTTTCATGAGACTGTTACGATTAATAGTGTTTCATATGATACACCAATATGTTATTCGCAACATGGTCCCCTAATTATTGTGTTTATAATGAACAAATTTATTTGTTTCATTGATGTGTCCAAAGATCCACCATTTATTGATGTAATCGAAGGCGACCTTATTAAATCCGAAGTATGCGAAAGAGCGGCGCCAATTATGAATAATTTGGTAGACTTAAGTACTGGAATTGTGTATTCATATCAAATAGATTTTTCAATGTCAAATAATCTCACTGGAGGCTTCGATAGAAGAATATGGCATACATTAACTTATGCTTGCTGTAGTATTTCCATTACAAATCACTTAGTTCAATTTTTGCTGTCTGTTTTTGAGAGAGATGATTTTGCTCTTGTTGTTTTTATTATTCTATCAATATTTGAGTATTCTTCATTCATTCAAACAACTTCTATCAACCCTAAACAGATTGACCTCAAAGGAGATATTAATGAGTGTTTAGAACATATAGAAACATCTTTTCCATCATCAAGTAATTTATCAAGAAAAGATGTATTTTTCTCAATAATTAATCAAAGCACAGAACCAAATGATGATTTAATAATGGATGTAATATATAAATTACAGTATCAAAACGGACTGTCAATGACCATTCAAGAGGCATTTCACGTTATCAGTAAGTCTTCACCACCACAGTTTGTGTATTCTCTCTTTTTTATGATAATAAGGGCTTCAAAACACAATCATTTTCCAAGAATGCCCCTTATTGAATCATATAATTATGATGAAAGCCTTAACATAAATAATATAGCAAAGATACTTATCCAATATGAGAACGCAGAAAGAGAGAAGCAGTCAACATCTAGAAGATTTAGTTTCTCAAAACTTTCTCCAAGTGAGTCCAATACAGAAAGCCTTAATTCTGAAAGCCTACTCTTCAGTATTGATGATTATACCGAACACCCTCTTGAAACAGAATCTTTATAAAGTGTTTTTTTAACATTTAATTTGATGTTGAATAAGAATGTTGAGCAACAAATCCATTAGACAAACCAAAGAACGCGCAGTTTCCCGTTTGTGGTGCAAAAATCGAATAAATAGATCCACCTAAAGAAAGTGGAGTGCCAACGGCAGTATGTGTCTCCATTGAAAACATCCTGGCTTGAGAAACTCCACTTCCACCAGCAATAAAATACTGACCATTAGGTAAAAATTTCGAAGAGTATATTAAACACTGTTGATCATCAGCCATAAGAGACCATTTCATTGTTCTGAGTAATGAATAGTTACGAATATCCCAAAGTTGAATCTGATCCGAGGTTCTCCAACTGCATGTTAATAAAGTATTGTTGAAAATATCAATGGAATCTCCACATATGTGCGGCCCAAATATGGCTCTTGTCGAAGATGATGATCTGAGGTCCCAAACTTGGACAGTGTCATCCCACCCTCCAGAATACATCACATTAGTATCATTAGGATTAAACTTGATAGAAAAAACACGATTGCAATGACCCCTTGTTGTCTCAAGATCGAACTCATTGCGGGAATACTCAGTAATTAGCTTTTTTGATTGGTAATCATAGAGCCTAACTTTTGTATCTTTGCCTCCAGTTGCGAATTTATCACTTTGTTGATTAAAATCGAGACAAAACAGCTGGTTATCAGGCTCTTGGTACTTCCATACAACCTGTGGATTTTTTGTTGTCCATTCTTTGATAAAACCATCAGCAGAAACTGCTAAAAACATCTTTGGATCATTTGAGTTAAATCTTATTGAAGTTGTGGGATATCGGTTCTCAGACTGTTGGAGAGAATAAGATAATCTTCCAGTAACCGGGCTTCTCAAAGAAATCATCCCATTCGATAAACCAACAGCAATAAAAGAAGAATCTTCTGATGCTTGAACACAGAAAGGCTCATTTTTTTCTTCCTGAACAGACCATTTTGGTTGAGGATCAATGCTAATCATTATAATGATGAACAATCTAATTGGATTTCTCCCAACAAGGTTTTCATTTTAAAATGGAGATGACGAAAGAAGAACTTCATAAGATGTTTTATCAACGATTTTTAAAGATAGATGGCAATAAAGTGAAGGAAACGGAGTCTTTCATTAGCTACATTATGCTTAATATCAGCTCATTTAATATTTTATCTGAAGAATTGGTTAATGCAATGGATTCTTGCGAAAATAATCCTCAAGATTTGGTAATGTACTTAAATATTGTAGCTGAAGTAACAAAGAGGGCAGAAAAGGGAAATACACATGTTTTATCTCAATGCGGATCTTTGCTCCAGAAGATTATTCCCAAAATCGCTGAAACAAAAGAAAAGAGTCATATTAGCCTTTCAAAACAATATTTGCAGAAGTTTTTGGCAAATAGGATTTTCAGTGAACAATTTATAAAAGGATTGATTCAAGAAATCGATGTTATATCAAACAGACCCACAAATCCCAACCAAATAGCAGCTTCCGAATATATCAAGCTAATGCAACAGCTTGAACAAAATAAGAAAGAGAAACTAGAATTAAAAGACAGGGCTGCAAGTGCAGCAGAGCATAAGCGGCTTGTTATACAAGAAATTCAAATCCGAGAACGTCTAAACACATTCCATTTTGATCAATTCATGAAATCTGATCGAGCAGCCAACGAAATGGGAGCAAAAATCAAGGATTTAGACCAAAAAAGATTAATGGAACAACGAAGTTCAACCATGAGCCTCCTGGGTGATGATTCGGATGAGGAGTCAGAGGATTAATAAGTAAAATATGATCTTAACTCTTTTATTTTGTTGTCTATATATATTCTATTTCTATTGCATCACTGAGAGGAGCCTATTCTCTCGTCCAGGGAGCATTTTGATTTTTTCTATTACATATGCATATGTGTCAGGTGAGGAAGAAGCCATTGAGAACAGACATGTTTGGATATCAATGAGTAACTCTTCGGATATTTTGTAATTTTCGAATGATGATGGGGGATCAGTCAAAATTAAAGCAAATCCATAAGAAATTTTCTTTTTCAAGGTTTCAGAGAGCATTTTTGATCCAACAATGCTCACAAAATTGCTACACATCGGAGCAACCTCAGATTTATCAGCAGGTGGGAAGTCTTTTAAAGAAATGGAAAGCAACTCTTCAAATCTACTATAATCATAAATGGCACACTGAGAAAACAGTGAACAAACATTGGAGATTAAATATGAATTGGAATCATTCGTTGTTGATTCTTCAAACCAGCGTTTTATGGTGTCATATATACTGGAAATCTGGGTTATGGCATCTGGAAATTTCCTCAGCACAATATTCAACAAATAGACTGCATTTTGTCGGGATCCCTCTGATTGAGATGTGTTGATAAATAATCCAATTTGATCCATAAACATTTGAAGAAATTCATGCGAAAGCGATGAGTTATCTAATGCATCAATCACAATGGAAACAGCAACAACGCGGTAAGCTTCTTTGGAATGATTTAAAAGAACCATAAATAACCTCACTATATCATCGACATCTGTTGTAGATAATCTAAAAACTGAACCAACAAAATCCGAAAAATCATTTAGGAGATCAATATTGAAATGAGTCTCCTCTGCTAAGAATGATCTTCCATTCAATATTAAAAACTCTCCTTTAACAAAACTCTCAATAATTGTAACATATATATCAAAAAATTCAGACTGATGGTCCTGAGGAACATGCTTAGCCATTTTATCTAATGTGTGTAGAGAATCAGAGAGTAAATCATCATCATAATCCTCAGTATTCATAATTGCCACAATTCGATTCAGAATTTCCTCATATTGATCAAATGATGCCATATGTATAATGATTCTTAAATGGTGAAGCGCCATTTTGATCCGATACATGATCTTGGAATTCAAATATTTAATTTCAATTGGATAAACAACATCATATAATTCATGAGAATGGGTTTCTGAGATTATGATACATATATATACCAGGACATTGCGAAATGTCGCAAATTTATAGCTTTTTGGATCAAGGAGTTCATCTAGTATATGAATGAACTTGGAAATAAATGGAAGGCTCTCTTCTTTAAAAATCTTTGAAATTTCAGAAAGAAACATTAATCCTTTTGTAACTCCATCTAAATTAGAATGTTGCAAACAAAACTCAAGAGGACCAGTGGTAAAATCAAAAATATTGGGACAAAATTTCTCATCATTCTTAAATATTTCTAAGAGAAGCTGCAAAGACATTCCAGTAAGCTGGGTGTCGGAATAACTTTCTAAGAATGGCAAAATCATTGAATAGACTGTTTCACAACATTGCTTATCAACACATTTGGAATACTTCAAAGCTAAGTACATACATTCAAAATAGCTATGAATTGTTTGAGAGTTTTGCTTAGAGCACAATGACAGGAGGGTAATTAACAAGTTTTTTGGGTGGCATTCAGGATATACAAGTGCACCAGAAAGGGCTTCATATGCCTTAAAAGAAACATCACTATTCTCGGAAACGATTAAAGTTAATAGTAAAGGGATATATATAGTAGCTTTACCATGAAGTAAACTATTCGCAAAAAATTTATGGAGTACATCACATGCATTTTCCAATACCAAAACGCTATTAGAAGCAAAGGAGGCATCAAATATGGCAAATACATAATCTTGGTCATTGGAAATAAACTCAGGATTCACCAAAAACACTTCAAGAACAAAAATCAAAGCAGTTACAATCTGTGATTCGGTATTATCCACTTCGATCTTTGGAATAGAATGCATAATATATTCCCATGCCATTTCAGGATCGATGGTTAAAAACATTTGTTTAACAAAATCAGTTGCAGAATTTGGAACCTCTTGGAATTCTTCAATATACTCGTGAATTGAGTGCACTATTATGGAAATGATTGTCATCATTTGATCGCTGTTGAACTCACTAATAATCCCTTGAAACGAATTAATGATAGCTATCTTTGTTGATGATACTATAGGCATATCTGAAAGTATGTGCATTAAGCTGTCTACTATAAGATTACAATCAATATTCGGGGATATTAAATCTTGAAGACAATTAAAGAATTTTGTTTGATTATCACAAGTTTCTCTCAGAATGAAATCAAACCTAGAAACTATTAAACTATATATTTCAATTAGATGATCAGAACAGATATCCAACATTTTCGAAATTACTGTGATGGAATTGTTGATACTAACGACACTATCAGACTGAAGTCCTTTAATAGACAAACCATAAATTGTTCCCATCAAACCACTATTATTAGAGTGCTTTGAAATTATGGATTTTGCATGCCTTGAAAGCAGACAAAGTTGGAAAAGAATAATTTCGGAGTTTTCAGTCTGAATAAAAGCAATAATTTCTTTTGAAACTGCAGTTTTATCCGTCAAAAGATCATTAACACACCCAATGGCAGTCCATTTATCCTTTGTTACATAGTTTGAATCAAGAATCACATCAATCAAAACTTGAATACACTCCATTTTAAATTTCATACTCATATTGTCTTTATAAATATCGATTGCTCTTTTCATTTGAACCATTGCTTGAGAAATTGCGACACTCTCGCATGAATGTACTATTATCAGTTTAAACATACGAATACAATCTATATCATTCATTATTTCTCCCAAAAACGCCGTTAATGTTTGCAAATCATTGTTGTCATTTGATTGAGATAGCAAAAGCATATTTTCTAATTCATTAAACTCATCATCCATTTGTTCTAATAAAATCTATTGATCCACATGGTATTATGGTGTTATTTGGGAATACAAAAATTATTCTTGAGGTTTTGCAAATAATGATCTTTTCTCTCCAATTGTTTCACATAGCAATGAGAACAATTAGCCATATAGTTTAATTTGGATTTTATAACACGAATTGTTTTTCATAATGATATCTTTTATTATCATGAACCATATAAGATTCAAAGCCTGGGCTTGATAACATATTCTAAAAATCAAATGAATGTGGTTTTTAATCCTCTTCTGACCTATTTACATCCTTTGCGCTTAAGGAATTCAATAACTTGCAAGTCTCCCCATTGATTGAATTATCCCATAGGTGTTACCCCATCATTATCTTTTGCATTTTTATCAGCACCATGATTAATTAGATATCCAAAAACATTAAGATGACCTTTTTCAACAGCCCAATGAAGATAACTCATTCCATTGGTACCATTTCGAAAATCAGCACCATGGTTAACTAGACACTCAACAAGGCTAGGTTTTCTCTTAATAGCAGCCTCATGAAGCAAATGGTTTCCATTGTCTCTATCTCGAAAAATAGCACCATTATTATCAACTCTAACTCTTTGAAATTAACAAAATAATATAGTTTCTCAATTTATTATTATCTTTGCCCTTATAAACAGGAAATATTGATGGAAAAGAATCATAACTTTGTGTTTTGATTCAGAAATGATGGATATTAGGCTTGGATCTGAAGAATAATCAAAGGCTTTTGTTGTTTGGATCGTTGTGGTGGTATTAGCTCATTCAATAATCAGGTTTTCTTAAATGTTGATTCCAGTTTTCCTTGGCAATTGATGCTGTGAATGAATAATAGAATATTGCTTTATTTTCACCATTTTATATGATATACAACTTCTCTGATATTCATATTCTCCGTTAAGGAGCTGTAAGCATTATTATTGCAATACTTTGTATATAAACACTCTTTGTAACAAGAACTAATATCAGCTTCATGTTTTGTTTGTATCATGATTCTGTTTTCCATAAAGTAAATGTACTTATTTGTTATTAGGTATGGATATGGAACATCATTATTTCCTACCATTGATACATAATGCAGGACCTTTTCTTCTTTCTCAAAATAAATCCTATACACCATAGTTCTTCCAATAAACGTGCATATGTTATCTTTAATATATACAATACTATTTCCCAGGAAATCATCGCCATATCCACTGCTTTCCTCGGTAAATTGACATTTTGGAGATTCACCAATATAGATCTCATCAAACCTATCTCTCAAAACAAGAATATTCTTGTAGTTATTATATATTGCTATTCCATTTTCACAGAAGACAACAATTTTAAATGATCTTTCCCCATTATTATGAGTGTAATATGTGGAATTCTCATTCATAAAAAAATGTTAAACTGTGAAAACTTTCTCTTGAAAGAGTCAATTTGGTCTTTATAATCATCACCAAATTGGTTCCACATTATTAAACAAAAGATAAATTTAATGTCATTCTTAAATTCATAGTTTTTATTTCCAATTCATGCTTGGAACATAATGATGAGAATATTTTTTACATTCTCAATGATTTAATTTCATTCCATCAACTGATTATGAACTTGATGACTGAGCTACATCCTTAAAACAAATGAAAAACATACTCAAAAAAACAATATTTAGGTCAATCTAGCAAATTATGAGTTATTAACATTGTTAATAAAAATATTTGCCATATTCGAAAATGATGGAAGATTCTTGAGTTTTTCGAAATATCTCATTAATGAGGAATCTTTGAACTTTTTTGCAATATATGAGTGTGAACTAAAGACAACAAGGATTTCGATTGCAGTATTGGTTAATTTGGATGGAGGAGAAAGAAATGAAGATAAAAATTTAACATATTTCAAATAATCTGTGCAAAAACCAGCTCTTGCGAGCGCTTCAACAATGAGGAGGCAATTATGAATACCATTTATATTCTGGGGTTCATCAAAAACACGAATAATATCTAAAACGAACCCAATATTTGATAAATCATCTACTATTGTTTGAGTAAGTGCTGATCTTCGAAAAACAATCGAAAGAGAGACAAGAACACGATCACCCATGGTATGGAAAACTTCATATACAAACCTACAAAAATAGTCTGATCCAATTAATTGTTTCCTAAATTCAGGAAAACTAAAAATATAAAGAAACAAATGAAAAGAATCCTCTGTGAAAACTTGCATCCATTTAAGATTATTTGCCACAATTAGCGCTGTTTCTTTTTGTTGGTGGGCAAATCTGAGCAAAACTTTTATAGATCTAGGATATATAAGGGATTTGTTAATTAATGATTTTGCAAAAGTGTTGGAAACAGGGTAATGTGATGATAGAAGAAAAATACTAATAATGCTGCCACAAAGCTTGGGTTCATTAAGTCTCTGAATTAAAATACCAAATGGTATTTGATATTCATTATTCATTAAAGATATTAATGCATTTATTGATGCCAATGCAGTTTCTATACAAGGAGATGATGAATATGCAATAAGTATATGATGGATTTTATCAGAAAACATTTCATAGAAATCATGATAATTTGTACATAAAAAAAATATCATTCTAATGTATACTGCTCCTGCTGGGATTTTTCCAAACACTCTTGCATAAGAAAGTAAGAATATAGAAAAAGAATCACGATCAGAAATCATTAAGAATTCTCTACAAGCATTAGAAAGAATACATAACGCTTTAAATGGATCATTGTTTATAATGGCACCAAATGATCGGAAAAACAGTGCAGATATAAACTGAGGAGCACTCTCGCAGATAAATGAAATAAAACTGGTGATTGATCCAATACATAAACGTGAGTCTGTTGGGAAAAGTGAAACAATCCTTGACTTTACAATTTTTTGTACAAATTTTATATCTTTTTTCATTAAGAATACAAATTGATCTATTATTACTGATTGAATATATTCATCTTGGCATTCTTTGAAAGATTTAGTCAATATTGCCAGCATCGATGGGAATCCAGTGATTGTTATCTTCGCACATAATTCTTCAAGCGTTTTAACAAAATCAAGATGTGAGGGATTGGAAATAATCATAGTATAATAATCATCATTGTAGTGACTAAAGTTCAAACTAATCTCTTCCTCACTTGGCGATTTCCATACATCTGTGATATCATTCTGCTTACTAAAATATTCAGGAGTTGAATCATTATTCCCTTCTGGATTGAGTGGAAGCCCCTTTGACAACCGATCAGCATCTCTTTCCTGTAGATCTTTCTCCTTTTTTCTTAAAACTTTTTTTATACTATATACTTTGGCATATATTGGAGGCGGGGAATAAAATGAATCACTCATTTTTTCATTGTTCAAAATATGAATGAATTTCTCTATCTGTTTGGAATCCGATCCTGCAAAATATACAATCCCCTTTGCAAAAAGATCAAATATTTCTTGAGATTTTGGCCTTTTAGGTTCTTCTTTGCTCCAACAGGAACGAATCAGATCAACCAATGGCTTTGGGGTGTTTTTCTTTTTGAAACCAGGCCTTAAATTTTCAAGAGTAACAGCATGACAAATCTCTTCAGCTGATAAATAACGAAAAGGTACTCTTTTCTCTACCATTTCATAAAGCATCATCCCAAATGCATAAATATCAACTGTTTCGGAATAATATTGAGATTTCATCAATTCGGGAGCCATGTGAGAAGGTGTACCTATACCTTCTGTCATTGGCCGATTTTTCGCTATTATTCTTGATATTCCAAAATCGCCAAGCTTTGGAAGATATCTATGATCTAAAAGAACATTGGCACATTTAACATCTCTATGAATAATATGGTTAGAATGGATATGACGAATTGCATGAATAACACCTATGGCAATCATTGTTAAGTGAGTGCCGCTAAAAATAGTATTGTTCTTTTCTTTGAGTATCATTGAATGAAGATCTCCATTTGGCATGTACTCAGTTATTATTGAAAAAGGCTTTTCGATTGTGAAACCAACTAAAGGTATGCAAAACCTGCTTTTCGATTTAGCCATAGTGATGATTTCGCGTATAAAATTGGATAACTGAGCACTGTCAAGGAGCTCAGAGTATAATTCTTTTACAGCACAAACCTTTCCTGATCTTAAATCATTTGCTAACCATACTTCTCCTCCTCCTCCTTGGCCAATTTTGCAGCTAAAAACGAAATCAGAAATGTTCCTTACATAATTGGGATATGTTGTTACCAAATGAAGCATGTTTTCGACAAACTGCAAATCATTTGACTTCTTAATTACTATTTTAGCTTTTTTCGTAGATTTTTTTGCTTTTTTTGGCTTGGCTTTGATGACAGGTTCAACATCTTTCGAAATTGATGAGTTTCTCCTTTTCTTTTTCCTCTCTGGTATTTTTTTATCTATTAATCCACTGAAAGAATGGCTACGTATTATTGGCGATGATTCAATAACGCTTTTCATCAATGTACCAGGTAATGTCCTTATCATTTATACAAAAATTGCTCTGAAGAAAAAAGCTTTACTCAAAGCTGGGCTCATGATAGAAGATAGGGAACTCTTTTTCTCTGATCTTTTGTTTTCCAAAGGAAATATACTGAAGTTGAGTGTCTAAGAGATACACTCATGATTGTGGAAAACAAAGAAAGGTATTGATTGCAACAGATCCTTTACAGATAATCTCTCATCAAGATCATTTAATAGGAGCCTTTCCACCATGCTGGCTTGTTCTCGAGAGAATTCAGAAGATTTCTATTATGAAATTCAGTGTTACTCCATGTTGATACGCATTGACTTTGTACAAATTGTGGGTACATATGTGCATGGCTTCTGGGACCCAAAATACGGTTCAACATCATCCTGATCTTTGACTTTACTGATTTTGTCTTAGTCGATGAGTTTCAGAATGAATTTTCAAGTATTTTATCAAAGATCACAAAATTATCTGGTTTGATATCTCTATGGACAATATTGTCCACATGCCTGTAAGAAACCGCATTTATTACCTGATTCATGATCTGCACAAAATTATAAAACCTTCATTGATAATCTTAACCTTCATGAGGTTCACATGGGATACAACCGGATTATTCTGTTAAAAGGTAATATCTCTCCTTCGCCACATAATACATATAGTGTTTTTTTGCTAAATAACACTGGAACGAGTGTTATTCCCCAATGATCTGATAATCACCAATCGAATTCTTGAATCATGGAGCCAGAATAAGTGACTGCATGATTCTTGAATTTGACTTAATAAATATTTGAATTTTGTTAACAAGGTAATTGAAAGATATGTTATCAAAATATTTATAGAATATTACACCATTTTTTCTTAGGTTGTGGGTTGTCAGGGTTTTGGCGAATATACTCTCGAATCGATGTTTCAATTGATTCATTTACATTTTGTCCTGTTTTGGCTGATGTTTCCATGAACACTGCCCCCATTTGTTTGGCAAGCTGGACACCCTCTTCATATGAAACCTCACGATCTTCCTTTAAATCAACTTTATTTCCAATAATCACGCATGGAACGTTGTGACAATCTTTGATTCGCAGAATATCTTCATGAATTTGAGAAACATTTTCAAAAGAGCTCCTATCGGTAATATCATAAACTATTATAAAGCAATCACGAGTTCGGAAAATCCCTGGTTTAAAAGTAGATCCGCATTCCATACCAGCAGTATCAAGAATATCAACTGAATACGTAACCTTATCAATAACAACTGACTTGTTATAATTATTTGTGATTGTGGGTTCGTAATCCGTGACAAACGAGTTTTGTATAAATCTAATCGATAAAGCGCTTTTTCCAACAGCTGCTAGACCTAATACAACAACCTTTATTGTTTTCATAAAAATAAATAAATAATTCAAATTAGTTGTCAAAAGCGGTTTAATGTCGTCAAACCCTTTTTGGCTTTGGTGGGGGGTTTTCTATAGTTCTAGCTGGTTCTGTAGCCTTCTTCTTTGGGAGCTTTTTCACAATAGTCTCTGCGATATTCTGGAACACCTTAGAGTGAGGAGATTCTGGGTGTTCGATGAAGAATGGTTTGCCTGTTTCGCATGACATTAAGATTTTTGGATCGAAAGGAATAGACCCAAGTTTATCAACCTGGAACTTTTGGGCAATCTGATCGATTGCAGTGCCAGAGAGGATTCGTTCGTTGGATAATTCCTTGTGGGAGATGCCATCCATATTTTGCACGACGCCAACGATGGGAACGGGCATTCTCTTGAACATATCAACACATCTGATAACAGTGTTAGCAGATAGCTGATCAGGTGTTGTAACAATAAGAGCACCATCAACTGGAAACATTGTGCAAAGTGCCATAGGAATGTCACCTGTGCCAGTTGGTGTGTCAATAATAAGGTAATCAAGATCTGACCACAATGCTTTCTTCAGAAAGTCGCCCAGAACAGCAGCAACATATGGTGATTTCCATGTTAAAGAAGACTCGCTATCAATCACATTTGCAACAGACACAGTTTCAATACCGTGTGCAATTATTGGGTAAAAGTTTGCTTCGGTATTTGCCTCATGAATGATTGATGTAGTTCCAGCCATTCTAGCAATTGACGGTGCGTATATATTTGCATCAAAAATTCCTACAGTGGCGCCATTCTTCACAAGAGCAGCGGCTGTATTAATTGCAATTGTTGATTTACCAATTCCTCCTTTAGATCCGGATGCCATAATAATACGTCCAATCCCAGGAATAGGTTTCCTAACTATTTGGGGAGCTGCTTTTACAGCTTCTGATGTTGCAGTCTCTGCAAATCTCCTAATCTGGGCGGTCAGCATCTGTGCCACTTTTCATTATCGTTTGAGGTGTTTACAAAAAAATCGTCAACAAGATGAATTTTATGAACTAAACTCTAATACTATACTTAGGTCTGGGGGGAATGTTGTGTTATTCAAATCTTTATGAGGACCATCTATTAGCTGCTTAGGAATTATTTGGCCTTCTCCGACAAAAAAGGCAGTATTAAGGCTCGTTCTCATTATTTCTTTGGTGTTCAGTTTTCCGAAACTTGAGCTTATTTTCAACACTTTGATATGAAAATCATTCTTAACAGATATATTTGTTTCAAAAACCGCAGAAGAATCCTTTTTGCACTCTACAGGAGGCATAATCCATGCTGAATTAAATATTGGATCCCATTGTGCATCACAAATCAGAATTGCAATCTTGATCGAGTCACTGTTTGTCAAATTGCTTAAAATAACCCTGTTTATAATCCTTTCTATAGGAGGTGGAATAGTAAAAATATCTAATTCATGAGCCTTACAATACCTGATGTGATTCTCAACATACTTTGCCCATCTTTGTTGTGATGGATACTGGACACCATGATCAGAATTTGTTCTAATCTGAGCAAAATGATCAAGGGCATGCTCTGATTTTTCATAAAGTCCTTCAATAAGAAGAGTACATGAGATAATTGTCCCTGTTCTTCCCATTCCAGCTAAGCAATGGATCGCAACAACATTTAATGGATCTTTATGCAACCAATCGTGAATAGATTTCAGGATTCGAAGAAGAAGAGGAAAAGGTGGCGCTGTGTGATCAGGAAATGGAAAGTGCTCTACAGGACCATTAAAAGCAGTTTCATGATATATTTCTTCTGAGAGATTGATTACCTTGTAGTGTTGAGGATGATTGGTATCAAAATATTCAACAACCTTAGACAACGGATTTCTATAATTGGATGAAAAACCAGTTGAAGGAAATCCCATCGCAATAATGTTCTGGGTAATATATGATAGATCTAAATCAAATTCATCGGTTTCAAAACGGACTTTGTCTTGCGAAACAAGTCTTCGAAACACTGTCATATAAAAATGAAACGACTTTTCGTTTCTTTATTCAAACAATCCTACAACATCCGCATCTGTTACCATTTGCGTTATTGATTAGTGGTCTATTGTCTAAAGTTTTTTTGCTTCCGCCTTCCTCATTTTGGGTTGCCTCTGAAGAAAGGGATGACCCCTTCTCATTGATGGGATCCATTGTTGTTTCATCATTTCCATCAAGATGGAGTATTCGTGGATGCCAATCCCATTCATCTGAATCAGATACACCCTTCTCAGTCATAGCTTGCCGCAAAAGAGAATGAATAGCGTTATAGTTTGGCTTTTCTTCATAATTAAGTTCATTAATTATTGACCATATCTGACCAAGTTGGGGCGCAATAGCTTCCCCTAATGAAGCCATTGACACTCTTCTTTTCAATAAAAATATTTCTGCTCTTGAATCAATCTTTTTCCATGGTAAAGGACCATCTATCATATCCAAAACCAAGTAGAACCACGAAATCATATCATCTCTTCTCGATAATTCCATGTGCATATGAGCATTGGGTGATGCATACACTGCTGTACCGCGAAAACCAGGATGTGTTCTTGCTGGAAGGTGGTTTTCGGTTCTTTTATCAACATATACTCGAGATAATCCAAAGTCAATTATTGCAATTGGAAACTCTCTTGATCTTCGCAGTAGAATATTCGATGGCTTAACATCTCTATGAATGATGCCTTTATCATGCAAAAACTCGAGGCCTGATAGAATAAAATCAGAGACACGAAGGCCAGAAGATATTGAAAGCTTCCCATTTGGCAATCTTTTTACAACTGTTGAGAGTGATGGACCTAGCAATTCCATCGCCAGCCACGAATGTGAGTAAATTCTTCCAAATGCTTTAAATCTGGGGAAAAATGGCGAAGGGTGTAATTTTTTGATAATATTTGATTCGAACTCAAGAATCTTTCGTTTGGTGGAAAAAGGCTCAACTTTCAAGGCGCAAAGTTTATTATCAGATTCGTTTCTAACAACATATATTTCACCAAAAGCACCTTGTCCTATCTTTGGCCCAACAGTCAATGAGCCAATTGTTGAACCTGTCAACATGTTGTTTTTATACTCCCTATCGTCAGATCAAAATTTTTAGAATTGTTCAATATTGTTTTTCTACTAGAAGAATATGGGAGTTAATAATGCTATTTAGATATGAATGCTCATGAAGTGATAGAAAGAGGAAATTTACTACTACAAATCTCCAATAAGTCTCAACAGTATGAATAATACTAATTTGAAAACATTGCCTACTCTTTTGAATATTGCGCCCATCCTGGTAACTCGAGGCTTTTTTGAAAAAGCCAACTTCTCATATCCAATGAATGTATGCAGATGATATTTATTTTCTTCATGAAGAGATTACCATGTTTAAAAGCTTGTTTTTTAGAAATAAACGCTCATAAGGGTCATGTCATTCTGGATACTCCCTATCATCAGGTAAAAGTGGGAAAAACCTTTTAAAGAGTGTTAAATGGAGAAAGTTAAAATATCGTTGAATAATCATTTTGTTTTAAAAAATTGAATGTTAATATTATTTACAAAAACATAATGCAGGGCCTAGTGTTGTTGCATTCGTTTTCCGACTTCTTCCCCGGATATTCAGCTTCACAAGAGACTTATTCTTCAAGATTTTCTGTTACAAGTGATGATCATTACATTTTCAACAGCTTCTTTATGACGTCTTACTCTTCAAATGGAGGAGCAATATATTATAGTTGTTCAAGCAATCGGATATTGATAGAAGAAAGCACTTTTTATTATTGCAATTGTACAGGATATGGAGGAGCTGTTTATATTGCAAGTAGTAATTCGTTTGTTTTGCATAAGTCATGTGGCAAGAATTGCAGAGTTTCGAGTGATAGTCATTTCATTGATAGCACCAGTTCAAATACTCATAGATATATATATGTTTCTGTTGATAACTGTCCAAATGATTATTGTGGAACACATTTTTCATTCAGAATTGCTAATGGCATTCAAGTAATATCTAATCTTAACTCCTCAGACAACAAGGTTCCATATCACGCAGGTGGTGGCTTTTATCCTTCTGATATTTCGAATATATCACTTAGTACCATTGTTAATAACAAGCCCACTGGATACATTACTGTTTCTTTTTATCTTTCGGCTAGTTCTAAACCCATAATTGAAAACACAAATTTTGTCGGCAACAAAGGGGGTGGTCTTGGTGTTATATATGCTTCTGGAACAGGACCTGTTTCTTTCAAAATGTGTGTATTTAGCAATAATATGAATAGTCTTTTTTATGGTTCTGTTTTGGTTACTGATTCTTTAATTTTTCATTCTGAAGCTGTTGGAACCGTTTATCCAACCGTGCTTCAAGTACCAGAGACAATCCAAATAGAACACTATGGAAACATCATTTGTCATGCTGATATACTGATTGGAAAGAATGAACGTGTAACAAATAGATTCCAAAGGTTTTCAAGGGCAATTACAATTCTCAATCTTTATATATTCATTGTTTAGATACAAGAATCCCAATATATATTAAACACTCAGGTTAAATACAAATTTACTTCTAAACTATAAACCTTCAATTGATTTATCATGTAAATACTGATTAATTTGGAGATCTGGATATAATTCATTCAAAGCTTCTAAGCAGGATATATATGAATGCAGTTTAACATGATCTGGTACATAATTCAATGGCACAATGGAATAACTTAGAAAATCTTTGTTATACTCGTTATCGTGTGGATCAGATCTTGAGGAGATTTCCCTTAATGGTATGCTAATGAATTGATCAAGAATACAATAAATATCTTCCTGGGATATATAGGTGTAAATCTTGGAAAAAATGTATACAGCATCTAAACTCTCTGCAATTGATAAATATGATACTAGATTATCAACTATATCAGAGAGTCTGTCCATGGTAGCTTTTGTATCAAACTGAAAGAGTGAAAGCAGAAAACAATCTTGAATATCTATTGGAGAAAAATCTGAATCTGAAAGGATCGAATACATATAATCAAGTGATGCTTCAAAAAGGACAACTAAATCAGGAAAACTTGTATCAAGTACTTCAAATAGAGCTGAAAGAAAAATGAGTGGTTTGCCATAAAAATAACTCCTTTCTTTACCATAGAAAGTCATTTGAGCTGCAAGATCAATTAGATATTTTGCATTATCTTGTTGTTTGGCTGTTATTGGATCCCTTACAATAATATTATGAAATATTGTGCATATTGCTTCAGCATCATCTGCACAATTTGGATTATAATATGGCTTTAATGCCTCAAAAAGGAGCCAATAATTTGGTAAAAATGTATGAGAGTTTGTCGTGATATGAGAAAGTAATTCAAAAACGGAAAATTTGATGATACTTGAGAAAAATACTTCTTTGTTTTCAATAATAGATTGAAGTGATATTTCACAAATTTCATCTAATACATTTTGATGATCTTTGAGTTGGTAAATAATATTAGAAATTGTGCTAAAAGGGGTAGTAATAATAACATTTGTTTCAAGGTTTTCAACATAGTATTGAGCCAAATACAAAGATTTCGCTAACAAATCTGGAATATAATCAAGTAATTGTTCAAAAAATAGAGGTATTCGAACAAGTGATATGACCGTGTCTATTATTTGTGGTTCAGTGAAATCATAAGCGATCTCATATACCTTTTCAATCATTGAACCGATTACATTCCCAAAGAGTTGAGATAGCTCAATAAACGATGATTCTGCTTGAATCTTTGGCAATGTATTTGCCAATCCAATTCCAGCAAAATATTGAATTAATGGACTTCCATTGATAAAAGCAGTAACTAAAATTTGAATAATACACAATAATGGTTCCGGAAAATCACTCTCAAAAGGATACTTTCCAATAATCAGACACAAAGCAGATATTGCATATTCATCATTTGTATCAAGAACAAAAGAAGAATCTAAATAAAACTGATATGCAAGTTCGGGATATAATCTAAAATATATTAGCCATGCAGGAGAATAAAAATGGAATATGGAATATAATCTATATGAATCATAATCATTAGAATATAACAAAAGAGAGTGGGATAAATTCTCTCCGATCTTCAAAATAACATCAGGAAACCTTTCAAAGCATTTAAAAAACGTTTGAACGCATCGGCATGCTGCTGAACTCAGATCATCTCGGGCCATATCGAGATTATAATGATTAATTATAAATGATTTAGGGTCGTCTGTATATATGGAGCATTTTTCCTTGGTGACTTCAAAAAACTTAAATATATACTCAGAAAAAATTGGATAAAACAGAAAGTATTGATCAGACGAAATGATATAGAGTGTCATTACTTGATCCAAAAACAATAAAAAGGATACATGGGCCTTTTGTTCAGTATTCTTAAGTACAATATCATATGCTTTGATTAAAAAAGAGGATCCAATATCTATATCAATTCCATAAACTTTCAATAACTTAGAAATGAGCATCAGAGACCTTTTATATACTCTAATTTCAAAACAATCAAAGAGTCTTACGAGAAGATCAGTCAGCTTATCAATCCAATTCATCATAAAACTGCCCAATTTATCGATACCAAGATCAAAAAGCAAAAGATCGGCTATTCTCAAGCATCTGTCAATCACATTGTAGTCATTTGAATCCATGAATATTGAATCAATGAATGAAAATGAGTCAATAACATGAGAAAAATATGTTTCAAGACCATGATTTGCCCTAATAAACCTTGAAATTGACTGAAACAAAATGAGGCCCGAATGAATAAGGTTGTTTTGTTGCAATAAGTCAACTGAAACTCTCAAATAGTCAGTAAATACTACTAAAGCAGCTTTTGCAACAATAATATGACTGAAATGGGAAAAATATCTGAAAAGAGAAATATCAATTCCATAGAGCAACCTCGGAAAATTACAAATAATATAATCGTGATTAACATCTGAAAGCAACTCCCATTTGTTTTTACACAAATTGCAAATGTAGATCGAAGCAGAAAGACGAATATTTTCTGGAAATTGCTTAGAAACTATCATATCAAAAAGAACAGGGAAAAAACTTTCTTTAAATATATGTTTTTCTAAAACCTCAGATACCTCGTTAATACTTGTCGTTGATCCATCAAAAGTTTCCGTCAAAAGAAATGCAATTTCGTTCTCCATTTTCATGACACTTTTCGTAAATTTGTAAAAAATGGCTTTGAATGGTTTACATTGTCTTGTTGAGATTATTATTACAACATATTAATTGCTCTAGATTGAAATAAGGTCGGAATTATCTAATATAGTAGGTGTTGGCTTTCTCGTCAAATTATTGAATAATGATACTGTATTATCGCTATTCTTCACAATTGTGTAGAAATGGGCACTAGAATGACAAACATGCACTAATGCAGTAGGATTGAGATATGTGCCATTTAATTCTTTGTTTGGATTGGCTACGACTTTTACTCCAATGTCTGATTGTGCAGATGTACAATCCATGCTATAGCTTCCTGTTAGTAGTAGCCATACTAGTCCCATTGATGACATCTTATCTTGGCGTATGAATGGGGTATTATCAGTGTAAAACCAATCTTTTTTCTGTATTAAATATATAAAACTGAACATCAAAAACATGATGCACCTTCCGCCAATATTATATTGCGACTCAAAAAGCCACTGGACGGCAATTTCGTAGGAATTCGCGATTTTCATTGTCGCAACTTGCTTTTTTGAGTCGATATCCACACAAAAAGCATATTTATCACCGAGTATACTCATAATATCGCAAATAGACTGAAATAAAAGAACTCTTTTTTCCCTTTGACATGTTTCTAACTTCTTTCTATACTTTAAGATATTTGCTTGTATCACAGCAAATATCGCGCATGGTCCTGCATGTGTTTGAGCAAGAATATCTGATTGAGGAAGAAAATTAATTGGTTGATACCAATTCTTGATTTCAGCCAAGTCAAATGAACCTTTCTTCCCTGAATATATCTTTTTAGAAATATCCAAATAGCTTTTCCCCGAAACACAAATTGTCTCAAGAGGAGGAGGAACTGTACACATTTATGAATTGTTTATTGATGTAAAACATGTGCTATTCACCCCTAATAATCTCCAATACTCTCAGCCTTTGTTCTTCTTTGAGGAAAGGCCAGACTTCCCTCAGGTTATTGGAATAATCATTGTTTATTATTTCCCTTATCATTTCTGCTTTTGAAGACCCAATTGTGTCTTCACTATATTCTTCTGGATAGGGTGACATAGGATCTGGTTTGAGCACAGGAGGTGACACTGTTAATGTTTTTTCCAGTTTCTTCATAGAGTAAAGAAGAGAAGCATACCATTCATTATTGGAATATTTGGGAACATTTTTAAACATTTTGATAGTAATTTTCAACATATCGCTCGCCATTGCCCCAATTTCATGGCTTTCTCCATATACTGTGATATAATCCGAAAATAATACTTTGAAATCTTCAAACATTCCTTCCGGAGATAGATATTCGTTAGTTGTGAGCTTCTTTTTTATGGCTCCAATGTTTGAAGGTCGTAATCCCAAACTCGCAAATAACTTGGAAGAGGCGTCGTCATAATCAATTGGCTTGCTGAAATGAGGCGAGATGGGCATTTTGGTAATCTCTGTCATGATTTTGTTGCACCAATACTTCTGATTCGAATTCATATTTTTATTTACGCAGTTTACTGAAGTCTTTTCCTAGGATCCATAATAGCAATGAATTCGGCCTCGTTAATCTTTCCATCCTTATCTGTATCGAATCGGTCGATCATGTCTTTCAGCTCTTCTTCAGTCATATCCTCACCCAACTCTTTGGCTACTCTCTTCAGATTCTTCAAATTGATATATCCATCATGATCATCATCAAAAAGACAAAACACTCGGCGAATTTCAGTGAGTGGATCTCGAGAAAGCATTAGCTGCCCAATGATATCCCTGAAGGTTTCAAATTCTAATGACCCTGTGTTCTCTGGATCTTTTTCTTTGAGAATTTCCGCAACTTCTGCTTTGGTAGCATCAAAGCCCATGGCTCTCATTGCTGTTCTCAGCTCTTGAGTATCAATAGCCCCGTTTCCATTGGCATCGAAAACACTAAAGGCCTCTTTTATCTCGTTAAGCTGATCTGGAGTTAAAGAAGAAATTCCATCGACTCGCTTAGAACGGGATGATTTGCGCTGTGTGCTCATAAAACACTGTTAACTGACGACTTTACAAAATAATCGTACAAACATTTTACAAATATAGAAAAACAAAAATTATGTCACTTTTGACATACGAGATCCAACAGTTTACTCGTTTGTCGCGACTCTGTATGGGCGGAATTCGTAAGAATCCTTCTTTGTGGAGATCAAGTGGAATCTATCACGTTGATCAATCTTCTTGATGAACTTACGAGCGTAGTACCTGCAAGCCCTCTTGGAGTACTTGACTGAAGCTGTGACAACAATCTTCTTGTCCTTAGCATCAGTCTCAATGGTGACTTTGTTTGAAAGGTTGTTCCTTAATTCATTAACCTTCATGTGCTTGTTGAGATATTCAGCAAAGTCAGCAAGGTTGAAGAAGTTGTCAGAGACTGGGGAGGAGCAATCAATGTAAAAGGCTGTTTGGGCACTCATAAAGAAATGGGCGGCCAAACCGATTATTTTCCCTGAAAAAATTCTGAAGATTTATCGTTAAGGGTTTACAGAATGTTTACTGGGTCTGTACCACCTCCACCCCCTCCTCCTCCTAGAGTTCATGTTGATGTTAACATTCCTCCGCCTCCGCCGCCACCTCCTCCTTCTGCATTACCCTTGAAAATGCCCCCTTTTCCAATGTGCCACTCGCCAATGATAAGCATTCCCGGAAGAGGATCTATAAGCAATCCATTGAGTGCAATTATAAACCAGCCTCTTGTGATTAAAACCACATCTGTTCAGCTCCCTGGGAGTACATCCGAGCCTTCCAAAACCACTTTCCCGTCATCACCAGCCAAATCACCATCTAATCCGTTGATTAATCTGTTTCAGTTTGCTCCTTCATCGTTCCCAGCTGCGCCTAGTATTATTTCAATGTTTGAAACAAAACAAAACATTGTTTTTAATTGTTTATTGCATGGGAGTGTCCAAGCATGTCTTGACAGCGCTCCTGATAAATGTCAAATCACCATTCCAGCGGGTTCTTATCCAGAAAAGATATGCATTAAGAAAGATGTCAGATTAGAAGGTGTCGGGCAAGTCATCTTTCAGAGCATGGACATTAAATCATCATGCGTTGTATCCAACATCACAATTCAATCAAATGGTAATGGGGTTGGAGGTGATGCCGCAATACATCAAGGAAATGTACAATTTTTTAACTGTTCGTTTATTGCTAGCTCATCAAGTGCCATTATTATTGATTCATTTTGTTTGGTGTATTTGAATCATTGCAGTGTCTTTTCTTTGGATTGTCCTTCATTATATATAAGTTCCACAGCATCGGTATCGGTTTCTGATAGTACATTTGATGGATCAAGAGACTATGGGATATTGATTACTGATTCTGCCTCTATTCATATCTCCAAATCGAAGATTAAGAATAACCAAAAAGGTGGGATTCTTTCGAAAGGTGATAGTGATGTTGTTATTGATGACTGTGATATAGAAATAAACGGTGCACATGGTATTGAAATAAATAGCAAAGGCAGGCCAATAATATCAAATTCTAGAATTTGTTATCATAGAAATGGTTCTGGAATTCTTCTTTCGTCAAAAACTCCCCTGACTATTGAAAAATGCATTTTTAGTCAATGCATAGAAGCTTCGATACATGTCTCTAATGGAGGGGTTGTTTTTTCATTTGATAATCAATACAAAGATTCTAATAATGCATCATTGATTTTGCTCAATAATCAATCTTCATTGTCTAGTAGTAATGATGCTTTCACAGGGAAATTTTTGTCTGCAATTGCGTGTTTAAATGGTTCAGAATTGTTTGCCGAGGGATTGAATATTGGAAACAGCATTTCATCTGGTTTACTTGCTTCCAAGAATTCAATTATTAGGATAGAACATTCTCGCATATCAGAATGCTCTAACATTGCAGTTCAGTGCGATGACAATGTTCGTATTGAATTCAAGAATGTTGAAATTGATGGGGGATTCAAACAAGCCTTATTTTTGTCCAATAATGTAAATGGATTTTTCAAAGATTGTTCATTCAAAAACAATGTAAATGGAGTTGAAATACATAATATTCATAATTTATTATTTGACAGTTGTTGTTTCATTAATAATAAGTCAACCTCAATGTCAATTCAAGAACAATGTGAAGTATCTATTAAAAAATGTCAATTCACGGATAATCTATCTAATGCAGTTGAGGTTGAAGGATCCAAATGTTGTCCAAGATTTACCGAATGTGTTATATGTAATAATAAAGGAATTGGGATTTTGTCGAAAAATGATGCATCTCCTGTTATTGAAAAATGCAATATTAATAATAATGATCCTTTTGGTGTGGTTTTCGATAGCTCTCAAGGACAAATAATTGAGTGTGTTATAGAAAAAAATAAAATTGGAGGAATCGACATTGGCATGGGATCAAAAACAATAATTAATAATTCCAAAATTGTTTCGAATGGGTCGATCGGTGTTCATTTACATCATCAGGGAAGCTTTGCAAAAATTATTTCATGTAGTATACTGAATCACCAAAATGGCGGAGGTCTTGTTGTTATATCTGATTCAACTGCCGAGTGCGATGCTTGCATCTTTGATGAAACAAAACTCCAAATTATTGAAGTTAGAAACAGTTCGAGAGTTGTTTTAACAAAATGTAAGCTCTCCAACTCATCAAAATCCAGCGGAATTCATGTTCAGGGACAAAGTTGCGTAAGCATCATTGAATCGACCATTGAAAACTGTGGGAAAACAAGTGTTTTTGTCGGTCCAACAGGATCAATTGAAATTTCTGGTTCAATACTTAAAAACTCATCCGAATGTTCATTATCGCTTTCGCAAACATCCTCTGGCATTATTACAGATTCAGCATTTGAACAAAATGGCCAATATGGTATTGTTTCTCAAACAACTGATATAATAATTAAGAATACCAAAATAATTGGTGCATCCAAAATTGGTATAGCTGTTCCAAAGAATACAAATATTGATGAAGCATATCTAACTTTTGATGGTTGTTGTGAAGGATTGGTTAAATTCTAACTTTTGGTAAATATCATTCTTAATCCACTTCAAATACTGTACTGGAAATCTTTCTCTCGCATGCTCCAATGGCATCTGCTTCACTTCTCCATTAACTGCAATATCGAAAATCCATTTTTCGCCGATTCTGTTCAATGATATCAAAGACAATTCAGTATACTCATTGGGTGTTTTCTTGTTATTTTCTTTGATTACTGGGTTATATTCGTCCATTTTAATACTAAAATGGTTTCCCTTTTTTTCAACAGTTCTGTTTAGTTGATTTCCGAAAACTTCCAATAAAACTTCATCAGAATGACGATAAAGTTCTTTTTGTTCTGTTGATACAGAGGATGATTGAGGAATCCATTTCCATTTTCCATTTTGCCGAACAAAAAGCTCTTTTTTTCCAGAATGTTCCCTCTCAGATACAATGCAATCATTTTGGGAAAAATTCATTTGGAATTAACGTAATTTACTGGGATGTTGGATCGATGAACTTGACTGGGATATTCTTGCGAATTTCTTCGATTGTAGCAGGAGAATTGAAGTCGAACCACTCAGTAACGCCAAATTGAGCACGTGCTGCAGTAACAGCATCACGGAGAGCCATGAGAACGGAACAACCAAGGCGAACACCAGCTTCACCTGAAGCCTTTGAACCAAGAACGCCCATGTTGTTGTAGTCGTCCTTAAGAAGTGTGACACGGAAGTCATCTGGAATATCATCAAGTGTTGGAATCTTATATGTTGTAACGTTACGAGAACGGATATGGCCATCAGATGCCCAGATCATTTCTTCAAGAGTGTATAAGCCTTGGCCTTGAACGAAACCACCTTCAAGCTGACCAATATCAAGTCCTGGGTTAAGTGATGAACCGCAATCATGAACAAGATCTGTACGTACAACATAGTGTTCACCAGTGAGAACATCAACTTCGACCATTGAGAAACCAACAGACCAGATAAGGTAATATGATTCACGTCCAATGTGTGTATGATGATTATATACTGAATCTGGCATACGGTTGAAACCTGAGCACTGCATATCAAACTTGTTGAAGAATGCATAACCACAAATTTGTTGCCATGTCCAATCAGGATGTTGTTCACGGATAGGCTGGAGGCGTTCTTTGAGTTCAACGCATGCATTCAAAACTGCTCTACCATGAAGATCGGTACCTGTTGAACCAGCAGTTGGAGGCATATTGGCGGTTTTATCGGTTTGTGTTGGAAGAACTTTGACAAGATCTCTTGGGATTCCTAATGTTTCGGCAGCAATCATTTGCATTTTAGTATGGATACCTTGACCCATTTCAATTCCACCATGAGAAACAGTGACAGATCCATCACCAAAGATTTGAACAAGAGCAGATCCCTTCATCATAAACTCTGATTCGAATCCCATTGTGGAAACAACTGGTGTCATTGCAATACCACGCTTCTTATACATGTGAGTCTTGTTGAATTCTTCAACTTCTTTAACTCTTTCATCCCAGTTACAGGATTCTTTGCAAACTTGCCAGCAACGGCGAACAGTATCATCTGGAAGCTCATAGCCAGTAACAGTACGATCACCCTTATGATAAAGATTCTTCTCTTTGATGACTTCTGGGCGAACTCCCATTTGATGTGCAAGGTGAGCCATAGCTGTTTCAACACAAAGAAGAGATTGGGGAACACCAAATCCACGGAAAGCAGTGCAAGAAAGTTTGTTAGTTCTGTATAATGTACCAATTGAATTAGTGTTGGGTGAACAGTAGCCACCAGTAGCAGAGTAAACAGTACGATCCATAACTAATTGAGAAAGATCCATTGTCCAACCAGCATTTGAATGGTAGTGATAATCCATCTTTGTAAGAAGGCCGTTTTCATCACATCCAATATTGTATTCAGACAAATATTCGTGGCGCATACCTGATGTAGCCAAATCCTCTTGTCTTAACAAAACAAGTCGAATTGGTCGACCAGTCTTATGTGATGCAATTGCGGCTTGGGCAGCATAGAACTGTGGTCTATCTTGCTTACCACCAAAACCACCTCCAAGTCTCATTACTTCACATGCAACTGAAGCACGTGGAAGAGCGAGAACAGCAGCAACAGATTCTTGAATCTTATTAGGATTCTGGCAGGCGGCGTAAATGTGGTAACCTTCAGTTCCTCTTGGAACTACTAATATTGAGTTTGGTTCAAGATAGAAGTGTTCTTGGTTATTAATGTATGACTTACCTTTGACTTCATGAGCACATTTAGCATCATCACATTTACCAACACGAAGTCCCATTTCTTTGACTAGAACATCCTCATCGCTGGTTTCGGCGGCCTTCATGGCATCATAAATGGTAATAACTGGTTTCTTTTGATTCTTATATGTAACTTTGACCTTGCGAGCAGCTTTAATAGCAAGTTTTTCAGTTTCAGCAACAATTACACCAATAACTTGGCCATAGAAACAAATCTTGCCTGTTGAAAGAACATCTTCATCGGCAGGTGGAATTGAGGAAATCTTCTTATCTCCAGGAATATCTTCCCAAGTACAGAATGTTATTACTCCCTTCATTGAAAGAGCAACTGAGGCATCAATTGTATCGATTTCTGCGGAGGCAATTGTTGAAAGTACTGGATAAGCATAGGCACACTTATCAGGAACAGCGATATCACCAACAAATTTGGCGTCTCCAGTAGTATGACCATAAGCAGAAACGTGTGGATATTGTTTGCCAACAACATTCTCGCCTCTTTGCTCCCATGTTTGCTTTGATGATCTTGGATTGCGTTTGAATCCTTCGGCAGCACACTTAATGGGAGTTGGTAATTGTGTTCCAACTCGATCAAGAACCCAAAGGAAGAACTTGTAGCAAACTGCTTTGACAAGGTCAATTCTAAGTTCGGCCATACCAACGCGCCTAGAAACAGTGATATGGTTAAGGATAAGATCACGGAATTGTTCATATGTTTGGAAGTTCCATAATTTTCCAATAAGGAATTGTTCTGCTTCAACACAAGCGAACTGAACTGCTGCAACAGCACCAATGGTAATTCTGGCAGCCTCAACTTTTCCTTGGACAACACGGATGTTGAAAGCAGCATTGCAGATAGCTTGAGAATCCTCACGCCTTCTTGAAATCTTGAAGGTACGAACATGATCATTAGCTTCTACGAATGGAATAAATATTGACAAAAGGATTTCGGATGGCTTGATATTTCTCCTGAGAACAAAATCAATAGCGCTAACAGTACGTTCTCCTTCACAAGAAATAATCTTGCATTGTGTATTGGCGGACATTAAAATTGGGCAAAGATCAGAAAGAGCATCTCCAGCTACAAGCGATCCACCAACTGTACCAAGATTTCTAATGTTGTAGTTAGCAAATTCGCGGGTAATATTTAGGAAAGCCTTTGAGAGGTCCTTTTGGCTCTCAGGAGCAGTTCTCCAATAGTCAGCAAATTCATTAATAGAAACGGCAGAACCGATTTCAACTCCTTTCTCTTGAGGGCGAATAACCTTCAAATCATCAACTAACTTGGTTGAAATCATAAGAGGGAATATAATGTCTGGGTGATAAACCTTCTTGAAATTAAGATCTGTGGCTCCAGAGACAATGTAGGAGTCTTTGATTTCGGCAGCTCGGATTTTTTCCATATGCTCAAGAGACTTTGGTGCAAACCATGTCTGAGCTCCACTTGAACAGAGAAGTGGGTCTTGATTGAAATCAACAAGCTCCTTGGGGAAGTCTGGGGTAACCAATGGGCGATCGCGAGTAGAAATAGCAGCATTAATCTCTTCAATATCTTTTCCTGTTGTCATTAATTCACCGAGAGCTGATTGATCAAAATCAACAGCATAACGACGTGCTGTATCGAAAATTGGACGATATCCTGTGCACCTACAAAGGTTTGTTGAGAGAGCCTCATCAATTTCCTCAACTGTACGTTCTGGATTTTCAGCAAATAATGCATAAAGTGTTGTAATGATACCTGGTGTGCAAAATCCACATTGAGTTCCATGGTTTTCAGCAAGATCCTTTTGAATTGGATGAAGATGTTGAAGTGTACCAACTCCTTCAGCAGTGGTAAGGGAGCAACCATCTACAAATGGAAGTGGAACAAGGCAAGAGTTGACAGCAAAGTGATGAGCCTTTTGGCGCTTGGAATCATATGTGGCAACAGCAACGGCACAACCACCACATCCACCTTCGCCACATGGTTGTTTGATTGAAGTATAACCATGTTCACGAAGCCAGTCAATAAGAGCAACCTCGGGGTTTGGATTATCAACAACGTATCTCTTTCCATTAACATAGAAAATCATTTGATGGCGAACAGGAATTTGAAGAGTTGAAACAATACGAGCTTCAGTTGGTGTCAACAGCATTGGCTTAAGAAAATCAGCACCTGTTGAGAAGTAAAGATGCTCATCTGGCTGTACAAGGCTTGAATCAGTAACCTCAGCACCATTGGCTGTAAAAACGCGTATAGCTTGAATTCCGAGTCTTTCAGAAGCAACAGATAATAGGGTTTTAATATCTCCGTCGAAAGCAATTAACATGGAGCTTTCTTCTCCATTACGGTGTGCGGAAACACGAACCATTAAAGTGACACTTTTTAACCCAACTTTTACCCTAACAAAATTGATAAGACTAACATCAATTGATAGATAAAACGATGAAAAAAATTCAAATTGTAAATCTTTGAAAACAAAGGAAATAACATTCTCAAATTTTGTGTGTTGTTATTGATTCAAAGACATCGGTTAGAGACTGTTGTATGGTTGACCTTGATATGTTAATAAACAATTTAAAGTTAATTTTTACTGCTAATAGTATTCATCATCAGTATATTCTGAATCAGCATTTTTTTCTAGTTGCAAAAATTCATCGATTTCATTGCCCTCATCATTGAAATCACTCATACTTCGGTCTTCATATGAGGATTCGGATAAAACTGGTGGTGATAATGTGATTTTGGTGAATAATTCTTTTGATTTGGTGTTCGGTATTCTTGTTTCTGTAGAACTCAGGAAAGAACCAACATCTTTGTTTTTGTATGTTATTGCAATATCTTTTGGAAGCTGCCCTTTTTTAGTAATGATGTTGAATCGGAACTTTCCCGATTTGTAAAGCTCTTCAATCATTGAAGAGTTTCTAAGCATTGCAGCAAAATGCACAGTAGTCCATCCTTGAGAGTCACATGCATTGAAATCGATATTCTCTTTAATTAAAAACATCTTTACAACAGCTGTTTGGCCAAGTTTAGCTGCAAGCATTAGTGGGGTCATTCCATTGTTATCTTTGATATTAAAATCACACATATCATTTAAAATAAGATTCTTTGATAAATCAATCATCCAACTTTCAATAGCAATATGTAAAGGGGTTTGTCCGGTCTTGTTTCGAGAATTTATATCGATATTTGACAATTCAATCAGCACTAATGCTATTTCCACATTACCCTTTCTAATTGCGTGATGAAGAGCCGTGTTACCATTATTGTCAGGGATGCTGAGGGAATCTTCATCATTCTCTCTAATAAATTCGATTATATTTCTTTGATTCCAGCATGATGCAACAGATAATGGAGTTTTTCCCTCAATATCAAGACATCTTAAAGCATTGGAATCATTTGTCAATATAATCTGTAATAACTCTGTATTTCCAAGCTGTGAAGCATAATGAGCCACAGTCCATTGGTTTTTGTCGGTTGAACCAAAGCAAATAGTTGGAAACTCGCTTAAAATGTTAAAGACTGAGTGACAGTTTGATAATACAGATATCATTAATGGAGTCTTTCCATCATGAGCAGCAAGATTGGGATTGGCATGATTTTCCAATAACATACTCACAATTGGAGAACTACCAACAATTACAGCATGATGTAAGGCAGAATATCCTCTATTGTCAATAGCATTAATATCAATCGAATCTGATTTGATTAGTAGTTCAAAACACTCAAAATTTTTATTTTTTGCTGCATAATGAAGAGGCGTTAAGAAAACTCAAAAAAAACTCCATTCAAATCATGTATATTGACATTGATTATGGAAACCAAATACTTCAAAACTCCGATATGTCCGAACTGAGCGGCATAATGCATTGGATTCTTAGGTATAATAAAAAGAAACACCATAATGAAATACAATATTACATTATCGGATTTTGAAATTTCTGGAACCTTGGCTTCAAAAAGAACCTTGACGACGTTTTCATGATTATTAATGGTGGCATGATGATATAATGTTTTTCCGTTCCTATCACATAAAAGGAATCTCTCCGTCTTAAAAGTTGCTAAGTATGATGTGATTATTGAATCATGTCCATTTGCAGAAGCATAATGTAAAAAGTCCCAATCATTGTGATTTGTGGAATCAAATCCATGTCCTAATGAAAACAACTGTTTAACAAGTTTTATATTTCCAACTGATGAAGCAAGATGAATCAGAGCAGAAAGACTATCATACTCATCTGCTAAATAACCCTCTACGCTAAGTAAAAAATCAATAATGTGTTGATGGCTATATTTGATTGCATAATGCATAGGAATCCAATAAACTAAAAAAGAACTGCTGCGCAATTCCGTAGTAAAAACTTATCCCCTGCATTGTGTAAAACTTGCAAAATCGGAAGAGATCCGCACGCAGCAGCGAAGTGGCCAGCTGTCCAACCATCTTTATTACGGGTAAATATGTCACAACCTTGAGAAAAAATGTATTGAACAATGGAAAGTCTTCCAAACTTGGCTGCATAATGAAGAGGAGTGTTTCCGTTTTGATCATAAACGCTATTCAAACTAGAATCAGATTCAAAATTCAAAAAAATTGATAAATTACCACCAGCAGCAGCATAATGTATACAATGCCTCAGTAAAAATAAAAGATTCATTAAAAATCTTAACAGAACACGCTCGTCTTTGTAATCATATTGCTCATCATTGAAAAGATATTTAAAACAGCGTGTTGACCCATAAAAAGCAGCTATCATCAAAGTTGATGGTTTATCAGTTAACATTGGATGAACATCATCCACGAGCATATACTCGAGTATTTTCTCATGCCTTGTGTTCATTAAATATGATAAATCATCTCTCCTGATCGCTTCATGAATCTCAATATCCCTATAAAGCTGCATTTTTGAAACCCTCTATGTAAAATTTATCGTTTTCACATAAATTGTTTAGTTTATAGAATAACAATTTGTTTACATCATCTTGATTCTATATCGGTAACAAAGCTCTGTATTTCATCTTCTGTAAGACTTCGAATACCCTCATTTGGTTTCATTGTGGTCACTCCTATATTCTTTGGTCTGCAGTCAGCAATTTCTCTCATTGCTCCTATAGCAATTTTTAGAGTATTGTACTCATTTAGACCATCAACATAAAGCTTTTCCAAATACTCTTGTGCTGGATGTCCAAACTTTCCAATACTCCGAGCTTTCCACTCGCTAAAGGATCCACATGGAATTGTTTCGTATATATGTGGCTTATTAAATGTATCAAAACCACATATTAGAGATGCAACTCCAAAAGGGCGGACTCCACCAATTTGTGTGTAGCGAAGCTGTATTGTGGCTATATATCTTGCAATTCTCTCAATTGAAATCGGATCTTCGAATGTTAGACGATGACTCTGGCATTCAATTTGTGCTTTATTAAATAAAACTCGTGCATCAGAATTCATCCCAGCATATCCGCACATCACATGGTCATCAAGAATACAAACTTTGCTCACAGATTCAATTTGTTGTAACTGCATTAAATCTTGTTTTTCAACCGCAATTACAATCATATCTTCACTTTGTATAGCTAAAACAGTGGCCCCGTTAGATACCGCATTCATAGCATATTCAGTTTGAAAAAGACGACCATTGAAGCTAAACCTGTTCAGCGCTCTATCATAGGACATAGGTCTAATGATAAATTCAATTCAAAACGATTAATATTTTTGGTCTAGAAGAAGGGCAGGATTCTGTTTTTTGTTTTTGCAGTCTTTTCTTTGTTAAATATGTGCAAAGACTCGTTTTTACTACTTTGTAGCCTCCTTTAGTATCCATCGTCCATTTTTCTTTTTCCAATCTCGTTTAGTTCTCCGTTCCTTTGGTTTGGCCTTATATTTCTCAATGATATACCGATTAGTTATAATTTCGTATAAAAAAGGGCAAACCTTCAGACCTATAAGGAACTTTGTCTGAGTTTTCTCAATAATAATGCAAGAGCCAATTTCATCCGCTTTTTTGCCGTTTAGGTTTATAAGATAGAGCAAGTGTTGTTCAAGTTGTTTTAAAGTATCAAATACGTCTTCAAAACTAACAGGAGTTGTTGAATAAAGGACAATGGGTATAAATTCTTGATGCAATTTTGGCGAATATAGGAACCCATTGTTAAATATCTTCTCGGGATCATTTAATATTTGTATAAGAACATTATTATTAGGATACTCAGTGTAGACTTCTTGGTAGTATTCCATTTCTTCTTTACTCGGGTAATCAATTTTGTATTGTGCGAAAGCCATGAAATAAATACTGGGTTCAAGATTGCACTTTAAATGGAAAACCTTTTTCTTCATTCCATTCCAACTTCCAAAATTGTATACAAATGAATAGTTAGTTATTCCATGATCTCCCATGAACGCTTGAAAGAAGGCAAAATTAACATTGAAATTGTCCCTTTTGAGAGACAAAACCCCTCCCTGATTATCATCTGGTATGGTGTTATTCTCATAATCCCTATAATCAAAGTTGGTTCCAATCATGCATCTTTTACACACATCCATCCAAACACTTTTTCTCGGTTCTTTCAGGATCACATTGTTCGTCTTCATAAGAAAAAAATAGATATTCTTTTTATCTTGGCTACTTATTTGAATATTGGTAAAATAGCTATTTTTTATTAATCGTTTTTATTTACAACTACAGAAACATCTCTGATTTACATTTGAAAGCAAATAAAAGACGATGTTTTTTCTTTCAATTAGGTTTATTCAAAGCCTCAAATTTCTTATAAATACCCTTTTTGGAATCGTCTGTTTAGATTTTGATCTATGAATTTTTGTACCGATAAGTGGCCAGATAATCTTCCAAGAACCCAATGGATCCATCTCAATTTCAGTCAGGAATTCCTGCTTATTTTCACTGGTTATCTCAGGAAGATCAAGAAAAATATTATGAATTGCAGAAAAAAATAAAACAACAAAAGACATATTGTTGTGTGGATAGATCCAACGCGTTCTTCAGTATTTTAGTCGAGATATATAAATTTGCTGTTCGTTTGGATGCCTATGATGATGATAGGTGTTGTGTTTGCGGTGTGTTTTGGAGCGGAAATAAAATTGCAATCAACTTAAAACAAATGGCGTTTCTGTTTGGGGATAAAAGAGTATCATTAAGTGCATGTTGTGAAAAAAACTTGATTGGTCTAGAAAACGAGGATACCGAATTGAAAACTGCATTAATGGAGAGAACCCAACTTTTTTCGAAAAACCCTCAGATGTTAAAGCAATGGACTTTCCATAAAACAAAGTTAGTTATCAAAAGGAATTTTTATAATGTGGATTATGGAGTTCAGCCGCCTTCAACATCCAAAGAATTATGTCAGTATAAAAAATTCCCGTCCTTCTTCCCAGATCAACAATCTTCTGAGATTGTTTCATATGAAATATATATATATAGAACTGATGATGATGATGATGATCCATTTTCATTGTTTCCAATGGATCTCTTATGCATAGATAATGATTAGTGTAATAAAAATGTTATTCATCAATTGATATTAACTCACCAAAAACTTCAAATCTGGATACCCTTAAAACCCAGTTTCCCTTGAAATTTGGTTCTGTCATCTCAAAACGAATGTATCTGCATGTTTGATTGGTAACATTACACTCAAATGTAGCTTCAAAACTTGCGCCATTTAAATCACTAATGTCATCTCTCTGGTCCAATGTTTCCCAATCATATCCATTATTTGAACCAGCAATAATCCATGATTTTGGGTTTAACATGTCTGTATCACTGTTTCCAGATCTGATGGAATAAGCTTTGAGCTCAATCTGCTTATTTATTAGGTCAATTTCAAAATAAGGGTGAGGGCGATCTTCACTCTCCCAAAATGTTTTTGTCAATTCTTGGGACAAAATCTCATATGGATTCCCATATGATGATGTTGATGAAACATTAATCCTCAAATCAGTTTCATCAACAATTGGCGAAAAATAATAAAAAACTCCCCTAAAAGGAAATAAGGGACTATATAATATAGAGGAGTTTGATCCTTTATCAGGCAGGAATAATCTTGTAGCCCTTAAAAGTTCTGGAATCTGAAGTTCGAATGCCACAGTATAAAGAAAAAATGCATTATAAATATCTATTTGTATTGGTAAGCCGTGAAGAAGATCAATGACAAGCGGGAAGCTATTCGATAAATCAGGAATACTAATGGTAAATTCACTGATGTTTGGATTATCAATAACAGCTTGAGCTATTGCACCACTTTGAGCAGCCGCCAATATTAAATGGCATTTATGAGATCCATGATCGGTTTTTAGAGTGAAAGTTGGTGGAACAAACTCTAAAACTTTGGGCAACCTTTCATAACTGAGCTGCATAAAAATGAAAAACCCTGATGAGAGTATATGAAAGTTTTCTGCATTTATTGAGGTGGTTTTTGATAGTTGACCACTTTCTTTCCGATTTCTTGGAATAGTTGGCGAATGGATTTTTCATCCATTGCGCATGTAGGGATGGGAATGATTTGAGCATGTTCGGGACGAGGTGGAATCTGTTTCAAGAATGATTCTTTAACACATTCTAAACATGCATCAATATCATTTGTATCACCTTCGTAATGATAAACTTCCGCAAAAAGTTGGGGATTCTTCTTAAGCTTCTTAACAAACAAGTCATACTTGTTAAGAACAAGGAAGAATGGAGTGTTTTCGAAAATGGGGGAAGTAACAATATTCCGGAATAGTTCTCTGGTATCATCTGTTCTCCTTGTATTTTGGTCTTCATACATATTCTGATCGAAATCACTCAATGAAGCAACAAACATAACATAATGAGAATTCTGAAAGTCATTTATCCAACTCGTACGGGCACTCCTTTGTCCACCAACATCAATCAATAATGTATTGACGTCACAAAAACGGAATTTAACAATATTCCTTCCGGTTGTCCGGATTCTAGCTTTAAGAATATCTTCATCAGTTGGGATGTAATCAGGCTCGCAAATTCTCCTTATAGAATCAAAAAAAAACGAGGCATGTTCCCCAAATCCAGAAGACATGGATTTATCATAAAATCTTTGTATTTCATCATCATTCCATAGATGATGAATTGCCTCAACAATATCTGGTGTTAATTCATCTGCGGAATTTTCCAACTCATTAATTACTCTAGCATAGTTTTGGATATCCCTCGGCAGTCTTTTGATGACATTGTCTTCTATTGATAACAATGTGTGTAAATCCTCCAAAATTGTAACCTTCAAAAGATTAATAAATGCTCTCCTCTCTCCTGAACTGAATCCTCCAAAATAAATAATCTTAAGATGCCTCCAAAAAGTGGTTTTACCGCATTCACCTGATCCCAATATTAAAATTTGAATAGAATGCTTCACGAAATCTGCCTTTTCGACACGAATGGTTTCCTCTTCGGAAATAGCATCTTGTTTGTTAGTCTTTGTGGTGTCCTCTTGACTCCCGCAGCTTCCCATTCAAATCAAAAATTGCTTTTTGAATTGAAAAATCGAGTCTGCTAGTTCGAAACCAGATAGTATTTGTTTTTTTTATGGATTTTGATCTTGTTCATCATAAAGATGTTATTTCGATAATGGAGTCATTTCAGAACAAAATAGAAGCACTCAATAATGCTAAAAAAAGTCAAATAATGGATAATTCTGGCATAAAAAAAACAATTTTAAATTCGATCGAAGATACAGACCATGAACTTCAACTTAAAACTCAAGCGATTGTTCGAACAAGACTGACACAGTCAAAGGTTCTTCCAATAATGTCGCCGAGGAAGACCAAGAATATTGTTAAAACAGAGGTGGCAAAATATAACGAGAGCGAAGATGGTATATTCAATTTGCTTAAAAAAAAGTCTAAAGATCTTAAACCAATTTCGTCTTTGAAGAATACCAATTCATATTCCAAAACTGAACAAAGTATTTGTAATAGACCAAGGTCTCGGCCCAAATCCCATTTATTGCCCATCGGTCGGCATGATCCGCTTGAAAAACCACCTTCTGTTGGATTTGAACGAATAGAAAAATATGGTCTTCAAAGGCTGAGTGAATCTGGATATATTCAACCTCATGATATAGTGAATCATGTGAAAGATCTTGTTTTAGTTGAACCATTCAAAGGAGAAAATAAACATAAAAATATAAGCGCATCACCAATATACAAACTCGATCCAGACCCATATCGATATGCAACTTCTAGGTCAATTGGTTTTGATACCGCCACATCAAAAGATTCGAAAAAGAATAAGATTGAAAACAGCACTTGTTTACTTTCATATCTAATACCTATTTCTAATGGCATTCCTAATGAAAAATCTAGAGAATTTATTGATTTCAGGAGAAATAACTCAACAATTTGGGAACAAATAGAATTTGTTCTTTCAATGATCAGGAAGTTCTGCGAAAATAGAGGATTAACAAGCCAAATTCTTGATGGACAATATATTGCATGCGTATCTCAATTAGACCCGGATACAATCACTGATAATCACATTACTCAATGCTTTTTCGATCAGGAAAAACTGATCAACAAAAAATGTAGCTATGGCTTTGGTTTTGTTGGGAAAGATGCTGAAAAAAAGGCTGCAACTTATATACAATCAATATGGAGAGGGTTTTCTGCTAGACGTCTTGTAAGGAGACTTATGAGATGTACAAAAGCTGCCAAAACAATACAGAATCTCTTCAGAGTATCAATTATGACAACCAAATTCAAATCATATCTTCAAAATGAAAGAAGGAAAAAACTCGAACTATATGATTATATTACATCAGAACCAGCCTCATTCAATATTGATAGACCTCATGTATTAGTACAAATAATTTCTTCAAATCTATCCACTGAAATTGGGAGGCTTCAATTCCTTGATAACAAGTTTACCACACTTGTGTTGGTAGTGAGGAGACCTTTACCGACACATGTATCTGAACTTTTTTATTCTTTGTCAAACAAAGATCCTAGACTTCATATATTATCAAGTCATTTCAACCTTCCTGATTCTATTCCAATGGAACAAATATTTTCTAGTGATGTTCAAATGCTTAATCGGATTTTACAAATATCTAATCTTAATCCTATCCTTATAGATCCAAAAGAGAATAATATTGCACTTATTGATGGATCCAGATTGTTAAATGGTACTATACTTTCTCCATCTCCAAATAGATTTTTGCAATTCAAATCAAGGGTTTCCATGATTAGGTTTCTAGAATCTGCTGGATGTCATGTTTTAGAAGTAAGCCAAGAATTATATGACCGTGACTCTTTATGTCATACAATCTCACGTCTATCAATTGATAATACCCAGATTCCACAATGGATCATAAGGAGATCTGATGGAGATATTGCATTAATTAATATGCATGACTTTGGATTGTTTGAAAAGATTAAATCAAATCTAAATTATTTAACAAATGATGAAATTGAAGATGGTTCATTAGTTAATCTTTTATCCCAAACAATATCTGATGAACTTTTAAGATCACTGCATCCAATCAATGAAATAAGTTCAATTCAGTTTCTGAGAGGCCTTTCATATACTGGAGGTACAATTGAAGCTGCTCCGCAACACCCAAAAAGTATCTCCTGTGTTTCATTTTTTGTTCCTCCTGTTGGGCATCCACATATAACTGGTTCATGGGAAACATTGTTTTTGAGTGCTTTCACTCCATTCGCATCAATACATCCTGCATTTATGGTACCCAAAGAAAAGCTTAAGAAATACTCATTAAAAATTGCATCAGAATGTTCAAGCAAACGAATTACTGGTACCAGCGTTTCGAAGTTTTATTATAGTGTGCGGTCTAATATTAATTCTATGAATGAAGAAAAACTAAAAATGGTGCTATCTGCTCATGAACTATTCATATCAGCGACTGATTTAACTCTGAATCAATTATTGCTTAACACAGTTTTAAAAACCAGATTTGATGAAGAATCCATGTCCATGGGACCTTCGACTTTTGCTTATGTTCAAGATACATGTGAAATTCCAGATGGTGTAACATTCTCTCAATTCAAATCAAAATTAAGTGAACTCTATTTTTCTTTGGATAAGAACATTTTCCTTGTTCATTCTCTGAGTAATGATATGATTTTTGGTATTGTAATAATTGCTGATAATGTTGAAGATTTGATAAGATTGGTATCAAGAATATTTAATGTTTTATTGGGTTTAATCCCTGAAAAAAATAATGTAAATGGGTCGAAGTTGGTTAAATATATCGCTGCAATTGATTTCTTGAAATCACAGTTTGATTCTGCGAAGGAATTGTTGACTACTGTTAATAATTCACGTAATAATACTCTACCCAGTGCTGAACAAGCTCAGAAAATTTTCTTTAAAAATCCGAAGATCTAATAGTTATGTAACAGCAGCATTTTTTAACAATACTCTAATGATGAATTTTAGCCATATCTAACCAATTGATTAAGTTTCATAATTTTGGAAAATCCCAAAACAATGAAAGTAAAAGGTGTGTGTTCTTTATCTCACTTAACTGGAATAAAGTCTGATCATGCTAAAAATCTATTTTCCTTACCAATTATTCAGTCCCTTAGAAGTAAAATGACGTTAAACCTGAATGTTGGATTCTTCTAACTCCAGCTTGTTTGATGCAACAAAAGAGTGGAAGGATAAGGCTGAAGATGCCTTAAGAAACTCATTAGCAAATATGTCATCTATCCTGTTTCAAAATAACGATTTTAAACAAATTGATGAGATATCTAAAGATACTGAAAATATAACACTCATAGCTAATGAAAAGAAGATTATAAATGATAATATCAGGGAAAAAATAGAAAATTTAGTTTTGGATATTAATGGGGAAGCACAAAAAGAGATTAAATCCCTTAATTTCTACAAAGATCATCAAATGAAGCTTTTCCAGACTCAAATCGATGGTAAGAACAATGATATGGAGTCAATACTAGTTTCTAGAAGAGAGGAAGCGGCAAGGTTGAGAGGAATGATTTCACATTTAACCAAAGAGATTTCTATTCAAAGAAATAATGCGAAGTCAGAAGTGGACAGAATCAAGAGATTGGAAAATTCGTCACTGCGTGATATTAGAATTCAAAGAGAACGCCTTATTCACCATGTTACAGAATTATCCAACCAACTCATTAGGGAGAGGCTTATGTTTGATAGAGAGACGAAAGTATTTGAGAATTCCCATCAATCCACATTATTAATGACCAATAACCAATTGTCTAAGCAGGAGAAAAAAATTAATTCCTTACTCGATAAACATAATCAGAAGGATGATATTTATTCAAAAACACTATCTGATTCATATAACAAATGTAAAGACATGCAATCTGATCTGATAGAACAAAAAAAACAACAAAAAAGCATACACAATGAGATCTTGAAATGCAAAAAGAACAGGGCAAGGGCTAGAAGGAGAGCTTGCTTATATAAAGACAATGTTGCCATTCTCTCAAGACAACTTGAGATCATCATGAAAGAAAAGGAAGAACTTGAAGAAACGATATCAAGAGTGAACAGCGGTGTTGTTGCATTTTCAATTAATTCATTCAAAGTGGGTCCTTGAATGTATGCAAATTGTTACTATTAACAGATTTTCTCCTAATTGGTACTCTGAGGGAATCTAGAAACGAAGAGTTTTTCCGTTTGCTGCTAGTCTCGATGCCCATTTGATTTGGAACAGGTAACATTGATTGTCTTGCTGGTAGAGAAAATGAAAAACTATTTCTCCTTTCATTTTCCTTTGTATGAATTTCTCTATTGATAATGCTGAGATTCTTACCTTTTAATAATATTCGATATGTCACCAAATCCTGCGATTCTATGTTTTGCTTAATCTGATATGAAGAGAGTCCCATTGATTCACATGTTTCCAAAATATCTTCATCAAATCCAATAGGTTTTAGTAAGTTTTCTGACAAAGTTAGTCTGTTAGGATCAAGCCATGGATGAGATAAAATTTTGTTAATATCGAATCTTTGTTTTGGGTCTTTCATTAGTATTCCATTTAAAAGGTCTTTGAGATCCTTCGTGAAGAGCTCAGGATAGTTTGGCGTTAAATACATTATTTTTTTAATTAATGTTCCCATATTCTCATCCTCGTAAGGTAGGCGTCCAGCAACCATAGCATATAATAATATTCCCAAACTCCAAATATCTGCTCCTAAAGTATAACTCTCTCCTCTAACCATCTCTGGCGGAGCGTAAGCAATTGAGCCGCATGCTGTTTTTAATATTTCATCTACCGCATCCAAAGCTTTGCTTAATCCAAAATCGATAATTCTAATTCTTCCTTCCTTGTCGATTAAAATGTTCTCAGCTTTTAGATCTCTATGAGCCACCATGATGTCGCAATGTAGGTGTTTCATTACTAATGCTATTTCTGTAAAGAATTTTTTCGCTTGTAATTCGGGTATTTTCCCCCTTTGGTTGACATAATCTCGAAAGTTCTCGCCTTCAACAAACTCCATAATAATATAGATAAAATCTTCATTTTCTAAGACTTCTAAGAGCTCACATGCAAAAATATGGTGTATAGATCTCATTATTGAGAGCTCTTTCCGAGCCCTTGAAAGATGAAACGGATCTTTTGGATTGAACTTGGTGATGACTTTTACAGCCACTGACTTGCCACTAATTTTATGTTTAGCTTCAAAAACAACGCCAAAAGCTCCCTTGCCAATTTCTTTGACAAATGAGTAGTTATCAAGGTGATGGAGCATTAATAAAAATTAAACAAAATTGACTTGGTTATTTTACCAATTATTTTGAAATTTTAAGAGGATTAAAATTATTTGTGTAATTGAAAATTGAAAGTTTTGTATCAAAATGAATAAAAATGGCTAAACAATCACTACGGGTTGTCTGCATAAAATATTCATTGAGGCTGGTAAAAATTCTGAAGTTGACCTTATGGAAGTATCTGGTCGTTTTTGATCATGTAATAAAAGAAATAAATTGTTGTATCAATTGATGATTGGAGAATTGCTCCAAAAATAAAAGCCAATTGACTCCCACCTAATACAAACATCAACAATTTTAGGATATCACCTACCAAATATTGAATCATTAGAACAACTGAACATCCTTTTTTGTCTTTTTTGATAACTACTTTGATGAATTGAGGAACAGATACAAGTGTATCAACAATATTACTTAAGATAAGAATCATTGACAATGCAGAACCCAAACCTATCACTAATGATAAAATGGAGATGAAGATAACTATTGTTAATGAATACAAAACCAATGAGAGCACAAACTCATATTGATTTCTCGTATTCTGTATATGTAAGAGTCTTGTGATAATATTATTCGATTTTGCGATCATTCTCATTGAGGTCTTAAATGAATGCGAGTTATCTTCCAAATAAAACGATGAGATGGACAACAGCAGCATAACAATGAAAACAGCTATTGATTGACCAAGTAAATACACTTCGAATGGCTCGAAAACCCAATATATAAATCTCAAATAGTTTGAAAGAAGAAGGATATAAGAAGTTTGTCGATTGAAAAGGCGAGAATTCTTAGTTTTGATCATTTTAAACAATTGATCAAAATAACCAATTGTAGGCATGATAATTATTATTCCAGTTAGAATACTCCTCGCCAAAGAAGGATAACACCGAAATATATCAACAGAAAAAAAATCGATTATCCAAAGGGATGTTGACATACAAAAAAAATAAAGATTTCATTTAATATATATTACTTTGATGGCGGTGGTAGTGCCCCACGGTGCATCTGGTAGTACCTCAGCCCAATTGAAAAAGTGCACATAATTAATGATACAAGAGATTGTGGAATCGGTGTTTGGGTTTTACCCTGATTAATAAATAATGATAGCAATCCAAACCATGCTCCCCACATATATAGTGGATCCATCTTCATTCCAATAGCAGTAAAGGCCATAACAAACATTGCTGCTGAATCCATCATATCAAGATCATATTTTAGAGCCTTTTTAAGTGGTTTGGCTGCTTCTTTGCTCTTTTCTGGTACCAGAGGTGGATTTTTGGTCTTCGTCTGGTTCTCGGACATTATTTTACAAAACCGAAACAACGATTATTTTAGTAAACTCCACAAATCTTAACTTTGTACAATTGTTGCCAATTCTTCAAACAAATGTGTCACAGAACCTGGATTCATCGCACAAGTTGTTATAATGTTCACCGGATATTTCGGCGACATATCTGGGATTTTTGATTTAAAGAACCTCACAGCAGCTTCTAAGCAGTTTTTTTCATTCATTTCTCCAGAAAAATTATAGGCATCTCGGAATCCGGATTGATTTTTCCAGATTTTTTCCAGGAAAATATCTTCTTTATTGAGAACAATTAAAACTTTCTTTGTATTAATATCCGGAATGGACCAAATTGACTCAAAAATGGACAAAGAATCATCAAATCTTAGTTTCGTGTCATCTTCAAACAAATGAAGATCAAAATCAGATAATGGAAGAGTAATAACAATGCAATGAGCTTTTGGATAATACATCTTCCAATTTTTTCTCTCGGACAATTGACCACCCATATCATAAATCACTGATTTCTTCTCACCTAGATATAATTTATTCTCATGAGTTCCAATTGTCATTATTCTAACCTTTATGATATCTTCATCAGAAGGAATATAATCAATCATACTGATTCTATCAATAGAATCCAACAAATAACAATCATTTTCTCCGAATGTTTTAATTATGTGTTCTCGCATTAAACTATTAAGGATAGGACTTTTCCATAATCTATTTATATGAAATGCCGAAGATTCATTTAATTCATCTCCGACATGATCTTCAATACATTCGGCTATATACTCTGCTGATTCGTATAAATCATCATCTCCAGAGTATAATTGTGGGTCAATACGTTGTATTGTACCCTTTAATAGTTGTATTATTGAAATACGTATTGAATTTCTTATTACCCTTCGTTCTTGGTCAGAAAAACCACCCAAATACAACATCTTAAGATGCCTTATCAATGTTGTTTTTCCAGAAAAACCAGGACCAATAAAAATGACAGTACAATCTGGCTTTGAAAAATTAGCAGACCTGATCATACTAGTCGTTTTAGTAGGAGCAACAATGGTTTTGGGGGCCTCCTTTTCATCCGGTTGGCTTTCATCACATCCCATTTCAATATTGAACGTAACCGTATCAACAGAATTACTTCTAACCAGAACGGTTTTTTCTTTCAAAATTTGAATGTTTGTCATGAAACAATTATCAGTTATTTTTTATAGGCAGTTTGTGCATAACTGATCATATAAATTATTCACAAATAGGAACTAAAATAAAATTGGTTATTTGCATTTAATTCTGAGGTGGTTTTTGATAGTCGACCACTTTCTTTCCGATTTCTTGGAATAGTTGGCGAATGGATTTTTCATCCATTGCGCATGTAGGGATGGGAATGATTTGAGCATGTTCGGGACGAGGTGGAATCTGTTTCAAGAATGATTCTTTAACACATTCTAAACATGCATCAATATCATTTGTATCACCTTCGTAATGATAAACTTCCGCAAAAAGCTGGGGATTCTTCTTAAGCTTCTTAACAAACAAGTCATACTTGTTAAGAACAAGGAAGAATGGAGTGTTTTCGAAAATGGGGGTACTAACAATACTCTGGAATAATTCTTTAGCATCATCAGCTCTCCGTGTTGTTTCATCTTCAAACATGTATTGATCGAAATCACTCAATGAAACGACAAACAAAACGTAATTAACCTCTTCAAAGTTCTTCTTCCAGTTCTTTCTCTCATTCTTCTGACCACCGACATCGATTAGTAGAGAATTACGATTTCCGAATTGGAACTTAATCTCATTCTTACCTAAGGTACGAATTCTAGCCTTAAGAATATCTTCATCTGTTGGAGAATAATTGGGATCGGCAATTCGAGATACGGAATCAAGGAAAAATGAGGCGTTTTCACCAATTCCAGATGAACCGGCTTGCTCATAAACAACTCTCATGATTGGATCTTGCCAAACACGGTAAATTGCTTCAGCCACTTCTGGTGTAAGCTCATCACCAGCTGGTTCCAAATCTTTAATAGTGGATATATCCCTATGAAGAGCACTTGCGAAAGTTTGGTTCTTGGTCTCAGCAGAATCAATTAACTTTTTCACATCATCAATGATTGTAACCCTCAAAAGATTAACAAATGCTTTCCTTTCACCAGATGTAAAACCACCAAAATAGATGATTTTCAAATGTCTCCAAAACGTGGTTTTACCAGATTCACCAGCTCCCAAAGTAAGAATCTTAATCTCTTGCTGTGTGAAATTGGCAGCCTTAACAAGAATTGTCTCTTCTTCGACAATAGATGCTTTCTCAACTGTCTTTGGTGCTTCAGCTGTTGAACTTGAAAAACAACCCATTTTTAAAATGACCAGAACTTGTCAAAAAGCTGCGATAGAACCACTTTTTCATAAATATTATAAACTTATCAAAAAATGGCACTTTTATTGGCCGATGAACATTTTTTGGGGTTATTTTGGAATCAGGACTGTTAAATAGGTATCATTTTGAAAACTTCAGGAATCTTTATTTTATATTATTAAATAATTTTAAAAATTGTTCAACTCCCCTTATAAAGCCATCACATACAAAATTCTCCACCGTGAGAAGAAGCTATCAATATTAGTAAGTGAAATCTCTAAGAAAGAAAAAATCATTCAAAATTCATCTCTTTCATATGGATGGCAATCTACGATCTCAAA
>Ga0209639_1000238_pt1 | contig 86259 bp, 47 predicted proteins | sample EPASupsiteHSE605_FD_187268 | JGI IMG/M metagenome (GOLD analysis project Ga0209639, IMG submission 187268) | Bioremediated contaminated groundwater from EPA Superfund site, New Mexico - Sample HSE6-05 (SPAdes) (version 2) | ecosystem: Environmental > Aquatic > Deep subsurface > Groundwater >... | reverse complement strand
GATCGCTTCTTGCTTTTATCTGACATGACTTGAACATCTTCATAACCAGACATCTCTAGAAATGATTTCTATAGACCAAAACGTGCGGCCTTCAATTCGTACACATTCACTTTCAATATTTTCTGAGTTCTTGAATTAGTGACATGGACAAAACAAATCATGATATTGCCAATTTACGTGGCCACAAAAGTCAGTTTTGCGTTCAGCAATCATTACTATGGTTTTTGTATTCTAACATATGATTTTCCTATCAACATTGAATATATCGTCGGCTTGAGAAATACAATCAAAGATTTTCTCGTTAGATGTTTGATTGCACATAGATATTAGATAGTTTTTTGTCCAGTTTGCAGTTGCGATTCGGATATAGTTATGGAATATTTTCTCGTTGATTTGAATTCTTTTTCTTAAATTATTAAATTCTTTTTGGTTGATCCCATTCATACTGAGATGTTTTCTAAAAGATGTTACATATATTGAATCGTTTGAGATTTCATAATCTAATATATCCCGAATTGTTGCCTTTCTCCATTTGATTATTCTAAAAGAGGGGTAATTATCATGACTTGGAGATATTGAGGGGCATGTAAGAGAATAATATTTTGATCCATTAATAAAAAACTGTCTGAGGCGGCCTAGATGTGTATGAAAATTTAGAATATATGTGGGTGTATTTAGCATTAATATACTCTCAAATTGTTTCGTATATTTTTCCCTCCAGCAATCACAATAGTTTTGACAAGGAAAAATGTGAGATAATACAATTGTTTTCAAGTTTTCCTGTGATGAATTGAACAATGATTTATTTAACCATGATAATTGCTCATATGGATTAATATCGACTGGTTCATTTCTGTAAGATGAAGCCAATAGAACGCTATTAAGTGTAATAAACCTCAATTTTTGATCTTTAAAATCACGCTGGAAGTATCCCCCTTTTCTAAATGTTTCCATTTCATTGTTCATGAGAAAAGGTCTATAGAGATTCAAAATCCTATTAATATTAACAACATCAACATTGTTCATAGAATATGATGGGAAAAAATCAGTATTACCTGGGACAAACAAAAAGGGAGAGTTTGGGAAAGTCTCTTTAACTTTGTTAAAAATAAAAGCTAATGCATGTTCAACATCAAAGATGGATCTAACAGACTTAAATGCTATGGAATCCCCACCAAATATAACTAAATCCGGATTTTTAATCGTAGACTTCATTTTTTGAAAAACATATTCAATTAATTTAGGGGGTGAATAGCATCCAGACCTTCCAAGAGGCATATAATCTGCATTTTTAACAAATTTCTCACATCTTTTAATATTTTTATCAGATTTGGCTTGGTAGTATTTATCTAAGTGGATATCAGAAAACACAAGAATTGAAAAATCTGATTTAACAATATACTTGAAATGAATGGGAATCATCATCAGAAAAACAATGGTAAACACAAAAAAAGCTTTAAGAATCTTTTTCCTTTTAATCTGCTTAATGATTTGGAGTGGAAAGAGATATTTGGAAAAGTGACAATAAATGAAAAAATAGTCTAACCTTGAGAATTCGTCTGTTGTGTTATTAAATAACAACATCAAATTAAATAGAATTCTTTTTTTTTTGATTTTTCTTTAAGAAAATATATCGATAGTATTGATAGAAATAATGTGACTCATTAAATTCGGATAAAAACGAGGGAAAACTCTTGTTTGATACTCATTTAATGAAATTATGATATATTCTAATTCTTTTATATTTAACCTTGTCATTTAGTGTTAGATTTCGGGTATATCATTATACCAGAAAAAAAACTTCATTTAATATTAAACGTGACTGTGAAAATGACGTTTTTTATCAGAAAAATCAATTTGTGTTAATGCTTTTCTTCTTGATTCCTTTGATCTCATCAGGTTACTGTTTCAATGAATCTATTTATTCTGGGAGATCCCAATATAGTATTAATACTATTACTAACATTAGTTATTGTTTCTTTACCCGCATTAATAGTTCAACTGGAAATGGAGGGGTGCTTTATTTTAACACAATGGTTGGTAATCTATACATGGAATATACAGGTTTCTATAATATAGGATCTAGTGGAGTGGGTGGGGCATTTTACTTAATCCTTGAAAGTGTGAGGATCTCTTATTGTTGTGCTAATTCTTGTTATGGTGTTTACTTCCATTATGGCTATATCAAAGTTTCTAATTCAACTGGTTTAGAATTTCAGTCTATCTCATACTGTTCAAAATCAATAACAGGATATACATCACTGATGACTGCTGGTGGTGATATTATCATTAATAATCTTAATAGCAGCATGAATATAGCTAGTAGATTTGCTGGAATGGATAGTTATCAGACAAGCGGATTTTTGTGTTCATTTTCAACATTTGCACATAATAATGTATCAGAATATTCATGTTTGGGATTCAATATGAATATGGCAGAAATAAAAAGAATCAATATCATTGATAATACGAGCCCATCACGAGGGATAATTTACGTACGAGGGGATGCCAAACTCACAATAGAGGAGGCAGTCATGAATCAAAACAAAAACATATTATTATATACATTGGGAGGATTCATAACCGTTTGTAATAGCTATATTTATCATGATTTGCCCTATATTGGATCGGGAACGCTTATTAATATATCCAGCATCAGCATTCCTCCATTTCAATTCGAATTTTTCTCCACAAAATATTGCATTTCTGATCCCGATGAATCCAAAACATTGAGCATTCACAATAATTACCAAACAACAACGTTCAAAATCCCAATTTTTCAGATTATAATAATACTACCATGATACAAACAAAAATATTATTCATTTATGGGATGAATTCCTCTTTTTGAAGTAAATAACAAGTGCATCTTAGAACAAACACTTTTATAGAACATTGTGTCATTTGAATTCATTGGGTAAAACCTACCATCGATAAATATATGCTATTTCCATATCCAGAATATAAGGAAGAAAAACAGATTATATTGATGCTTTTTCGAAATAAAAATCTCTTTGGAATTATTTCTTTTGCGGTTTTAATTACTTGATACTGGTTTAACAAATCATATGTTGATTCCCAAAATGTGTGTTCTTGAAGAGAATCAATTGTGGATGAGCCATCATCGAGAAACATAAATCCCTTTGTAGGAAGAGTACTACTACCAAGACAATGATAATGATTATAACCTTAATAAGTTTTGTTGATTCAAGAATAATACTTCCTAAAGCTATATTAATTGTTTCTTCGAATGATCTATTTGGAGATTTCAATAATTTTTGAACTGGTGTCGAATCAATGAGAATAATTATTGGGATTCGATTAAACTACCAGAATACATATCAGCATTGGTCATTGAACTGTTTGTGTTGTCATCATTCTGAAAATCGGAAGATAGGAATATCTCCAAATGTAGTATGAGAGCAATTTGATATTGAGAGATACTCCACTTGATTCAACTGAGATGTTTGAAGATAAGAAAACTGATACTCAATAGCAGAGATTCATTATGTTCATGTCATGCTGAGACATGAATATGTAGAGAAGATGAATATTGCTCCTTCTGATGAAGAACAAATACAGTTATATAACGTTGAGGTATTAATGATCATCCAACAAGAACTAATAGAAAAAGCAGTTATCATTGTTTTGAAAGTTAAAAAAATTAATTCTCATAATTTTCGAACAAATTGTTCGAAAATACAATTTTTTAAGAATTCTCTTCTGAAAATCGAATTCAGTCCCCCATTTATATAATATTGTCCACAAAATTGATACTTAATGCCCCAATTGACATCACTACATTGGAAACAGTATTTTGAGTGATTATATTTAAGGTATCTCATAGCATTTGCATTTACTTCTTTTCAAACACAGGAACCAAAATTCATAAGAATCTCTGCTATTGATTGAAAGCCTTTTTCTAACGAAATATCAAGTGGGGTATTTCCATATTTATTCCTAAATTGAGGGTTGGCTCCAGATCGAATCAAAAACTCGACCATTTCTTGGCTACCGTTAGATGAAGCAATATGAAGTGGAGTTAATCCAAATTTGTTCGTTGCATTTATATTTGCACCATATGCAACCAATAATTCTATGGGCTCATAGAAACAAATGTTTAATGCAATATGAAGAGGCATATCGGATTTCATTTTCCTAACATTAACATCAGCGCCATGTTTGACTAATAGCTGAACCATATTAAATTGTTGAGTTTCAATAGCAAGGTGAAGAGGGGTTTCGGAATTTGATTTTTTAGCATTGACATCTGCACCAAGTTGAATAAGCCTCTGGGCAAATTCAAAGTATCCCTTTTCAACAGAAATATGAAGAGCTGTTTCGCACTTTGATTTTTTGGCATTAATATCAGCCCCATGTTCAATAAGATAATCAGCAATGCTAATGTGTCCCATATCCAAAGCAATATGAATTGGATATGAAAGATAATAGTCCATAGAATTCACTTTTGCTCCGTATTCGACAAGAAAATGAATGTCTCTGAGACTACCTTTCATTATAGCAATTCCAATAGGAAAATCAGTATACTTATATTCTGCATTAACATCAGCTCCATGTTTAATAAGGTATTCAACAATTATATGATGTTCGTTTTCCAAAGCTACATGAAGGGGAGTCTCTTCATAATAATTCCCAATATTTATATCTACAATTTGTTGTACCAAAAACTCGACAATGGATATGTGACCCATCTTACAAGCAATATGAAGAAGAGAATCGGACATAACATTTGATTCTTTTTTATCATACCCATTTTCCATTAAAAATTTGAGAATTGATAAATGGCAAAACTTCACTGCTTGTGTCGCTAAAAGATTTGCACCCAAAATTGAGGAATCGCATAAATGTAGTAAATCATTAGATCCGCCACAAATAACACTTTGGACAACAACTGGATTAATGGAATATCCCTTTAATAACAACTGTTTGAAACAATGAATCGATCCGAAATGACCTGAGAATGAGAGATAATCGTTTGATATCGGTCTTATTGACCATTCAAAGGGACTCCATCTGGTGTCTTTTTCATTATAGGTATTGTCAGCAAAAATCAAGCCAAATCCTTCAATATCATCATATTTTAGTATATATTCGATAGTGTTTGGAGAAAAACCATATTTAATTAGTAGATCAAATTGATTTGGATCTGATAAAAAGGACATATCACAGAAATGGGGAATTTTTTTCGATTTGATTTTATTCTCAAAGTCTATAATCACATTGTAAAAATAATATAAATGGATAAAGGAATCATACTGCTCAAAAAATGGCTCAATATCTGAAATTTGAAATATGCCCCATAAAAAGAGGCGGTGGAGCAAAAAAGGGCATAATAATGCTGATTTCTTAAGAATTAAATCTTTAAATCCTCGATTTTTGCAATTTTCAATACAAAAATCAGTAATTTTGTCAACATGTAATGGGCGGAGTGATGGAAACCTAACAATGCGATCGACCACAAAATCCAAATCAGATATTTCCAATTTTTCTATTACTGGACAATCTCCATATAAAGAATTCTCAAAAAAAACATGTTTCTCCATAAATTTTCTATAAAATCAACATCATAACTGTTCTTCGATATTAGAGAGAAATACTGAAATATATAATTCCAATATGATCATTTTTTCCAGAGTTCAAAGAATCAAATGATTTTTCTTCTATTTTGTTCTATTGACACAAACACTGAGGTAATAATGATATGGGGATGGATGGCGTTATAAATTAAATAACAAACAGGATATTGTGATTTATTTTTTAAATTCAAGTTTCCCAGTCATGAAATTTTGCGTTTGCTTTTTTGGCTTGTAAAAACAACCACAATAGTAACAGTCGTCTACTATTATACTAATGTTGAAATCTTTTGGATTGGAAGATATTTTCAGGATACAGTTTTCTGCTTCTCTTTTCATCCCTTCATAGTCTGGAATTTTTTCAATTACAGATTTGCCTTGATATAATCTTATCTGACAATTGAATGAATTCGATCCTGTATTAATACTAAATTGAATGATATTTGGAGATATTCGATTCTTAATATCTGGTCTACAGTCCATTATTCCACCACATGCCAAAAATGTATACAAGAATTCAATATGGCTGTTTTTGCTGTTTTCTGCCCTATTATCAAATATGGTAATATTATTTTGCATTACCCCTATAAAACTTAAAATAATTGATTTCCCTTTTTCAGCATAAATTTTGGATAAAAGATTTATTCTCATTGAATCAAATTCGCTTTCCCCAAATCTTGATTCAAATTCGTTTTTGAAACAATATTCAAGTTCTTTATTGCTAAAACCAAGATATACAATTCTATTATCATCATCTGATAGTTTCTTGACTGACAGATATCCGATGTGAATTAATAACGGGACAACTGATTTATATTGTCCTGTTCTATGTGAAATCGTCTCGAGTGAATCAATATCATAAGGAATCAATACATTGCTATTTTCTTTCAATTTAAGAAGGGTTTCCATATCTTCCTTAAATAAAAACCGGTAGTCTCCGCCTAAAAAGTGATAGCTAGCAGTCATATACAAATGTGCTTTCTTGCAATTATCTGAACAAAACCTCATTATTGAAAATGGATTATAAATTACTTTGGCTGTTGAAAAAGAAGTTTTAATATCGCCAAATAGATATCCTTTATAATACTCATTGATTTTTGTTTCATAATCTGAGAGACCAAAATATTCTAATAGCCTCAACACTTCTTTTTCATTAAAACCAAAGAAATCACTGAATTCATAACTCTGAATGACTGATGAGTGAATGATATTGTTTGAACCAGATAAAAAATTATTAAATCGGGAATAAATACAACCAATAAAAACACTAAAATAAATATCATCATTATCCTTAATGACAGAAGAGAACAAGTTACTCAAAAAATTCGATGCTTCTTTAAAAAAATCACATCCAATATTATTATTCAATGGAGAATCATATTCATTGATTAAAACTATTACTTTTTCTCCATAATAGTGTTTATCATGGTATTCTCTAAGAATTCGGCAACAGAACCGCAATAATTGTTGACAATCTCCCTTTTGTTCTTCGTTGCTAAATAATTTTTTATATTCGGACAAATCTTGTTTGTTTAAAGACTCAATAACATGTTCATTCATTTTGAACTCATCTTTGATCCTGCTGAACATTTTGTTCTCAAAATGGTTTAATGATTCTGCTTCCCCAAACATTGATAAATTTAATTCTATCACAGGGTGCTTTTGATAATGAAACATTACCCCATTTTCACGAGAGACAATAAGATCTTCATAAAGGCTATCTTTCCTATTATCTTGATCAAGCCCAAAAAATGAACTTATCAATGAATAATTCATCATTTTGCCAAATCTTCGAGGACGAGTAAAACAAATAGATTTGTATTTTGTTCCAAAATACTTCAGAAAACGGCTCTTATCGACATAATATGTATTGTATTTTTTGTTTGAATAAAAAAAACCACAAGATCCATTAATACCCTTGACTAAAGATTCATTTATGTTTTTAAATTCAGAATAAAAAGTACTGTGCTCTCTTTTCGGAATGATCTCCTCCAAAGACTTAAAGAGATCCATATTGTGTGATCTATTAACCATGTCAAATTCTTCATCATTAAGAATATTACAATACTCAGAGTAGATTTCATTCATGAACAAATTTTTATGCTTTTGTTTTAGTTTTTGATAAACTTCAAAGTCACCTTTGTGTACCAAATTAACTATATTAACGAAAAACTGGTTGTTATAGATTGAATTAATGATTTGAATATAATAATGGGATTCAAATAAGAAATCAAAGAAAATAAAAAGATCGGAATTAATGGATTTGTTATTCTCAAAATACAGAACGCTTGAAAAAATAACCCTTTTTTTCGATGACACATCCCCAAAATCATGTTGAATAGAAGTCAATAATGTCATTTCAAAATCATTAAATGCTTTTATCCTTCGAAAATGATTATATAGTATCTCTGAAACTTTAATATTTGATGAAATTACACAAATACTGTTATTCACAGTCATTGATTGATATATATAGCTCAATTTATCATCATAAGTCAGGAATTGTGTTCTATGATGGAGATAATTTGGGATTGTTTTCAAATCTGAACAGTATACTACATAATTGGATAAATATTCCTGACAAAATAAATTTGTATCGAATGTTTGATCACTAACAATGATTAGAAGATTTGTCGATGGATGAATAAGCTTTACACACTGGAAAGGACCATTTTTAAATATTTGTGGTGTATTATAAAATGCAATAAATTTTATAGAGGATATTGTATCTCCACAAATCATTGCATAGTGATGAAGAATTTTTGGGTTTGTAATAACAATATCAAATGATGACAAATAATTGCAAAAATTCTTCACATTATGATACTTTTCTGAACAAATACAAACACTGAATCCGAAGTCAATAAGTTTTTTTTTTATATAGTTACAATCATAATCCTTATCTACCAGAAATACTTTATATTCATTGTTGAAACAATTGTATTGTTGTAGTTTCATATAAAATAGCTTCGGATTAGCCCCTAGATCATCGTCAAAGCGCCTTGAGATAACCAGGTAGGAATTACCAGTTATCTGTTTAAGTGTTGAAGACTTTTCTTGCCTAAATGCTTCATGGTAACCATGTAAAATTTCGTCTAGGCTAAAGGTAGCATTCATTAATGAAAGTGAATTGAGAAATAACTCCTTGGCTTGGCAAATGAAGAAATTCTAAACTTGTAAACATTTCACAGATTTCGAAAACTTGGGTCAATGATTTCAAATACCAAAATGAATTTGAAAATTATTATTGTATTTGAAATCGGTGTTAAAAGAATCCAAAAAGAGTTTCCATTATATTATTTCAAAGAATTCGTAATATATTGTATCATGTGTGAAAACAAATTCCTTGTTAACCCCATTGCACTCTAGAAGAGAAGATATTAAAATGAACCTGTAAAGGTAAAAAACTCATTTCCAACTATTCTAGGCTTGGGCGCTCGAACACACTCGAGCAAAAAAGATTAATATAAAACCATGAAATTGTCATTCTATCTATTTTATTACTACCATGATATTTTTCCTCATTGCGACATTTAAAGATCAAAAAACAGTTCCTCATGATCCATTTTTCTTAGATATTGAACTGAAATTTATACATTAACTTGAATTTGGAATAATCAAATATATTTTATGTTTTATCCCATAGAAATAATAATGATATTGATATGGGAGGATTCCATTTGTTTATTCAAGTATATTTTGTTACCCAACCATAATCAATCACAATTCAAATCTTTTTGATGGTTGAAACTACCAGTTTTTTTCAGAATTTTTCTGAGGTTATTCGAATCCGGTGACTCTATTTAAAATAGGGATCACTTTGACAATGAACTTCTTTGAAGCAGGGGCAGAGCTAGTGGGAAAAATTTCAAGCGCGATTGGTATAGTTGATGTTGATCAAGCTGTGTCAAAATTACAGTTTTATTTATTTTGTGTTAATTCTCTTCTCGATTGCCAACTTGATAGTATTTATACCGATTACAAATCTAAAAAGCTGCCAGAAAAAAAGAGAGAAGAACTTTTGAATGTGTGCAATTACTTTTTTCCACATAATCTAATGCAATCAAATGCATTGGTTGATGTGAACTTTATTGAGAATTCAATTCCAGGACAATTTGTGGAATTAAACGATACCAGGGTTAGGTTTAATGTTCAATTATATCAGTTTGGAAATGAAATCAGTTCAAAAATAAATAGAGTTCTTGTTGTATCAAAAGATTGGGTTAATGACAACTTTACTGTCCCATATAATATTGTGAAAGACTCTTTGAAAGAAGAAGATGATGATGATGAAGGCAATGATAACGAACCAAATGGATGCAACGAGGAAAAACCAACCTCTACACAAGATGAGCAATCTCCTTCATGTTGCTGCAGTGATGATGATGATGATTGTTGTTGTCGCTTATAAAATCAGTACTTTATTCTTTATTGATCAATATTTTCGGGATCAATTGTTTTATTATGACTATTATGCAAATAATTTGTTCTTCTTGAGTAACCTTGGCACACGAGATCGTTGATCTGTGAATCATATATTCCATTTGAACGATTAATTAATTGATCATCATCATTCGATATATACAAAGATGGACATGATAATGTTATTACTGGAAATCCAGGAACCAATTTAAAATATTGTGAAAAATACATAATGCTGTAATCATCTGTTGAACAATCAAAGTTAGGAAAAGGTCCGATTGCATTATAAAGGTCCTTTGATACAATGAAGAAATGTTGAAACCACCCTAAATCAATAATCTTGGATAATAATTCAAATGTATCAACATGATGTAACATATTTTGATGTAAAATAAGCTTTCTTAAAGAATCTGGATTTGATTCTGAGACTTTATTAATTACAGCTTCAAAATCAGAATTTGAAAATATCGAATAATTAGATTGAAAGCTGCTAATAGAGTACAAAGCTCCCGGGTTAAGTGTTCTTGATGAGATTTCATAAAATAAAGAATGATGAAATAAGAGATTTGGAGAAGAAACTGCAATAAATATCCCCCTTGCTGCATTAATACCTGTATTTTTCAAATGCGATGCCATACATTTCGCCCTTTGGCTGTTTGAGGAAGCATTCATGAATTTTACAGTTTTTTTAAGAATTTTTGGAACTCTAATTATTCTTTGATAAGGCTTTGATCCTGAATAAACATATATGACTTCAAATATTGATAATGGATATAGTTTTTTGGATATTTCAAAACTGTGCAGCTGTCGAATAATATTAGATTCTATTGTATTGTTCTCAATAGGAATTATAAACGATATATAGGGTAATTCATCCGGAATTCTTTTTTTTGATCTGAGAGATCTTATGAATTTTGGAATCAATTGTGATTTCCCATCAAATGTTACAGAGTGAGTATCATGTTTTGTTTTTGAGATCGAATCAACCATAATTAGTGAATAGTTGCACGGATAGATATGGCTCACAGCTTCTTTCAGTAAACTATCTAAATTATATGGCGTATTTGATGATATTTTGGTTATTGAAGGAGAATTATCATATTTTTCCAAAATACTTTGGATGAGTTTCACAATGTTTTGTGGAACTATCTCACTTAAAACAGAATCTCTTGGCATTTCAACTCTGGAAAAACCATATTGGAGACATTCCTGAACAGCAATACCAAAAATATTGTTACTATCTATGATTTGAGGGATCAATATGGATTTCCCTCCGGTTCTCTTTAATTCGTCGAACAAATCATCATTATAAAAATCCCTCTCTATAAGAACGAATGGAATCTGTTTTTTTTGGAAATAAGAGAATCCTGCTTTGTAATTGAGAATCTTCTCATGTAACTCATTCTGTTGCGCATCAAAATGAAGAGATTTTCTTGGGGGATTTAAGCAAGAGAATACTACAAAAGATATATTCAATGCATTCAAGTATATATGAGATTCATCTGATAAAAAATTAAAATACGTGTCACAACCAATGTGATAGGGATTGTTGTACACATTTAATAGGTTATCAGTAATTCCATTTTGGTCGCCAATTATCAAAGGTTTTTTCTCATGATAGTCATCATAAATATCATACCCAAGGTATTTAACTAATTCAATTTCATAATGACTTCTATTAATACACCCATTTGATTTTTGAATGTAAGGTTTAAATGATTGTAATGCTTGAATCCGATGTGGAACTGTCATTTCTATGAATTTGTTACTTTCTCTGTATTTCATTAGTAGTTTGTAACGTGGATCAATTCTGAACAATGAATCCAAATGCCCCAAATCTCTTTCAAGTTTTTTCTTCGCTAAAAGAGGGATAACAACAAGAAAAACAATAGCAGATAGAATGAACAAAAGCCATTTGTGCGAAATCGATGGTTTTCTTTTTTGTTTCTTCAACATATGTCATAATGATCGTTTCACAAGATGGGTGAATATAAAACCAAGATTTCTCCGCATTTTATGAATAAAACTCCAGGCAAAAATGTTAATTTGAGTTTTTATGACGATATTTATCGAATGGTTGGGGAATTTAGTTCTGATATTGAGTGGATCGAAAAAGTGAATATTGTATTGAGGGAAAACATAGATTTTTTTGAAGAAAATAGGGATTTCATAGAATCATTTTGCTTTTTAGTATACAAAATTGTTTTTGAATCGCCTATTACAAGTCGATTGGTTAGTTCTTTATGTGTGTTTTTTGGGTTAATAGATGTATCTGAAGTTAATTTTGGGGATTTTTTATTAAATTTGATTGATCGAGCATCGATTTGGGATATTCAAGATTTGTTATATATTTTGTGCAATAGATCAAATGAGTGTAAGCGTTTTTTCATTGAGGATAAAAAGTACATTGCAATTTTAAATGAATTAAATAGGAGAAAAAGTCCCAAATTGCTAAGTTTATTAGTTTTTTGTTCAATGAAATTGCAAGATGAAAGAGAGGTTGAATTTTTTATTGGTGATATTGTTACATTGGATTATGTGAATGAATGGAAGAAATATTTTCTTTGGATAGTATTTTATATCACTAAGTACCATGCTGAGTATTCACAACCTATTTTGTATTGGGTTTTCAATGATTGGTGCTTCGATAATGCGGAATTAATGTTTCAGATAAGCATTAATGTATTATCATATCTAAAATTGGATACAATTCGGAGTTTTTTTACTGAATCAAATATTAGAATTCTAATTGACATTTTTGTTAATGCTAGGGGAGAATCTCATTATGGGATGGTGTTTTTTCACAAATTAACATTATATAAGAGAATAAACGATGAAATTCCAGACATCTTATTCCCTGATGTATTTTATACAAACCTGAACAAGAGACTGGAAAATGGTAACTTCAAGTGCAAGGAGTCTTCCTTGATGCTAATTCAGGAGCTAATCCCTATCGCTGATATTCATATAATGGAGCTGTTCAGTCCATCTCTAATTAATTCTCTTTGTCATTATCTAGATAAGTCTGATTCAAGTTCTATTAAAACATGTATGAGATGCATTATACAAATCTTTCGCAAATACAATCGGCTTTTATCAAAATATTATGATGTAGATTCACACCAAGATTTATACGGAAGAATCAATGAAATCATTGATTCTTTTCCATCGGATGAAACAAGTGAATTAGCCATCGAATTGTTACAAATAATGACATTAAACAAGATCATTACATCATAGACCAGATTTTGAATTAGATGTTTTGAAATTCTTAATGCATGATGTATTTCTACGGGTAATCTCAAACTGGGAATAATGTCTATGATTTAATCCCATTCTATGGGACATTGGGACAATGGAAAGATTTCCATGACTTTGTGTAACTAGTTGTGACACATTCCTTTGTAATAACTTTGGCAGGGTCGCCTCTTTAATTGCAATAATACTTTGATAATCCTCACATTGAGCTATATCATGCATAGAGGGTCTTATTGATGGCTCTATTTGTAGCATTGAGCTTATTAGCCTGGCTACAATGGGGTCGCTTTCTTTAGGAATTGTTATATCGGCATTAATAATTGCCTTTTTAATTGTTTTCTCATCTCTATCAATGGGCCATGGCAGCTTACCATATGCTAAGACATATATTGTGACTCCAAGTGCCCATACATCAGCTTTAAAAGGATCATATGCTACACCAGAAAACATTTCAGGTGAAATGAATGCAAATGATCCCCGAAATGATGAAAATAACTTTGAAGATCTGGGTTTCATACTGAAGCCAAAGTCAGAGAGGATTAGTCTTCCATATTTATCAATCAATATGTTGTCAGGTTTTATATCTCTATGCGCTATCTTGTGAGAATGACAGTGTTCTAGAGCAGAAATCATTTGACAGATATAACTCATTAATAATCCATTAGCAAAAGGAAAACTATTTTCGATGTGTTCCATTAATGTACCCCCCGAACAGTATGTTAGAATCATTACATTAAAAGGACCATGAGAGAAAGTTTTAAATATTCTCATAATATTGGGATGGTCAAGCTCCTCTAAATGATTTACTTCATTATTAAACCATACTATATTGTTATCATTTTTATCAGTATCACCACACATGACAACCTTCGCAGCAAATTCGATTTTGAATCTTGTGTCAATAACCTTGTATATTTTCGAAAAGCTGCCTTCTCCTATTTTATCAAAAAAATAGTAATCATTTATTTCAAAAGGAAGCTCTGTAAATGGCTGGTTATTGATCTCCATCTCAGCAATAACGTTTAATAATGTTTACTCATAGATCCAAAACATCAGTAGTAATATATACTTAGTCTTTCTATATATCATATTTGTTATTTGAACTTCATTTTTGCAGAGATATGTGTCTAGAAATGCTATGGACAAGGTATTTGGATCACTGGTACTAATACAACCAAAAAGCTGCCCATTTGATGGTAAACTATCGAAAAAAGAATGATAGCAATATATCCCGCCATTATATAGTTCAAATGCATTAATTGTGTTCTTCACAAATATGCAATCAGATATATTGATATATGGTAAGCAACCATTATTATGAAAAATCCCTCTGTTTGAGCCAAAAACAGTATTCTGAATATAGTTTGTTAGTGATATAGATGTAGAAAACGTACATCCAACAAATCCACAAACAATATCAATTGAAGTCCCTGCGATTTGGTTGAATTTGTGATTAAAACTGGAAACATAAAACATTGCCAAATACGAGTGGGTTCCAGTATTTTTTGAAGAATTAGAGTAAACAAGCTGACTGAATCCGTAATCTGCATGGAAACCATATATATGGTTTGTTGGTTTCGGATTGCACCATGAAACAGTCAGTTTTTCATAAAAATGTTTCGATGATACATCATTTGAAAGAATTGAATAAATAGATCCACCATTAGAAGCACTGCAATTCGAGAAACAGGATCTTTTTATAGATATTTCGCTTTTCGAACAATAATAGTATATTGAACCTCCATTTGTAGCTGTGCACAAATAAAATGTTGTATCATATACTGTTAAAAAGCAAGAAACAATCCCAGATATACTAATTCCACCACCATTCGAACCTGTTAAGCCAAAAAAGGTACAAAATACTACCTCTAATGCATTATTAACAATATTACCGTTTCCTAAGGTTGAAACTTGATTTCCTGTTATTTCCAGACTTGCAATAAACAAACAAAACAACATAAATATGGCCGTAATCAACCAATTCCCAAGAAATGATAATGAAGTTTTGTATTTTTTAGATGAACCATTTGTAATAGGTAAATTTGTACGAAAAGATTCTCTATATGTTTCGATTATTTTTTGTTTTAGCATATTATCAAGGTTTTTGCATTTTCATATTCCTACACATCGAGGATTTGATGAATTTTATTTTGGAGAATATATTTCGTATTATATAAAGAGAACATATTTTTGGGATATACATCCTCCATTATCAAAGATGATCATTGCAGGAATGGCATATTTAGGAGGTTACGATGGATCCATTGATTTTAGATTTCCTAAGAAAGATACATTTGATGACTCAATGTATTTTTTCCTAAGATCTATTCCAGCATACTTTTCTTCATTCATTGCCCCACTAACATATATATGTGCCCGATTGTATGGGTTTAATACTTTATCTTGTTTATTTGTTTCTGTTTTTGTTATGACAGATCTGATGTTGATAGCAGAGAGTAGACTTATACTGACAGATGCTCTCCTTCTTTTTTTTGTTGTTTTATCAATGTTTTATGTTCCTTTTTATATATCTAGATATAGTACAGTGCGTTTATTAATTCAATCACTATTTCTTTCTTTTGCAGTATGCACAAAATGGACATCTGGTGGGGTAGTTATCTTTGTCATGTTTTGTATTGGTTTTGATATGCTCAAACGATTTCCTATGAATACTGATCTTGTTTTTATGTATTTATTGAGAATTTTTACCATATGCATAATAATTATCTCCTTTGTAATATCAATGTGTTCTTTTCATATGTCGATTTTTTTATATGGATCTGATTTTAGGTCTGGGCTTCAGTCTCAGATGAATAGTAGCCTGATTTATCCAAATGAAACATACGACCCTCTTAAACGCAATAATGCGCCTAATTTTTTTATTAAGGCATTTGATAATATATATTCCTTATTTCACTATAGCATTTCAGAATCAAATTTATCTGTTGAATCCAAACCATATCAATGGCCATTGGGGCAATACCGTTGGATGTGTTTCTCTCATACAAGGGAAGAACTGACTGTGGCTTTTGGACAGATTTCTAATTGGACAGTTTGTTTTGTAATTACAATGATTGCAACACTGAAAATGCTTTATTCTATATATCGACACAATATGAAAAAAGAATATTGCCGAACAATAATATTCTTGGTCGGCTTTTGGGCATCATATGGACCATTTTATTTGGTTAAAAGAGCAGTGTATACATACCACTATTTAATTCCTCAGTATTTTTCCATTTTTGTCTCAGCAGCTTGGATTAATGACACTTTGCATAATACTACAAAGGGATTTTTATTTGTGTTTCTAATATTCACATCAATAAGTGGATATCTGTTTTGGAGTCCATTGGTATATGGATATCCAGTCAAAGACACTAATTTTAGGATATGGTCAAGAAAATGGATTCCTTTTTTGTTAGAATAGTTATTAGACATTATTTGAACTTGAAGTTCTTTTAATTTTAGTGAGTTTCTTTTGTATTTCCATTAATCTTTCATATGCTTTAGCGTATCCACTTTTATGTGCTTCCCCAAAGTATCGAATGGCTTTTTGAATATCTTTTTTGATTAATTTTCCTTCCTCGAAAAGAACCCCCATATGATAGCTTGCAACAGGGTTACCTAATTGAGCAGATCTATCAATCAAAGAAATACCATCTTCAACGGACTTTTGTATACCATTACCATATAATAAACACATACCGTACCCAAGCATTGAATTATGGTCATGAAGTTCGGTTCCTTTTTGATATATTAATGCAACTTTTTTTTGATTCTGACTGTGTATTTTAACTAAGGTCCCAACAGCATCTGATTCTCCTCCATTTAGTGCCTCTTCTAAGCATTCAGAAGCTTTTTTAATATCTTGTTGTATGTATTTGCCTTCGTAAAGAAGCTTACCATACTGAAGCATCGCTGGACAATAGTGTTTTGATGAAGAGAGCTTGAAATAGTAAGCAGCCTCAGCAATATTTTGTTCAATTACCATGCCACTCAACAGCATTGAACCATATGAATACTGAGCATATTCGTTTCCATTATCAGCTGATTGTTTATAATACTTTGCAGCTAGAGATACATTCTTTTCAATTCCTTTTCCAAAAGCTAAGCATTGAGCATATTTAAAATCGGCACCTGCATTATTATGCCCCGCGGACTGGTGGAAGTATTTTGCAGCAAGTTCAACATTTTTCAGTTTTTCATAAATCATACCAAGCCTTAATTTGGCCTCAATGTTTCCAGATGATGAAGCAAGTTCGAAATACTTAATGGCTTCGTCAACATTCCCATTGCTATTCAGTAGTCTTGCATAATTGACTTGGGCTGTAATCAAACCAGCATCGGCTGCAAGTTTATAATATCTCTTCGCCTCTTCTATATTTGGTTCAACTCCAACGCCTTTTTGAAGTAAAAATCCATAATTATTCAACCCTCTAAAATTACCAGCATCAGCAGATTTTTTGAAATATTCTGCTGCCCTTTTTTCATCCTTTTTGGTATGATTACCATATAATAAAAACCTTGCATATGAATCAAGTCCTTCAAAATTATTATTATTTGCGGATTTTTCATAATAGAGGACTGCATTATCAAGATCGATTGGTGTACCGATTCCTTTTTCAAGATAATACCCATATTTATATTGAGCGTACCCATTTCCAGCATCTGCTGCGATTTTCATTATGTTCGCAGCTTTTGGCTCATCTTTAGGCAGTATTTTTCCTTCTTCAATTATGAGTGCATGTTGTATCATTGATTCAATATCTCCCTCATCACTCCTTTGGATAATCTTAAAAACATCTAATGATGATTCTGATACTTTTTGTCCAATATCATCAATTTCAAAACATGGAGAGACGCCACTCATAGATAGTTTCATTGTAGCAGGCGACAATAGGTAATTCTTATATGTTTCAAATTGCTCAATATTAGTATCAGGCAATAAATACTTGGAATTAGTCAATTCTTCAACAATTTGAGTAAATGTTGGTCTGTTTTGAGGATGCTGGTCCCAACATTTCTGAATTAACTCAGTATATGGGCTTAATATTGACGAAGGGATATCAGGTCTAGCACCATTTAAGACATCATTCATTAGTTTGCATATGAATATACCATCAAACGGTCTTTTCTCAGAAAGGACTTCATATAGAATCATTGCAAAAGCATAAACATCTACAGGAAACGAATAATGACAATCCTCGCATATAATTTCGGGAGCCATCCATGATACAGTCCCTCTAAAAGTGGATTGGGTTTCAGAACCCCGAGTTATCTTAGAGAGCCCAAAATCTGTAATTTTTGGATAGAAATACTCATCAAGAAGAATGTTTCCTGGTTTTAAATCGCGATGAATCACGGTTTTGTTATGGAGTTCTCTCATGCCAAAAGCAATTCCATATAAAACAATCATTTTTGTTGTATTGTTCCATCCACGAGGAGATTTTCCAGACCTAGATTGGTTTAAAATCGAGTCTAAAGAACCATTGACCATATACTCTGTTATAATAAGTGCCTCAGTGGGATTAATGCTTGTTGGAGGCGAATAAGCAATTAATTTCACTATTGTAGGGTGGTTCACTTGTTCCATAATCTTTGTTTCCCTTTCGAAATCAATTCTGGATTTTTCGTCTTGTGGATCAACTTTAATTCGTTTAATCGCCACATATTGCTTAAGCTCTTCATCAAAAAGTCTGAAAACATCACCATAGGCACCTCTTCCAATCAGCTGTCCATTTGTATATCGAGAATTAAATCTTTGCTTAAACTGATCCTGCTCTAAATCCATTCGGTGATATTGTTTTGATAGAAAAGTGCAGATGTCAGGTTTACCAAAAGTGTCAAGTTTACATTATGTAAACATATCTCAAAGACTATGACGGCAAAAATCGGTCAATAATATAAATGGACGGGAGTAGCAAACAACAAGATCAGTGGATTCAACTAATTGGCTCAGAACCTCGTGTTTGCGACGCCGCTAAAAAACTATGGCACCAACCTACACAAATTCAGATAAATGCGATTCCATCTGCTCTTGAGGGCAAAGATATTCTCGCAAGGGCACGAACTGGTAGTGGTAAAACTGCTGCTTACATTATACCTATTCTTGTTGGAATCTTGCGTTCTCCTCTTCCTTGGAATTATAAAGCAATAATTCTTGTTCCAACAAGAGAATTATGTAAACAAGTTAAAAACCAATTTGACGAAGTTGCTAGATATTGTCATATATCTACAGCCCACCTTGGTGATGATGTTAGCGTGGCTACACAAAGAGTAGCTTTGATGGCCAACCCTCCATCTGTTTTGATCGGTACCCCAGCTCGTGTTTCTGCCCTTGAATCCATGAACATATTTAAGAATGTGCAGTTCTTTGTTGTAGATGAAGCTGATCAACAACTAGGACTTGATCATGGCCCTGATATTGAGAGTGTGATAACCAAACTACCAGGTACTCGTCAATCATTTTTGATATCTGCCACCTTAGGAGAAGAAGTAGAGAAATTACAAACACTTGTACTTAATAATCCAATTAGAATTGATGTTGCTGAAAAGGAGCAGAGTTCTCTCCTTTCTCACTACTTCATTAAGGTAAATGAAGAAAATCGATATGAAGTTCTCTATACATTGTATCAATGTGGTAGAATCGGAAAGAGAATACTTCTCTTTGTGAATTCAACATCACGTGGATATAAGTTGAGGCTATTTTTCGAAAGATTTGGAATCAAAAGTTCAATACTAAATGCTCAATTGCCTGTTGCTTCTAGAATTCATATTCTTCAGGAGTTTAATAGAGGGGCAATTGATGTGCTCATTGCAATTGATGAAGGTGATGAGGCTGTTTCAACAGAGTTTTCTGCATCAAGAGGTGTAGATTTTCAGAATCTTCAAGCAGTTGTTAATTTTGATGTTCCTGGATCAATTGAGCAGTATATACATCGAGTTGGTAGAACTGCACGTGCCCTAAGAGAAGGTATGGCTCTAACATTTGTATCAGTAACAGATAGTATAGAAAATATTTCTAATCATTTACAACAAACAGAACAATGCAGCATTGCTGAACTTGATTTCGATGTTAACGAAGCTGAAATATTCCGATATCGTGTCACATCAGTGTTAGAAACTATCACAAAAAAGCAAATCAAAGAGTCAAGAAAAGTTGATCTTAAACGAGAAATTATGAACAGTGAAAAGTTAAAAGCACATTTTGAAGAGAATCCTCACGATCTTAAAGCTTTAAGGCATGATGCCCATTTGCTTCCATCAAAAGTTGATAAAACACTTAGAACAATTCCAGATTACTTAGGAAAACAAGTTAAGCGACTTCAACATCCTCTTACACAGAAAATTAAAAATGATAGTACCAAAGCAAAGAGACAACTTGCAAACCTTCAGAGCTTAAATGAAGCTATCAAAAATAGAAAGAAGAAACAAAAGAATTAAAAATTAGAGTTATTCATTTTTAGAGAATTAGGATTCCATTTAGAGGTGAAAAGAGATATATTAACGGTACTATACGTGATAAGGGTAAATACTGTGTTAATACATCGGTTCCATGATTCCAGCATTCTCTAGTATTTAAAAGTGCTAAATCATTTATAATAGGATTAGCAACTCCAAAAGTATTTGATAAGGTGGGTATTGATGAATGTAAACTGGCATCATATGGTATTGAAAAAACACAGTCTACGAATGATGCATAACCAGATCCTCCATCTCTTAAGTATGTTGGTTTAACACTGTTGATATCAACAAACACACATTTTCTAAGAATAGGAGTCGAATAAGAACCCCTTATTTCAACTAAACCACTTGATAATGTACCATTGATAAAATTCACACTAACAATTTCTGGAGAGAGTGCAGAATTGCCCATGTAAAAATCAATGATTGTCTTTCCTCTAATCTCAGCAAACTGGGAAAAAATAATTATTTCATTTCCATTGCTTGAACCGCAAACAATCCCACATGAATAGTCAGCAATGTCGGCTTTGCTAACATTATAATGTGCTATTTGGGTTCGGTGTGATGCCCTTGCTACAGAAGGAGATGTTGATCTGATCCAATTATATTCGTCAGTGAAATTGGCTTCAAACAAATTCAAGTTAAACCCACTTGAGGATAGATATGCAGGATTATATGCACTTGTACAATTATAAAAACAAACAGATCTCATTCTAAATGACAGCCCAAAGTTTGAATAAATAGAGCCTCCATTCCCAGTGGAAGAGCATTCTTGAAATGTGCACAAAAGAAGGAGTATTGTCGATAGAGCATTATTAATATTTATTGCCCCTCCATTTCCGTTTACTTGGCAAGAAAAAAAATGTGTATTCACCATTTGATAGTCTCCTTTTGTTGAATATATGAGATTGCATTGGCGAAACACTGATTTAATTGCAATTTGAACCATTTTCTAGATTTATGGTTATAACCTGAGGCTAGAAACATATGAATGAAGATTACCTTTATAGTGTCTTTAAAAAGATTAGCCAGCTTAATAAAGTAATATATACATTGTCTTCTGCAATATATGAATATAAATTTCAAATCGATTCGATAGATAGAATTGTTCAAGACCAATTTGAAAATATTAAGTGGAGTACTTCTGAACTAATGATGAAATATCAACAACAAAGTCATATAGATGTTCAAAAGGTAATTTTATTTGTTAGAAACTCATTTAATAGTCAATTATCTAGTTTTCAGACTGAATTGCTTGAAGAAAAGGCCAAAGTCGAAAATTTGATTATTGGATGTGAAAGTACATCAATGAAAGACATTAATTATATTTCTGATCACTATAATCTGCTCAACACGAAGCTTAAGTTCAGTATTGAATGTTTTAAAGGTTTTTTTGGAAAAGATATTGGAGATAATGAGTATATAAATGTGGATATCATCAAGAAGGCTAAAGAAAAAGTCATGTTAATAAGAGGAGAGCTATTGAAAATGGAGAGAGTAATAAAAGAGATGATTCATGATTTAACTAATTCTAATCGATCAAAAAAGAGCGACTATATATTGAGTTTAACTGATTTGGATGATTATCAATATGTTTTAGATACAAATTTTGATAAATCAATAAAGAAAACAATAAGTATTGACAAAATACAGTATGATTCAATAATTAAGGATATTGAGCTTCAAAATGAGAATGATAGGATCAAATTTAAAGAATATTTTTTGGTTTTAGAGAATAATCTCAACGAAAAGATCAGTAAATCTCATCATGAAATTGAAAATCTCATGGCGAATATAGAGAAAGAAATCAAAGATGTTAGTTTGATTCATGGAGAAGAATCTGAAGTAATACTCAGGAGAATTGGACAACTAACATCTGCAAAAGAATACCTTATAACAATGAATAATCGGCAAATTGAAGAGCAAATTAGTGATAAGAATTTTATTTTAAATGAAAATAATGATACAATCTCAACATATAAAGGAGAGTATCAAAGAAATATCAGTAACCAAAAAAATGTTTATAAGAACATTTATGATGAGATGGTTAGCAGAAAAGGTCGGAAACAAAAAGAATCTCTATCAATAGGATCCTTTGTTACCGATGCAAATCGTTTAAAAGAAACACTTCGGCTGATTAAGCAAGATCATATGAGGTTATTAGTTTCCAAAACCAATAGTTTTAATGCTGTAATATCTCAAATTAACGAAAAAAACAAACAATCATTGATGGTTTATCAGCAAAGAAATGATGAAGAATATGAAAAAGCAAAAATCAAATTATTTGCCAAAATTAAGAGCATAGAAGAGGCAAATAAGCTTCAGATTGAAAAAACAATTCAATCATATCAACAATCAATTGAAAAAATAGAGAATGAGTTAATGTTTAGTGATTGTTTTGCTGACGAATCAATGTACAAAAAGGAATATGAATCCTTGGAAAAAGAAATTTTCGATTTGCCTAATGTGATTCCAGTATTTATGAATACCGAAACAAATATTACTCCTCTAATTAATGGACTGAAGTCTGCAGAATTATCAATTCTTCAAGAAAAAGAAATGATAGAGTCTTTGTGGAAAAATAAAATTGATGCAGAATTGATTAGACACAATAGTAAATGTAATCCATTTCAAACAAAAGCAGATACTATCCAAAAACAGATATTCAGGTTAAAAGCTAGTTATTCTCGGAATAGGGAGCAGAATGAAGAAACAATAGTTAAATTAATGAACGCTCTTCATATTGAAATAACACAATCTGTGAAATTATTACCTTTAAGCGATGAATCAGACAATGACAAATCAGTGTTTACCAAATTGATGGAGGATACAAAAAGAGAAAGTCATAAAAGGATTACACAAGCAGAAAAAGATATGAAAGATTCAATTAATAGTTTAAAATTCCTTATTAATGAAACTGAAAGAAATATCATCCATAATAAACTTGAACATGATACAATAGAAAATGAAGAACATTATTATTTCAAGAAAAAATTTGAAGTTGACACAATTCGAAGAAAAGAAAATACTGAAAAATATAGAAAGATGGTAACAAAATTTATTGACATAATTAATGATACCAGAAACAAAAGAGGCAATGAGATGAATAAAGAAATCGGTGAGCTCTCCATGAATATTAAGACAGAATCCAAAAATTATGTATCTTTGAGAGAAAAAAACTACAATGAAAGTGTGAAAAATAAAAGTCTATTAAATGAAATGGAAGAAAAAGAGTTAGTGAAGATTAAACAGAAAATTATCAGTATCAAATCACAAAGAAACTCGAATGAAGAAAGCCTAGATAAGATTATAAAGCAGAAAGAGGAATATATTGAATCTATCAAGAAAACAATTAAGAATAGGAAGCCAAGGGAAGAAGAAAAATCAAAAATGATAGAATTAGAGCACAAACTTCAAGTAGTTACAGATACATATGCCTCTTTTGGATTGGAAATGATAAACTATAGGGCAAAACTAATGAAACAAGATACAATCTATAACCAAAGGTTTGGTACAAGAATAACAAAACCCATAAATAAAACATTGAAGTTTAAAAACAAAAACACACAGTCAATGAAGCTAAAGCCACTCCCTCCACTAATGCCTTAACAATCTAAAACTTGTATATTATTTTCTTTTAAAAACTCTTTTGTTTCAAAATTATTCTCGAATCCCAATAATTCAGAAAAATCACTAAGTTTAATGGATCGCAAATTACAAATTCTATTTAATGATTCCTTTCTAAGGTTATTTAATGACCTTAACATTATATAATTGGAAAGTTTTGGGGCATTTCTCATTAATTCGATATACCCTAATAAATCAACACAAGAAACAGCTTGCCATACTCTTAAAGAAAACTGCACCATTGAGCTGGATAACACATTTTCCGGTATTTTTGGAATAAATGAATATAAACCAGTAATATCTTTGTTCTGAGCAAAATAAATGATTCTATAACAGGAAATATCTTCAAAACTTTCATCAGATCCAAATCCTTTTAATAATAAGGATTCAAGTTGATGCTGGACTTGATTGAAATTATCCCAATCATTATTCTCCAAAGCAAGTTGACAATGGGTTTCATATACTTTAACACAAAACTCATCTTCAATGTGTTGCACAGTTAAATCCTGTCTCATACTGCGCAATTGTTCAGATATATATTCATAGTTTTTATTATTGACGTAATTACTGATGATAAAATCTAAACTCTGCTTTAAAATATGAAGAGGTCTTACCGTAGATGGATCTGGAATACTTGTGGTTCTCAAGTAAGGTTTCTCTAATGTTGTGTAGGTTCCTACAATCCTGTTTTCAAATAACTCCGATGATTTAGAATTTAAAGAGTCTTTAAAATACTTCCTTATATCAATAACCTGAGAACTCTGAGAAGAAATATAACTACTTTCGGAATAAGTATTAACACTATTCGATCTATTTATCTTTTGTTGATAATGTTCTTCTGGATACTGAGTCTCTCTTTTTGATCTATTATACTTTTTTTCATCATAGTCTTGGCTCACGGATTCTTGATAGTTTGATCGAATCTGTTTGCTGACAGGAAGAGGATTTGATGGTGTTCTACTTGGGTAATCCCTTTTCCATCTGTCAATATTCTCTTCATATTGCTTCCTTTCATAGTTCTTGTTTGGCATATATTCTTTTGGTCGGTTTGGAAAACTGTCCTTTTCAGGTTTGCTCAAAGAAATGATTGGTTCTTTTTCCCATGAAAATGTTGATAAAACTTGTTGCATTGCAATTCTATTAATCTTTTCTTTGAGCAAAGAAGACACTTCGTCAGAATCTTGTTTATTTTTGCATTTTGAAAAGCATTCTGACACGTATTTTTTGAGAGTCAAAGGATATTTTTCCATAAATTGACACGCCTTCAAAAAATCTCTTGGGATTGAATCCTGAGAATTCGAATTGGAGTCTGTGCGCATTGGTAAAAACAAACTCATTCTTTTACCACTTTTTACGATTATGTAAACTAAGAAATTTATTCATCGTCTTCTTCTCGAGTAGGTCTTGTTGGGGGTTTTCTTCCTTTTTGTCCCCTCCTTGCACTGGTCGAAACAGATAAATCAATAACAGTATCGTCTTTCTTAGGCTCATCGGATGTTTTTGTTTGGCTGGACAATGTTGTTGGACGTGGCCCCATTGGAATAGTTAACCCTTTAGCCAGGGCCGAGATTTTTGATTTTGGCTTATTGTCATCATCAAAGAAATCACTCTTGCTCCTAGCTCCGGCTGATTTAAGGACCTTTGTTGATGTCTCACTTGGGACATTATCAATGCTTGACCCAATTTTCGTAGGATCTGTTGGCTTAGGATTTGAAGATATTGGCTCAGTACCATCAAAAACAGAAGGAACTTTCTCATCGTTTGGCTTTGGTGCTATTGGTATATCTTCATCAAACAAGGATGGCTTCTTTGGTTTGGGTTCTTCAACTTTGGTCTTTGGAGCTATTGGTGGATCCTCATCAAATAAAGATGGCTTCTTTGGAGATGGTTTTGTGTCATCAGCTTTGGCTTTTGGTTTAATTGGGGGTTCTTCATCAAAGAGGGATGCTTTCTTGGGTGCTGGTTTGGTTTCTTCAACTTTTGGGTTGACTTCTTCGACTTTGGGCTTGATTGGAGGTTCTTCATCAAAGAGGGATGCTTTCTTGGGTGCTGGTTTGGTTTCTTCAGCCTTTGGTTTGACTTCTTCGACTTTGGGCTTGATTGGAGGTTCTTCATCAAAGAGGGATGCTTTCTTGGATGCTGGTTTGGTTTCTTCGACTTTTGGTTTGACTTCTTCGACTTTGGGCTTGATTGGAGGCTCTTCATCAAAGAGGGATGCTTTCTTGGATGCTGGTTTGGTTTCTTCGACTTTTGGTTTGACTTCTTCGACTTTGGGCTTGATTGGAGGCTCTTCATCAAAGAGAGATGCTTTCTTGGGTGCTGGTTTGGTTTCTTCGACTTTTGGTTTGACTTCTTCGACTTTGGGCTTGATTGGAGGCTCTTCATCAAAGAGGGATGCTTTCTTGGGTGCTGGTTTGGTTTCTTCGACTTTTGGTTTGACTTCTTCGACTTTGGGCTTGATTGGAGGCTCTTCATCAAAGAGGGATGCTTTCTTGGATGCTGGTTTGGTTTCTTCGACTTTTGGTTTGACTTCTTCAACTTTGGGCTTGATTGGAGGTTCTTCATCAAACAAAGATCCTTTCTTAGGAGCTGGTTTGGTTTCTTCAGCCTTTGGTTTGACTTCTTCGACTTTGGGCTTGATTGGAGGTTCTTCATCAAAGAGGGATGCTTTCTTGGGCGCTGGTTTGGTTTCTTCAGCCTTTGGTTTGACTTCTTCAACTTTGGGCTTGATTGGAGGTTCTTCATCAAACAAAGATCCTTTCTTAGGAGCTGGTTTGACTTCTTCGACTTTGGGCTTGATTGGAGGTTCTTCATCAAAGAGGGATGCTTTCTTGGGTGCTGGTTTGGTTTCTTCAACTTTTGGTTTGGCTTCTTCAACTTTGGGCTTGATTGGAGGTTCTTCATCAAACAAAGATCCTTTCTTAGGAGCTGGTTTGGTTTCTTCGGCCTTTGGTTTGACTTCTTCGACTTTTGGCTTGATTGGAGACTCTTCATCAAAGAGGGATGCTTTCTTGGGTGCTGGTTTGGTTTCTTCAGCTTTTGGTTTGACTTCTTCAACCTTTGGCTTGATTGGAGGCTCTTCATCAAAGAGGGATGCTTTCTTGGGCGCTGGTTTGGTTTCTTCAGCCTTTGGTTTGACTTCTTCAACTTTGGGTTTAATTGGAGGTTCTTCATCAAACAAAGATCCTTTCTTAGGAGCTGGTTTGGTTTCTTCAACTTTGGGTTTAATTGGAGGTTCTTCATCAAACAAAGATCCTTTCTTAGGAGCTGGCTTGGTTTCTTCAACTTTGGGTTTGATAGGAGGTTCTTCATCAAACAAAGATCCTTTCTTAGGAGCTGGTTTGGTTTCTTCAACTTTGGGTTTAATTGGAGGTTCTTCATCAAACAAAGATCCTTTCTTAGGAGCTGGCTTGGTTTCTTCAACTTTGGGTTTAATTGGAGGTTCTTCATCAAACAAAGATCCTTTCTTAGGTGTAGCTTTGGTCTCTATTGCTGGTTCTTCACCAAACAAAGATGGTTTTTTAGATGATGGTTTTGATTCGCTATCATCTCCGAAAAGAGAGGGCTTTTTCGAAGGCTCAACTTCTGTTGGGTTTAAACTAGAAGAATCAGAAGGAGATGCCTCACCTTCGAATAAATCTCCAGAAAACAGAGATGGCTTGTTCCTTCTGGATCTTCCAGATGATTTAGAATCCAAAGCACCAAATATCCCATCTCCTTTCTTTGTGGTACTCACAGGAGCATCAAACAGGCTCATCATCTTAGGAGCTTTTTTCTTTGATGAGGCTCCGCCAAATAGAGGATCTTCAAGCCCTTTGGATTGTGATGCAGAAGTTAAAGTATCGAACAATGAAGGGGTATCAGGTTTCTTCTTTGATGGAGCAACACTTGTTTCGTCGGTAACATCAAAAATAGTAAGTTTGGGCTTTTTGGCCTTTGCGGGCTCTTCTTCTGTTAATTTTTGAACAACTGGTTGTGGATCTTTTGTTGGTGGAACTGGCTCATCATCAAATAATAAGGAGTTTTTGGGAGACTCAACAGTAGATACTTCCTTAGGTGTTGCTTGAACTTCAGGAGAAGATGATAATCCAACAGGTTTAGCTGTTGGTATTTCAACAGAAGATATTTTTTCAGCCGAAACTGGCTCTGGGGCGGGAACTGAAGTTGAATTTATAGGAGTATTTTCAATAGGAGCTGAGGCGGTGACCTGACTTTGGCTTTCTGTAGGCTTTCTAAATGGTAACTCCAATAAATCATGCTTAACTTCGGTGTTCAATGTTAAAGACTTGATTTGACTGATGGTATTTTGAAATGCAGTAACATACTTTGGAATAACAATCTGCCTCAAAGCTTCTTGTGGACCAATTTGGCTTTCGACTTGAGGCTCTGTTTTAGGTAATTCTTTTGCCATATCTTGAGTTTCTATTCTTCTCTCGACAAATTGATTTAAACAAAGAACGTCAAGTGATCCAAAAGCATTGTTCAGGTTCGTTTCAGCTGCATCAACAGCAGATATAAGACCTTCTAATTCTCTCTGAGTTGTTCTGGTTTTCTCAAACAATCTCTCTGAGAACCCTTTCAAAAAATGATAGAAGCCACTATCTGCAGCTAGTGTCCACCTTTGTGTACGAGCAGCTTCTTCCATTTGCTGAATTGTCCATGCAGTATCCATTGATAAGTCCATACCAGGTATAATATTTGGATTGATATTTTGAGTAGGAACTGGAGGAGGAGGGGCAACCACAGAAGTTGTTACAACTGCTGGGGCTGGTGGAGCTGCAACTGTAGAAGTAGATGGAGCAGAAGAATTATTCTTAAACATTTCATCGAATTTAGCATTGGTTTTAATTTTCATAGGTTTTCCACTAGATTTACTTGGAGGAGGTGGCGGAGGGGGAGGGGGAGGAGGGGGTGGTGGTGGTGGTGGTAGACGAGACATATAATAATTATCGTTTCCACGGTTGTTTAAAATAACATGAATAGAAGGGTTTCCAGAGTAGTTGTTCAATAAATTTGATCACTTATGATACATTTAGAAGAAAGAGAAGGTGAATAAGAAATTGCCGTTTAAAAATTAAAATGAAAGATGAATTTAGTGAAATAAGAGAAAAAATCAATGGTATTGAAGATGAAAAATCCCGCATAGAATGTATAAATGGTATAAATTTTGATTTATATAAAAAAAACTTTGAAATGCAAATGATGATAAAAGATTTGAACGAAAGGCTTGGTTTTCTGATTAACCAAAATAACCAAATAAATGAGAAAATTATTAGAAATCAAGAGATAAATGATGAAAAGAATAAAAAAGATACAATCTACTACAGTGAATTATGTTCAAAACTAGAATATGATGTTAGCGAATATAAAAAGCAACTTATTTCCTCAAAAAGCGAATGTGTAGATAAATGCCAACATTACATTCGGGAAATTCAACAATTTGGTGAAATGGAACAACAAGTATGTGAGAAAGCCGGACAGTTTTTTGATACAAATGAAATGAATCTCGAAAAATTGGTAATTCTACTATCAAAGGGAAAACTATCAGATTATGTTCCAAAAGAATGTTTATTGAAAACTCAGAAGACAATAGACAATCTGGAGATGAAGCTCAGAAATGAAAAGCGTAAAAGGAAGGAGTTGAAACAGACATTTCGCATTTCTGATCGTGTCGTTCCTGTGATATTAGAAAAAAAACAATACAAAAATGAATCAGTTTCGTGTTTAATTGAATATGAGAGTAATTCCAAACCAATATTGTTATCTGTGTTTTGTCAAACGGATTACGTGATTCCCAAAGAAAAAACAAATGATTTTGAAAATGAAGATACAAGGGTTGAGACACTGATGAATGAATTGTCTAAGTCAAAAACAAGGATATGTGAACTGATTGCAGAAAATAGTAATATCATGAAAATAAAGCAAAACATTGAACTAAAGATGGAATCAGCAAAAGATGGTTTTAGAGAAATACAAAAACAAGTTGTTGAGATGACCGAATACCAAAAAGAACTTCAAAAGGAGAATCAATCCCTAGGAAATGACCTTGAAAAGAATATTAGTGAAAATATCTGCCTAAAGGACGAACTGACTGATGTTCGTAATAAATTAGGAGAAATGGGTACAATATTATACAAAAAAGAAGAAGCTATTTCCGAAATATTCTCTACTGTTCAAAATTCCGAAAAAGATATTTCCTTATTATTATCATCTCGAAATAGCCTTCTAGAAATAATTTTTAAACTTTTGGCCTATTTTGATATGAGTATTAATCAGATTAACTCTCCACATGTTATTGAAATTCCAACAGTGATATTAGATTCAAACGATTCTTTGATATTGGACTTTGATGTTTTTCCGGCTGATTTGAAACAAATTTTAAACAATTTGGGTTCAAGTTTCTCTGAAAATCCTAAAGATCAGATTCGGAAAGTCTTTAATTGTATATCTAAATGGATAGATGTGACTATAGATGAGTTGATAATAAATAAAAATGAGACTGAATCAAGATATAATGCTTTGTATTCTGATTATTACAGGCTATGTACAACTTTATCTGATCAATTTTTAATTGATATAAATAAACCAATGGATTTCATTGGGATTAGAGAGAGAGAAACTAATTGTGCTAAAGAAATGGAGAGCAAATTGTTAAAGTTCGAGAAATATATATCTGATGTATGCAAAAAGCATTCAGTGAGTACTCTTGAAGAACTGTTGATACAATATAGTGATTTAGGGAATTCCAATCAAAAGCTTTATTTATCAAATAAGGAATGGAAAAAGAAATATCAGAATATTAAAAAGGATTTTAGAAATGATATGTTAAGAATTCAATCAGAAATCGATCAGAAGGATTTGATAATACAACAAGGAGAGAAAATTATGAGTGATAACAATTTAAAAATAGCTCGACTTGAAAAGGAAATATTGTCCCTTGAGATCGAAAAAAGAAGAATAATAAACGAGAATGATAAAATGAAGAATGATTTTCCAACAAAAATTATGGAAATCGATCGGCATTACAATGAAAAATTATTAGAGCAATCTGAGGAATTAACGAAGAAGGAATATTTTTACCAAGAACAAATGAAGGCTCTTGAAAATTCTTCTCGGAAAGTTAAAGCTGAAAGAGAATTGATGCTAATTAGCCAAAATAGCATTGAAGAGAAGCTTATGATGCACCAAATGGAGTCAACTCAGTATAAGAATAGATGTGAGAAATTAGAAAAACTCTTGGAATCTAGGGAAGTAGCAAAGAATTATTGCATTAATAGAAATGATCAAATTGATGCAAATCAACAAAATAGTATATTAGTAATACTTAAAGAAAAAGTTGAATGTCTTGAACAAAATCTTATTGATCTGGAGGCAAAATACAAGGATATTGAATCTGAACGTGATTTGTTAAAGGATGAAAACAATGCTATTCGCAAAAAGCTGAAAAATGATCAAGAAAATATTGATAGAGTTCGTAAGCTATGTGAGGCTCAATTGAAAACAAAAATCTTTGTTTATGAATCTAACAGTCAGATCCAAATCCAATCTTTGCAACACGACTTTGATCAAAGATTAAGAACATTAATTCAGTTTTTCACTGAGAGTTTTAGCTCGTACTATGATCCATCAACCCAAATCAATGAAAACACATTCAAAACACTTGTTTTGGCGGTAAAAAACAAATTGATTCGAATGTCAAAGAAAGAAGAAAGCATAAGGAAAATGATAAATGCAAATGAATGCGAATCTATTGAAGAAGCCCTTGCAAATTATTTATTTTCGAAACATGCAAAAACAAAATAAAATCTGTTAATATATCTAATACTTTATGCAAGAATCAGTCGTTTTCATTCGTAATCCAATACATTATATATTTAGTTTATCTAGGGAAAGATTATGGAATCAAAATAAGAATCCCAAAGAAAAACCTTTTTTTATTCAATATCCAATTCCAGTATTTTCTATAGATAATATAGAATTATTGAGGAATTCAAGTGAAGAATATAGCAAAATTGCTGTTTCTATTTCATCAATTGGATATTATTATCCATTTTTTCCCAATATTGTTGAAGAGGTAATTAATTCTCAAATGGAATCAAAAGAAACTGATGAAATGAATATATTTTTCATTTTATACTCATCTATATCCTGGTTTTTGTATTTTAATCGATCTTCTAATGTGCAATTTGCATCTTCTGTTCTTACATCCCTAATCAGCATAATGAAAGATCGATATATCTCTGTATCAATGTCTATGTTTGTCTATTTATATCGTATGATTATTGAAAAACTTGAATATAAGGTATTGAAGGATTATGTTAACATTATATTTGTCTTTTTCTCCAGTCCCATAAGATTTCCCAATGAAGCAACTTCCATTCTGGCGTTTCTTTTCGGTAAACTCATGAACCCGTATTGTTTGAACTTTTCAGATGAATCGCAATCATTACTTCTCTCTATTGTTGGATGGATTAATGCCAAATCTTTGCTTTTTTCTGAGAATTCTCTTATGCAAATAGTATCACATATCAGCAGTCAAATCCTGAATTTAAATATTTTTGCACTTAACTTTCTAAAACATGTTGTGCGGATTGTTGAGAAGGATTTCTTTATTGATTTAATTGTTAATTTGCCAAAAATGATAACAAATAGAGTATCTGAGTCCATTCTACGGATAAACTGGGAAATTTTATCAGAAGAAGTTGTTACTCTTCCGAGAAATGAGTGCATGGAAGCTTCAATGGTTTTTGGATCATCTATTACTTTTCCGAATGGTTTGGTATTTGACAAAAAGAGTGATTTTTTCTCATTAAGTTCAATTGATTTCATTTCTGAAAATCTTTCTGATATAATTGATGTAATATCACAAGTTTTATCTAATCAAAACTATTTCCTCACTTTTTTTTTGGAATCATTGATAGAAACTATAAAATTGCATGTCAAAGAGGAATATTATGGAAGTTTATTATATATTTTTATTTCAATTCTGATGAAAATAGATCGCAAAGATCTCATTAGTATAAGTCCTGATTTGATTTTCAATTATGTTATATTCGATCCTTTGGTCACTCTTAGGAATATTGGTAAAGGGCAACATTATGTTCAGTATTTAAGGAATATTTTGATTGAACATTTACTGAGAATTGAATATGAACATATTGATTATCTTTTATTATCATGGTTCAATTACCCTGTCTTTTTTGCTGAGATTGTGTCATATATTATTCGGAGTATCCAATATGTTCCAGAATGTCATTTTCTGAAGCCATCTATTATCAAAGCTTTAAGTCATGTGTCTCTTTTCTACCGATCTATTCATTTAGCTGAAGCTAATAATGAAAATATTGAGAAAGCAAGGAAATATCTGCTTAATCTTATCTCAAGTATAATTTTGTGTACAGAATCTTATGATGTTTTGTTAAGTGATCAATTTTTTTTCTCCACTTTGTTTGTTTTGCTCTTTGAATCTCAGTTGAGGCTTTTTGTTCTCAAACATGTTGAGATATGTCTTTTGAATGTAGAAAAAGCCAAAATTGGTGTTATTATTGACTGTTATGTTCAATTTATTAGTAGTTCCATTCCTTTAATCAATGATGAAAGATATCCTGAATTAGTTCAATCGATTTTGGGATCAATTATGTTCTCCTACAAGAATCGTAAGGAGATATCATCATTCCTTCACATTGTTCATGATCAAATTGCATTTCTACTTAGCAAATTAATTAACAGTGATTTGTCAAGGACTCTATTTTTTTTATCTTTAGATTACTTTAATGTTCTCTCAAATGAGATTAGCTTGACACATCATCACTGTTGTTGCATTTTAAAATCTATTGAATCTATTTATTCCACAAATTTGTCCATTGACCTTTGTGAAACTCTGCTTTGTCTTCTTAAAGGTGAACTTTCATCAAATAGAAACACTATTAATTCAATCAAACAGCCATTATTATTGTATGTTATTTTTGATGCATTTAAGGATTCTGTTCTAATATCGAGAATAATTGAAGCTTTTGCAGATTTATTGAATCAGTCTTTGGCTAATATTTGTATTTGTCATGAAAATGGATTTGATCGCTATTTATTATCTTTCCCGTTTGAAAAAGGAATTGACTATGACCAAAAAACTCTTAATTTGATATCTGGGCTGTATATGATGATATCTTCCGTTAAATCTTCTCCTTTATTAGTGAAAGATTTTATTACGAAACTAAGTAGATCTATATATGAATCAAATACAAAACAAATTAAGTATTATATTCACCAAATTTATGAGTTTTGTTTTGAGATTTATTCCAAAAGGCAACTGACTCATTCATACATAGATAATCCGATTTTTTCGGAAATTAATAACTCAAAACAAATGTTGAACAATGGTATATCAATATATGGCTGGGTTATGCTAACCAAATTTGAAAAAAATCAAGTTCAGAACACCATTATAGAGCTCTTTTGGGATAAATATTATCTCGACATTCTATTAAATATCGAAGGCTACTTGGAAATTCATATCAATAATAATTATATAATAAAATCTGAATATGTTATCAAAGCATATACTTGGAGTTTAATTTGTGTGGATCTTTTGGCAAAAGGGAATGAATGTGAGATTGGAGTTAGATTATCCAATATTGATCCCATTAAAAAGAGAATTGATGCTAATTTTGTAGATAGTGATATTACCAAAATAGTTTTAGGTGGGAAAAAAACATGCATAGGTTTAGAAATAGGAAATTTCGCAATATCTGATGTTTTGTCATATTTTGATTATGCTCAAAGGCAGAAAGATTCTCCAATAAATACTCTCGAGAATAAAATTGATTATTTTTGGAGTTTTAGTCCTCATCAAATTATTAGAAATAGTATTGAGTTTTCTCAATCATCATTTGGTTTTATAATGATTAAAATTTGGAAGTTAGACCTACTTTTGCCTTTGTTTGAAATCATGAATCTGAAATCATCTGAAGATCAGTTATATTTGTTTCATTTGACCTTTTCAGTTTTTTCAAAAGCAATCCTAAGTTCAGAAGAATCAGAAAGAATGTTTACTGAAACAAAAAAATTAAATCATATAATATGTATGATATCACGAAAATCATATCCATATATTTCTTATAAATTTTATTGTCAAGTGTTTTCATTATTCCAATCCGTTTCTTTCTTATCCCTCAAGTATTATATATTTGAATCATTTCTAATAAATCTAGGAATTTGGTCATTAGCAAGCTCAAATGACCAACTTAGTATTCTTAAGCATTGGTCGAAAGTATTATTTCCTTGTTCAAAACCTTTTTGTGCAACTGAACAGATTTATCAAAAACTAATAACTGATTTAGCTCTTTATTATTGGTATTCTGATTCTGATACTCTTGTATTTGGCAATCATTTATCGGACAAACCAAGGGCACAAAATTTGGACATTAATTCTTGCCGATTAGAATTTTATAAAGTCTTGACCTATATATCTTCAATAAGATTTTTGAATACTGATTTGATTTATGCACTTGAAATTTTCAGGGAGATATCTTTTGATGCTCTTCAAACGGAAAATTATTTGTTTTTTATCGAATTGCTCATTCAATCTATTCACAATAACAATTACATAGTATCCTTAAAATCAAATCAATTATTATCTTTATTCTATCTGGTTAAAAAAAACAACGAAGATATCACTTATAGAGTTTTCCGTGTGATTGCATTTATTTCTCGGGCTTCAATTGTTGAAAAAGATGAGCTGGTTTATTTTTTTAATTCGATTATTCAGTCCCTTAATATTTTATATCTTTCTGAGGAATTTTTTATGAGAATAATAAATGATTTTAATCATTCATTTCCAGAATTTCTTGGATTATGTTGTTGGTATGCAATTAATGGAGGAAGATGGACCCAAAAAATCATAGAAAAATCTCTAGGATGCCAGATTCCATCATTTGATTTTGCCAATAATCAACATTGGTATCTTTATCCCTTAATCCTATCAACATTTTGTGAGCCTAGTGTTCAAACTTCAATCATTGTGTTTATATTACAATGCTGCATTAAGGATATACAGTATCTTTTCTCAGTAATTGATATAATATATGAATTCTATGGATATAACAGTAGTTTTGTTAAAAGTTCCGTTTTACAAAAATTATTATCCAATTACAATAGTGATAGGTCTATTTTTACAAAATCAGAGTTGTCAGTTATTATTAACACTGCCCTTGTATTCATTTTTAATGATAATAAAACAAGAATCAATGGAGCATTAGGTGAACTGTTTTCATTATCTCCATTTACCCATGAAGAATACAAACCAGAGAAACATTTTTTATTTAATGAAAAAAGTTTTGAAGAACTTTATGTTTTTGCCTCTCAATATTGTTACAATCATAATCGTAGCGTTTCTTACCATTTAAATAAAGAAATGAATTGGAATGATGCTGATTTGGCATTTAATTGCATAAAAATTATCACTGACCTCGGCTTAATATCTTTGTATCCAATTTCATCATTAATTTGTGTGATTCTTAACCATTGTTCATATAATATTGACGAAATCCTTGAGGTTTTAATTCGATATTTTAATTCAAATAAAGTATTTCCAAGTGTTTTGTTGCTAATTCCACAACTAAAACATAGAAAAGATTATTTTTCAAATTATGAGATCTTCTTGAAGGAAAGTTGTTTAATAGGAATAAACCAAAATATTTTCGAGGACTCTGTAAATCATTTTTCAGATTTTATTAAGAAGATAATTGTTATTAATGGCTATCTTTTAGACTCAAGCTTGATTCAAATTTCAATGGGAAATCTCGTTTATGATTCCTATAAAAATATTGTTCAAAAAAGAACTATTGAACAAAAAAACTGGACAGTTTTATGGTCTTCTCTCTCATCAGAAAATGGACCATGGAACAATGGTAATGCTGTTGAAGAGAACAAATGGAAAAGAGACTCAACATATTGCTTTTCATACTGTCCATTCAAAACAAAGGTCAATAAAAAATTCTGTAATCACAAAGAAGCGTCTGATTTGAGGGATAATTGCCAGAATGAAAGGGATAATCAAGATAATGAAGGAACAAATTCTAAGTTTTCTGTTGGGGTTACTTTTGAAAGTAATGAAAAATATATATTCATATCCAAGTGTGAACAAATCACAATAAAGAGAAAAAAAAAGGGGGTGTTTTACTTATCAAAAAGAGGTATTGAGATAATCTATTATAATGGAAAATATAGATTTGTGAGTAACAATGAAGTACGTGCATTCTGTTACAGAACAAGAAACCATCATCCAACAGCAATTGAGATATTTAACTATGATGGATCGTCACTGTTTCTTAATTTTCCAAATGTTAGTAATCTATTAGTATTAGATAATATATCAAGAGTTTTTTCTTCTTCATTTTGCAATGTTCAAACAATCCCTTTTCTAGATTATTTTTCCTCTTTAGGAGTTACGGGGAAATGGGTAACAGGACAAATTAGTAACTTTGAGTATATTATGTTATTGAATTTCTACAGTGGGAGGTCTTTTCAGGATCAAAATCAGTATCCCATTTTTCCTGTTGTTGTCTTTGATAATGAAGCAACAAATATGCAGGATATTGAATTGAGTCTCTACCGAAATTTAGAGTACCCTATTGGTGCTCAGAATCCTAAAAAACTCGAACAACTGATTCAAGAAATGAAAGAAAATGAGTTATTATTCCAGAATAATAATCATCTTTACTCATCGGGTCCGATCAACAGGCCCACTTTATGTTTGTATTTAATACGTGTCGAGCCATTTACAACTAAACATATTAGGATTCAAGGTGGTAGATTTGATATTCCTGAAAGGATTTTTTCTTCAATGAATGAGTTGAACGAGTCATTGTTAAAAAATAGCAATGATTTTCGTGAACTCATTCCAGAATTTTTCTTTTTCCCAGAATTTCTTTCAAATGATAATGGTTTTGATTTTGGATTCACTGGTAATAAAATGGTTGATAGTGTTGAGCTGCCCAAATGGTCGACTACTCCTTTTGATTATGTATATAATCACAGAAAAATTCTCGAATCCCAAATAGTTACAGAAGGGTTGCACAAATGGATTGATCTAGTATGGGGAGATAAACAAAAAGGAATTAAATCAAAGCAGTGTTTTAATACTTTCCCTCCTGCTTTATATGAGGATGTTTGGGAAAATTCATCTGAGGCTTCTTGCTTTAGTGAAAAAGAAAAAAATGCTTTTTTAAAGCTGATTGGTCAAATACCTCCTCAGTTATTCCGAACTCCTCACCCTCAAAGAGTTTATGTCCAAAAAAAATTCAAAGATCATATGATATATGATTCAATGATAAAGGATTTACAGTTTTCTTTGATCGGAGAGAATTCGTTAATTCTCATTGATTCTGATGGTCAATTACTCACTGTGCAGTTTGTAATAACCAAAGACTCATTTGAACTATCATATTCCAAACAAACCATCGCTCATAAGTATTATCAAAATATGTTCAATGCCCAAAAAAACTTAAAATGGGCATCATCAAAAAGCAGCTTCTTTGTTGTTCATTCACAAATTGAGAATAAGATTGTTTTTGTAAGTCTCCCTTCTCTTGTTTCAAAACAAATACCGTCAACACAGTATGGTATTACGAATCTTATTGCAGATGGAACATGGTTTGCTTCTATTGGACAAGATTCATCAACAAAACTATATTCCTCTCTGAATCCTAAAGTCATTAAGTACTCACTTCAATCTTATCGTGATGAAGTCACCTGTTCGTTTTTAAGTGATATGTATAAGGTTCATTTAGTCGGCACAGGTGATGGTTATATTACCATGTTTTCTATAAAAAGCGGAAAAACCCAAAGAATTATCAACCTAATGGGAGCAAAACCATTAAATATTATGGTGACAATATCCTGGGGATTCATTGTGGTGGCTACTATTCAAAACAATGCAAAGTATATTCATTTGTATACAATCAACGGGCAATATCTGAACAAGGTTAAGATAGACTATTCAATAGATATCTGGTGCTCTTGGAATTCAAATGGATTTGACTACATGGCTCTCGTGACTGACACTGGCAGGATTCTTCATTGTGAGGTTTACTATTTGGCATTTAAAAATCTGTGTTGTCAGGTTAAAGTTCCACTTGTATCTATGGGATATAGTAGCTTAATAGGATCAATTATCCTAGTCCAAAAAGATGGTTCTGTTCTCTTTCTTTCCTGTTAAAAATGTTTTTACATTATGGTTTGTCGATTATTTTTTTGCTTGTAGAAAATGGGTTGTTTTCAGAGTCTTTGTCCCCGTTCTCGTGATTTATATGACGAACAATATGAGATGCTTGTTGCTTCCAAGCCAGCCCCGATATCTTTAGAAAAAGTATCGATAGATAAGAGTGATTCGGATGTTCCTCTCTTTGAGGTTGCAGATTCTGATGAAAATGAGGCTTTTTCTAATCCAGAATCGGTTTCTGATGAAGAAATCAATCAATATTCTAGAGAACTGAATAATCCGAAGCGAGATTGATCAATTGTTTTCGGTAAATCAAATCTATTTTTATTTGCTTATTTTTTTTCAGTAAGGAGTTGAATTTGGGCTTTTATTATCATTTTGGAATAATGCAAAAACAGACAACAACCATTAGTTCTGCATTTGTGTTCTTGAAGCCAAAAAACTCTTCAAAATCCCCCACAAAACGTGTTTTATTGCCCAAAAGTCTAACAAGTCTCATTAATCAAGCAAACAAATTATTTGAAATTCCTAATGGCATTAAATCAATTATTTCTTCCAATGGAAAGACTATTAGGACAATTGAAGAAGTTATTCCTGGAGAAACATATTATTTATCGAATATGAATCCTTCATTTATTCCAACCCCGCCAATATCTGAGCCTTTTTCGATTCCATTGTCATCAAAAACGAGATCAATATACTTAGGAGATGATAATAATATGATAGAAGATGATGGATCGGCTTTATATTCAAGCAATCTCTTTTTTGCTACACCAAAGAAAGAGATTATCATTGAAGAGGAAGAAGAAATTGCTGATAATGAATATGAAGAAGATTGCAATGTAATTGATGTGGATAATACATCAAAGATTCGGAAAGTTGAAGATATTTTCGAAGAATTTGGACTGGACTCATCAAAGTACTGGGCTGATGCTGAAAAAGGACTATGCCGAAATGGTAGAAACATTATTGATAACTATGGAGAATTTGAAATGGAACAAATAAATAGGTGGTATCAATTTGGTATCAAAATTGGACCTATTAGTCCAAATAATTCTATTGAGTTCAATCATGTGCGAACAGAGATTACCAGTGCCCTTCTACAGCAAACATTCACCAAAAATGGAAAGGATGTTCTTTTAAGAATCAGACAAGCAATTATTGGGCCTCAAAATAGTGGGAAATCGGACTTGCTCTTACATGCATATCGGATGCTTTTGCTCCATTTGATTCATACCGGATTTTGGAAAAAGTCTTTTATTATATATATAGACTTTAAAGAACTCGCCAACAACTCAGAAGATTCATTATATTTGTATCAATATATTGTTGAAAAAACTATCGATAGTCTTGAGTGGTGTTTTCCCAATATTCTAACATATTCTCATTTATTAAGAAAGCATATGATTTCATTGGTTTTAAATAGATCATTTCCTCCGATTCCTTCATTTTTCATTCAGAATTCTGTTTTTAAGGCTTTTTATGATTCATATTTAAACATTTCCAAACTTATATATATGTCTTGGAACGATTCTAATGGTTATGTTGAATGGCTATCATTGATGCTTGCTCTTCCATCACTAATATCTGAAGCATTTAATTTTCCTAAAACTTTTTATATTTGTGATCATGTTGATACTTTTGATATCAGACTAAATTCCCCTGATCATTTCACAAGAACTTGTGTTTTTGTGATCCCAATTATTCAACATATATTATCAGCCAATGATTACATAATTTCATGTGAAAGACAATCTAGGTTTTTTAATATATTTGGATACAATTTCCGAGAATATGATCCAACTTCATTATGCTTATATCTCTCAACAATTGGAGTCACGAAAGAATCTAAATACTATAAACCAGTGTATATAACAATGGAGGGATATACAACCCCTTTATCATTGTCTTATGAGTCATTTTATGGAATTCCTAGATACCTTGTACTATGGGAATCTCTAAATGCCCTTTTTGATATTGATGAGCAAGATGAAGAAATTGTGTCTCAAGAAGAAGTCCTATCTAAAAACATTATTTCAGCTTTATATCAAATGAAAGATAAAGATGAACCCAAAATCATCTCAGTAAAAAGGAGTATATAATTAGCTTTCTATTTTGATGGTACAAATCTACCAACAATTAAAAAATGAACTTTAAGGTCATATTGAGGAATCTCAAACAACCAAAGAGATTCAACAGTCTTCATCGAATTTGGAGTATAATAAAACCGAATTGGAAATACTTTTGAACTGGATACTAAAGCAAAACGGATGTCGCAATCAATTGTTGATGTTGAATAATCAGAAATATTGGTCCATGTTATCTCATAAGCAAGGTTTGTTGTATTGATTAACTCAATACATTTAATTGATTGGGTATTCATTTTGTTAGCTATAACTTCTATAACTCGGACATTTGGTGGAAGGATACCTCCAAATTCAGGAAGCCTTCGACCAGAAGAAAGATAGTCAGATATCTCAATATTGAAATGGCATAAGGGTCGTTTAGAAAACCCTACCAGGTTGATTATTGGTGGATTTAAATTAAATAAGTATGGAATATCACATCGATAAACAGCAGAATACTCATCAACATCTTTTGGAGAGAACTTGACAATAAAAGACTGGCTTTGCCCGGGAGATATTGAACCCTTTGAGGGCTCGATTGAGAAAGGCTGCGATGCATTGTTATTTGTTCCTCTATGAAATAAGAGATTCTGAAGATACCAACTATAAGAAAACTTGATATGAGATGTATTGGCTAAAACTACGGTATATACTCTAGTCTCATACATCATTGTTGGAGCGAAACTAATTGACGATGTATCTAGGGTGTACTTAATAAGATCACTTGTTGCAAAAATTCGGAGTTGAAGATCTTTTGATTTGGAATTAATAATCGAAAAAGCTGGCTCTCCTATAGAATCACTGTTGTTGATAACAATTTTTCCTTCTTCATCAGGCTCGTTATCATTTATTGACTTCTCGATGAGTTTTTTGTTGTCTTTAATAGATGGACGATGTGGAGGAAACCTTCTAGAAGTCTGCTTGGGCTCCGATATAGAAATAGGACTAGATATTTTGGATTTTGACTTGTGAATCCCCTCAGTTTTTGATTCATCCCAATCTGATTGCTCTGGATCTTCAAGTGTAATTTTTGACCATTGGCATAATGCCTTCAGTGGATTATGCTTAACTGGTCTCTCTGCAAAAAATGTTACAGTGATGACTTTCGATCCATTTGGTTTTATGTGTCCTATTTTGGGATAAAAAGAGAAATCAGTCTGCGGAGCCCAAGAAAACCGAATATCGTTTGGAGATATATTTTTCATGTGAAATATTGCTTTTTGTGGTAAACCAACAATTGTATCCTTAAAATATATATCACTGTCCTCATTATTAACACCATCAAAAACAATTTCTTCAGCAAATCCCTCTCCGACACAATAGAGAGTTGGTGAAGCAGCACTGTTTCCATCAATGTTAAAGGTGATTTCATATTGACAACGCTTCGCTTTAGAAGGAGCAAAAGAAATACATATTTCCTTCGTTTTCTTTGGCTCTAATGAAAATGTACCGTTCAAATCACTATCTCTAATAAAGAAATCTGGTGTTGTACTAGCATTAATACAAAATGTGGCATTCACATACGAGTTATTGTAAATACTTACAGTTTTTTCTTTTGTGGTTCCTATCAAAGCTCTACCAAAAAGCATTGAAGAAATTGGCGAAATCTCACCTTGGTGTGTAAGGATTAATGATGGTAAAGAGCCCTCTCCTTCCACTGATATAGAAAACTTTTCCCCGCCTTTAACTGTTATCAATATTAAACATTTATATATTCCTAATGATGTTGGATTAAATCTTATATTCAAGATGCCTGTTGAATTTGGTTGAAGATCAAAACATGAGCATCCAATTGTAAATGCTGGAAGTACTTGAGGGGGTCCAATAAAAGAGTTCAGAGAAACATCAATTGAACAATTAATTGGGTTATCATTAATAATGTTGAAATCGCAAGATATTGCAGAATGCAGCATTGTAGGGGCAAAATGGAATACTTTTTCATCGAGTAGAAAAGAGCTGGTATTGTTTGCTTTCAAATCTGCACGGACACATAATTGATAACGAGAAAATAGTCTTTCATAATCATCTGTGACAATGGATGGGTGATTAGGTTTAGCTTTAAGAAGAAAAGGTATTCCTTGATCAAAGTGAGGGGGGAGGTCAGAAATCTTGATTATAAATACAGATGAATGCAATGCAGGTCTTTGAGAAAAAAATTCAACATCAAAAGCCATCGAATGCCCGGGAGTAATACATCCGGAAAATGGAGTAATTATAAAATCATCAACACTCAATGAATTTGTAGATTTTGCACGTGATTTTGATTTGTTAACATTATTTGTTCGGGGAGTACCTTTCTTCTTATTTTCTTTTGGAACAATGGGTAATGATATTTCATTTTTCTCCTCATTCTTAAAAATAAACTCAAAATCAAAAGGAAAAGAGCCTGTATTTTTCAGGAGAAATCTGCTGTTGATTTGGGTGTTTGTTTGAATCTCTCCAAGATCGAGGCATTCAGAAGGACTTAAGGAAAAACTACTAAACAGAACATGGGCTGTTATTGGAATTGGTAGAACTGCTAGTTCGGTGTTTGTTGATAAATCTTCTATCTTTATTGTGATGGATTTATCATTATCAACAAGAATAGAATTCTCAGAATTAAATGTTGCATTGATGCAAAATGATTTTTCGCAAGATGGAATTTGGCCTTCCATGTTATCAAAAGAAATATACTGCTTCAATGGACTTTTCCCGAAAAATATCTTAAAGGAAATTGGATATTTTCCTTTGTTTTTGATCAATATCGGGAGAGTTGATTGCTTATTAACCTTAATTTCATGAAAATTCAATAATGAATCTCCTTTTGGGTATACAATATCGAAGCTACTTTCAAAGGCTTCAGCAATAATACTAATTGGGATTGATGAAAAAACCTTGGACTTAGATTTATCCATTATATCGATATTTATGGATTTCTTAATGCAAATTGATTTCAAGGATTTGAATGTTAACTCAAAGGAATTAGATGAATGAGGATTCATTAGCCCCTCTATATGGTTCATTAGAAAACAGTTGCCGAGGGTGTTGCCACCTTTGACCCTCCAAAAAGATGGAATCAATGAAGGATTTTTAAAATCAAGCTTCATTGTTTTAGATTGATTGCATAAAATCTTATCAAAATCAATACTATTAGAAGAAACATCAAGCGATGGTACACATCCAACAGCATCAATAATGAAAGAGAGAGGTTCTGGATGATCTTTGATAAAAATACCCATAAGCGCCCGATAATGATCTGGAACACTTGGGTTGAAACCAATGGTAACATCAATTGACTCATGTGGAGATAAAACAAAATGATTATTATCAATAAGCCAAACATTCTTGTGAGCAGTATTACTGATTTGGCATATTATTTCTGTTGGGAAACTAGATATGTTGGTAATGTGTATTGATTGTTGATATACAACTGGACCTGTTTTTCCGGATTTATCTTTGGAGATGATTAATGAACCAAAATGGAATTCTTTGGTTTTTTCTATGAAAACATAATCAGCTTTCGATGAAAGACTAGAAACAACCTTGGGGAATATTGACTTGAAGTTTCTGTCGATATCTGGAAATGAGCACGATCCGTGAAGTTTTAGTGCTGCTGGCTCAGATTTACAATTTGAGATGGAAAACAAAAGATCTGATGTTACTTTGCCTGGTTGTGATGGTTGGAAAAATACATTCATCTTGATTGTTTCTTCAGGACCAACTATCCATCGAGGAGTTAAAGTTGGATAATGAACTTTTTCGGATTCTTTTGATATATAAAAACAATCTTTGATTATACTATTCGACAGGATGCCATTTTTAATATGATTTGGGATTATAAGTGAAGATTCTGGAATTAATGATGTATAATATTGATCCCTAATTGATGCCAATTGAGGAAATATTCTAATTACTGAAGATACTCTATTCTCAAGTGTAGTTCTTCCTCCTAATAATAAAAAGAAATCATTGAAATATGATCCTTCAGAATCTTCGAGTGACTCCTTAATATTTCGATAAACTATTTTGGAATTTGGAAACTCAAACTTTTTCATATTTTGCAAAATTGAACCCAAAGAAAGATGGAAATTCATTAAACTGATTACTAAAGGATCAACAGGTAAGGATATTTTTGCTTTTGTTTTCTTTGATAATAATTTGGCCTTACTTGATGTAGAAGCTGATGTAGAAATTCGACTTTTTTGTTCAGAACTGATTGTTTCCGATTTATCATGATTAATAAGCTGTTGTCTATGCAATTCTCTTTTTTGATCTACATTTCTCTGTTCTTCATAACTAAGTCGACTATATTCTTCATCTGTCATTCGGAAAAGCTCTTCAATTTCAGATTTCTTTCCTTGATCTTCAATAGAATTTATATTATTACTAAAACTAATTAACGGTGAAGGCTCTGTTTCGATCTTATTCAAACAGATTAAAAGCAAAGCATAATCTGACAATGACGGAAATATATATGATAGAGCCTTTTCATATGATGTTTGATGGTTATGAGGGAAAACGTTTATCATTTCAGATAGCCTTTCTTCAGTAAATACATGGGGTTTTGCCTTCATAAACTGATATACTGCTTGATCAGTATCATTGTTTTCTGGAAATACATCAATTCCATCAATAATGAAACCTAATTGATATATTCCTTTCTTAATATAATTGGAAAATGCTGATATATAATTGTTTTCATTTAAATCGTTTTTGGATACTAAATCGTCCCATATATCTAACAATGTGATTATGGGAAGTTGATAAATGGTGGAAAGTTTTTTGGCTAGAGAAGACTTACCTGATATTCTCGGTCCATGAATAATGATGCAAAATCCTAAACTTAAACAAGGTAACTCGTTAATTTGTTCGTGGACATTGGGGATATTGTTGTTCTGGGGATTTGAAAGTAGGAATTGATCAAATTGCATTGAGTATACTTCAATTGGATACTTAGATGGATTTTTTATGCAAAATGGTTGAATTATTGGGTCACAAAATGGTTGTGAAACAGGAAAAAATATGGTAGAAGGCTCTAATATTATATTCAGAAAAATTGCTTTGCCCTTAAGAACAACATATCTAAGGTTCGGACTATGAGTGACTCTAATTGGCAAACGGAACTCAAAAATACCTGATTCAATTGGAGAAAATTCCATCATTATTGTTTGGCATGTGTTTGGTTCTAAAACTATTACATTGGAATCCGTATAAAATGGATTTTGAGAATTAAATCTCATAGATTTTCTTGGATTGATAAAATTTTCAATCGGCATAAATGAGATATCCATAGTTAAATCATAATGATTTCGGAGTTGAAAATATGAATATCTTTTATGTCCAACAATAGTTTCTTCGAATATGATTGTTTCTGTTGATATTAATGGCTCTATGAATTGAATATCGCACAAGATGCGCACAGAATAACATAAATCATTACTAACCATTAAATTAATCATGTATTCTTGTTGCCCAAATATGCTATGTACTCTAAGAGTTGGGTCAAAGCTAAAATATACAAATATTTCTTGGTTATCAATACAATCGATCTTATCGTTTTGAAAACAAAAGCCTGAACCATTAAGATGATCTATATCTAGCCTCAGATTGAAAGGATGGTGAGTCTCAACAAAGAAACTAAAACAAAAAGACAACTTAGGACCCAAAATCAGTTTCCCGATATCAAAAACATGAGTAGAAATTATGATTCTACTATCTGATTCTGGAAAAGCTTGGATAAGTGCTGGAAGTTTGGTAATAGACTGGTTCCTTTTTAATAACTCTTTTGCTCGATGACGGGCTTGTTTGATTTCAAGAGCATTTAAAATTTCTTCATTATGTGTTGATGCATTATCACAATTCATCGATTTAATAAATATTTCTCTTTTGTCCTTTGGAAGATTAATGATTAAACATGGATGATAAACTTCTGCAGTAAAAGCAATCCTTTCTTCGATAAAGTGATCTAACTCAATTGATAAATATTCAATGAACCTATTTGGTATAATAGCCAAAAAAGTTACTTGAAATGTTTGAATACATGATGGCATTATTTTACCATGAATTGGTAAAACGCATAAATCAACTAATTGGGTAGATTTTGGAAGAGTTATTTGATACTCGATATCATATGATCCATTGTTTGAAATTGAAAAAGAAAGTTTATTCAGTTCGGTTGATCTAATAAAACCCAATTCAAACTTTCTGGGATCAATTTCAAAACATGTTTGTGCTGATGTTCCCCCTAAATGAAGACAATAGTCTGGACCGCCTTTTATATGGCAAACTGCCCTTGCAGATCTTAAAGAATTATTTGATCCGTTAATACCATTAGAAAAAAAGGTGATATGACATTTCTCAATATGATTCGATGGTATAAATCCCCTTAGTGGAAATATATCAAATACACATGAACCAATTAAATCAGGAATAATCTCCCATGAATACTCTATGTCTAATAATCCGGGATTACTCAAAGTAATTGATTTAGATTTTTCAATGTTAACTGGAACTATTCCAAAATCAATATCATTGTTTTCCAGAATCTTTATATTTGGAAAACAATACTCTGCAATAACATCGATGAAAAAAGGCTTTGGAAAGTTCATTACTTTGAACTCAATTTTCCGATGCAAAACTTCAGAAAGAAAGTCTTTTTTGAATGATGGATCGAATATAACACTAAAACTGCTAGACTCGTTTGGTAAAAGGCTAAAATTGCTTGGAGAAACATAAAATGGTTCATAATAATTAACCGAAATTAAAACTGGCATTGAAGAAATATTGGTGATAATATTTTCTGTAGATGATGGTATAAGCATATCTTTAATTGGTTGCGCAAAACAACTAATATCTTTTTCCTTTGATAAACGTTCTTCTTCATTAATATTGTGTATGTATTGGAAATTCAGAGACTTCTTTCTAAAACTCAGATTTGCACTATCGAATGAACCAATAACCTTGGAGGAAAATATATCGATTCTCTGCCTATTTAATGTCAAACTACATGAAGATTCGATTTCATATGTACATGGTTCGTTTGATTCTATACAAAAAGTAAACTCTGTAGATGAATTTGGGGGCAAAATTGAATGATCTGGTTCAACATGAAAAGTATATGAAGAATGGGAATCTTTCTTGCTTCGATTAATAATCCATCTTATGTCTTTTGATTTCCTGCCTTTATTTTGTAAAGAAAAACTTTTCCTAATAATGTTTCCGATTAGATTTGAGCCAAATACTACTTGGGATATGTCAATTGAAGATAAAATGCAATGCCCTTTTCCTTTAGCTTTAATACTAATAATAATAGGCGATAAATATTCGATACAAACCATTATGTTTGAAGAAAAAAGAACATTATCATTCAAGCAAGCAGTAACACATAAAGTATCAGTGTTACCAGCCTTAATTATTCCAGACATTTTATCAAGGGAAAAAGGAGTATCATCATCAGAAAATTCGATAATAAACTTTGAATCAATATTGCTGTTGTTTGTTATGCTAAATGATTGAGTATGATTAATGAGAACCTCAATCTCTCCATAATCAAGAAGTTTCTTAGAAATAGAAACATTTGGTCCAATGCAAATCCCAGCGATTCGAAATTCAAGAGGATTCTCACATCCATGAACAGATACAAATCTATTTATAGAAAAATTACCTAACTGATTAGGAGTGATGGTTAATTCGAAACAAAAAGTTGAATAAGGTAGAATAATTCCCCTCGAAACAGACACTGCTAAATGCATACCAATTGTGTTAGAATCATTGATACTTGACATTTCAAATTTGGCACTAAACTTTGAATCGTTAACTAAAACAATTGAGATGACATGTGGATAGCCAATGAAATTCTCTCCAATATTATACTCTTTTGATTGAAGATATATCAATGGGACAGATGAATGGGCAGATATTGGAATTGTCATAAGTTTGTGGCCATTTTGTTTAGAGTTTATAGATAGATTAACCATGTAATCTTTTATCATCTCAGGAATCAATTGAACTTTCACTATCGATGAAGAATTTTCAGATACAACTCCGCTTTCAGGAAAAATACCAAACTCTCTGGAATGAAAAGAGCCGTCTTGTTTGAGGTTGATTTGATATTCAAATGGAATATTAGATGTATTGGATATTTCCAACTCTTTTTCTGATAAAAAACCTAAGCTAACATCACCAAATGCGAGAAATGTTGGGGAAACAGAAAAGCTTGGACCAAAAACTCGACCAAATAAGGAAAAAGATGGGCTGATTTCAGAGTTCAATTTGATTAGGAACTTAAGGTCATAATTAAACTGGCCGATTGTGGTTGCCTGGTAGATTATATTAATTGGATGTTGGTTAGCTTTTTCGATGACACCACTTTTTTGTTGAACAATGATAGAATTATCACTGCAGCTAGAAGGGTCATACTCAAATTGAACAGGGCAGTTGCCAATATTCTTGAGATATATTTGATATTCAACATAACTATCTAGTGATATATGTCCAACATTGATGCTTGATACATTAAACTGGGCCTCAGGAGGAAGAGATTTTCCAGAAAACCGGATTTGACTTCGAATATTACTAATATTATTAGTAAGAAATGCTTGTCCTCTAATTAATCCGACGTTTTTTGGGTGAAAATTCAAAATCTGGGTCTGTACACCGTTTGGCCAAATCGATCCATTGAGTAATTCAAAAGAAAAGTCCTCTGAATGATATTTTGAAATATTTGTTGAGTTATTTCTATCCTCAGGGTGATTTTCAATATAATTTTCGAGAGCTTTGGCTTCATCTTCACTAGTTAGATGACACTTCCATTCGAAATCTACAATTTTTTCTCCTTCATTTCTGATTATAAAACTTATTTTGGAAGAAGAAAACACATATGTTGGAGGAAATATGATTTCTTTAGGTTCTATTACTAAATTTCTCATAGAATCAAATTCAAAAAACGGAAATATACAATTTATTAAAAATCGAAAAACTTGTTGGATATGAGCAAGCGAGCAATCGCGGAAGCGTTATCAGATCTATCATTAACAATTTGTTCTAAAGAGCTGGAAATATTGCATTGGTTTCCAATTACAGATATGAATAACTCATCTATCTCAAGCCACTCTTGAATTGATGCTAAAACAATAATTATATCATTATCTTTAAAATATGGTAAAAAATCAAAAATCTGTATTAAAAATCTCTTAAATATTGGATTGTCTTTCATTGATTCATTTGAAATATGCTTATTAATTATTCTACAGAAAAACAGTATGGTATCTTTTTTGTTAATATACTTGGAACACTCAATATACATAAGCAAAGAATCGTAGACTTTATGGATCTCAAGTAAGTGGTCTTTTTCGTTTTCAATTGTATGATCTAAAAATGATAAAATTGGAGAAATTCTATTTTCATTCATTGAGTTTAGAATTTTTGGAATGTATGGCATCACTTTTTCGAACAATTCAACACTATAAGAATCGATAAGTATTAATTCATTTACACAGCATATGCAATTAACAAAAGTGAATCTATCTACTTTGGATATTTGATTAATAAGAATATTCTCGATGTTGAAACCAATCACCGTTTTAATGCAATCATCATTTCCCAATAAATATCTTAATATTGACAAAGCTAATTTTTCTTCTTTTTCTACACATGCTAGAATAACAGGAATGCATCCTGATAATTCAGACAATGCTTCTTCATTGGAATGAAAAACGACTTCAACCAATCTATAAAAAAAACGAAGGACATGGAAAACAATTGACGTATCATAGATAGAAAATAAAAACTCAGAAATATATGAAAAGCCAAAATTATAGACACTCACAGCAACTTTGATACAAATAGCAGAATCTGACAACAAATTAGACAGCATTATCATTAACGCAGTAACGATATTGAAATTATTGCTTATAGATATCCCAATTGTTTTTTCCAAAAACTGATTTTGGATAAAAAAAGATTCATCATCATGTTTTATGGTAGCAATAAAAGCAAAAATAATCATACAATGATATATCTCAACTGGATCGCTTGAATTAATCAGTACATTCTCTATGGTATGAAACAAACCTTCATACGAATATAAATCGTGTGGATAAGGTAAAGGGCCTTCCGAACAATAATTACTTATTATATCTAAAGCATTAAAAACATCAAAACCAGATACTAAATTATTCAAATTGATGACCAAATCTTCCATTTCATGCAAACTCTGAAAACTAACACCCTCGTCGAAATAATAATATATCTTTTCAAACATTAAATCTTCAGAAATCGCTCTCCAATCCTTGTTTTTGGGTAAAACACCTTTATAATTCATTACTTTATATGGAAGACAAATCGATTTTTCTCGATGGTTCCCAGATTAGCGAGATCATTAATCGAGACAAACTAAAATTTGATGAAGATAAGAAGTGTTCCATATCTTTATCTGGTGAGCATCTTAATATTTGTATGATTTGTGGAGAGTGTTTTTCTGGATGTTCGATGGATTCTCCTATAGTTAAACATTTCATGGATACTTTTCATTCTTTTGCATTTTCTTATGACAAAAAGAAGCTTATTATTATTCCAACTTTTATTGAAATTCCTGAATACATCGATTTCAAAGATATTATTTTTTCTAGCAGCCCTAAATATGATGATCAAACAATAACTGAAATGATTACGAAAAGAAAAGAAGGATATAGCTTTGACTCAAAATTATTTTTTCCTGGTGGATTAATGATTGGAAATAGCAATTTAAATCATTCTCAAAAAGCGTCTTTAAGGTTTTTGTCCGCAATTGATCCTTTGAGGAATCATTTTTTATTATCAAAGCCACATAATAGATATTCATTTTTGGTTTCCAGATTCTTTCGATATCTGTTTTCTCCATTTCCAGTTAACCAGTATGTTTTCATTGATGAGCTTTTAGTTTATATTGAGGATATATCAAAAAAACAGTTTATTCATGATGAAGAGGTTGATCCACTTCAATTCATAACATTCATTCTAAACTCTTTGGGGAAAGATTCATTATGTTTGAAGAATTCCTTAAGGGGAGTTTTGGAAATCAATGAAAAGGATGATAATACGAACAATTGGGTAAAAAAGCAAACAAATTTTTGGTCTCTTCCAATTGAATACGATGACTCTCCATTATATAGGAGTGGTATTGAAAAAGAAAACATTATTCCCCATGTACATCTTACTGAGTTGCTTAAGCGTTTTGATGGTGATATGATTACTGTGAAAAACATAGAAGGAAGAGCACTTTATAGGAAAATGAAGATAATATCATCTCCAGAATACTTATGGATTAATGTAAATCGATTTAAAAAGAATACATTTAATATTGAAAAAAGAAATATGCACTTACATATTCCTCAAGAAAATCTTGATATGGAACAATATGGTATTAATACTAAATATGAACTAGTATCAGTCATTGGTCATGAAGGAAATCTTGAAGATGGGGAATATGTTGCCTATGTTAATAACATGGATGCAAACACTTGGACAAAATTTGAATCGAATCGAATTGAGCCTGCACTTATACAATATGCAATACTATCTCCATGTTGTCACTTACTGTTTAAGAAAAAATGAAATATATCGTTAAAATGGTCCAGATTTTGTTCAAACCCTAATGGTCTGTGATTCAATTCCCTTTTTCTGAATGATTATGAAATTATATTTTCTCCAAATATTCTTGTTTCAATAATGATTTGCTTGGCCATATTTCCAAATTAATTACAAAATCAACACCACAAATAGTACATCAAAATTGAAAATAAAAATCACACCGCCACTTCCAATGCTTTCTAATGATCTTGAGAAAAAACAGATAGAAATATTGATGCTTATAATAAAAATAAGAACTTCCTTGATCAATTATTTTTGTGATCCACTCAATACCAATAGCCCTAATAACAAAATGGTTATTGATTGTTGGTACAATATCGAATGGGTTGGTGTATTCAATGTTAACTGGTTGTGCCAGATAGATAATGAAAAGCATTTTTATTCAGAAAAAATGACATTTGGTTGATTTTAATATTCATGAATATCTGAGAGAAAGAAGAAATGTTTGAAATCAAGGAAAAATTCTTGATTTGGGTAATCATATTTCCAAATATAGCGTTTTTAGAAATTGATATAACTATATCCCAAACATGAAAGATGATTACATTGAAAAACATAATTGAAGAAATGAAATCTCTAAATCATAAAATTTCTTTCACATCTTCACATAAGGTTTAGGAATAATCCCTTGAATGATAATCTATCCTCCAGAAAATGATAATAAAAGTCAATTACACTTAAATGAACCATAGTTTTCATTCAAAGGTTGTTTTGGAGATAATTGGAATTACGAAAAATTCGGGATTTCTCCATTATTTGATGTTTGGGAGTTTTTTATTCGAAAAACGAACAATGAAAATTTGTTTTATTGTGTGTTTGGAATACAAAAACCAGATAGCAATTATCTATGTGAAAATGAAAAATGCCATGGAACCGATATGTTTTTGTAAATTCTTTTATGGTGACACTGTTGTGTTTATCATTTTTAATCTAATATTGAGTAAAGAGACTCAATTCCTCAGCACACATTTATTATATATAGACGGTGATTATGTTTTCTTATTTAAAATCGTATTAATTTTTCCCAAATTCATATCCTATTCTTTTTCACCAGATAGGTAAAACATACCGAAATAGAATTATTTATTGTTTCATTTCTTATTATTTAGTGAAACAATTAACCTAGGTATGAGAACCATCATCATTTTTACCCAAAAATTTTGGTTGTTCCCAGAAAGACCACTGTTTTACGCATAAAAAAACCTTATATTATTATAATTGATTATATATTGGCGAAATTTTAGTGATTCGATTGTTTTTATTATTGGTGATCTCCTTACTTTGTCCATTTTCCCCTCAATATGAGTATTGTGTGACTAAGACTAAAGTGTGTGGTCTCTTCAATAATTAATAAAAGTTTACAAACATGTCATTAACCAACCTAATTCTTCGGTATTCAAGTGAAAACATAATATTTAAATTGGATCTATTGATTGTTTCCAAAAATTCAACCTTCAACTATGTCGTAATTGTAAAAGTGACAATAATCGTACTAATGATAGAACAAACATTAAAAGTTAAACTATCAAAGCCGATTTTCAATTTCCAAGATTTTATAAATAAACAAGTTATTATCTCACATTCTAATAGCTTGTCTCGAGATTTGAATATTGGTGATCTTCAGACTTTTTGCCAAAAATACAAAAGCGACATTAATTTTGTTACCTATTCGCAATCAGTTAATGATTTTTTGATTGTAATATGTTTATTATCGCAGAATAGGGCGGTGGAATTATCAACAGAATTATTTAAGTATCTAACGTGGAAATCCATATCTTCAACTTTCCATTCATGTGAATGTAATCCAAGCGCATTATTAGATGAGATTCAAAATCTTACTCGCTCTATTTTAAAGGAAGATATTTCAGAAAGCTCTTTTTCCGTTAACACTGATATTGATGATAATCCTAACATTGGGAATGTTGAGCATGAATTAACGTTTGAAGAAAAACTATCTCAATGGGATGGTTTTGCTTTCGATTCTCTTGACCAGAGGGTGATTGAGTATAAACTTCCCTCAACAGAGACAGAACAACTCCTAGGCTTATTCAAAACATCTCTAATTGTACCCGAGTATTCACCTCTTCAAAAAATGAGAATCAACAATAATAATGCTCTACTAGGGATACCTGTTGTTTCTGATTCTATCATTGATGAAATCATCATGCACGAATCATTGTTCAAGGAGTAAAATGAAAATGTTTATTAAAAGTACTGTTATCCGAATGCTGGGCTTATACTATAGTACAAATCTACACTATTGACTGTCGGGCAATGATATAAAATCTCTCCTATTGTTGTATCGGGGTAAATCGCAAACTCTTTATAAAACATAAATACAGTCTGATTTTGGGATAAGCCAAGAGCTTTCCTTATTAGATCAAATAATTTGCTACATACTTGTGCTTTTGATGCTTTGAAAGATTTTTGCTCAATTTGAATGCAATCGCCTGCAGACTTCAAAGTAATCTGTACTTTCTCCATTTTTTTGCACTTTTTGTAAATAAGATTACGAAACAGGAACTCAGAAAAACAGATCTGTATTGTTTTCTCTTAAGGTCACATATAATTGGCCAATTCTTTCTATCAATAAAGTATTTTTCGTGGTTATTCTTTATTTTTTTCCGGTTTTTGGTAACCGGGAGCCTTCCTTTATAAGGAATGCATTCTCTTCTAATTGGTCTGTCTTAGTATTTTTGGGAGAATTCGATTCTGGCTTCGGTTTTTTACCTTTGTTTCTGAGACCTTCATTAGACTCATCGCCATTTTCATGATTTGGTAAGAAAGGAATGCACTTGATAAGAACTCTTTTAAGGGTTTCAATACAATTCTTAAGGATTCTCTTAAGTTTATTTGGAATAATAATCCAAATCACTGTTGAAATGATGATAATCAAGATATATGACAATGGTTTCCATAAAAAGTTATAAAAGAATTTATAATCAAAAACATACTTCCTTTCTTTGATGTGCTTACCTTCAGTAAAATTGAAGAAACCAATCTCCAATCTTTTTGGAGTCAAATATGATTCAATTCCATCAGGAATATAAAACTCATAATAATTATCATTATTCTTGTTGAATACAAAAGGATCATCAATAGTAAAAACGCAATATTCTTCATATGGGAGTATAAAAACAAATATAATGATTCCTGCAAACAAAATTAGAAAACCATTATTGCTTATGAATGATGTTAATAATAATAATGCAAAAGAAACGATCATAGCTGTATTATTATTAATAATGGTACCCTTTTTGATTTTCTTTTGTTCAAAACGAATAGTTTGGGAATCAATATTGTAAGCCAAAAAGTTCAATTCATGGTCCGGGATTTTAAAGAAAAACCAAAATGATTTGTAAATTCGGCCTGATAAACCCAGGGGTAGAACTTCCATATTTCTGATTATTTTCACATAATACGGCTTTTTTTCATGATATAATTTGACATAGCTATTTTTCTTCAATTTTTTTGAGGGATATGCTAGTTGATACTCAATCAGGTCTTTTGGATATATTGACATATTCTTAGAAATATTCATAAATGTTTCACGAAATACAATTTTTGTCCTTTCTCTGATTTGGTTTATGATTTTATTTGTTTCATTTTCCATTTTTGTCAATAAAACAATGTTTGAGTTCATCACTGAGCCAAATATTGCACTAGAATTGTTAATCCATATTTTTTCAAACTCAGAAAAGTTTCTATCTATTCTTCTGAGGGTTTTTGGCGATTGATTTGATAAATATGATCTAATTTCCTCATGAATAATCTCATTCGATTCTTTTATTACATTATAAGTAATTCTTTCATAAATTTTATCAAAAAACTCACGGATGGTTGACTCCGAAATACCTGAGGAATAATTTGCTAATGATCGACTAATGTTTTCAAATTGTTCAATAATAACTTTTCCTGTCAAGTTCTTACTATTTTGCATTGTATTGAATAGTTTTGATAAAATCTCAGACATAGTTTTCCAGTATATATCTGCATTGTTGAAATCTGGTTGTGAAATTGAAGAAAAATGTTGATTGATATCCTGAATTCCAAAATCATTTTGCAATGCTTGTGTAATCTTCTCATCTTGGTGTTTATATTTTCTATAGCAATCAATAAACTCTCCTTTGGTACAAGCTTCACGAATTCCAATTCTGGATGAAACAAGAATTAGTTCATGGTCCCTCTTGAAATCGCTGAATGCTTGTTCAAAAATAAAAATATCTTTTAGGTTCTTTGTTATCAAATTGGAAATCCTTCCCATGTTGATATATAAAGTCAAACTCGAAATTTGTTGAATTGTTATCAAATAGAGAAATAGATTTGATAGTTCTTTTTGAGGCATTCTAAATGAATCAACCCCTGGCATATCAATAATATATATTGTAGAGTTTGATAATACCGATTTGTTTGGAAAAGAATTCTTGCTGAAAATATCTTTTGCAAAAATAGGACCATACCCATTAAAGCCACATAATTGTGTAATTGGATCTTGTCCCCCTCCAGTTTGAAACCATTCTTCAACATATGGGCTTTTAACTTTGTTTAACGGGTTTTTTGTGGCCAAATCAATTAATTGATTTGCTCTTGTACTTTTTCCTGCTCCAACTTCTCCAAATGTTATAATAATATGTGGATTTTGTTCGGTAATAAGTTTATTTTTAAAAACTTCAGATAGCTCTGGAACATCTGGTAACTGGTTATTAGTACAAACAAAGGGCTCAAAAAGCAAATCCTTCATAGTGATCATAGCAATGAAGGCTAACATAAAAATGTCAGAAAAACCCGTGAGTAGGTTAAAAAGACAATTTTTTGGACCCGATACATAGAAAATATTGAAATAAGTAATGAAAATGTAAGAAAATCTTCGATTTTGCTAAATATATTCTAAACTTTACATTTTAATTCATAAGATTTTTTGAATAATGAAAGTTTATTCTCATAACAATCCTCAAATTTTTGAAAATTAAATTTTGGAAAATGGCAAAAAAAATCAATTTTATTTCAAATTTTGGAACCTTTATCAATTTTCAATTACTCAGAAAATTGCCATTGGTGTGAATATCCTCCAATTTCGAGAAAACAGAAGTTTTCTAGAAAGAGTTTTGCGAAAACAATATAGAAATTTGATTTGTTCACAAAAAAATTTAAAATATTAGAATAATTCATGAATAACCCACTTTTTCCTGGACAACTCGTTAATCATGAATTACTTTCTTAACTTTACTTCTTCTTAAATTTTAGAAAATGTGAATTATTTATTATGAAAAGATGTGCAATAATTGATGTTTAAACATTTTTAATGAAAGTTTCTAGTGTGAAGCTTACTAATTTTAAGTCATATTATGGGGTTCATTCGTTTGAAAATTTCTGCAAGTTCACATCTGTAATTGGGTTAAATGCATCAGGAAAATCGAATTTATTGGATGCTCTGTGTTTTGTTCTAGGAGCCAAAACTCGTTATCTTCGATGCAGTGATGTATCAGAATTGATATCAAAGGGATGTGATTACGGGTTGGTTGAAATGGATATAATTGGACATAATGGAGGGATAATTTCGATTAAAAGGACTATTTCGGGCAAAAGGAGTGAATATTTTTGGAACAAAGAGTGTTGTAGTTCAAAAGAGTATAGAAAGTGCCTAAATAATGAAGGGTTTCATCCTTTCTATAGGGCTTATTTAATATATCAGGGAGATATTGGATCAATCGCTAATATGAGACCAATGGAATTAACTAATTTCTTTGAAGATGTTTCTGGAAGTTCTCAGTTGAAAAATGAATATGAGAAAGCTGAAACAAGTCTTCAAATGATTCAAAATGATGTAAATGATTTAGAGAAACAAAAAATAGAGATCTGTACAAGAAAAAGGGAGTTCAAAACTCAGTATAATAGCTTATTGGAATGGAGAAAACTGAAAGATTCAATTCGTGATGAAAAAAACTATAAGATTTGCTTTGAGCTTTTTCAGTATGTATTGGATTATAATGAGATTAAAAAAGATTATAATGAAATAATAAATGAGAAAGAAACATTAATACTATCTCTAAATGAAAATAATAAAGCAATTGAAGAGTATCAAAATTCAATAAGTTCAATCAGATCGATTCTCAACACAAAAAAAGAAGACATAATGAATAAAGAATCTGAAAAGCTTAAGGTATTAAGATCCACAAAATATTTCGAAAACAAAAAAGCCGAAACAAGTAAAAGGCTTAATGCACTAATTGATCAAAAGAAAGAATTAAAGAGACTTCAAAAAGATGACAAAAAGAAAGAATCTCATATCATTCAATCGATAAATGAATTCAAAACAAAATACCAATTATTTATTGAGAATAATGATATTCTTCATCAGTTTTATCTCAGTTTTTTTGACCAAGAATCATCAGAAAGATTAAGGGAAAGTATTCAAATTATATATCAAAAAAGGGAAGTAAACATCAACAATGTTGAAAAATTGGTCAAGCAGATTAATGAAATTGATAAAGAATTGGAATCATGTCAAATTGATTCTAACATTCTTCTCCCTGCATACCCAAAACAACTAGATGAGCTGAAACAAGAACTTACAGTAATGAAAGAAAAGATTGATTATTCTGAGAAACTCATGAATAATTCTAGAAAAAATGAGAAGCTTAATAAAAGACTTAAACAAACCATTCACACCGTCAGTGTTCTTAAAGATCAATGTTGTCATGTGTATGGAATGCTCAGAGATATTTGTTCTCCTGTTTCCATTAAATATGAAAAAGCTATTAACTCATGCATAGGCCATTTTTGGAATCATATTATTGTCGAAAATGAAGAAATGGTTTGTAAGTGTATTGAGGTCTCAAAAAGTCTCCTGTTAGGTTTTCATTCATTTATTCCAGTTCAAAATATTCGTGCAAAACCCATTAAACAATCAGAGAACCCATATTTGCATTCTTTACTTAAATATGATCCCAAATTCTCTCAACTAATTCAATACTTGTGTAAGAATACAATATTTATTGGATCAGATCAAGATGCTATTGATATATGGTCAAAAAATCCTGAACTCAGAATTGTCGACTCAAATGGATCAATATACCAATCTAATGGTGTTGTTGTTCTACATGGAAACAAAAATTCAAAAACAAATGTGAAAGAATATGCACATCACAATAATATTGGAGAACTTAAACATCAGCAATCAGAAATTGAGGAGAAAATATCTGAGATTGAAGGAAAATATTTGGAAGCAAAAAAATGCTATGAAGTAACATTACAAAATAATAGAGTATTAATAGATAAACAAAGGGAATTAGCCATTGAAAAAGATTTGATATCACAGGATATTTTGGAGAAAAAAGGTGAATTGAAAAAAATTGATGACCAGATTTCCATTTTGAAAAATGAAGAAGAAAATTTTCTCCAAAAATCCAATAATTCAATGATTAGGATAACAGATAGTTTAGTTCGAATTAAAGAGCTACTAGGCATTACAGACAATCTTTTACTGATTCAAGAATATTCTAAGTTCAGGGAACAGGAAAAGTCAAATGAAAGGAAATTAAAAGAATTGTTAAAGATCCAAAACAATAATCACAGTATTGAAATATCATTAATAACTGGGGAAATTAACAGATTGAAAGATACAACATGTCAATTAGAGAAAAACCAAGAAGAAAACAAAATAAGAATACATAATATTGAAAATGATATAAAAATCGTTGCAAACTCAATAAGTAGTGCAAATAATGAGATAAAGAATATTAACATTAAGAAGAAAAGGTATGAAAAAAAGAATAAAACGTTTCTGGGTAAATTAGCAGAAATAGATACAAAAATTCAAAAGATTGAGTCGAAATTGAGCGAGATTGAATCATTAATCGAAGAACTTAAAACCAATTCCATATCAATGACTAATACTAATGTTTTTGAACATGATTTTGCTATCTTAGATACATCTGAAAAAAAGCATTACAAACTAAATGAAAGAAAAAGAATAATTGAAGCCAAAGAAGACTCGATTTTGAAGAAAACTGCTACTCTGAATGAGATGAAACCAAATGAAGAATCCGAGAATAAATTATCAATGATTAGAAATGACAAACAAGAAATCGACCAAACATTGAAAGAAAAGAGGAAAGAGCTTATTAAATGTACTAACATCTTCTCTTGTCTCAAAAAAGACAGAATTTCTAGATTCCTAAAGACATTTAATCAAATTGAAAAGAATATTCAGATTATGTACTCAAGACTAACATCATCTAAATCCCATCCTGTTGGTGGGAGCGCTTTTTTATCTCTTGAAAACCCAGCATCCCCAATTTCTGCAGGAATTGAATTCTCAGTAATTCCTCCATTAAAAAGAAATCAGAATATTACACTCCTTAGTGGAGGAGAACAAACTTTAGCAGTTCTATCATTGATACTTGCTATTAACCGTGCAATTCCTGGGCCTTGTTTAATCTTAGACGAAATTGATGCTGCATTAGATATCAAAAATGTGAACGCATTGAAATCATTTTTGAAAACGGAATCTTTCAATCAACAAATAATCCTAATTTCACACAAAGAGATAGTTTTTTCAGAATCGAATATCCTATTTGGGATTTGTCGTTCGCCAAAAACGGGGATTTCGGAACATTTCTATTGTTTGCTGGATGAGAATACTAATGATAATCCCCAATATTAAAACAAGTATCGACAATTACATGAACTCAATTAGCTGAGATATATTTAATGCTTTGGATTGTAAGTCTTTATCATTTTCATCAAATGCCATCCTTATTATTCCTCTAATGCTCTTCCTTTTTACAGCTAAATTAACAGTATTCCCAAACACTTTCACGAAATACTTTACCAATTCGCAAACCTCTGACATTACAAATATATCTACTAATTTGTATTCCCAGATTTTATCAATTAAGCCAACAACACTGCTCCTAAATAATCTTGATGATGCAGGATCTTTGAACTTGAATTGATCAATTGATATAATCAAACCCCTATAGCCATGTAATAGTGAAAAATATAAGTGTGTATAGTACTCATGATCATTCTGACCAATAATACTAACACTATTATTACAGAGATGTTGGAGGATTAAATAAAAAGAATCACTTATATTTTCTGGTGTAAGGTCTTCCATGGCTTTTAATACCGAACCAACAGAGAAAATCATTGATGGTAAGAGCTCCATGGGGTCTTCTAATTCAAACTGGTCGATAATATTTGCAATAATTTCAAACTCTGATCCAATTAAATGTGCTCCACTTCTCGAAACAGCAGCAAAAAAATCAGCATATGATAGAGCAGCAAGCTTGACTTGAGAAGGAATGTTGCTCATTAATCCATGATTAATACTTTGGAGTATAAGTTGATGATACTGAATCATATCAGGGCCTAATGCTATACATAGAGCACTTATCTCAATATACAACTCTTCAACAATATCAATGGGCCCATTAAGCTGGACTTTGGCAAGATAATCCATGATTAATTCAACACAATCAGCGATTTCTCCGCCTAAGAATTGAGTTATGGATGTTATTATGGAAAATATCCCCATTCTTCGAGATTGAGTAGATTTTGAATCAAACATATCTGTTTTATCAATGGTATTATTTGAGAAAGAAAGAAGCTGAACAACTAAATCCTTCAAATCTGGGGATAAATCCTTGTGGCAATTAGTTATCATACAACGAAAGCATGTAAATGGAGCATCAGAATGATCACTTGAGCATAAATAATCATTATTAATAGAAATCATTAAAAACTCGTGTAAAAATCGATAATTATCCTTGATAAAAGCAGGCCCGCCACTTTCGCACATGCTTGACAATAGGAGAATTGAATGATATGAAAGAATTGTATGTGATGATACTGTTTCTGATATAATAGAAAACAAGAATAAAAGATCCGATGGGATCTCAAGAAATGAATGATATATGCTGATGAATGTTGACAAGAAATCAATATAGGCAATCCTTAATTGATTATTACCACTTTGATATACAGGTCGAAGCATATTAATAGATTCCACCAAATAAATATATATATAATCCATTGTTGGGGGACTACACATAGAAACCAATATCTTAAGAATAGAAAGATATGAATTATGATCATTTTTTTCGAATTCTTTAGATATACAAGAACAGTTTTTGGAAAAAATCACATCTGGGTTTGATTGAAAGATACATTTCAATGTAATTATTATGCTTTCATCAAAATCTATATCTTTAATAATCGGATCGTTAACATTTGCTAAAGCATTATGAAGGGATTCGATTAGAGATTCAGAAACATAATTTGTCAAAGATTTTTCATATGTTACAATATTACATTCAAAAAACCAAATTTCGCTCCAAAACTGAAAACATATAGGCAGAAATTCAATAGAATTACTGAAACCAATTACTAATACTGATATAATTCTATCAACAACATAAAAAACTTGATCATAGAAAGCTTTGCATATATCATAAACAAATAAGTGTACCTCCAAGAAAAGATTTTTGTTCTTGGTTCCAACTAAATTGTGAAGAGAATCAAGAAAGAATATGACCAAATCTTCATTGAAATACATCGGAATCCTCAAAATCATTGATCTCAAGCACCTAAGAACATTTAATATGGTTTCTTCCGAGTCAGAACACAATGAGACTTTCAAACACTCAATATAATGATCAAACTGAAATGGTAAAGAATCTTGAGAATTATCAAAAATCCTATGCTCAAAAATTTCATATAATACATTAGATAGCCTGAACCTCGATAGTTCATCATTTCCAGGGAGATTCTCTGATATTATCTCGAATACATTGGTCCACACACACATTTCTAATTGAATAATGAGAGCCAGAGACACAGCTGCAATATTGTGAATTTGCATTTCTGTACTTATTAGACTTTGGATAACAGATTCTTTGACACACTCCCTCATTTCATTGTTGATTGGCAATATCCATTTTTTTGCAATTAATTCTTTAGGAATTGACCTACTTGGCGTCAGTGCGTTTTTTATTGATGATAATGCCACATAACATATTTTATAATTATTTAAATCCTGTAGTATCGCCATTCCAGAATAATGGAGAAATAAAACAATGTCATCCCTCATAAATTCCATTATTTCGGAGTGCATCTTGTTCAGTTCAACTTCATTATCAGATGTAACAAGACTGAGAATAGAGAGAAAATCATTAAATCCCAGATTTTTATTCATAATATTGCAAAACGATAGACTAGCTTTTGCTCCATGTCTGATATCTATTATCGAAAGAGGGGTCATCCTTGATATACTGCTCAATTGGTATTTTAACCATTTCTTTCATGGCTTCTTCTCGCATTTCTTGAGCAAAGTTGTCGGATGGATTAATATGGAGAGCTTTATTATAATACTCTATTGCTTCAAGTACACTCCCCTCAAGATGCAAAGTAAAAGCCAAACCAAGAATTGCATATGTATTGTTGCTATCAATGCTCAGTGCTTTCTTGTATAAATTCTCGGCTTCTTGAAACTTCGAGAGCCTCCTTTTCAATGATGCACAATTGATATAGTATGATGGATGAACTTCAGGATATGTCAAAGCCCTATCTAAAGCTATTTCAGCTTGTTTCAGTTTACCCATTGATAATAGAAGACACCCAATTTCATTCATAACATAACCATTTTTCTCACATTTCAAATAATATGCAAGAGCTAATGATGATTCTCCTATTTGAGATTGATAATGAGCTATCCATAAATGTATTAGATCTAATTTAGGAAATGCTCTGGCTGAAATAACTAATATATTTATTGCCATTCTGGGATCATTATCTTTTCTAAAAGCCAGTGCATATGCAATCCATGCTGCTGCAAAATTTGGTGATCTTTGAAGGGAAAGCCATAAAAATGATCTGGCACTATCAGTCCTACCAATTAAATACTGAAAACAGCCTGCAGCATATGGAGCAATATAACTATCAGGAGATTGATCGAGTAATCTTTGAGCAATAATGAAAAGATCTTGTTGTTTTGACATCGAAACGCATAAAGAGATCGAAGCTGCTACAACTTCATCAGACAAACACCCTGATTCCATTAGATTACGGATAAAAGCAAATGAAGATTTGCTATCCTTAGAATATAGCCACTTCAATGCTGCATGATCATATAGCACCCTTTTGTGAGATTCATCACATTGAACTTTGTTCATTAGAGAAGAAAACTCAGACTCATTGATTAAATGGTGAGAAAACAATTTCATGAAAGGTTCTAAAAAATATGGATTAGAGCAAAAAGAATTGATAAGATGCTTGGTTGATTCATGGTAATTATGCTGTTTTAAACAAGAAATCCCCATTAAATACTCATATCTGTAGGGTTCAATGGATTCTTGAATTTTCTTAATTAATGAATCACATTCTTTGAACCTTTTACATTTGATAAGAGATTGAATGAACCAGTACTTGACTAATACAGATTCATTTGAAACAGAAAAGGGATCCATAAAAAGATCCAATATTCGATGATATTGCTTTCGAAAATAATATATATATACTTGTTCATCAATGCTATTTGTTTTTCTATTGCTCTGTACCAACTCAATATATTTTTCAAAACAATCCATGATAAATAATTCTTATTTATTCCTTGATAAACCTTTCGATGATATCACGGAATCTGGGATCTCTTGAGTATGTGTCTTTGAGAACTTTTGCTATTGGTTTTTGGGATTGAATATTGTTTGACTTTGCAAGTACTGCATATGGATCTGCTCCATGGGAGAGAAGGAAATCGATGATTTTTGGAGACTTCTTAATACTGCAAATCACATCTCCAAGAATGGAATTAAGAGTAGAGTTCTCTCTTTTGTTGATATCCATTCCATTTTGAAGTAGCATCTCATATATTTTGATTACGTCATCCTCTTTAGTAGCATCAAGCATGTAAAATGGACCCATGTGCCCATCTTTATCCACTCGATTAACATTGATTCCTTTGGATAAAACCAAACTAGCAATTTCTGGGTTTCTTGATTGGCAAATCCAATGTACAGCGGCAAGACCTTTGTGATCAGGTTTAACATCAATCGAATTATAGTGTGAAACTAAAAGCTTAACTGCAGCAGGATTATCTAAGAAGCAAGCAACAGATAATGCAGTCTTATCATCAACAGGAACAGTGATATCGGGACATGTGTGGTACAACAATGGAATTGCATCAACCTGTCCACTAATAATTGCGAGCATGAGCGGATTAAAATCGCGGTTTTCAACTTTGCGAGAGTTTGGATGGTTTTCGAGAAGAATCTTAATAATATCGACATTCTTTTGCTTAATGGCTTGACCGAAAAGCTTTTGCTCATTGAAGGTTAGAGTGGCACCGTTTTCAAACAAAAGCCTCAAAATACGATCGGATTGGGAAAGAACGCACAGGTAAAGAAGAGTATATTCAACCCCAGTATCTTGCTTAATCAAATTCTTTCCATTCGGATTATCCAAAATGAAAGCCACGACTTCAGTTGCACCCCCAAAGCAGGCATAATGGAGAGGTGTATATTGGGCAGCCGAGCGAGTTTCCATAGGTATCTTCTTTAAAATAGTCAAAAACATGAACGCCTCAAGTGAATCAAAGAGTGCAGCAATATGCACCAAAGAAAGGTTATCCAATGGAATAATAGAATTACTGGTATTACCCGGTGATTTAAAGTAATCTTTAACGGAATAGTTGGTTTCAGACAACTTCCGTGCTTCAAAACTCTTTAGTTTCGCTATATCATTGTCAATAATGGCTAAGACAATTTCATTTCCTTTCATGGGAAAAATGACAAGAAAAACCGAAATGTTGATCTAGATTTAGTTATTCTGCCTGTTCTGATTCCGCTATAACATTCTCGAGTTTCTCGATGTGGTCATCATAGTTTTTGAGGAGTGCTGCGAGTTGCTCTGTTTTTCTTTGTAAGCTTTCTTTTCTGTAAGTCAAAAGCTTAGTGTGTTCTTTGAGTCCCTCAATATCATTGATGAGATCTTCAAGCCTTGAATGCTGCGACCAGTTCCATACTGTTTTGAGGTCACTTGGGTATATGTTTGCTTTGATAATTCGATGATAGAATGAATTATCTTTGTCTGATTTATCCGCTGTTGATTTGTATTCGGCTTTGATTCTCTCTGTGTCTCTGAAGTGGGACTCGATATCGCTCTTGGACTGTTGTATTTTGCCCTCAAGTTCAATCTGTCGTTGCATAAGTCTCTCTTTTTGTATCAACTTTTCTTGCTTCTTCTGTCTTAGCTGGATCAATGTTGTTGGATCAACGCTTTCCACATTTGAACTGGGTTTCGCTGTTTGGCGCTGGATTTGTTCCAATTGCTCTGTCAGCAGAACAACGTTCTGTCTGGCTGCGTTCAGCAGATTTTTTGTATCTCCGTATGATTCTATTTTCGCTTGGGTTTCCTTTATCGCATTTTTCAAATACTCAAGACTGTCACCTCTAGGAACATCTTTGAGATGAGTCTTCAGCTCGCTCACCTTTTGGAAAGCTATGTCTTTCTCAGCCAGCAAACTGTTGTAATCTTCCTCAAAATCTTTCATTCTTTGCTGAAACCCGCTTTGCGTTTTATCGATAAACTGGTTCAAAAAATGCAATGTCGATGAAGAAAACAAATCAATCAGAAGTAGCAAATCCTCGTTGTCATTATCTTCTGTAGAGTTCTTGTACAAATCTATAAAGCTGGAACACAATGATTTGTGTTCTTTCGACTCAAATGTATATGAATAGAGAACATCGCTCGGAGAAAACTTGTCTTTATTGGTTTGTATATCAAGTTTTTGTAACATTTCTTGAAGAACAGCGATTTCATCATGTAATTGGAGCCGATCAGAATTCAACGAATTTAGAGTCTTGACAAGCTGCTGAATTCTTCGATCATTGGATAATATAATAGAATTTGTAGCCGAGATGCTCGGCAAAGGGGCATGGCTCGATTTATTAGTTTCATGTAGACCAGAAAACAAAGAAAGTTCCTGCTCAGTCAGCTGTCGGAGATGATCAAGAGACCTCTTATATAACTCCTCAAGTTTTGTACGAGATAACTTACCAAGCTGTACTGAGTTTTCCTGTAGAAAGCTACTCCACCAGGATGAAGACATTATTTTACCCTCGTAAATACAATAAGTTAAGAAAAAAAAGTATAAATCAGATTTGATACCAAAATACACAAATCATAAAAATAATCATCACAAAAACATTAAAACAATGAATGCAAAGATTGAGCAGTACATAAACCAGGTTATTGGTATTGATAGATCTTCTGGGCAACATGTTTACCCTGTCATGGACAAAATTCTGGTGGTAGATATTGTTCATGAATGCAATTCTGTTTTTAAACGTGAACCTCAGCTGATTCAGATTTCTGGTGATTATAACATTATTGGTGATATACATGGGCATCTAGGTGATCTGGTAAGGGTTTTGAAGATATGTGGATTACCTCCGAGCTCGAAGTTCCTATTTTTGGGGGATATTGTCGATAGGGGAGAGAATTCTCTTGAGTGTATTTTATTAGTTTACTGCCTGAAGATTTTATTTCCGGATCATGTGTTTATTATCCGCGGAAACCATGAATATAGAGATTTATGCTCCAATTATGGTTTTTTAGACGAGATTAAGAAATCCTATAACGATGAAGATCTTCATAATGTTTTTTTGGAATCTTTTTCCAATATGTCTTTTGCTGCAATTCATGATACTCGAGTTTTGTTTCTCCATGGAGGCATTGGGCCGAAGTTTAGGAATCTTGGAGATCTTAATTCTGTTGCAAAACCACACAATGAATTCTATGGTGGAATTCCTGATGAGATTGTTTGGTCTGATCCATCTCCTAATGTCCCCCATTTTAAAGAATCTGAAAGGGGTAATGGATACTTATTTGGGGAGTCTCCTTTCTTGGAATTTTTGAAAAACAACGACATTAGATATTTAATAAGGGGCCATCAATCTCCTGTTAATGGGTATGAGTATGCTTTTAATGGAAAATTGATCACTGTACACACTGCTTCAAACTATATGAAAACAGTACCAAATAAGAGTGGGTATATTAAGATTAGTAATGCTGGTGAAATTGATTGTAAATCTGAGCCTCCCATTATTAAACCACAGCAAATCGACAGCACTATCCATCGAAGGAATACACAGCCAGCAATTGGTGTGTCTCCTTCTGTTAAAAAAACACTTCCAACACAATTATCAAAAAACAGGTTTAATTATTCATTTGGATAGAGATTCCATTAATCTCCAATGAACTAGGTCGATTCGATTGAAATCGAAGGTATAACAGTTACGATTCATCTGTTGTATTATAGTCATATGATTACCAAGAATATGCCGAATGTTCGGGCGAGCATTTCCCAATTTTAGTAAGAAATCAATTAATGTTGGTATATCTTTCGAGTTTGGGGAAATTGCAGAAATAATTTTGCTACATGTGTTCTCATCAAATTTCTTTTCGTCAGATAATATTGAACAGAGATTTTCATAAGATTTGGGTTGAATTTGAGGGATTGATCCCAGCATTTGTAAAAAACTTTCCATAGTATCTGGCATGATTGGTAAGAATGTAGCCACCAGAATCATGGCTTTCAGATCAAATCCATCTGTTTTTTTTGTTTCTTTGATATTAATTATAAGTTTTTTATTGATATACTTGTTTTCAATCATAAAGTCAACAGCCATATTTAGATTGATTTCATCCATAAATGGATAAACTGAATACAATTCTGGATTCTTCAATAACAAAAAAGAATACTCATTTGTATTAGAATTACTTCGAACAAATTGATCAATGCGGGAATGTTCTTTTATAACTCTTACCAAGTATGAAGAAATAAGAAAATTATCTATTAATGGAAGATTATTATATGGGAAACAATCATAAAACCCTTGGAAAACAGAGCCACAAGAACATTTTCTATAAGACATTCCAATAATGGTAACTATTTTCACAAACATGACGATATAGTTCGAATGGAGGCAAATAAATGATGTTACATCGATAGAATGAATCATTTTGGAAAGCAAATCATCAAAAAAAGACCTTTGAAATATAGAATAACTCTTGTATTCAAGATAGCATATACTCCTTCTTATGATCCTTTTAATTGATTTTAGAATATCAATATATCTATTGCATTCGAATCGTTTGATAAGAGTTGGAATCAAAGAAATGATGTGGAAAGGATATTCAAATACATCGAAATAAGAAACAGTCTTAAAAATCCAAACAGCATTCTCTAGAGACTCTTTGTTGGCAGAATGAGCCATTTTATTAATAAAAAATGATATTTCTTTCGTACTGCACACCAATTTGGACGAGTTTGCTTCAATTAGTGTTTTGAAAAATCCTTTAGAAACCTTTCTGATCAAACAATCTGCATGTTCAAGATTTGTTATTGATATTAAATAGAACAATTTATAATATTTTTCTATGAGATAACTTTTCTTCTTGATTAAATCTCTTAAAAAAACTATGTTATCATAAATATCCGAATTATCATTTGCATGATTTATCTTCTGTTCCGCTTCCTTAATCGCTTGGAAATCTAAATCTTCGCTATTACAGCCCTTTATCCCAAACGTAAATCCCTCATCTGTCGAATGCCCAAAAAAGTCCTCTTTCATGGAGATCTTATCTAAAATCATTAAAAATTTGGTAAATGTGGTCAGATAAAACTCTGTATTTTATTGTATTGGCACTCTGAGTGCATTTCTTACATCATATAATAAATTAAGCTGTTCGATCTTCTCTTTGAGATAGAGCAGCTCGCCATCACTTCCCACACCATCAAATTTGGATATGGTTATCCTGTTCTCTGAGTTAGACTTGAACTGAGGCGTGCATTCGATGCAAATCGTCCTTTCGGTCCTAGGGCTAATGCATGATAAACTTTTTTCGTTATCTTCGCCTCTGATTTGATCAGCATAAACTTGCTTAGTAAAATACTTTGACAGCGGGTCAATGTAGCTGATGACTTGCTCGACCCATTCGCGCTTAGAGCGCGTAAAAATAATTATATCGGCAATTGACCCGACTGTTGCAAGAAATGAATCCAAGTATGGTCTTTTCTGAATAAAAAGGCGCTGTTCTGAGCCATTTTCCATATTAACATAAATGTCGAAATCGTAAAACCCACTGGCACTGGTCGAAGAAGACACCAAAACTCCATCCAAATCCAAAACCACACATAGCTTGCTTAAAGGCGAAGATAAGCTTCGTACAATGGAAGATGTTGAACGGCTTAGCTGTAGGCCGCTTCTTCGGCTAGAAGGACGCCTAACTTCAGTAATAATCATATCATCACCAGCTGAGGAGAAACTCATATTATCTTGGGAAACCGCACCGATAGAAAAGTGGCAGTTTACATTTATTGTAAAACGATACAAATCGATGAAATGGTTTTTTCAAAGGATAATCAATTATTCTTTGTTAAAGTTACAAAATGAATTTTGAAAAATTATTTTTTCTGAAATTATTCCAATCAATTTTCTGAGTTAATTGGCCAAATTTTGTTAAAGTTAGATATCTAATTGAGAGGTAATTGGTCGGTTGGAACACTTCATTTTTTCTTCTGACAATGCAAGTTAGTGAATTGCGCCATGCTCAATTAAAGCAATGGATTGAAGAAGTTGCTGCCATGACCACCCCAGATCACATTGAAGTATGTGATGGCTCCCAAGAACACTACAACAAGTGTGTCAAGATTACTGTTGATTGCGGCCTTGCAACACCATTGAATGCTGAGAAGCTTCCAGGATGCATTTTATTCCGTTCTGATCCATCAGATGTTGCCCGTGTTGAGAACAGGACATACATTGCTTGCCAAACTGCTGAACAAGCTGGTCCAACAAATAACTGGATTAACCCAGAAGAGCTTAAGACAACCATGAGAGGTCTCTATGCTGGTTGCATGAAGGGAAGAACTATGTACATTATTCCATTTTCAATGGGTCCAGTCGGTTCCAAGATTGCTAAGATTGGTATTGAAATCACTGATTCTCCATACGTCGTTCTTAACATGATGATCATGACACGTGTTGGTGTTCGTGTTTTAGATGTATTAGGCACAGATGGATACTACGTCCCATGTCTCCACTCAGTTGGTCTTCCACTTAAGGAAGGCGAATCCGATGGTTCCAAGTGGCCATGTGCTCCTCTTGATAAGAAATACATTTCACACTTCCCAGAAACTCGTGAAATCTGGTCATACGGTTCTGGATATGGTGGTAACGCTCTTCTTGGTAAGAAGTGCCTTGCCCTTCGTATTGCTTCAGTTCTTGCCCGTGATGAAGGCTGGCTCGCTGAGCACATGCTCATTCTTAAGATCACAAACCCAGAAGGTGTTTCCAAGTTCATTACTGCTGCCTTCCCATCTGCTTGTGGTAAGACAAATCTTGCTATGCTTGTTCCAACACTCCCAGGATGGAAAGTTGAAACCGTTGGTGATGACATTGCTTGGATGAAGTTTGGTGATGATGGTAAACTTTATGCTATCAACCCAGAAGCTGGTTTCTTCGGTGTTGCCCCAGGAACATCAATGAAGTCTAATCCAAACGCTATGCTTTCATGTGCTAAGAACACAATCTACACTAACGTCGGTCTTACAGAAGATGGTAATGTTTGGTGGGAAGATATCGGTTATGATGCCCCCGGAAAGCTTATTGATTGGAATGGTAATGAATGGGTCCAAGACAAGACAAACAAGGCTCAAAAGCCCGCATCCCATCCAAATGCTCGTTTCACAGCTCCAGCTCATCAATGCCCCGTTGTTGCTCCAGAATGGGAAGATCCAAAGGGTGTTCCAATTAGCGCTATCCTCTTTGGTGGCCGCCGCCCATCCACAATCCCACTCATTCATCAAGCTACTGATTGGGCTCATGGTGTTTTCATGGGATCCATCGTTGGTTCAGAAATCACTGCTGCTGCTCTTGATCTTAAGGTTGGTTCAGTTCGCCGTGATCCATTCGCTATGCTTCCATTCTGTGGTTACAACATGGGAGACTACTTCCAACATTGGCTTAACATTGGCAAGAAGACTGCCCCAGAAAACCTTCCAAAGATCTTCTTCGTTAACTGGTTCCGTAAGTCTGCTGAAGGCAAATGGCTCTGGCCCGGATACGGTGAAAACTCCCGCGTTCTTGCTTGGGTTTTCGGCCGCTGCAATGGTACAGCTCCAGCTGTTGAAACACCAATTGGTTTCATGCCAACTGTTGATGCTATTGAACGCCCAGAAGGTGTTTCAGTTGAAGCTATGAAAGAACTTCTTAATGTTGATATCGAAGGATGGAAACGTGAACTCGAAGATGTTAAGGCTAACCACTACTCAAAGTTCGGCTCACACCTCCCACAAGAACTCGCTACCAAGCTTGAAGAAATTGCTGCCAGACTTCAGTAAAATCATACAATATTCTCTTACACTGTTTCTCAAAAATGTCACATGCTTTACACCTGCCAATCACAATTCTGAATGGATCCGAATTTATTTTTCTTATGCAAATCAACGACGACGAAAAGCCAGAGTCTGTCATACCAGATACCAGTGAGGAAGAAAAGAAGTTTTGTGGTAGACACCCCTGGATAACCATTATTAGCCTTTCTGTTGGTCCAATCATATTGTTTGGAGCCACTCCATTTTATGAAGCACTTGAATTGTTCATGGTTCAACGCCAATATGGAGATGCTGCTGTATCTATTCTTGGAATGGGTTCAATTATTAGGGCGTTGATAATGATTTTTGCTAAATTGCCTTCTTGCTCAATATCGGTGAAAGTTTCAAGTCTTATTGCTGAAAAAAAGCTGTTACATGCATCACAACTGGTTAATGATCTCCTTAGAGTTTCCATATTAGTCGGGGTTATATTTCCATTAATAATGATACCCAATATCAATGGGTTGCTTAAGTTCATGAGTGTTCCAAGCGAGTTTTTGTCGGAATCTGCTAAGTTGTTATTGCCTTCAATGGGTTTGATGATTTTTATTTCTCAATTCGAAGTGTTTTCTCAAGTATTGATGGGCGAAGGTAAGGCCTATTACTATGCTATTGTCCAAATATGTTCATTGGCCTTTTCTTTATTTATTGTAGATCCATTGATGATTTTTTATTTTAAAGCTCCAATATGGTCATTAAGCTTTGCATTTTCATCAGGACAAGTTATAAGTGGGTTTATTATGGCCATTATGTTTTATAGAGGTAAGTTTACTCTACAACCATCACTCTCAATGCTTTGCGGAAGATTTTCATCTGAGTTTAAGTCTGCACTGTTGATTACAGTCCCATATTTCCTATATTTCTTTGCTGGGTTTGTTCCTCCTTTGATATTAATGAAGTTGATATTGCAATCATCTCAAGCAGCTGGTATTGAAGGTCCAATGTCATCTGTTCTAACTTCATCTCTTAAAGTCTACTCATTTTTTGCTTCGATTAATAGTGGATGTCTTCAGGGGCTTCCTCCTGCAGGAGCCTTTGCTTATGCAAAGAAGATGTACCGAAGACTCATTTCATTGTTTGGTCATAGTATGATAATTCCCTTTATAGTTACATCATCAGTTTCCACAATAATGATTTTTTATCCAAAACAAGTACTTAGAATTTGGATTCGATCTCCCATTTCATTGGAGATTGCAAACAAGTTCGTTCCTCGCATGTTTTACACATACACAGTTCTTCCATTTGCTGGAGCATGTAATATGTTCTTTTTATCAATGAAAAAGAGCTTTTTGGGCTCAATTAATCCAATAGTCCAATCCTTGTCATTATTGGTTGGTTCTATTGTTTTGTACAACATTTTTCCAAACAATCCATATAACATAATATTTGCCCTTGCTTGTCAAGATGTGTCTGCGGTTATTTCCTCCTTGATATGTCTAATGTCTCCTTTGTTTGAGATACTCAATTCGCGGGAATATCAGTGTGGAATGGAGGAAACTTCAGAGCTGAATCATGAATTGAATAATGCTTAGAAAATTTATTAAAAACCTTCTATTCAATTGTTTCCGCAAAATAATCGATTTTTGTTTTTTACATCAACTATTTTTTTGAATTTTTCTATTAATTATTTTTGGGTTTCACAAAATAACCACCTTTTTACAAACGATTAATTTTCATAATGAACGAAGAAGAAAAAAGCAATAGACCAGATGCTAGTACTATTCCATCACAGATGGGCAATTACATATTCAAGGATAGGATTGGAAGTGGATCATTTTCCATTGTTATGCAAGGAATTCATGTTCAGACACAACAATTAGTTGCCATTAAAGTAGTAAAGAAGAATTCGAGTGGAGCCGAGAGATTTCAGCACGAATTTAACATAATGTCAAAAATATCGCATCCATTTATTATTGATTTATTTGAATTTCTCGAGGATCAGAATAATTATTATTTTGTCATAGAATACGCTTCTGGAGGAAGTTTAATGCGCCAAATAAATACTATGGAAGCTCTTCCTGAATGGCTTTGTAGGCATTACTTCTGCCAATTGATTTCAGCAATTGATTATTTGCATAATTCTGCAAAAATTGCTCATCGAGATATCAAATGTGAAAACATCCTGATAGATAAATCTGGAAATATCAAATTGATAGATTTTGGGTTGAGTCAGATATTTTCTAATGAAGATGATGAATTTGATATAGCCTGTGGATCCTTGTCATATGCTTCCCCTGAAATGATGCTTGGTAGAAAATACACAAAAAATGTTGACTTATGGAGCGCTGGTGTCGTATTGTATGCGATGGCAGTAGGCACCCTCCCATTCGATGACTCTCAGCCTCACCAATTGGTTGTGAAAATTGTATCCAAAGAACCAAACTATCCCGAATATGTATCTCCTGTCTTAAAAGATCTTTTACAGAGAATGTTGATGAAAGAAGCATCATATAGAATGAATATAGAAAAAATTAAAGGTCATCAATGGTTTACTGGGTATTATGCAGCTAATATTATGAATAAGGACTTTGGGATCAAACAAAACTGGAGAATAGATCCAGATTCATTCGATCCAGATGACTCCATTCTTACTGAGCTTGAACAACACTCAATAGATACATCAAAAATTGTCATGATTATCAAGAACAATGAATATACACCAATTGCATCAGTGTATCGGATGTTAATGAGAGAAAAGATGATAGATCAAATGATAGGGATGATTGATAAAGCAAGAAATGTGCAAAGTAGGAAACACATGATGCCAACAATGAAAGCATCTGATTGCTATCACCCTCTTAGTTTATCAGATAGAGCTCCTCTAAATTTTGTTCAAGCAAAACAAATGAAATCAATGGTTGACGCAAGGGTTCCAATCAGATACAACAGCAATGTATTCCCAATATCAGCTAACCCGAACCTTCCTGCAAGAATCAACAGTGACTTGCCTCAAGGAAGAACTCAGAGGAGGAGAACTTTGCCAAAACAGGGTGTAAATTAATTTACAAAACGGTTGACCATTAGTTTGAATAGTTTATCCATTTGATGAAAAAACAAGTTGGGACTATTAATAAAGACTTCTCCACAAAAGATTCGATGACAGTATCATGGAAGATATCTCCTGTTGAATTAAAAGATACTTTTCGTTCTCCTAGTTTTAAGGTTGATGAAGAAGATTATGAGTTACATTTTGAGTTTGATCCCAAAGATTTAATTGAAACATTTTTTACTATTCATTGTATTTTGGACAAAGGTGACTTTGGTGACTTTAAGGACCTTGAATTTACTTCATTTTCCTTTTATGGTACTGAACAAATTAGGATTTTTAAAACCAAACCCGATATTGTCTTTAAAAAGGTTACACTAGCTTATAATAAGCAAATTTCATCGATGAATAAAATTAATGAGTTCAAGCTTGAGATTGTGATTAAAGAAAAAGCTGAAGGTAATCAAACCAATAACTCTTCATATAGCTATAATTCAAATTATGTTGATAGAACTGAAACGGGCTATAATGGGCTCAAAAATCAAGGGGCTACATGTTATATGAATTCAATGCTCCAATCTCTGTTCCACACTCCTGCATTTAGGAGACTTGTTTACAATATGCCTACTACAGGAACAGAAGATGTCAACACATCAATTCCTCTCAATTTGCAAAGACTTTTTGCAAAAATGCAGTTTTCTAAAAGCGCATGTAGCACTAAAGATTTAACAAAGTCATTTGGGTGGGAGAGTTCTGATGTTTACCAGCAGCATGATGTCCATGAGTTTTGTAGGGTTCTTCTTGACAATCTAGAGATGAAATTGAAGAATACCCCCTTTGAGAATGATATTTCTAACATCTTTAGGGGTAAATATCGTAATTATATTCGCGGAGTTACAGTTCAATTTCAAACATATAAAGAGGAACAATTCTATGATCTTTCTCTATCTGTAAAGGGAGTTCCTAACCTGCAAAAATCGTTCGAGGAGTATATCAAGCCTCAAATCCTTGATGGTGATAATCAATATCAGACTGAAGAACATGGAAAGATTGATGTTTCAATGGGAACTGAATTTTTGGAGTTTCCATCAGTTTTGCATCTCCATCTTAATAGGTTCGAATATGATTATACATATAACAGAATTGTGAAGGTTGGTGATAAATTTGAGTTTCCCAAAGAAATTGATTTATCTCCTTTTCTGGCTAAGGATGCAAATTGTGAAAAATCCAATTTGTACCAACTTTTTGGTGTTTTAGTTCATAGTGGTGGTGTTGGTTCTGGGCACTATTATGCATTTCTTCGCACCACAACTGAGCCACAATGGTTTGAGTTTAATGATTCTAATGTATACAGAGCAACAGAAAACAAATCAATTGATGACAATTTTGGAGGATCTCAAACATCGTCATATTCTTCATCGTCATATTCTTCATCGTCATATTCTTCATCGACATATACATATGGAAACTATAATAATTATTCATGGAATAGGAGCTATTGTGGATACTTCCTTATATATGTTAGGTCCGATGATGCCCATAGAATATTTGCACCAATTAACAAAGAATCTGTTCCTCTTCATATTCAAGATTGGGTCGAAAATGCACCAGAGGAAACTTATAATTATTATGGATCCGGTAATAATAGCAGCTCTCCCAAAGATATTAATTTCTATTCTGAAGATTCATTAATAACTAATAATATTCAATCTAAAACTGGCTATATCAATGAGTCTCTGAAAAAGACAGTGAAACTTCCCGGAACTACTAAATACTCTGAATTATACGAAGAAGCTTCAAAACTTTATGGAATCGATGTTAAAGATATTAGAATTTGGCAGTTATCCTACTATTATCATGCACCGAATATTTTTATCAAAAATGATACATTTTCCACCATTTCAAGTCATTATAGTACTGATTACTATGTTCATGTTGCACAAACCTCCAGTATAATGGCATCAAATGATATTAATACTCTATTTGTATGTATTAAGTTTTTCTTCCCTGATGCAAAGTTGCCAATGCAATATGTAGGAATGGCTGAAATCGATAAAAAGAAAACATATTCTGATATTATTCCAATTGTTAACAAAATGATGGGATTTCCAGATGGAACAGAACTTGAGATATATGAAGAGACAATTGGACCCTCTGTTCACAGGTTAACTAGTACACTTAGTATTCAATACTCTAGTATATCAAGCGGGCATGTTTTTATATTCCAGATTCCACCAAATTCTCCTATTCCCCATATGACCTTTGTTTTGAGGGAACCCCATGAATTGTCTGAATCAAAGCATGTTTCATCTGATCAAGACACCGAGCCAAACGTTACTCCAGAAGTTCGACTGTTCTCATACACTAACTTTACAGATCACAACAAAAAAGTATCTATTGAGAACTATTACTCAAGAAAGAAGAAATGTATTTTTGCATCATTACGTGATTATAAGACATCAGAACTCCTTTGTGATATCTCATTCCCTTCAGATATTCAATTGGCTGATATGAAGAAGTTCATTATAAATTCTTTAACTCTCCAGTATGATCCATTCAAAGATGCCATGCAAATTTATAAACAAGATTACAATGGTGATTACCCAAGTTCATTCCCTTTGAATTCCAATTATTCTTTAAGCTATGATTTTCAGGTGGAGAAAAAGTATACTCTTTATTTGCTTCTTGTTAACGGAATAACCGAGAGTGAATTAGATAGAATGGTTAAGCCCACTATCCAGTTTTCTGAAGATTCAATTAAAGTCTCACGAATGACAAGAATGTTTTTGTCAAAGAACTCAAAAGTTTCTCAACTTATTCAGCAATTTGCTAAAGAATTTAATATTGATACTTCACAGAAGCTTAGGGTTTTGAAGATAGACAGAAATTCAATTGTCAATGAAATGAATCCATCGGAAGAACTTCCATATTACCTTTCAAATGTTCGAATCGAAGTCATTCCTCAAGATCAAATCGACAACCCAAATCTTGTTAGGGTAGCATTCTTAGAAGTTGATAACTATAGCTATGCTAAAACTGTTGGAGATCCATTCTTGTTTGTTTTCAATCCCGAAGAAACCCTCCTTGAGATGAAAAAACGCCTTCAAGGGGTTCTCAATGCAGATGAAGGTTTCTTTAAGTACAGAAAAGTCTTCTTTGCAGGTAACTATCCCTCGGTCAATCAATCAGACTTTATGAAAGATGATACAATCGTTGGAAAACAATATGATGCAAAGAAATCCTTTGATACTCCAACTTTATACATCTTGAATCAAAATAAGAAAACGTCAAAGTCAACAATCGATAATTCCATTAAGATTTATAACTAAAACCCTTCCTCATTTAACAAGTCCGCTTTGATTAATTTTTGTCAATCAAGTTCCATATGGATGGAAGTATTGATTTCTCGTGAGATTCTATTGGAATTGGCTTCTCTTTATTACATGAGAGCTGTTTAAATCTATATCTGCACTGTGTATCAGATCTTGAACCCATTTGTTGAGATATTCTCTTCCATGATTTTTCTCCCAATTCTTCCACTAATTTCATGAGTAATTCGTCTTCTTCTTTTTTCCAGTTTTCTCTTGATATTGAAGGAGATATAACTCGATTCCATCTCTGACTACATTGACTTTTTGTTCTCTTATTCCCTACAAATTTAGCTACAGCTGTCCATTTATCAATGCCATACATGAATACAGCATCTAATAATAGTTTATCCTCATCAAGGCTCCATTTATGGGCTTTATTCCTCTTTCCTTTCAAGCTTCCATCTTCATCACTCTTAAAACATAATTCGGATCTATGATCTTCAGGAGCACCAATACCATCTGATGAATAACACTCTGTCACTCGTATTAATCTACATCCATTCATTTAATTCGAAAGGTGGTCATGAAATTTCAATACCCATTTATTAATTTTTATTTGAATGTTTAAAATGAGAGTTCATTATTGAAAAAATAAGAAATTATGAATTTTTCAGAAATGCTGATTTATAATTTCAATTATACCTTAACAAATGTGGCGTGTAAACGTTGGAAATTGTGAACTAAATTAAACATCTAAACCACAAAAGTGACCGATATAATGGAACTATCAGCCGTGAGACAAATACGGTTTGACTCCAATGGGTTCTGTGTTTTAAAGCATGGGGACTTGATCAAATGTAGCAAAGCAGTTCAAGATCTTATTGATCGCCTTGGTGTTGAATCAGCTAGAGCTCAGGGGTTGAAACAGCCTGTGACAAGTTATATTAGTGCCTGTGAACTCAACCACACAATCTACATGCTATCTGATGAAACATCAGCGAAAATCATAGGATTTGCGAAGATTGGGAACAAAGTTCTCTTTATTTGGGACAAATTTGGTGAACAAAGGGAAATTTGTCCTCTTTGTCTACTTGACTTTTTTATTTTCCCAGATTTTCAGAGGCATGGGTACGGCAAAAGGATATATGATTATGTTTTGGCTTGTGAGGAGATTGAACCTAGGAAAATTGCAATTGATCGTCCATCGCCTTTGAGCTTGGCATTCATGAAGAAACACTACGGGCTGCAAAATTATGTTCCTCAAGGTAATCATTTTGTCGTTTATGATGAATATTGGGATGAAACAACCTCAAAAGGCTCAAAAACACCAATGAAGAATCCAAAAGGTTCTGTAACAATACCTCCCCAATCAAGAACCCCAACAAAAAAGCCTAAGTTTAACATAATTACATGGGAACAACTTGACTAGACTCAATACAGCAAATCATCTGTTTTAAAGATTCTCTCTTTTTCTCTTTCTCTGTTTCGATGAGATCAAATTCTGCTTTTAAGCGCTCTTCCTCTCTTGTTAACACAATAGATTCGCTTCTTAGTTGTTCCATAGCGCTTTCAGTTGATCGAATTGTTTCAACACTAGCTCTAAGGGCTTGTCTTCTCTGAATTAAAAAAAGTTCCCTCTCTTTCTCTTGAAGTAATGATGAATCGAAAGAGTGAATCTGTTTCTCGAGATTATTAAGTTCTGACTTCGCTAATTGAACTTGTTCGTTTATATCATGATAAAATTCCCTCTTTTCTTTGTTACTTTGTCGAATTCTCTGATAACACTCAGATTCTTTCTTCAATTTTTTGACAATTTCTTCATATTTAGTTTCTTCTTGCATTTTAATTTCACTTTCCTTGGATTTAAACTCTTTAATTGCTTGTTCTTCTGCTAAAAGCATTTTATGTTGATTAGATAGAGTTTCTATCCCTTGTTCAATCTGAAAATTCAATTTTTTTATGGATTCCTTCAGATTCAAGCCAATTCTGTGATCTTTTATCGATTTCTTAATTAATTTAATACCGTCTTTCGCATTAGAGAATGAACGATCACATTTGGATAAATCAATTTTCATTATTGGATCAATAACATCAATTACATCATTTATATCCTCTCCAAATAACTTATGTATTGATTCCAAATATTTCTCTCTCATTTTCAACTCATTGTTAGTGTGAGATATCATAAAAGAATCTTCTAAATAATATAGTTTAACAATATTGTATCCTTGATATATGGTAAAACTTGATGATTAGTACTCATTACCAAATAGCATTATTTCTTGTTCTAATTGCTTTTGTAGCAATTTCTTGGCCTTTAAATCATCTCTCTTGTCCTTTTGCTTTGGAACAGTCCTCATGATTACAGGTCTTCCATTATTTCTCTTAACTTCTCGCTGAGCCCTAAGAAGGGCTTGTTCTTTCTTTTCCGCCAGAGCTCTAACTTGTGCTTCCATTGCCATTTTTCTAGATTTTTCTCTCTTGGCTTTATTCATTTGTTGCATTTTTTTTGTCACAAAAGATGGCTCAATAAAATCAACCCTTCGATACATATCTTCGAGTGTGTTTTCAAGTTGGGCTAACATTACAAGTGCACTTAAATCTTTCCCATCATCTTTAAAACATTTAGTAAACAATTTGTGAATAATCAAAGTAAGATGATCTATTTCTGATTCCCATTGCTCAGACTCACGATGCGAGAAATCATCAATACACCCAGAACATAATTGCGGGATTTCGATACTATTCTGAGATTTTGATATAACCTTATGTATCATCTCGATCTCTTCTATTTGATTGTTTATACTTCCAATACCTGAATGCATTAACTCATCTAATCTTGAGCACTGATCAGATATAAACAAGTTTTCCATTTCCAAGCTGTTTAGGAAATCCAATAGATACTCGGGCTCTGGTAATTTTTCTGTTGGGATATTCAAAGTCCTCTCTATAAAGTTTTTGCACACTATATAAGAATCTCGGAGATCTATGTATTTTTGTATATTGGTTTTTAACATTGCTACATCATTAGACTTGATCTTGAGTTTTTTCATGAAATCAAGCTTTTTGGCAGTATATGACTCTGTAGATTTTCGTGCTTTAGCCAGAGAAAACTCAATTTGAGATGTTTCAAGCTTGCATTTATTTGTAGAGTCATTCATTTCTTGTTCATATTGTTCTAAAAATGCTTCTTGGTCTTTGATTTCTTTATATATTTTCGAAATTTGAGTTTTCTTTTGATCAATAACCATTTGAGCTATATAAATTTCCCTTTTTTCGCGAATCACATCTGTCATTTTACCCCTCCTCTCTTTTCTTTCAGTTTTTGGCCTGTATTTATCATCATGTCTACTTTTATCCCGAAACCTCTGGGAATTGCATGGAGGAATTGGAGATCTGAGCAAATCTGCCCTCTCAACTAAACTAAGTCCTTGAATTTCTCGGATTTCTTCTTTCTCTTTAATAATTTGATTCTCTTTATAATCGAAATATTCGGCTGCTGGCGGAATAAAAAACGGATTCGTACTCTTTCTTGGTGTTTTAGTTCCAAAACTCATTAACGTTTATGTTTAAAATTGTTTATATGATTCTACTCAGGAGATATTAGAATGATATGTGTGATTGTTTCTTCATAACTCCTCAATTGTACTTGATTCCTCCTGTTTCTTTTGAATTTGTTCTTTTGTTTGGGGTTTCTTATCATTCAAACCAAACCACAATGATAAAAACAAAACCAACATGCCTAAAATGGAAATCGTGTACTCGAGGAAAGAATAATCTTTCCATTCTTTCAAAAATAGAACTCCTATTGAGACACCAACAATAATTTGTCCAAATGGCAAAAGATTCACGCCAAATGATCCAATTTTGCCAACCAGGTACATATATCCATGAAGACACAATCCTGATTTAATGATCCCGAGTACCAAAGGAGAAATCCAATAATTAATTGGTAGTTTGATTGTCTTTTTTGTGGTTTCCCAATCATAAAATATCAATGACCATATAATATAATATATCACAGCAGAGAGCAGTTGAAAAACAATGCTTAAAGATATGTCCATGTCAGGGACTTTAAGCTTAAGAAGCCCTGGGTAGAGACCTATCATAACTGTCCCAAAAAACACTAATAGAAAACCAATTAGCATTGAATTGGAGCCAGTGCTAGTATTATTACTTGCATGATTAAACAATGGAATGCTCGTGAACCCTACTCCAGTAATTGCAGACAATAATGAGTATAGTTTGAAATTGGAAAATTTCTCATCAGATAAGAAGAAATGACTGAATAAGGCACCTGAAGCTGATGCAATTGGATTCATTAATTGAGCAGATGCACTTGAAACCCATTTTTGCCCGGTTGAAATTAGGCTTGATGGCATGCCAACACTAAAAATCCCACCTAAAAGTAAAAAATATAGTTTCTTCCTTTCATGACTAAAAAGTGAACTTAAAGCATTTCTTAAACCATTGTGATCGATTATATATCGAAATATAAAAATAATAATGGATAAAACAAAGGCAAAAAAATATCTATAAAACATTAACACTCCAGGATCAAAAAATTTAATGCCTTCTGCAATAAAAGCATTCGTTGAGCCATTAATGACAACTAAAATGACAAAAACAATAATAGAGATCAATCCAAACTCCATAAATGCTTTGAAGCCGGTTACGCAGTCAGCACTTTTTAAAAAACAATCAAGATTTTAAGCCTTGTAGAGCAATATCATATTTTAAATAAAAACTAAAGATAGTTCTTATAAGAGTGGAATCCAAAAAAACAACTTCGAAATTCGGAAAAAAAAATTGTAAAAAATGGGATCTTCAAATTAATCAATATCTATTAGTTATACAAGCAGAAATTCACTACTTTTCTTAGTTCCCTCTTTTACAAAGCCACATTTGAAATACACTTAATAATAGTTACATAATTGATTCCCTAGCAATAAAATCCGCTTTCCAATTATCAGAAGTATCAAATAATGCAGCTTGCACTATATAAAACCAAAATTACCCAAAATAATATATTTATTTGCTTTCTTTAGTCAAATAGTTGTTTCGTAAAACAAAAACCACAAAGGAGGCATGCATTAAGGCCTTATTTCAGCGTTAAATAATAATAAAAATATTTATCAGTGATGGTCAGATATTTCAATATAAATTTTAAATCCACAAAATGACCCAGAGCAAAAAATATTCCTTGAATATTCTTTTTTCGATGAATGTTAATTGGGTTGATGAAAATGGAATGGAGAAGTGCACTTGTGCCGATCAGAATGTCGTTCATTCACACTCTACTTCTTTCAATGGACAAACAGGTGAAGTGTTCATCAAGCTTCGCCTCCAATTTTTTTAAATGGATTCTTGTTTCAAGCCTCTTAGTTCATTAGTGGGAAGAAGAAATGATCAAAATTGTCCGATTAATGAGAATAAATTTCGAAAACATGTTCTGGATGTCTCACAGGAAAATATTGTGTTGAAAGGAATGAGGATTGTTTTTAGTTCAAATCTTTGGGGATTGTCTTATTTGATCCCCATGCCTCATCCTTCATTGATAATGAATAGATATCCAATATCAGAAATAGTGTTTGCAAGATGTATTACAATTGTAAGAGCCTTGAATGGGCTTTGTGCTTGTTACTCTACCAATCTATCAAAGTTCATTTGCTTCATGAATTCACAGAATGGAGAGATTGTTAGATCTGTTTTCTATAATGAGTTTGACAATAGTGTTATTAAGGTTAGTGTTTTACCGTGCGATTCATATTCCCGAATTCGATGCTTCGTTCACAGTTTGGATGATATATTGATAGGAAATAACAATGATTGTTTTGAGATTTTTGGAAATAACACCATTCAGTACCCTGGATTTGTTGAATTTGATTTTTTAAATGCAGTTTCTATAGTGTATACTGGTCTAAATAATAATTACCGAATATATAGTACAAAAAACTATGACAAACTATATGAGTTATTGAATAAAGGTATTTCTGATATAAAAATATCACAAACATCAATAATTTTGCTCAGTATATCTCACAAAAACAAACTAATTATATCATTTATTGATATAAAGATAGGGATGTTAATTGGGGTATAAAAAATCAATTTGGGGGACATTTTTTAAAAAATTGGGGTCAAGTTTCTGACATAAAAAAAAATTTTTTTCGGATGATTTTTTGGAATGCTCTCCCCACTCACCAT
>Ga0209639_1000237_pt1 | contig 86433 bp, 85 predicted proteins | sample EPASupsiteHSE605_FD_187268 | JGI IMG/M metagenome (GOLD analysis project Ga0209639, IMG submission 187268) | Bioremediated contaminated groundwater from EPA Superfund site, New Mexico - Sample HSE6-05 (SPAdes) (version 2) | ecosystem: Environmental > Aquatic > Deep subsurface > Groundwater >... | reverse complement strand
GGGCGAACGTTTAAAATCCAAAACACTGGATAGAACATTCAGAATGATTATTGAAGGTAGGAGAGTTGGTGGTAGCCTTGCAGATGTTATTGAAACAGTTGCTGAAGATTTAAGAGCTGTTCTTGCACTGCAAAGGGAAAGAAAAGCCAACGTCATGATGTCTGTGATGTTCCTCTTAATTGCCGGTGTAATCGCCGCCCCATTTGCACTGGGAATGGCCATGACTTACAATTCTTTCATTGGATCCCTGGGAAAACCCAATCCACTGGCGGATGCGGCTTATACCAGCGCCACTGGATACATTATCATTCACTCCATAATTGTTGGTTTACTCATTGGAATCGTGCTTTACGGAAGTGCAAAGAAGGGAGTTAAATTCTCATTGGCCCTGGCTCCGGTGTCATACGGAATATTTTATGCAATTATACTGGTTGGACCTTCTGTGATGGGAATGAGCTGAGAATATCCAGGGAGTGTTTACAAATGAAAATGATAGATACTGGAATAATGAAGGATGAAGCAGCCCAGAGTGCTGCCGAATATGTGATGATATTCGGAGGTATTATAGTCATAGTCCTGGTGGCCATTATTTCCTACCAGAATTACATCAGTGGTCTGGGAGGCAACCTTACCAATGGTAGTGAAATCCAGAGCGTTGAAAACAACCTCCAGGAAATAAGTCAAAACCTGAACCAAACCTAAATAACTTTTTTTCTTATAATATTTGCAGTGCCTAAAGTTCAGGATATTTTCTGAGTAATTAATCTTTAATTGGGAATTATTCAATTAGGGATAATGGATTTTAAGGAGATCAATTCATTCAAATCAGGTGAATATTTTATTTCTGAGGGGTAATCACTATGAAAATGTTGATAAACGGAAATTGGGTTGGTAAAAAAGATAAAATTGATATTATAAATCCTTTCAACAATCAAATTGTGGATCAAGTCCCGTTGGGGGATGTTAAAGATGCAAAAGAGGCTATTTATGCGGCTAATAAAGCAAAAAAGTCAATGGAAGAAATGTCTTCCCGTAAATTATCCCGAATTCTTTACGATATCCATCAGGAGTTAAAGGAAAAACACCAGGAGATATCCAAACTTATCACTATGGAAACTGGTAAGCCCATACGTGATTCTAAGGTAGAAATGGACCGATCCCTCCAGACTTTACTCATGGCTGCCGAGGAATCGAAAAGGATCCATGGTGAAACAGTGCCCATGGATGCGGCCATTGCCGGTAAGAGTGTATTCGGATTCACCATCAGGATACCCCTGGGGGTGGTGGCTGCTATCACCCCCTTCAATTATCCCGTTAATTTGGCCATTCACAAAATAGCACCGGCCTTAGCCGCTAAAAATACGGTGGTTTTTAAACCTTCCAGCAAAGCTCCCCTGGCAGCACTGAAAATGGCGGAGATCATGGATGGACACCTGCCCAATGGGGCAGTGAATGCTATTACTGGTAGTGGGAGAGTATTAGGGGATGAAATCGTAACCAGTGAACTGGTAAATAAGATATCATTCACCGGCAGTGTTCCAACCGGCCTTTCCATTGCCAAAAAAGCAGGGATGAAAAAGTTAACCCTGGAGTTAGGGGGAAATGATCCCCTCCTGGTTATGGATGATGCTGACCTGGATGCTGCAGTTGCAGGAGCAGTTGGTGGCTCTTACCTGAATGCCGGGCAAGTGTGCATTGCAGTTAAGCGGATCATCGTCCATGAAAAGGTGGCAGATGAATTTATAAAAAATTTAGTATCCCTCACCAGGAAGGTGAAGGTTGGAGACCCTATGGATCCTGAAACTGTTATGGGCCCCCTGATTGATGAAAAAGCAGCCATCAAGGTGGAACATGCAGTTAATAAAGCCATTGCAGATGGTGCCCAACTAGTCTGTGGAGGTAAGCGGGATGGTGCTTTCTTTGACCCCACAGTACTCGATCACGTGGAAAAAGATATGGAACTGGTTCAAAAAGAAACATTTGGACCTGTTTCACCAGTTATAAGGGTAAAAAACCTGGATGAAGCTATTGAAGTGGCTAACAGCACCCCATATGGTTTGCAGTCTGGTGTTTTCACTAGTAATATAGAAAATGCCAAAAAGGCAGTTCGAGAAATAGAATCCGGTTCCGTACTTATTAACAAACAACCAACCTTCCGGACAGATAACATGCCATTCGGAGGGTTTAAGATGAGTGGAATGGGTAAAGAGGGAGTTAAATATGCAGTGGAAGATATGACCCGCAGTAAAATGGTGGTTATTGGCTGATCACCATACTCCATTTGATTTTCAAAGCATACCCATGCTAATGGGGAAGTCCTATTAAAAAAACCTTTGTAAAAGGCCTTAAATTTGTAAAAACTCTTATAATGCTATTTCTTATAATACTTTTTTTAAAAAAAAATCTTTTAGAAAAAAATATCAGCTTGTAAGGGATTTTGTTAAATGTCTTGATTATATTAAGAAATGAATAAAAGAATAAGAAAAAAATTAAAATCTGTGAATTAAAAAAAAAATCACTGCCAAAAGTTTTCCACAAGATTCCTAGATTCATTCAAGGCTTCTAATGGAATTCCCTGGGGGAGTTTTCCCAGATCCCCTTTTACATCCTTCAATATGCCTTCACCTGCCCCTAAAAACATCCCTTCACTGGTGATGCCCATGAAAACTTCTGGAGGGAGCATGGCCACGGCCACTTGATTTTTCTCCCTAACATTCAAGTCATTGGTCACCACTGTGATGGCACGCTCATGTAAGTTAACATTACACACTAGGAGCTGATCTGCCTCAGGATGTTTGGAAACACTTAATATTTCTCCTTTTTTAATATCAACACCCATTACAGGGTCTTTAATTTCCCCCAGGCTGATACGATCCCTTAAACCAGAGATGGTGTTGAGGAAGAATTTAATCTTAGCCAGGGCCTCTTCCAGTTTTGGTTTCTCCTCTCGATTGGCCAGTTCCATGAACTGCCGGTACCATGATTCCCCACCAAGGGCTTCAACTATTTCCATTCCCTGGTCTTCCAGTAAACTCATCTGTGGAGTTTCAATCATTGCTGATGGTTCCAGGTATGAATAGTAGAGAGTCTGTATCTCTGAGGTCATTTTCCTGGCTGCCTGTAAAGCCTGTTTTTTATTCCATTTACCCTTGAGGTTGGCCCCTTCAACTGTCCTCAGGAAAAGTTCAACTGATTTTTCTGCCACTAAAAGCCGGTAATCATTACTAGTATCCCACATTAGAGCACCTGAATAAAATTTCAATGAATATTTCAGAAATTTATTAAATATTTGACTGATCCTTAGATTTTCTATTAAGTTAAATTAGTTTTCATATTATTATAGTTCTGTTAATCTATGCTTTTATCTAGGGATTAATAATTATAAATTTATATAAATACCCAATGGATTTAGGGTGTTACCCTTAAATTTCTCAAGAAGAACCTCTTCTTTCGAAATATTTAAGTATAGGGAAGGTTTTAATTTAATTTAGTTAACGTTGCACCCTGAAATGTAAAGGATGAGTTTGATAGACCCAGGGCATGCACCAAAAAATGAGAGGTGGAAAGATGGTGGAATTAACGAATCTGTACAACTTAGATGTGTACACCACCCGCGGAAAGTACGTGGGACGCATCCAGGACGTGATCTTAAACATCAAAAAAGGCAGGGTTTCAACCCTAAAAGCCGTTGCCATGAATCCTGATAAAAAAAGCGTGGGGATTAAAGACGTTATAACAAAAAGTATAAGAATAGTTCCTGAAGGGGATGAAATACGACCCCTTAGAGAAGAAGGAACTGTAGAAATACCTTACGACCGAGTTCAGGCAGTAGGAGACATTTTACTCATTAGTCCAGAAATTAAGGAAACCACAGTGCCTGCCAGTGCGGAGACTTAGATTTAAATGAGGGTAGGCATACTGGGATGCGGCGCCATAGCTAACATAATCACTAATTTTGCCCGGGAAGGGAAGCTTGGCGTTGAAATCAAATTTTTTTACGATCGAGATATGGAAAGAGCCGAGAACCTGGCATCCCAGGTAGATGGCCGGGTGGTTCTGGACATGGACGACATGCTTAACCAGGTTGATCTGGTAATTGAAGCTGCCTCTCCCCGGGCAGTGGAAGAAATGGTACCTCCCATCCTTAAAGCAGGTAAGGATGTGATTATCATGAGTGTAGGGGGACTAATGGACTTGGAAGTTAGGCTAAAACTGCAAAAATTAGCTAAAGCGAATAATTGCAGAATATATGCCCCTTCAGGTGCAATAGTTGGATTAGATGGGATTAAAGCTGCTTCTTTAGGTAAAATTGAGCGTATTACCCTTGTAACCCGGAAACCACCTCGTTCACTGGGGATCAGCACTGAAAAAGAGACCATACTCTATGAGGGTAAAGCTAGTGAAGCAGTTCAGAAGTTTCCTCTGAATATCAATGTAGCAGCCACTGTAAGTATAGCTGCAGGTCATGAAATTGATGTGAAGATCATTGCCGACCCCCAGGTGGACCGGAACATGCACGAGTTGGAGATGGTGGGAGACTTTGGAGAATTCCGCACCATAACCAGCAACCTCCGATGTTCAATGAACCCAAAAACCAGTGTTCTAGCTGCATATTCGGCTATAAAACTACTCAACAGTCTCAATGAAAATCTATTGGTAGGAACCTGAAAAAAAACTTCCTTCTATTAATATTTCTGAATAATAAAAACTTCCTTCTATTAATTCTGAATTCTTTATTCTAAAATTAATTTCTGAAATTCATTTTATAAATATTTTTTATAAAATCTATTTTTTATAGTACTGATAAAAATACAATAGATCATAAAATAAAACTATTATCCAGGATATCATATTTCCATACCCAGATATCATCCATCCATATTTCATCATTTAATCGCTGCGTAACCACAAAATGTAGAGATTGGGGAGAGTGTGGATAAAATAATCTAAATGTGTTTTTTGATCTAATCCAGTTAGATTAAACTAATCCAAGTTAATAGAGATAATTAAAAAATGTGAGATTTAAATGAAAGAATGTGAAATATTTTCCAATTTGAAGGTTCCCTGCACTTCAAATATGGTGGTCAGACTTGATGGGAGGAATTTCTCCCAGTTATCCCGTAAACTGGAGTTTGAAAAACCCTATGACCCTGAGTTTATGAGGATCATGTCGGAAGCAGCCAGCTTGCTATTCCAGGAGTTCAGCCCCAGATTTATGTACATCTTCTCCGATGAAATCAGCCTGCTTATGGGAGAAATACCCTTTGCCGGACGGGTGGAAAAGATTGATTCAGTTATGGCCAGTTTCTTAAGTGGAGCTTTCACCGTTAAGATCATGGAACAGGATGACTTTAGGGAAAAACTTAGAAAAACAAGTCCCATTTCATTTGATTCCAGGGTGATCCCCCTATCCAGTGAGGGAGTTGTCGAGTACTTCCAATGGAGGCAGATGGAAGCCTGGAGAAACTGTCTAAACGGTTATTCCTACTGGAAATTAAGGGAAGAACATTCACGAGAAGAGGCAATGGCAATCCTCCATAAAAAGAAGAGCAGCCAGTTGCATGACCTGCTCTTCCAGAACAACATTAAACTGGCGGAGAAACCAACCTGGCAGAGGAGGGGAATAGGAATTTATAAGAAAAATTTCACTATTCAGGGTTTAAATCCTTTAACCCATGAAAAGACCACCTCCCACCGGAAGAAGATATTCATTGATTGGGAGCTTCCCCTGTTCGATACCGAATTTTTCAAAAGAAATTCATTCATTTAGAGATTATAATGAGACTTTAAATTAAATGAAATTCATTGATCAATAATTAAAATTTATTAAACCTTTTATTGAAGATATATTAAACGATTTATTGAAGATATATAGGATTTATAGTAAATTAGTGGTTTATACTAACCCCCAAAAAATAATGCTAATTATAACAATTTAACACCCCATAAATTAATTGATTGATTTTATGAAGAAAAAAGAAACCTGGATGGACCGGCTTATTGGATTGTTCCTAGGAAACCAGGATAAGAAATTCCGGGAAATACTCATGGACCGGGAAGTTGTAGAGGAGATAATCCAGATTGCTCGAGAGTCTCATCCCTTTGAATTTGCTGCCCTACTTGAAGGTAAGGTTAAAGAAGGTGTTTTAAAGGTAGATGGTCTTGTTTTTCTACCTGGTGAAACATCCAACCAGGGCGCGGTGATGAAAACCTTCATGATGCCCCTTACTACAGGTACGGTGGGATCCGTGCACAGCCATCCCATCCCCAGCGGGGAACCTTCCACTGCAGACTTGCAATTTTTCGCCAAAAATGGTTTATTCCATCTGATAATAGCTTATCCCTACACAGAAGACAGTATGTTGGCCTATGATACATTTGGGGAAATTATCAGTTATAGGTTAATTTAAATTCTGAAGGCTAATTATTAATATTCCGAATAGACTTTAAATGAATTCTAAGGACTTTAAATGAGTTTCTAAGGAATTAAAATGAATTCTAAGGAAAAAATTCTTGATTTAACACCCACTACTGCTATTAACAAGTTAAAATTTAAAAACTTTAATCCCTAATTTAAATTAATTTCCTAAATTAATTTCCCTAAAGAGTTAAGGAACTGATTTTTTGATTTTTAGACCATGGGAAGAATTAGAATAAGATAAAAAAGGAGTATTACAATAAGAATAGGTAAAATAAAAATAATAAAATACTATCAAAAAAGTTTTGTTCAACCTCTTAAAGGTTGAATCTATAAATTAACTGCCACTGCATCGTAAACATGGGCTAAGGCTTTAATGGCTTCTTCCACTTCCCGAGATACGTTCTGATCCACTTTTAGAACCATGACTGCTTCTCCGCCAGGCTGCTGCCTTCCCACTTGCATTTTGGCTATGTTAATATCGTGTTCGCCCAGTTTAGTTCCAATGGAACCTATTATGCCCGGTATGTCTTTGTAGCAGACAATTACCATAGTTCCTTTGGTTTCCACATCTACTTGGTAATTGTTGATCATCACTATTTTTGGTTCCTTGTCAAAAACACCATCAACGCTGACCTCATTATTGTCAGCCTTCATTTTAATACTTATAAGGTTTTTGTAACCCTTGGAATCACTTCTTTTTCCTTCAGTGATGATTATTCCCCTGTTTTTAGCCACTCCGGGGGCGTTTACCAGGTTCACTGGTTCAGTGAGTATGGGGTTTAAAACTTCCTGGAGTATCATCCGGGTTATGATGTCGTGTTTTTGGATTTCAGCCAGTTCCCCGCAGTAGGTGATGTCCAGTTCGTTGATGTTTCCCTGGGCAGTTTGAATCAGGAATTTGCCCAGTTTTTCTGCCAGGCCAAAGAAGGGTTTAATCAGCTGAAAGGTTTCTGGATCCATCACTGGCATGTTAATTACATTTTTAGGTGATTCTCCCTGGAAAACCTTTTTTATTTCCTTGGCCACTATTATGGCAGCATCACGCTGAGCTTCAGATGTTGAAGCTGCTATGTGGGGGGTTAAAACAACATTATCCAGTTCAAGGAGAGAACTTTCCTTAGGGGGTTCTGTTTCAAACACATCAAGGGCCGCACCACCAATTTCATTCTGGGCGAGTGCATCATACAAGTCATCCTCTTTAATTATCCCTCCACGGGCACAGTTGACAATAATGGCATTTTCTTTCATTATCTCGAATTGTGGCTTGGAGATTAGGTATTTGGTCTCAGGAGTTAGAGGGACATGAATGGTAATTACATCAGCGTTAATGAGGAGGGTTTCCAGATCAACCACTTCCACTCCCAGTTCTGCTGCTGCTTCGGGAGTGATGTATGGGTCGTAGACCATGATATCCATACCAAAGGCCTTGGCCCTGATAACTACCTGGCTGCCTATGCGGCCCATGCCCACTATACCCAGAGTTTTTCCATTGAGTTCCATTCCCATGAAACGGCTTTTTTCCCATTTACCTTCCTTAACTGATTTATCAGCTATGGCTATCTTACGGGACATGGATAGCACCAGCCCCATGGTGTGTTCTGCCACGGTTATGGAAGTGGATTCCGGTGCGTTAACCACCATTATTCCTCTTTCTGTGGCTGCTTCCACATCCACATTATCCACACCCACTCCAGCCCGGGCAATGATTTTTAAAGAAGGAGCAGCTTCAATAACTTCACGGGTCACTTTGGTTCTGCTTCGCACTACAATGGCATCAAAATCTTTAATATCTTCTACCAGTTCTTCTGGAGTGATGTCTGTACGCGCAATGACTTCTGCAACCTCTTCCAATTCTTCGATTCCTTTTTGGTTTATCTGATCAGCGATAAGTACCTTCATATTATCCACGTTATCCATTTTTATTACAAACTTAACTAGTCAAATTTAAATTATCATTCAATATTCTTATTAGGTAGGATATAGATTTAAATCTGTTGTGAATTCCCAGCTGAAAATAATACAATAAATCATGGAAGAATTATAATATATCCATATTCTTTTTAAAATATATCCTTATCCCGATTTAATCAAAACTTATTATAATCATTAATTATTCCTATTTAAGCCATATTAATAGATTATACGCTTATATTAATTGTATTAAATTGGCATTAATATTTTTTTAACTGGATTTTAAGATTTAAACTCTTAAAGAGCATAAATTTATATCTTGGAAGTGCTATGAGTTTATAACAATGTAAGTTTTCTTTGAATGCACTACGTTAAATGAAAAAGAAAGTATTTTAGGAGGTCGGAAGTATGGTCTCAATTGATGAATATATAATTGTGAGCTCGAATTACATACCAGGATATGAAATTACAGAAACTAAAGGTTTCGTATACGGCCTTACCGTCCGCAGTAGGGGTGTTGGTGGCCAGATAGGTGCTGGAATACGCTCCATGTTTGGAGGGGAGATCAAGGAATACGTGAGTATGATGGAAGAAACAAGGGACGAAGCCATGACCCGGGCCATTGACCATGCCAAAGCCATGGGCGCCAACGCCATAATCAGTGCTCGTTACGACTCCAACGATATCTCCGATGTGATGCAGGAGATCCTGGTTTTCGGAACTGCAGTTGTGGCTCATAAAGTAGAGTAAAACAACAATAAATTGTGAATCATATAAAAAGCCTGCAAAGAGATAAAATGTTAGAAGGTTACCTTGAAATAGATGGGAAAGATATCCCCCGTACCCTGCTGGGTACATCCCCCTTTATTGGTGCAGCCCATTTCGGTCACCGGGCCCGACTCTACCTCCTGGATCTTTACCGAAACCCGGAAGCAATGGCCAGGGTAATGGTTAAATCCTACGATCTGGGAGTTAGGGGAATCCAACTGATACCTCACCCACCGGTGGTAGAAGCACTGCAAATTGCACGTGATCAGGGATTTCCCATGGATATCATAGCCACCATCCGTCCAGAGTCCGAAAAAGATGATATAAATCTTTTATCGGAATTAGATACCAGTGTAATGCTGGTGGATCCGGAGATCACTGACCAGGCTGACTGGGATTCTATAGGGGAAAAACTGGATGACATAAAGGATGCGGGATCATTACCCGGCCTTATAACCCAATTTCCCTTCAGCACCACCCAGAAACTTCTTGATTCCCCTGTTCTGAATGATTTCAAGCTCTACATGATCCCCCTTAACCGCCTGGGATACCTGATGGACTCTGATACCTATGGTCCAGAAGAAAGAACCCAATTCAAGGAAATCATTGAAAAAATGGATAAAACCATAATCGCCATGCACGTGCTTGCTGCAGGGATAATGACACCCGATGATGCCTTTGATTATCTTAAAACAGCTGATTTCGTGGACATGGTGGCCTTGGGAATAGCTTCCGAGGCAGAAGCAGAGGAATCCTTTTCGAAGCTGTTTAAACGTTAAAGGAGTGAATCTTATTCCCACCTAATCTTATTCTTTTTTTTTAAATTAAAACATCTTCTTAAAACATCTTCTTATCTTAGTATTTAATCCAAAGATTGTACAAAGTTGGAAAATACCTAAAATTCAATCAAAAAAAGTATTAAAATGGATTTATTTTTAAAAAAAGATTAAAGGAATTATAATAAATTAAAAAAGAATTGCAAAAAAGGAATTAATTACATTCTCTTCTTTCGGCCAGCATTTTTAAAAACTCAGCGGGATTTTTCATTTCACCGATCTCCCAGCTGTGGACTACTGGAATTCCATCTATACATTCAGTATCCTTCTTTTTTTCCAGTATGAAAACTGCATCGGTGTCAATCACACGAGAAAGGTCCTTTAGATTTGTGGCCATTTTGCGCAGAACTTTCTGATTCCTGTTTTTCTCCAAATCAGTTATTAATGGTTCTGCTTTTTTGGAAGTGGCTTCCGCCTGGGCCATGGCATCGAAGGGTGTTCGGTTGGTGTTGATAACTCCAAAACCCAGATCAACCAGTTCACGGGGTTCGCCTTTTTTAGCATCGGCATCCTCCTCCTTCTGAGGAACTGAAAACAGGTTAACTGAAAGAGTGATCCTCATGTCCAGGATGCTCTCCAGTAAAAATGCAGTGTCTGGTTGTGCCCGTACCCTGCCGGTCTCATATTTGTAAATGGTTTCCCGGGATACATGGGCCTTGTCTGCCAGATCCTTCAAGGACAGATTCTGCTGTTCCCGTATTTCTTTAATGACCTGTCCATCAATCTGCACGTAATAACCACCCCGGTCTGCAAATATCTCGGGATAAATATCCTCCACCACTATGTTACGTAGAGTTGAAGGTGCAATAACCGGTATTCCATGGCGTTCGTAAACTACGTCTTCTTCTAAAACTTCATTTTTAGATTTTAGACCTACTAAAAGGGGAGATCCGAAGAAAGTACGAGCTACTCTTTTTATTTCCATGGCATGGGCTGCACTGAACCCATCCACGTTAACCAGCACTTTCATTAGAAGTAACAGTAGTTCCCTGCGGGCCACCAGATCAAAACAACTTCTATCATATATATTAGAAGTGTCAAATCCATGGTTGGATAAAAGCTCGTTGATCTCAATAATTATATGATCTCTATGTAAGGGCATGTTCGACATGAAAAAACACCCCGGTGATATTTGATATGAATAACCATAATTTAGATAATGATTTATTTAGTGTTTATGTTGGTATGGATGACACTGACTCTGCCAGTGGCATGTGCACCACATATATATGTTGTGTGATAATGGACCGACTTATAAGTTGTGGTTTTAGAGTTGATGGTCCACCACGCCTCATACGCCTCAACCCATTCGCACCCCATAAAACCAGGGGAAACGGAGCAGTGGCATTTAAAATAATCTTAAAGTCAAAAAAAGAAGTTGAACAGGCTAAAAAAATAATTCTAGAGATGGTGGGAGAACTATCGGTTATGGAAGACCCTAAAACCAATCCAGGACTGGTATTCTATGAGGGTGAGATTACCCCCGAACTTCAGGAATATGCTCTAAAAACCATTAGAACCATTGTAAGCCAGGAGGAAGCTGAAAACTTAGCAGAAAAGGTAGGGGCAGAGGTATTCAAGTACAAGAAGGGAAGGGGTGTTATTGGATCCCTGGCAGCCATTGGATGTCCCCTGACTGATGCCACCTATGAATTACTGGCCTACCGTAAACCCTCAAATTACGGGAAGAAACGGCAAGTGGATGAGGATTCTGTGCTGGAAATGAACCAAAAAACCTATCCAGATACATTTGATAATATTGACGATGGTTACATGACCATAACACCCCATACGCCCTGTCCGGTTCTTTACGGGATTCGGGGAGAGACTGCGGAAGCTGTAGAGGAAGCTCATAAACTGGTGAAGGTTTCTGAACCCATAGAGTTTTTCAAGGTGTTTTTAACCAATCAGCACACCGATATGCATATAGAAAGCATAGATGCCATTTCCAAGATGAAACAGTTCCAGTGTTACATTGTCCAGGGAAGGGTTAAAACTCAGCCCGTGGTTATTGAAGGGGGACACGTTATATTCGTCCTGGAGGATGAATCTGGTGAAGTGGAATGTGCAGCTTATGAACCCACCAAAAAATTCCGTGATGTGGTGCGCCACTTAGCCCCTGGAGACCAGGTGGTAGTTTATGGTGGAATTGGGAATAAAGGAACCCTAAATGTGGAGAAGATCAAAATCACAACTTTAGCACCAGTATACGAATATTTAAACCCGGTCTGTGAATGTGGAAAACGTATGAAGTCTGCAGGTAAGGGTAAAGGATTTAAGTGTCCCCGGTGTGGGATTAAAATAAGAGTAGGTTCTGAAGAAGGAAGGGAAGTAAGGGAACAAAGGAAAATTGAAAGAATGATTAAACCGGGATTTTATGAGGTTCCACCTTCAGCACGCCGCCATCTGAGTAAACCATTAGTTAGAGGCTGAGTATATCCTTAATGTAAAGATTTAGGTTGAAAAATGATTACTCAATATCTTGCAGAGTTCATTAATTCTACCAGTTACCAGGATCTTCCAGAAAATGTTACTGGTCAGTCCAAGCTCTGTTTTCTGGATTTTCTAGGAGTTTCCCTAAGGGGTTCCCGTGGTGAAAGTGCGCAAATTGTAAGGAAAATCATAAATGCCCCGGGTGACTCCACGGTTATCGGTGGCGACACAAGCAGTCCTATGGATGCTGCTTTAGCCAATGGTGTTTCTGCCCACTGTCTGGATTTGGATGATGGCCATCGCCTGGCCCAACTTCATCCTGGGGCCTGTGTTATCCCTGCAGCACTGGCTTTAGCCGAATCAAATAAAAAATCCGGGGAAGAATTTATAACTGCCATGGTGGTGGGATATCAGGTGGCAATTCAGCTAGGGATGTTGATCAATCCCGGTCATCGCCATAAAGGTTTCCACAGTACAGGTACCTGTGGCGCCATTGGCGCAGCAGCAGCTGCCTCCAAGATATTGGATCTGGATAAAGAAGATATTCTGAATGCACTGGGACTGGCGGGAACCCAGGCTGCAGGTTTACTGGAGTCGGATCATACCGGGAGCATGGCCAAACACCTTCATGCAGGGAAAGCCGCCCAGATAGGGATTTTATCAGCATTATTAGCCGAGGAAGGGTTTACTGGAGCTCATACCATTCTTGAAGGGGAAGAAGGGTTTTTAAAAGCTATGGGTGAAGTTGAAGAGGGAAAATATCCTCTGCCAAAAATGGGTACGATGAAATCAATCCCCAGGGAATTTGAAATTTTAAGGGTTTACTTCAAAAAATACCCAGTCTGCAGACATTTACACTCCTCATTGGATGCTATTTTTAATATAATAAATAACAACAGGATTAAAATCGCTGATATTACAGATGTGACTGTTGAAACCTATGAAATTGCTGCTCTTCATGATAATTACCGCCCAGAAACTGTGGAGGGATTCAGACAGAGCTTGCCCCTGAGCATGGCCATGGCCATTAACAGTGGAAATTTAGATGTGGCCAACATTGGAAACACCAACTTTGATGTTCTGAATGAAATTGCCAATAAAATAAGAATTGAATGTAACGATGATTTAAATAAACTTTATCCCCAGAAAAGGCCTTCAAAGGTAACCCTTAAAAGTAAAGGTCAATTTTACATGGAAAGAATTGATCTCCCTAAAGGAGAACCTGAAAATCCATTTACCAAGGAAGAACTCTTAAATAAATTTAAAACCCTTAATCCACAAGTAGATATAAATATTTTAACAGTTCTAGAGGATTTAGAGGATTTAGATATTGGAAATTTAATGTATAGTCTTAATTACGGGTTTAAATAATATTATGTAAACTAGGATGATATACTCATATGGAAACTTAAAATAATTGTAATGAGAATATTTGATAAAATATTTAATAATCAATTTTACGATAAAGGGAAAAAATAGTGGTAGGGAGTAGTGTGAATGGATACTCATGATTTTTTGAATGAAATTGGAATCATTAAAGCCAAGGATAACTTACAGGATTCAACTAAAAGGTTTCCAGATGGGGCCCAGTACCGTTTTGAAGTTCCGGGTATTCAGAAACCCGGAGCCCTGGAGGGTCTACTGGAAGCCCTGGATGAGTATGAGGTCCTAGTACACCGGGTGACCCAGACCAAGGGGATCATGCTCCTAACTGATCAGGAAATACTGGACATGGCAGATCTCTCCAGGGAGGCCAAGATTGAACTCTTTTTAAGTGTGGGCCCCCGTGCACCCTATGACACCAGTGCCTCAGCCAAGACCAAGGAAGGGGCTAGGATAGGATACCGGCTACGAGGATATGATAACCTAACCTACGCCATTGAAGATGTTAAAAGGGCCGTGGATCTCGGGGTGCGGGGGATAGTAGTCTACGATGAAGGACTCCTGTGGGTGTTAGGTAAGATGCGTGAAGAAGGAGAATTACCCTCCAGTGTGCATTTCAAGGTTTCAGCCCACTGTGGTCATGGGAACCCTGCCTCTGCACGGCTTCTGGAGATTATTGGGGCAAATTCATTCAACCCGGTCCGTGATCTGCAAATACCCATGTTAGCAGCCATAAGAAAATCCATAGACATGTCTCTGGATATTCACACTGAAAACCCCAAATCATCGGGAGGGTTCATCCGGCATTACGAGGCACCAGAAATTATCAGAAAGGCCTGTCCAGTGTACCTTAAAACTGGAGGTTCGGTAGCAGCCCATCATGGATACGAAACAACCCGTAAAGAAGCCAGAGAACGGGCCAGACAGGTTTTACTGGTTCAAAGCATGGCAAACCGTTTTTATCCCGAAGCATTGATCTCCAAAAAAGGAACAACTGACTTGGCCATACCGGAATAGAATTGGGAAAATCTAACTGAAGGGGAAATTTGACTTCCTCTTTTAAATTAATTCGCTGTAAATCTTTTGGAATACATCTCAAAAAAATATCACCACCATTAGGAGCTTATTATGTCCGTAAACATCAGAAAATTGGTCAAAGAGGCAGTCATAGAAGCCAGCACCACCTTCAGAGAAGACCAGATCCAAGCTTACCAGAGGGCTGTGGAAATGGAAGAAAATGATAATGCCCGTTGGGTTCTGGAGTTATTACTGGAGAATGCAGAAGTAGCCCGTGGTAATAAAGTTCCCCTGTGTGACGACACTGGCATCCCCCATGTACTGGTTGAATTAGGGTTTAGAACAAAATTTAATCCAGATTTATTCCACCAAATAGAGGAAGGTGTTGCTTTAGGACTTAAAAAGTTACCTGGAAGGCCAATGGCAGTTCAGGGAGATGATATTGAGCGGATTGAACAGAGCCAGGGACTTTACAGTGATCCGGGAAAAGTAATACCTCCATCTGTTTTAGTTGATAAAATGGATGATGAGGGTGTTAAAATCCATGTATTAATGTTAGGTGGTGGACCAGAGATAAGGAGTCACACTTATCGTGTTTTTCACCAGCGGGATCATGGAAACCTTTTTAAGGAAGCGTTGACATGGATGAGATCAGAGATTCCCAAGTTAGGGTGTACACCATGCATCCCTGCACTGGGGGTTGGGAGAACCCATTTTGAAGCTTCATCACTGATGCTAAAGGCAATGGCATATGGGAACCTCAATCACCAATCATTAATTGAAAAAAAGATAACTGATGCCTTAAATAATACCAATGTAGGTGCCCTGGGCCTGGGGGGTTCAGTAACCGCACTGGGGACTATGGTGAAAGTAGGGCCTCAAAGGGCTAGTGGAGTGCGTATTGCTTGTATGCGCCCCTGTTGCTGTGTTGAACCACGGAAAGCATCTATTTATCTTTCACAAGATTCACTGGAGTAAAGAAAATGGCAATTGGAAGAGAAACTGTGGAAAATTTATTAAAGCTTACCAAGCCCAAATGGAGGACCTCCATTACCAAGGTAGAACCTAACCGAATAATCACCCGCGGATATCCCCAAGAAGATTTGATAGGAAACATTTCATTCCCAGAAATGGTTTATTTACTCCTGAAGGGTGAACTCCCCCATGAAAAACAGGCCAAGATGTTGGAAGCGGTTTTAGTCTCTTTCTGTGATCACGGAGTAACCCCGCCCAGCACCCAGGTGGCCAGGATTATGGCCTCCACTGGCGCCCCCATGAACACTTGTGTCTCGGGAGGAGTATCTTCCTTTGGAAAATACCACGCAGGTGCTCTGGAAAGATCAATGCGCATCCTGCAGAGGATAATTAAGGAAGGTGTTAATTCCAATGGCCCCCCATCTTCCAGCAGTGATCTAAAAAATTCGGCTTTGATGGTAGTGGAACACTTCCTGGAGAAGGGAAAAAAAATACCCGGATTTGGGCACCGTTTCCATGATGAAGACCCCCGACCCGGCAAACTTATTAAAACTGCCAAAAAACATGGATGTTTTGGAATTCACAGCGAATTAGCTGTTTCTATTGAAAATCTGCTCCTGGAAATGAAGGGCATCCGTATGAATATAGACGGTGCCAATGCCGGGATACTATCTGACATGGGGTTTGACTGGAAGTTAGGAACAGGCGTGTTCATGATAGGAAGAGTTCCAGCACTTGTTTCCCATATACACGAAGAAAGATCTGTTGAAAATTCTTTTAGAAAGTTTGTTGAAGTTGAAGATATTTATTACAATGGCTTAGAGTGTAGAAATATTGATTCTGATAGAAATGAACTTAATACATCCAAATAAGTTCTTATGCTCTTTTTTCACTTGAAAAATTAAATAGTAAAAGATAAATATAAGCCTTAATAGAGTTCCGTTTATCATGGTCATATTAGGGTGATTTAAATGACAACGATATCAGAAGCGATAACAACGATAAAGAAGGCTGAAAGTGATGCCGATAAACTAATAGAGGACACAGAAGCCAAGTCTTCTGAAATGATTCAAGAAGCCAAATCTAAATCAATAGAAACCATAGAAAAGGCCAAAGAGGAAGCTAACAGTGATGCTGAAAAGATCACTTTTGAAGCCGAAACTAACGCCAAAAAGGAAGCATACCAAATAAACAACCAAACAAGTGAAAAAGTAGAGATAACTAAAACAAGCGCTACCAATATGGTTGATGAGGCTGCTGAAGTCATTGTGAAAAGCATATTATAGTGTGAGTACCATGTTCAAGCCGGCAAGGATGAAAAAGCTCAGGATAATCACCTTGGACAAGTACGCTGATTCGGCAGTGAGTTCACTTCACGAAGCAGGCTTAGTCCAGATTGAAGATATATCTGAGCGCATACAACAGGACGCAGAATGGAGGCAGATCCTGAAACCATCCAGCACCTCTCCTTTTACCGGTAAAATTTCTTCCCTTTTAATGAAAACATCAGGAACTGTTGATTTTCTAAAATCAACGGCCAAAAAAGAGAAGGGAATTTTACCATTGGTTAAGGGTTTTATTAGCCCACCACCAATTAAAAAAGTAGAAGTAGAAACCCTGGATACCGAAGAACTTATTCAAAAGGCTGAAAGACTCCTGGGAGAAGTTGAATCTCAAACGAAACCCCGGGAAGAAAAAATAAACCAGTTAGACTCTAAGAAAACTGAACTTGAAAATGCCCTTAGAGTTACTAGTAATCTTTCCAATTTTGATGTTGATCTCGGTCTTCTGGAAGAATCTGATTATGTCTCTGTTATTGCGGGAAAACTATCCTCAGAATCCTATGAAAAATTCATGGGAATGTTGAAGGATTTAACTGACGAAATCGTAGTTTTTGATCAGGAAGATGAATCAAAAGGATTCAAAATACTGGTTATTGTAACTTTAAAAACCCACAATGAAGAAGTATTAAGTCAGTTGCGTAAAATGGAATTTGAAAGATTCGAATTTTCAGGGCTCAGTGGTAAACCCTCAGAAATAATCCAGAAATCAGAATCTGAACTGGAATCTATTTCCCGGGAAAAAGAATCTGTCTTGAACGATCTGGCAGGAGTATCTGCAGAATGGTTTGAGCAACTCCGAGCTCTTAAAGAAGAATTGGAAATCGAAAAACAACGCAATGAAGTCTTTTCTTCATTTGGTGAAACTGAAAAAACTGTTTTGTTTGAAGGTTGGGTTCCAGAGAAAAAACTCAAAAAAGCTCTTTTAACCATAGAAACATCAACAGAGGGCCATTCCATTGTGGATGTAACCGACCCTGATGTGGAAAAAGACAATATACCAGTTCAACTGGATAACCCTAAATTCGCAAAACCATATGAAATGTTTGTACACATGTATTCTCCCCCGGATTACCGGGAGATTGACCCTACTATTCTCATGGCAATTGTATTCCCATTTTTCTTCGGTTTCTGTCTTACAGAAGCCGGATATGGTATAGCAGATGCCCTGGTAGGTTACATCATATTCCGAGGACTGGGGAGAAATAGCAAAACCATGGCCAACATGGGCCTGATAATGATTGCCTGTGGAGTATGGGCTGTAATACTGGGACTGGTAACGAACAGTTTCATAGGAGACTTTATACCCCGATTCATATGGGGAGAGTCAAGTATGGCCCTTCCAACCACCATACCATCTATAAACTCATTTGTACATCCTGAAAACATCCTCATAATCGCGATTATTGTGGGTGTTATACACCTAAACCTTGGTTTAGCAATTGGAGCCTACAACAACATAGTACGAGGAGACACTAAAGAAGCTTTAGGGGCCCAAATTGTGTGGTTTATCCTGGAAGCAGGTGTTGTATTACTGGCATTAGGCTACCTACTATTCGGAGGCGGAATACTGATGTACGCAGGAATAGGGGTATTAGTATTAAGTCTAATCATGCTGGTTTACTTCAACGGTATGTTTGGAATTATGGATGTGTCTGGTTTCCTGGGGAATGTATTATCATACGCCAGGCTCCTGGCACTGTGTCTTTCCACCGGTGGGATCGCAATGACCGTTAACATATTAACCGGAATTTGTGCTGAAATGATCCCTCTGATTGGAATAATAATTGCACCAATAGTCTTCATTGGAGGACAAATCGCAAACCTTGCCTTCCAGACACTGGGTGCATTTATAAATGCATTACGTTTGCACTACGTTGAGTTTTTCGCTCAATTTTACATCGGCGGAAGTCAAAAATTCAAGGCTTTCCGTGCCAAAAGAAAGTTTACGGATATAGGAGGAAAATAACATGGTAGAAGTCGCTTTAGGAACAGCATTAGCAGCAATCGGCGCTGGGTTAGCAGTCGGTTTCGCAGGATTAGGATCAGGTTTAGGTCAAGGAATAGCAGCAGCAGGAAGTGTAGGTGCGGTGGCTGAAGATGAAGACATGTTCGCCAGAGGTATCATCTTTACTGCACTGCCCGAAACCCAAGCTATATACGGTTTTCTAATTGCTATACTCCTCATGGTTTTCACAATAATGGCTAACAAAGCACTACCAGCATCATTAGGTCTGGTGGCAATAGGTGCAGGAGCTGCAATAGGATTTGCCGGTCTTGGTTCCGGTATGGGTCAAGGTATCACCGCATCCTCCGCAGTAGGAGCAGTAGTTGAAAACGAAGATATGTTCGCCAGAGGTATCATCTTCACCGCTCTACCAGAAACCCAGGCTATTTACGGGTTCCTGATTGCTATACTCCTCATGGTATTCGGCGGAATTCTGGCAGGATGATCAAGATGAGCGCCGGGACAGATAAGATAGTCTCAAGTATAATGTCTGATGCCCAGATAAAAGCAGAATCCATATTAGCGGAAGCTGAAAAGGAAAAAGAAGCCATTATCTCCGAAGGCAATGTTCAAGCAGCAGCTGAAAAGGAGAAAATCTTAGAAAACGCTGATAAACAAGCAAAAATGAGGTATCAACAGATTATCTCAGAAGCTAAGATGAACTCCCGGAGAATGGAACTTGAGGCTCGAGAGGAAGTAATAGAAGAAGCTTTCAGCAAAGCAGAAGAAAAACTCAAAGAAATAGCTTCTTCAGATGCAGCTGAATACAAAGCATCTCTTGAAAAAGTAATCACTGAAGCTGGTACCGAAATAGGGGGTGGAGACCTGATAGTCCTCGTTAAAGAAAACGATATGACTAAAATAAAAGGATCCCTACCTTCCATTGAAAAAAGTATCAGTGACAAAACAGGTACCCCCACTAAACTGGAGATGGGAGAAAACATCAACACCATTGGCGGATCTATAATCAGAACCAAAAATGGTGAAATAGAGGTTAACAACACCATCGAAGCAAGGATGTTAAGATTCAAAAAATCTCTAAGATCTGAAGTTGCCGGGATACTGTTCAAATAATAGGGGAGATTTCATATGGTAGAGGATATTACTTCATTAGTCACTGGACTGGGATTCCCCTCTATTGAATCTTTTTTAGCAGCAGTAATTCTAGTACTGGCCATTTTCGGAGCAATCGTAGTTATAGCAACCATCAGACCCGTTCTGAGCATGTTTCCATACACCTATCCCAATGCACGTGTAAGGGCCAGAATAGGGAGAATATTCAATGAAAAACAGTTTCAGGAAATCATTGAAGCTGGAAACATTGAAGAAGTTAAAAACTACCTCCGAGGGTTCCCAGATTACGCGAAATACATTGACCAGTACCCTCTGGAAAAGGCCCTGGACACCCAGCTTGCTGAAAACTACGATTTAGTAGCTAGAATAACCCCTGAAAACAGTAGAGATGCTTTCAAGTTTCTCCTGAAAAAATGGGATATTAAAAACATCAAAAGCATAATAATCGCCAAAGAAGCAGGGTTAAATCAAGAAGAAACCATGGATCTAGTAGTGCCATTTGGTGATCTTTCCGATAAACTGGACACTCTAGTCGATGCCGACAATGTAACTGAAGTGTTAAGTGCTCTGGAAGGAACAGAATACACCCCTATCCTTGAAGATGCCCTTCCCACTTACCAGGAAACTGGAATGTTACTGCCACTAGAAGCTTCCCTGGATAAGTACCTTCTGGAAAACCTCTTAAGAACCGTTAGCACCCCTGAAGATGACAACACCGCCTATCTCAAAAATTACGTGGGAAACATGGTGGATGGAACCAACCTTAAAATCATCTTAAGGGCCAAAGTTGATGGACTGAAATTCGAGGATATAGAACCCTACATGATCAGTGATGGTTACCAGATAAGGGAATGGAAACTGAAGGATCTCATGGAAGCCGAAGATGTGGCTGGTGTGGTTAGTGGACTGGAAGGAACAGACTACGCACCAATACTAGCCGAAGCCATGGCTACCTACAGTGAAACAGGCTCCATTGGAGCATTTGAAAGTGCACTGGACAGTCAAGTGGATGAAACCGCTAAAAAGATAGCTTTAAAGAATCAGTTCGGAATCGGACCCATGATTGGATTTTTAAGCAAAAAAGAAAAGGAAATCAAAAACTTGAAAATCATCGTCCGTGGTAAACGCGAAGAAGGATTCACCCCTGCTATGATCAAGGAGATGTTAGTATGAGTTCGAAAATAGCAGTAATGGCAGATCCCGACACCGTCACCGGTTTCATGCTGGGGGGAATCAAAGATGGATTTCCAGTCAGCAATATGGACGAAGCAGGAGATAAACTGAAGGAACTGACCAAGGAGTACTCTATTATTATAACCACTGAGAAAATAGGCGATAATTTCAGAGAAATGATAGATAAGATAAGCAGTGAAAGTGCACTGCCCATGATAATTGAAATTCCAGATAAAAAAGGCTCAGTAGAGCGGGAATCAGACCCAATCAGAGAGCTTATAAAACGAGTAATCGGGGTTGAGATGGTAGAATGACTCTCGAAGGAAAGATAATAAAGATAGCGGGTCCTGTTATAACCGCAGACGGTATGAGAGGGACCCAGATGTACGAGATGGTAAAAGTAGGTGAAGACAAGCTCATCGGTGAAATCATCGAACTTGAAGGCGACACCGCCACCATCCAGGTTTATGAAGAAACAGCAGGGATGAAACCCGGAGAAGTAGTGGAAAGTACAGGTGGACCACTATCCGTGGAATTAGGACCCGGAATTATCGGTTCCATATTTGACGGTATACAAAGGCCACTGGAAACCATTAAACTTACTGTGGGAGATTACATTGAAAGGGGTGTGGATGTACCTGCACTACCCAAAGATAAAAAATGGACATTCAAACCCACTGTAACTGCCGGTACTGAAGTTAAAGGTGGAGACATCATTGGTGAAGTGCAGGAAACCTCTGCAGTTGTCCAAAAAATAATGGTGCCCCCCATGGTCAGCGGTACCTTAAAGAGTATCGTCGGTGAAGGCCAGTACACTGTGGTGGATGATATTGCTGAAGTAGAAACACCTAAAGGCCCAGTTAAAGTACAGATGATGCAAAAATGGCCAGTTAGGGTTGGTCGGCCTTACAAGGATAAATTAGACCCTGATATACCACTGGTAACCGGTCAAAGAGCACAGGATACCTTTTTCCCTGTGGCTAAAGGTGGAACCGCAGCCATACCCGGACCATTCGGATCCGGTAAAACCGTTACCCAGCAGCAGCTGGCTAAATGGGCTGACGCAGACATCATTGTCTACGTGGGATGCGGTGAAAGGGGTAACGAGATGACAGAGGTTCTGAAAGAATTCCCAGAACTTGAAGACCCTAAAACCGGTAAACCATTAATGGACCGGACCGTACTTATTGCTAACACGTCCAACATGCCTGTGGCCGCAAGGGAAGCCTGTGTGTACACAGGAATTACTATCGCAGAATACTTCCGTGACCAGGGATACGATGTGGCTCTAATGGCAGATTCCACTTCACGGTGGGCAGAAGCAATGAGGGAGATCTCCGGACGACTGGAAGAAATGCCTGGTGAAGAAGGATACCCTGCATACTTAGCATCACGTCTGGCACAGTTCTATGAACGAGCCGGCCGAGTAAACACCGTTGGAACTGAAAGCAAAGTGGCATCAGTAAGTGTGGTTGGTGCAGTATCACCTCCTGGTGGGGATTTATCCGAACCAGTTACACAGAACACCCTGCGTATATGTAAAGTGTTCTGGGCACTGGACGCATCCCTAGCAGACAAACGTCACTTCCCATCCATAGACTGGCTACAGAGCTATTCATTATACGTGGACAGTGTGGAAAGTTGGTGGGATAAGACCGTGGGTGCAGACTGGAGAGCAACCAGGGACGAAGCCATGGCTTTACTCCAAAAAGAATCTGAACTTCAGGAAATCGTGCAACTGGTAGGACCAGATGCCCTGCCTGACCGGGAAAGGATCACTCTGGAAAGTACCCGTATGATACGGGAAGATTTCCTGCAGCAGAACGCATACCACGAAGTAGACACTTACTGTTCCCCAACCAAACAGTACCAACTACTCAAAACTATTATCATCTTCCAGGAACAGGCCACCGCCGCCCTGGAACGTGGAGCATCAGCAGCTGATCTAACTGACCTACCAGTCAAAGAAGAAATCGGAAGGATGAAGTTCATCCCTGAAGATGAATTCGACGCTGCAATCAAAGAGATCCAGGATAAAATAGTAAAACAGACAAGTGAGGTGTGAAAATGAACGCCAATATCAAAACCCGAGAATATACCACAGTCAGAGAAGTGGCTGGTCCTCTCATGATTGTAGAAGGCGTTGAAGGCGTTGCCTACAATGAAATAGTGGACATAGAAACACCCAACGGAGAAATGAGAAGAGGGCAAGTCCTGGAAGTTAAGGGAGACGTTGCTGTGGTTCAGGTTTTCGAAGGAACCAGGGACCTCAACACATCCACCACCAAAGTAAGATTCACCGGAGAAACCGCCCATATCGGAGTTTCACTGGACATGCTAGGACGAGTATTCAGTGGTACCGGAAGCCCCATAGACGGTGGCCCCGAAATCATCCCTGAAAAGGAACTGGATATCAACGGAAGCCCAATGAACCCATCTGCCAGGGAATTCCCAGCAGAATTTATCCAGACCGGTATTTCAACCATCGATGGAATGAACACCCTGGTTCGTGGACAGAAACTACCTATCTTTTCCGGATCAGGTCTACCACACAACGAGCTGGCGGCCCAGATCGCAAGACAAGCTAAGGTGTTAGCTGAAGAATCAGAATTCTCAGTTATATTCGCAGCTATGGGTATCACCCACGAAGAAGCAAACTACTTCATGCGTGATTTTGAACGTACCGGAGCATTAGAACGGGTTACTGTTTTCATGAACCTGGCTGACGACCCAGCCATTGAAAGGATCATCACCCCCCGTATGGCTCTAACCACTGCCGAGTACTTTGCCTTCGAGCATGACATGCACGTACTGGTCATACTCACTGATATGACCAACTATGCAGAAGCTTTAAGGGAAATCTCAGCTGCTCGTGACGAAGTGCCTGGACGAAGGGGTTACCCTGGTTACATGTACACTGACCTCTCCAGCCTTTATGAAAGGGCGGGCCGTATAACCGGTAAAGAAGGTTCCATCACCCAGATGCCTATTTTGGTGATGCCTCAGGACGATATCACTCACCCTATACCTGATTTAACCGGTTACATTACTGAGGGACAGATCGTTTTAAGCAGGGACCTGCACCGTAAAGGTATTTATCCACCAGTAGACGTGCTACCATCATTATCACGACTTATGAGTGGTGGAATTGGCGAAGGACAAACCAGAGAAGACCATAGTGGAGTTTCTGACCAGCTTTACTCAGCATATGCTGAAGGAAGGGACCTCAGAGACCTAATGGCCGTGGTTGGTGAAGAAGCTCTTACCGAGCGTGACCGTAAATTCCTGGCCTTCGCTGATGGTTTTGAAGATAAATTCATCACCCAGAGCAGGGACGAAGACCGGTCCATCCAGGAAACCCTGGACCTCGGTTGGGAATTAATGAGCTTACTACCCGAAGCAGAGCTTAAGAGGGTACGGGCAGAACACATTCCCAAATATCACCCTGACCATAAATAATCCCCTTCCTATTTTTTAGGAAGGAAAGAGAGTGATAAAATGGCACAAGAAATGATAGAAGGCATCAATCCAACCCGGATGGAACTTCTAAAACTAAAACAACGGGAAAAACTCGCAGTTAAAGGGCACAGTCTTCTCAAAGAGAAACGAAACGCCTTGATCATGGAGTTTTTCAACATTCTGGAACGGGTGAAAGGATCCAGGGATGAAGTTTCCCTGAAACTCCAGGAAGCCTACCAGGACTTAACAGCTGCCCAAGTAATGATGGGTGATCTGTCTGTTAAAAAAGCTGCCATGTCCGTCACTGAATCAGTGGATGTGGACATCGACTCCAGGAGTGTTATGGGAGTGGTAGTGCCAGTAATAGAGTCAGAAACCTCACAGAGAACCATTGTGGAACGTGGTTACGGATTCATGGATACTTCAGTTAAACTGGATGAAGCTGCCCGGAAATTCGAGGAATCCATCCAGCTAATTATTGAACTGGGCGAAATCGAGAAGACCATCATGTTACTGGCCAGTGAAATTGAATCCACTAAAAGGCGTGTGAACGCTTTGGAACACATCATAATTCCCCGACTGGAAAACACAGTCAAATACATTGAAATGAGACTGGAAGAGATGGAAAGGGAAAGTTTCGTGCGTTTGAAAATGGTCAAGAAAACCATGGAAGAATCTGAGGAGGCCATTTAATGGTTAGAATAATCACACGACTGGACCAGGTTCGAAAAGAACAGGAAAAACACGCTAAACCAGCCATTGACTTTGAGATCGGCAACATCTCCGGGAAAGTTCGGGCTATAATTGCCGATGAAGAAAAAGAATTCAAGGCAGGGGAAACCAAACCAGTCCAGATCAAAAAGATCGACATCAACGCTAACCATATCTGCTTCATCAGCGCCTACGGAACCAACAAATACGGACACACCATGGCAGTTGGTGAAGAAACATACCTACCCATAAGCATGGAACGAACAGCAGACCATGCCCTCTTCGCAGCAGCTCTTGACTACAAAGTGGAAAAAGATGATTTATTAGGTATTTTAATACTTCTACCTGTAGAAGTGAACTTCTAAAAGGTTAGAAATGAAGATTACCTGATAAAGAATCTTATTTTTTTTATTTTTAGCAATACAAGAAAAATAACATTCCAATTACTGATTTTAATTATAATATATTAACTAACCTAATTTTAAATATATTGGTATTTTAAAAATAATATAGGCAAAAAAACGTTTTAAACCCCAAATAATCGTTTTTTAATATAGTCATTTAGTGGTTCCTTAGCCTCTTGAACCTGAACCAGGAGATCGTCTATCATATATTGGACATCATAGTATAATTCAAGGGATTCGTAACGTTTTTTTTCCAGTTTCTTGAGTTCTTTGATCTTGGATTTTCCACGAACACGGGACACGATCCCCGGTGATCGACCATCCGCATAGTCCATGTTGATCTTCTGTTTCCTTTCCAAAAACTCAAGTTCAATGTTTTTGATGTCGTTTAGGATCCTTTTTTTAAGATCCTTTAAGATCATCTCTCTTTCATTAAGTTCGGCTAAAATCCGTCTTGAATCCGCAATAGAATCAGCTTCCAAATCTATAATGGATATTTCATCAATGAGAGTATGGTAATCTTTAATTTTCATCTGAGGGTACCTTTATGATTTTTTAAAAAATCAGGGGAGTGACCTTTAAGGCTTAACATTCACCAATATCTTAAAAAGACCATCTTCAACTTCACATCGGGTTTCCAGGTCATCATGTTCCTTTTCCATTTCCCGAACCTTGTAAAGCACGTTGGTAATGGAATAAGTGTTGAATGCTCCAGTTGTGTTGTCTGGTTTTGATGAGATCAGGAGAATTAATACCTGGTACCCATCCACCATAACATTGTAGTTAATGCCATTTATGTAGATGGTGTCTGATAATCGAAGAAGTAGTTTAATATGTTTAATGGGAAGCCCACTTTTGCTGATAATTTCTTTGATCTTATCATTTTCCCGGCACTGCTCAATGTCAATATCCATCTTATCCCAACCCAAATACGATCATAATTTTAAAAAAGTTTTCATCCCAATGGCTGTACAAACTTGTTTTTCAAATATTCAGTAAGTTATACTAAACAATATTATATTCCACCAAATATATTCTTAACTATGCGGAGAGGAGAAGGAAACCGGGAAGACAGACTGTTAAAAAAGCAGATAATGGTATTAAACCGCCATATTCCCCGGCGGAGAAAAACCCTGAAAGAGCTTTTAGAGGAAGAAAAACCCCATGTGTTGGGAACAGACGGATCACGCCATCGTTTCAAGAAAAAAGAGCTGGATAAAATTTCTTCACTGATTCCAGAAGGATCATGGGGGCGGTTAAAGTTACCACTATATATCGAGATAAGTTCCCAGATGAGCGGTTCCAGGATAAAGGGAAAACTGGAATGCAAACTGGTTTGTCAGATTTTAAACAAGGATGATTGTGGTGAGGAAATCTATATTTACCGATTGGATACAAAGGTAGTTAGAAGAGAGTTACCCACCACTTCCCAGTACATTTTCCTGGTTAAGTGACCTTGAACTTAAGTTTAACTCGATAAAAATAAGTGAATTAAAAATAAGTGAATATAAACCTATATAATCTAATTTGACTCAAATTGATCTAATAAAACCATATAATAAACAATCATACCATAAAAAATAAATTATTAAATAAGGGATGAATTTGATCATGGGATTTAAAAGCATGTGGAAAAAATTGAAATCATTCAATTTAGACTTTTTATACGATTTTGATTGGGAAGAAATAAAGAAAGACCCTGATAAAATGGCCAAAGTATCCATGTTAGTCTTCGGTGCCGAGATTATGGTTACCGTTCTAATTGTAATTGGAACTATCATCTTCATCCTGGCCGTTGTGTTTAGATAAATGTAAATGTAAATTATATTTGGATAATTTTAAATAAAAGGATTTTAATTAATATTTAGATAAGTTAATAGGATTTTAATAAAATTCCCTTTATATTTTTAACCTATTTTTTTATAATAACTGCTAAATTTTATTTATTAGTACAATTTTAAACCTCTCTTTGAAGATTTTTCCTATAAAAAACTTCACTGGAAAGATTATTTATAATAATGTAAATTTTAATCATTTAGTTTTAAATCTTTAAAATTCCAATTCTGGAATTTTTTTTGAATAGCCAATTTTATAAGTAATCTTAATGGATTCCCACAGTTTTAAGTTATAACTTTAAAATCATGATACATTTCTATAATTAAATTCAACATCATCCTACTTACAGGGTTCCAGTTAACTTGTAAACCATATCAACCAGTCTTTTTGCCGAATAAACTGCATCTTCCATTATCCTATTGGAAGTTAGAACTGTGACCATGGGTTCTCCTTCCTCAATAATCACACCAGGATGGGGTAGGTCACAAAGTCCAGAGAGGTTCAGATCACCCCACTGTGATCGCTGCCAGGCATGGACCACCATCTTAACTGCAAATCTTCTAGGGGTGGGAACTTCCATCAGGTGTCCTTGACATGCAGCCAGGTGGAGTTCAGCCATGTTCACATCCAGTGAAAGTTCTGCACATTCAAATGTTCCCTGCAGTCGGGGGTTAACCTCAATCAGGTATAGTTCCCCATTTCGGGAGATGAAATCCACCCCATTAGAGCCTGTTAGGGATAGATGTCCCACCACTTTTGAGGCAATTTCGGAGATCTTCTCATCACCAGTGCAGGGGACCAGGTTTCCACAGTATCCAAAGGGCTCCTTCTGACCAAGGTTAGTATCACCAATGATCTGGGTACTGGTGAGTATGGTCCGGGCTTCAGACCCCGCAGACAGAACCGATGCACTGATATTTTCACCATCAATGAACTCCTGCAGTATCCACTCCTGGGATTCTATTTCACCCGATAAATCCCTCTCTCCAAGCATTAAGCTCTCATCTAATCCAATTTTACCAACTTGCAGATCATCAGCCATCCGCACCCCATAACCACCAGCACCATAACGTGGTTTTAATATAAATTTCTTTCCCCTTGTATTCTGGATAATTTCCTGGATTTCACTGATATCTTTAGTCAGATAAGTTTCTGGAACATTGAAGTTATCTTTAAGTTTTTCAAAAAGGGAAAATTTATCTTCAACCATTTCCACATCACGGTTTCCAATGATCTTAGATGAATGGAACCATGAAGGGGACGAACCTGCGCAGCAGATAATACCATCTACTTCATCAATCAATTCCAGAGCCATTTCCCGGATAGTATGGGGATTGAAGTTCTGAGTGAATATACCACATGAAGCGTCTGGTTTCTGGTCTAAAATTGATTTTGAATGGTCTGTGCAGGATTTTGAATCCTGGGTTCCGAAATAATCTACAGAATAAATATTGTATCCTAACTTTTTAAGGGAGCAGGCCACGGCACGGGTGTTGACACCCACTAATAGAATGTTTTCCATGTGTATCCCTTAAGAGCATGTGATTAATGTTTAGAAGAAAAATAGTCCCGAGCGGAGTCGAACCGCCGTCGCCGGTTCCAAAGACCAGCAGGATTACCACTACCCCACGGGACTAGACATTAAAAAAGGCTGCAACTGCAGCATTCTCTTTTTAGGCAGAGGTGATATTTAAAGTTATCTACAAGTTATTTAAAAGGAACCAAACGATTTAAACAGAACCAGGTTTGGCTTTCCTATCGCATTTTATCTTCAAACGACAGCTCCGACATTTTCTAGGATTGTTAGTGGATAAAAAATCTTTTTTTCCAACTAAAAGGTCTTGAATCCTGTTAATTAATGATATTATATCTTTTTCTGTCTTTTCATCGAAGTATGATGACCAGAAAATGTTATCAGTTCCCCTTTCTCTTAAAGCGGCCACTATTTCCCTTTCATCTTTAATCATGTCCTTGAAAGCCAGGCAGTAACCGAAAACCTGGTTTATTGATGAAGAGAATGCCCTAATCCCTGGTTTGTCATCGATGATAATGAACTGGTCGGGAGTCATCCATACTTCATCAATGTATCCCCTGATACCGTAACGATGAGAAATAACCGGGAGTTCACGGGATAAGAGTTCTGTGGTTAGGGATTTTTCCAGCATCCCCTCAAAGGTGGTAGGTTCGGCATCCTTCTGGAATTCCATCTCTAACCTGGCGTGTTCCTCAGTCCCGATAACCATGTTTCTGGTGGGTTTTACCTCCACACCCTTTACATTTTCAAGGAATATGCTGTACTCACAGTATCCCTGTTTGTTGAGCCAACTGATAGGGAAGTTATTGCGCCCATCCATTATCATAACCTGGGATATTTCAGGATGGGGTTGGGAAGGAGTCTTGGACATGGAAAAACACATACATCTAAATTTTTTCTTAGTTTTTTTGAAATCTTTTGGTATAATGTATTGTCTGAATATTACTAGATTCCTACTTAATCACTAACATCATTAGGAATTATCTAATATTTACTAAAATCCTATTATTTTAAAATTATCTAAATATCACTTACATATATCAGAATAATATCTAAATATTTTTGGAATCTTCTTATTTTTAAAAATTCTGTTCCAAGTATTATACTAGGCCCAAATACTGGAATTATTGCATTGGAAGGTTTAATTTACCTACTAATGAATTTTTAAAGTCTTGAGAATAAATAATTATAGGGTAGAGGATTTGAAAAGTATTCTGATTACTCCGAAATAGTTATAAGTAATTTGCAATTTTGGATATCCTCTTAAAAATTTGAGGTACTCTGAAGAATATTCAGAGTTACTCTAAATCAAGCTCAGTTACTCTCTTCCTTTTCTTCCTCTTTCTTGGTAAGGCGACTTTTGAGGACAGTCCAGATATCTTTATCCTCTTTATCTTCATCTAAATCCTTATTTTTGGTGTTATTATCATCTTTAATCTTATCTGATTTCAGGTTTTTAACATCATCAGATTTTGGAGATTTCAGGTTAGAGGATGGTTTATTTAATGTCTGTTGTTCCATTTTGAGGTTTTCGGTGATTTTTCGTTCCTCTTTCAGGGCATTGATCAGTTTCGACCGGTCACTTTCCAGGGTTTTGACCTTCTCTTCAAGTTCCTGAAGGTTTTTACGGGTTTTATTGTGTTTACTGAATAGTTCCTTATAGGTTCTGGATAGTTTACTGTGTTTCCACTCCAAGTCATCGAAATCAGCTTTATACTGGACGAGTTTACTTTCATATTCCGCTTCTTTGCCAGTAATATCCTTAAATTCACCATTTTCATCCACGAGATCGGATAGATCCTCCTGGGGTATGATGAACACTTCCATGCTGCAATCCAGATTATCTGATCGTTTCAGGGGAACCAAATACTGGTTGTATTCGTAGGTCTTTTTCTGGCCGCCCACTGTTTTTTTGGTCTTTTTCTTATAGCACTTGACCGCAGATTTGACTAGCTTCACCATGTAAAAAAACTCTCCTTTATCTATATCCCTATTGGTAAGAAGGTCTTTTATAGTTGATGATGGCTGGAGGTACCAGCCCCCATGATCCCTTACTAATTCCAGATTACACTATAGTTAAAGGCCAATAACAATATACTGGGAAAAGATAGTAGATTCTAAGCTAAATTTTCCTGCCTATCATTCCATGATATCCCCATATCAGGGTTTGACCCAAATAACATATTTAATGGAATAAATTATATTAAATGAATTATCTTATGATTAAATGAACTAAATTATTGATAAATAGAAGCTGAATATCTTGAAAACACATAAAAAGAAGAAGTGCAATGATTATGAAAACTGATAAACCAATCCTTGGATACGACCGTTTCCTAATGATGGCCATTCTCAATGAAGGGCCTGTCACCCTGGAGGATCTGGAAGATAAAACTGTTCTTTTCTTATCCCTCATCTGGTACCAGCAGTTACCTGAAAAAGAGGAACCATTGATGGAACGACTATTTTTCACATTATCTCACCTAAGATCAGAGTTAGAAGACCAGCGAAAGAGTAAAAAAGTTGGTAAGACTGAAGAGGAATGTGAAAAACTGATTGAAAAGGGATGGATAAAGCTGGATGATGGTTTTTATTCTGTAACTGGAGATGGAGAAAGAGAAGCCCAAAAATTTGTGCAAAACATGGAACAAAAGGCATCAATGGTGCGGAAGGATTTCTTTAAGCCTGCAGCAGCAGCCCGGAACACCACAATATTAGATGCCTTTTTGGCGGTTATGAAACTGGGATCAGGACTGATCAGTGGGAGTGTGGGTCTGACTGCCGATGGAACCGATGCCACCATGGACACGGTTTCTGCTTTCATGGTTTGGCTGGGAATCAAGTACCACCGGGAAACCCTGAGTACTCTCCTGGTGATATTCGGATTGTTCTTTGCATCCCTCAGCATTGGTTACGATTCAGTAACCCATCTTATAAGCGCATTTTATGGGACTCTGACCCCTATGGGCATGCCTTACCTGGTGATAGCAGTGGAGGGAATAGCCATCCTGGCAGCGGTTTTCCTGTTCTACTACCAGCGCTATGTGGGAAAGGTGAATTCCAACCTAACCCTTATCTCCCAGTCCGTGGACTCTAAAAACCATATATTTATAGGTTTATCCGTGATTGCCGGGGCAATCTTCACATTACAGGGAATTTACTTTGTAGATGCCCTCATAGCATTATTCATTTCCATTGGAATCTTCAAAGATGCTGCTGATTTACTCAGAGAAGCTATTTCAGCCCGTAAGGGAGAGGAAGAAGATTATTCCCAGTACAAACTTCCCCTGGAGGAATGTTGGGAGGGAAATAAGATGATGGCTTTCCAGAACTGGGTATTATACATTCTATGGAGTGGGGAGGAGAGAACCAGGGTTGAAATTATTTCCTCCCTGGAGACTGCTTTCAGTCCAGGGAACTATATTCCTGTCATTTCAGAGCTTAAAGCCACCTGTAAAGAGACCCATGACTTTGAAGGAGGTTTTGAAGAGCTGATAAAACCCCTTAAAGAACATAGACTGATAGAGGAAGATGGAGAACACTATACTTTAACTGAAAATGGAGTAAAGTACCTGGAAGATTTTATGAGTAATTTCGACTACTACGATGTGCACCTGTCGGATACCATCCTCCTGGCCATGGCTGAGGATGTTTATTCATAAAATGTAATAAAAGATTTATAACAGTTAAAAGTAAAACTGGGAGGAATACTACCGTATTCCTTATTCTCATTTTTTATATTTTTTTAATTTAATCAAAAAATCAAACCGGGACAAAAATGAAACATATTAGAATAAATTTTTTGATTAAATTGGATGGAAATACCGTTAGGTGGATATGTAATTGAATTCAATTTTATCTAAAAAAATCGGTGAATAAGTTTAAATGTACAATTAAATCCTGTTTCTGGTTTTGTTTGCTGTTTGCATGAGCTGCCGATATTTAGTCCTTAAATATCCATGTTTTCCTCGATAAGCTCATTAATAAATCTTTCAACACTTTCATCATCTAGAAAATCTTTTATGCTGTAAAATCGGGCCATGTAAAAATTCTCCTATAACAATGCCAATATTGAACCTAAATCCTTATATAACTAATGGTTATTTCAGACCCGATACGAACTGTTCGGAGATATTGGAGGACGGATTAGTTTTTTATTTTCATAAAATTAACCCATATTCCCCTAAATATTTCTGATTACCCTCCAAATTAATTAAGAAATTAATAAAATCCTTAAAACAAACAGGTTTTAGTAATAATCTAAAATCTTACTTCGTAATATAAGGCTATAACGAAATAATGATCTGGGTGGAATTAATTTAATGGATTTAATTTAATGGAAATAATCATCTGGATGAATTTTTAGGAAAATTCATTCATGATGGTATTCTCTCTTCTGGGGGATTTGGCAATTTAGCAGGGCTTACCACTGACTTGGGTTGTGAAAACCAATTTACATCAAACTCTGCTCTTTCTTGCTGAATACCAAGGCAGAGATCATGATCATCATCACTGCGAACAAAGCCACCACAATAACATCCACATAAAGTGGTAGCACTGCTTCATTGAGGATTATGTTCCTCAGGGCATCCACCCCATAGGTTAATGGGTTGATGTACACTGCTACCTGTAGCCAGCTGGGGAGTCCGGTTATGGGGAACAGGGCTCCACTCAGAAGGAAAATTGGGAGCACTATGAAACTCATTATAAGGTTGAATCCCTCCATGCTGTCGGTGAATGACGAGATCAGTAATCCTAAACCAGAAAGACCAAGGGATATTAGCAGTATAACCCCCACACTCTCCAGGAAGATAATAGGAGTCATGGGCACTGCTACTATGAATGATAAAAGCAACAACACCATCCCCTGGATCATGGCAGTGGTGCTTATCCCCAGGGCCTTACCAAATACTATGGATGGGCGGGATATGGGTGCCACCAGTATTTCCTTCAAGAACCCGTACTGCCGGTCCATTATCACTGAAACTCCGGAGAATACTGCTGTGAAAAGAATGGTCTGTCCTATAATACCCGGGAAGATGAATGCCTGGTATCCGGCAGCACCGGTTCCAAATCTCACTGCCGAACCCAGCCCGGTTCCAAATATAATCAACCATAACAGAGGAGTTACCACGCTGGTGATAATACGGGAACGGTAACGGACGAATCTCTTATTTTCCCTGAGCCAAATGGTGTAAATTCCTTCCAGTTCTGCCATATTTATCCCTCCCCCTGAATGGTTCTACCAGTATATTTCAAGAAAACATCCTCCAGGTTAGGGTGCTCCAGTTCAATGGAGTAGACAAAAATGTTATGTTTATTGGCAAAATTCACCAGTTCCGCCACCAGATTCTCACCCCGTTCTACCATTAACTTTATCTCCGAATCCATGGAATAGATTTCTTTAACAAATTCCAGTTTCTGTGCTTCTTCAATGAATTTTTCAATATTATCCACTTGCATGGTAATGGTATCTGCTTTTAACTCTCTTTTCAGATTACGGGGAGAATTAGTGGTGATTATCTGGCCCTGGTTGATTATGGCCACTTCATCACAGAGTTTATCCGCTTCCTCCATGTAATGAGTGGTCATGAGAACTGTAACATCCTGGTTCTGGTTCAACTCTTTAATGTAACTCCAGATGCTCTCCCTGGTCTGCGGATCCAGGCCCAGCGTGGGTTCATCCAGGAAAAGAACTTTAGGATGATGTATCAGACCCCTACCTATTTCCAGCCTCCTCTTCATCCCTCCAGAGTAGGTTTTAACGAATTCATTCGCCTTGGGACCCAGGGCAATGAGGTCCAGTATCTCATCGATACGCTCCTGGCGAACATCCTTGGGCACACCATAGAGTGAGGCATGCATCTGGAGGTGTTCACGACCAGTGAGCATGTCATCCAGGGCTCGGGACTGGAAAACTATTCCTATGGATTCTCTGACCTCTTTAGGGTGCTTGGTGACATCATAGCCATTGACAGTGGCTGATCCGCTGGTGGGGTGCAGTATGGTGCATAGCATAGAGATTAATGTGGTTTTGCCCGCCCCATTCGGCCCTAAAACTCCGTAAACACTATTTTTAGGTACTTTAAGATTCACCCCGTTGACTGCGGTAAAATCATCATATTTTTTGGATATATCATGGGTTTGAATGATGTATTCCATGCTTTTCCTCCACTTAAAAAAGTTAACCTTAAATGAAACTGTGTGCTGGTAAGATTTAATGCTATCGAACAATTAATTTCATGATATTAATTTGTTATTAAAATTATTAATTTTAGTAGATACATAACTATCAATCAAGTGAAATTTTAGTGTTGGATTAAACTATGAATTGACTAAGAGAAAAAGAGAATTCAAATAAGAAATGGGGGAAAAGTCTATTGATGGTTAAGCTGATTAAATCAGAAGGAATAGCCCATCACTCTTATTTTATTGGTGCCAGTGGACGGGCCATTGTGGTTGATCCTCGCCGTGATGTGGATGTTTACCTGGATCTTTCAGAATCACAGGAACTTGACATTACCCACATCTTTGAAACCCACCGTAACGAAGACTACGTTATTGGTTCAGTGGAACTGGCCCATGCCACTGGGGCAGGAATATTTCACGGGGCAAATCTGGATTTTGCCTACGGAAGCCCGGTGAAGGATGGGGATAAATTTCAGTTTGGAAACATAGAACTGGAAGTTCTGGAAACACCCGGCCACACCTTGGAAAGCATATCGCTGGTTTTAAGAGACCTTAATGTGTCAGAAGATCCTCAGATGGCTTTTACCGGGGATGTGATATTTGCAGGAGAGACTGGCCGCATTGATCTTTACGGAGTGGATCGGCGGCCGGAAATAGCAGGATTACTTTATGATAGTCTGTTTAACAAGATTCTCCCCCTGGGCGATCAGACTGTTCTTTGCCCGGCCCATGGTGCGGGTTCAATTTGTGGGGCGGATATAAGGGAACAGGACTACACCACTGTGGGTTATGAGAAGAAAACCAATCCACAACTACAGGTCAACAGGGAAGAATTCATACAGCTCAAAGTAGCTGAAGAACTGTACACACCACCTTACTTCCAGAAAATGGAATTCCAGAACCAGAATGGAGCCCCCATACTCGGCAGACTACCTCACCTTAAAGCTGTGCATCCTAAAATCTTGAAGAATATGATGAAAAAGGAACTCCATATCCTTGATATCCGTAAACCCACCAGTTTCGCAGGGGGGCATATAAATGGGAGTCTGAATATTTGGAGGGAGGGTGTTCCTGCTTTTGCGGGGTGGTTCTTGAACTACCAGGATCCTATTGTAGTGGTAGATGATCACGATCAATGCATAGACGAGGTGCGCCAGGCCTTGGTGAGGCTGGGTTTTGATAATATTCATGGCTATCTGGCAAGTGGGTTTCCCAGCTGGTATCTTCATGCAGAGTATATGGATACCTTAAATCTGTGGAGTGTTCACCAGTTAAAAGAGGAATTGGGGGGAGAATTCTTCCTCCTGGATGTGCGCAAACTAGAAGACCGCAAAGAAGGCTACATTGAAGGGTCCCATCATATCTACGTGGGGGAATTACCTGATAGAATGAAGGAAATACCCCAGGATGTTCCAGTGGTTGTCTACTGTGATTCTGGTTACAAATCCACCACTGTCTGTAGTTATCTCAAAAAATGTGGTTACAATGATTTAACCAGCGTTCTGGGGAGTATGACTGCCTGGCTAAAGGCTGGATACCCTGTGGTTAATGAATAATCATAGGAATGGTGTTTTACTGTTGAAGTGGTTTTGCCATTTTTATGATTTTTAACCATTTTTTTGGAAAAATATAATATTGACTGATACCACAATTTAACTATAAATATGAAGGGTGATGCTTTTGGACATTCTGAAAATTCCACCTATGGTAAAAAAGGAATACGATAAGTTTATAGGCGAACAATACGTTAGTAGAATTGCTTTTAAAGGAGATTATCCCTATATTGCCCCATTTTTGTATGTTTTTGATGGGAAATTCATCTACTTCCTCAGTACCAAGTATGGTAAAAAAGTGGAGCTCATCCAGAGTGACCCCCATGTTGCAGTGGAGATCGAAACATACAATGCTGACTTGTCACAGTACCGTTTCGTGACACTGCGTGGGCAGATAAAGGAGGTTACCAGTGAAGAGGAAAAAATGGATGTTAAGGGAATGTTCGTGGATATGATCAAAGAAAAGGATCTGTCACCTAATGTACTGGCTGCCCTGGGACATTCACCCCAAGATCCACCTGAATCCATATTAACTGGAGAAAAATGTCATGTTTGGAAATTAGTGAATGTTAAGGAAATTATAGCCCTTAAAAACTCTTAATAATCTAAAAATTAACTTTTTTAAGACATGTAAATTATTTAAATAATTATTAATGAATAAAGGAGGTTTGATAGGGTATGGAAGGTTTTAATTTAAGAGAAGTTCCCAAATTAGTTGCCTCGGTACTTATAGTTTTCTTATCTGGTGCAATAGGGAGTTTAGCCACTTATCCAGAGATAACTACTTGGTATGCAGCCTTGGTTAAACCAAGCTGGACTCCTCCTAACACTTGGTTCGGCCCCATATGGTCCACTCTTTACATTCTTATTGGAATTGCCCTTTTCCTGGTGTGGAGACAGGGATTAGAAAGGCGTGATGTTCGATTTGCCATAGGCATATTCGCAGTACAACTAGTCTTGAATCTGTTATGGTCTCTGGTGTTTTTTGGATTGCACTCCATTCTGGCCGGATTTGTAGTTATTTTGATCCTGTGGATAGCCATACTGGCCAATATGATTGCTTTCTACGTTATATCCAAACCAGCAGGACTGTTAATGGTGCCCTACATAATATGGGTGAGCATTGCATCCTACCTTAACTACAGTGTGCTCATGTTGAACTAAAATACATTAAATATTATTTACTCCTTTTTTCTTTAAACGGGAAATATGTTTCCTTTATTTTAATCCGGGATGAAGGAAATTTTTTAAATAACCAGGAGGAGGGGGTGAAATGGGATATTACGACCTTCCCAAAAAGGAAAGGCAAAGATTAGTTCTTAAAATGGAAAATGAATTGACAAAGGACTTGGAAGAAAAAGAGAACATCCATATTATGTATTATTCATCAGAAGAAGATGTTTATATTCGTAAGAAGGTTTCCTCTATTTTAGGAAGGATTTATCATGGTCAGGATCTTTTCAAAAAAGATATAATCCAGTTGGCAGGTAAACTTCTGGAAAATGATGATGAAAAGGTTCGGCAAACTGCGGTGTACCTTCTGGGGGAGATTGGGAAGCAGGATGCAGATCCAGTTTTCCATCACCTGGAAGTTGCCCTGGAGGATCCCCACCACCGGGTGAGAAATGCGGTAATGAGTTCATTGAAGGTTATGGGGGATAAGAATCCACAACCAACCCTACGCTTTGCAAAGAAGTTTATACACCACCCTAATCCCGAGGTGCGGAAGAAAGTGGTTCATGGAATTGAACTCAGGGGTCGGACCCACCCTGAAGATATTCTGCCATTTTTAGAGGAGTTGCAGGATGAGGCCAATCCCCAGGTTCGTAGAATGTTAATCCATGTCCTGGGACAGATAAGTTACAAAGAGGGTTGCCTGGAGAAGGTGACCTCTGCCCTTAAAACCTGGAAAAACAGGGAACTGGTGGGAGATACCATCCCCTATATAGTTGAAGTGCATAAAAGGTATCCATTCAGTGCCATGACCCCTGAAAAGGCTGAAAAATATTTAAAAGAAAACTATATTTAATAAAAAACTTTTTAAGGATATCTCTTTTTCGGCCTGGAATAATCAAACTCGCATGTTGTAGGGTAATTCCCTGAATTTAATGATGAATTTAGTACCATTAGTCCTATCAATTTTCATTTCACCGTTTAATTGATTTACCAATGTGTTAACAACCATTAACCCCAGTTTTTTGGATTTTAGGGGATCCAGGTTTTCCGGTAAACCTATTCCATCATCTTCAAAAATTAGTATATGTAAATCATCATCGGTTTTCAATTCAATTCTTATTTTACCATTTCCCTGTGGAAATGCATGTTTAATGCTGTTGGTTGCCAGTTCATTGATTACCAGACCACAAGGCATTGCAGTTTCAATACCCATCTCCACGCTTCCTATCAAAGTATCCAATTTAACAGATTTCTTATTCACACGGTACAAGTTGAAGATGTCATATAACAGCATTTCCACATATTTTCTAAAGTTTATACTACCAATATCGTGAGATTGGTATATGTTTTCATGGATCATGGCCATGGCCCTAACTCTTCCCTGACATTCCCATAGTATATCTGCAGTTTGTTGATCTTCCACTTGGAGGCGTTGCAAGCTCAGAAGACTGGAGATGATCTGTAAATTGTTCTTCACCCGATGGTGGATTTCCCTTAACAAAACCTCTTTTTCTTCCAAAGAATTTTTAAGGCTATTTTCAACATTTTTAAGTTCGGTTATGTCTTCCATAATCAGCAGAATACCAATAACACTATTTTTAGTTTTTATCAGGGATGGTCTGACTCGGAAGATTATTGTTTTCCCATCTTTATTTTTTAAGACCCATTCAGCCTGTTTTAATTCATTTCCAGAAATCAGATCGTTTAAGATCATCGGGGCTTCTTCATAGCCCAATCCCATCAGCAGCCCAATCTCCACAAAGTTTTGGCCGATGATTTCCTCATTTTTAAAACCGAATATCTCTTTAACCTTGCCATTAGATTCCACAATGTTCCCCTGACAGTCAAAAAGAATAATTGCCTCTGCTGCATTTTCAAAAATACTCTTAAACCTTTCCTGAGATTCTTTAATTGCAATTTTAGATCTTCGTAGTTCAGTCAAGTCTAAAATAGATGCCATACTCTTTTCTGTTCCGGGTATCATGGCTACTGTTAGATGAACCGGTTTAACAGTACCGTTACGGGTAACAATTCTTGCTTCATAGTTCCGGGGAGCGTAATCTGGATTAATTCTACGTAATCCATGGTACTCTTTCATCCAGGAAATGTCTTCCTGGGAAAAAATACCAGTCCACTCCATTTTACCCTCAATTTCTTCCTTGGAATAGCCAGTTAAATATGTGAATTCCACATTCACCAGGGAAATCAACTTATTTTCTTCGATTATCACGGTGGCTGCACCCGTATTCTCGAAAATAGTTTGATAATAATTTTCCTGAGATTGTTTAAGTTTATTTTCCATTTGTTTCTTGTAAAGGGCCACTTCAATGGATATTTTTAATTTACGAATGTCGTATGGTTTAACCAAGTACCCGTAAGGTGCACTGATAAGGGCCCGGTTAACCGTGGCATCATCTGGAAGTGCTGTAATATATATAACTGGTATCTCAAGTTTTGAAATAGCTTTTGCGACAGTAATACCATCCATATTGCCCTTAAGAATAATATCCATAAGGATGATATCCGGTTTTAATTGGTTGGCTTTTTCAATAGCCTCTTCACCATAAGATGCAATAGCCACCACATCATAACCCATGGACTGGAGGCTTCTTTTTAAATTCATAGCCTCCACCATTTCATCTTCTACCAGGAGAATCTTTGCCAAAATATTGCACCCCTACTATTTAAAGGATCATCATATCCAGATCATGCCAACTTTTTATAATTTATTGGTGTTTTAGAATTAATAACTACTGATACCCTTTAAAAATCCCATTAAAAAATGATATAAAAGGACTTTTTCCAGGTAAAACTAATTGTTATTTATTATTTTATGTTAATTAATCTAATTTATGTTTTTTTATTAAAATAACAAATTATTATCCAGTTTAATCTGTTAACTGGGCAATTAATGGAAGTTTTAATTGTGGGAAACATATATATTAGACTATTGAATATATATTCACAACATGGCAAGGCCCCGGAGATTTAGAAGAATTTCAGAAGAACCACAAATACGATGTTTTAAACCAGAAAGAGAAGATTTAGAATCTATTGAACCTATTGAGATATTAATAGATGAATTTGAAGCAATCAGACTAAGAGACTATCATGATATCCAGCAAAAAAGATCTGCTGAAATAATGGGAATTTCACAACCCACTTTTCATCGCATATTGACTTCCGCCAGGAAAAAAATCGCCAACGCACTAATTAATGGAAATCCAATTGTTATAACTGGAGAAGACGAGCTAACCAAGTACGAATGTAATGATTGTGGATTCCAATGGCAGCATCCTCTCAAAGAATATAAGAAATGTCCTGACTGCGAATCTTCCAATATTAAAACAATCGAAGAGGACTACTCCCCAGACTCTGAATCCATATTGGATAGAAAGTCTTACGGGGGCAAAGGACTTGGAGCCGGGCCACCAAAAGTTTGTAAATGCCCCAATTGTGGTTATGAATCTCCGAAAACACGAACAGTCCCTTGTAGTAACACAAAATGTCCTAAATGCGAAACTCCACTTTGCGGGACTTCTTGAATAAATCCCTGATTTACAGATTTGTTAAAAAACCTAACTACAAATTTGTTAAAAAAAGTAGAAATAATGTTGAAAACTTAAATAAACGTTTTAAAGTCCCCTTAATGAATATTATAAAAGAAAAATGGGTGGTTGAATGTCTTTCATAGAAATAAGAAACATTACAAAAACATTCAATGGCATTGAAGTGCTCAAAGATTTAAACATCAATGTGGAAGAAGGAACGATATTAGGAATTCTAGGAAAGAGTGGTTCTGGAAAATCAGTTTTAATTAACATGCTCCGCGGAATGAAAGATTACAAGCCAGATAAAGGTCAAATAATCTATAACATTGCATTGTGTCCGGAGTGTCTTGCTGTGGAAGCACCATCAAAGGAAAATCAGGGTTGTAAATGTGGAGGGCAGTTTGAGAAAAGAGAAGTTGATTTCTGGAATTCAGATCGACATATATTTGCAGCCATCCGTCGTCGTATTTCCATAATGTTACAGAGAACCTTTGCACTGTATGAAGATGAGACTGTGATTGATAACGTCCTTAAATCTATCCAGGGACATGATGATGAAGAAAGCACTTACATGGCTATTGACCTCCTTGATTTGGCCCAGATGACTCATCGAATCACCCATATTGCCCGTGATCTTAGTGGTGGTGAAAAACAGAGAGTGGTTCTAGCCCGACAACTGGCCAAAGAGCCTATGGTGTTCTTGGCAGACGAACCAACCGGCACACTTGATCCAACCACCGCTGAATTCATACACCAGGCCCTTATTGAAGGTATTAAAGGCCATGGGCTGAGCATGGTAATCACCTCCCACTGGCCAGAAGTAATGCGCGATCTATCCGATGAGGTGATCTGGCTGGATAATGGTGAAATCATCCAGAAAGGAAACCCAGAAAAAGTGGTGGAAAGTTTCATGGAACACGTGCCCCAACCTCAGATAAATAAAGAATTTGAAACTGGTGGCCCAATAATCGAACTCCATGACGTTAAAAAACATTACTACTCCATTGAACGGGGTGTGGTTAAGGCCGTGGATGGTGTTAACCTCAGTGTGAATGAAGGAGAAATATACGGGGTGGTTGGTCTTTCGGGAGCCGGGAAAACCACCCTATCACGGCTTTTATACGGGTTAACTGATCCCAGTAGTGGAAAAATAAATGTTAAACTGGGGGATCAGTGGATCGACATGACTGAGAAGGGTCCTTTTGGCCGTGGTCGAGTGAAACCATACCTTGGAATTCTCCATCAAGAATACAGCCTCTATCCTCACCGTAATATGCTTGGAAACCTGACTGAGGCTATTAGTCTAGAGTTACCTGCTGAATTTGCCAGGATAAAAGCATTATACGTTTTGAACGCTGTAGGATTTAATGAAAATTATGCAGAAAATATTCTCCAGAAGTACCATGATGAATTGAGTGGAGGAGAACGACACCGGGTGGCCCTGGCCCAGGTACTTATTAAAGAACCGAACGTGGTTATTCTTGACGAACCCACCGGGACCATGGACCCCATAACCAGAGTACAGGTTACAGATTCAATTAGAAAAGCCCGCGAAGAACTGAATCAAACATTCCTAATAATATCGCATGATATGGAATTCGTGCTGGATGTTTGTGACCGGGCTTCCATCATGCGAGGGGGTAAGATCCTTAAAACTGGACTTCCATCAGAAGTTGTGGAAGATCTTACCCTGAAAGAGAAAAGTAAGATGTTAAGTAATGATAAAACTTTAAAATAAAGGATTTCCATCCTCATCTCATTTTTTTATATTTTTTTTACAGAATTTACCCTTAAATTAATAATTCATGGAAGGTGATAACTTGTACAGAATAGTTTTATTAGCTTTGGCTATAAGTGTGATTGTTTTTGTGGCTATAAACGATCCTGTGAAAAAATATTAAAGGAATCTTTAATTTAACTAATTTTTTGGGTTAATCCGGCGTAAACTATCCCTGCCGAAAACAGCCCGCTCACCATCTTCACCATAACATCTTTAAAACCTTTTCTTAAATAATCTTTTAACATGTACGTTATATGAAAAGAATTAAGAGAGTGAGGGTTATTATACTGAGGGCAGTGGTCATGAATATGCAGGCTGCTGTTGCTTTTATATCCAAGTCATAGGTGATGGCCAGCACCAAGCTGAGCATGGCCGAAGGCATACCGGCCTCCACAATGGTTACTGTCCGGTCCAGACCAGTTAAACCCACCAGTCCCACAACTAGCATGGCAATTACTGGAGATATAATTAGCTTAAGCACCGAAACAAAGGATGCTACGGGGAAATATTCTTTTATACCCTTAAACTCTAGTGACAAGCCTAAAGATAGCATTATCAGGGGTATTGCTGCACCGCTCAGGTAATTAAGGACACTGGGAATAATCGATCCCAGTGGAAGTTGGAGTAAATTGGCTATCACCCCTATGATAACCGCCAGCAATGGTGGAAATAGAATGGATCGTTTGATTATATCCTGGTATCTCCCACCGAATAAAATTAAGAAGAATACTCCAAATGAGATGAAGAGTATGGTGGATCCCACATCAAAAAATACTGCCCTTACCAGTCCTGCAGCTCCAAAAACTCCCAGGGTAACTGGATACCCTAAAAATCCTGAGTTGAATAGGGTTGATGCTGCCACTACCCCCCATCTGGTTTTCGGAGAATAACCCCGGCTGTAAGTGAATATATAAGTGATGATTCCAGATATTAGCCCCACTGTGATACAGATAAAGGTAATGGTTCCGAAAGTTTTTATATTGGATAAATCAGCGTTGTACATGGCCAAAAATATCAAACAGGGAATTGCTATGTAAACTACAATCTTGTTGAGGGTCTGGGTATCTTCCACTTTTAAAAAATCAAGTCTACGGCAAACATATCCGATTATGATAATTATCACAATGGCTATAATGGTTTCATAGGAGTTCATGTTTTATCCTAAGTTAAGTTTATAGTAGAGATTAGTTCTAAGAATACAATTTTTAAATCATAAATTAATATTATTTTCAGTTTAAATATCTATATCTATTAATTTTCACCAATTAACATCCATTAAATCTATTATTAAGAATAATAACGTTTTAAAACTCTTAAAGCATTTAAAGTAATCCATTTACTCTGTTTTCCCTTACGTTCGATGCTGGTTTGAAATCTTCCATTGAAGGTGTTCTCCAGGATCCACCGGCCTTCATGGTCCTGTTTGGAGATCATAGCCTCCAGGGATTCGTGCATTCTTTCATCCTTATAACCCAACCTAGTGAGTATTTCCAGAACTTCCAGGGCATCTATACTCCACATCAAGGGGAAACCAAATTTCAACCATTTAAAACTACCCCTAACTGGGGGATGGTTTCTTTTATGGATATGGTGGTTCAACATATGTTCCGCGCCCTTAACAATGTAATCGGAGATTTCAGGGGTTTTTTTATCCTCAGGGATTTCTGCAAAGGCTTTGAGTGATTTTACAATTATACTGTGGCAGGTGCGTTCCCCCCAGCATTGTTTCCACCTGTTATAAGGCCATTCATCAGGGGCTTTTCCCGGTTCATCATCGAAGCGTTGGTATTTTATAAGCCACTGGAGAGCTTTTTGAATGCGATCATCACCTAAATATCCTAATCGAATGAGACTCCACGCCATATTGGCGGTGAGGCAGGGTAAAACTCTTTCGGGATCGCCATGCCCATCTTTCTTGTGACTAATATATGAAAATGCACCACTTTGTGGGTCCTGGGATTTTTCAAGGATGAATTCACAGGTTCTTTTAATTCTTTCATCAGTCCCATCTGCTCCCAACTCTGCCAGGATTATTAACTGCCAGGAAGTCCCCTTGTATTTACCACGAACATAAAAATTCTCAGGAACACCCCAGTATCCACTTGACTCCTGTTTGGCCAGTATTTTAGGTACAACACCATTATTCATTATATTTTGTCTGGCACGAATAACCTGGGAGTCTTTTTGGGGTTTATCCAGGATATCCAACAGGGTGAAATATTTAACTGAAGGATTATCGTCTTCCAGTAGCCACTGGATTGGATTTGCCTTTAAATGTTGTTTCCAATCACCCATAATTCCACCATCCATGACTAACACCTAAACTAAATTTTTTTCGGATTAAAGTTGTATTTAGGCAGTATTTATTCATTTAAATACCAATGATTTGCTTTATGCTATTTATTCAAGGATAAATATTCTATCTTATCCAAAGGATAGTTATTCTATCTCAACCAATGAATATCTATTCTATCTCAACCAAAAGATACCTATTTTATCTCTCAAAGATAGTTATTCATTCAAAGGGCTGTCTGATGACTGTTTTAAGTTTTTCAGGTTTGGTACGACGCATGTCACTGATGTATATTTCGTGATGTTTTCCCTTCAACAGGTAACCATTATTTTCAATGAAGTCGTGTAATTTATTGAAGGCTGGTGCTTCTGCTTCACCATATGGACCGATATGCATTATTTGCACAGATTGACCTTCTTTAAAACTTTCAAATCTAAGCTTAGGAATGGCGGGTAAATTCTTCTTCTTTTCAAGTTCTTTTATGGCCTTGTTAATCATGGATTGAGTGATGAAATCTGGCTGGCGGATCATGACTGTCCATTTCCAAGAACTCCGGTCATGGGTGCTGAATTCTTCCATGTTATCTGCCCACCAAAGGCCTTCCAGGGGCATGACCACGTAATCCTGTGATTTTTCCTTTTTACTGATAAATTTGGTCTTATATGAAACTGGAAATATTGTTTCCATGGCATCCTGATACTCCTGGGAGGTGTTGGGGTCTCCCCGGCCATCTATCATCAGAAATTTCATTTCGGGCACATCCACCATCGAAACATCTTTGGTGGAAGGATAGTAAAACTCCTTATTCTCTTTTTTTAAATCGATTTTAGGCATCTTATTCCTCCAATTGAATTCAATTGATAATAACTTCAAGGATTATTAATCTGATTCTGCATTATTTCTGCTAGAATAACCTTTATCTTTCTACTAGGATTACCATTATTTTCAGCTAAGATTACCATTATCAGCTAAATAACCCATCCCTATGGTTATAACTGGTATCATAAGGTATGTGACACCGATATCTGCTAAGTAATTGGTTAAACTCATTTGCATGGGACTGGGAGGTAAAAATAGGGCTAAATCAATGATTATGTTAACTAAAAACCAAACAACACCTATAACCACACCCTCTTTTATAAGATCAGTTCCAACATTTCTTAAATAAAAAAAAGCCAAAACTACGGTGATTATAGTGATTGTTAATGGCATTATAGATTCAAAGAGAGGGTTTCCTGCAGTTTTAAGCGGATATATAAAAAATGAAACTACAAATGGAATCAGCCAGACTAAAAATCCGAAAAAGACAATTTTTAAATATTTGTTCATTTTTCTAAACCCCCATATTTCTCCAATTCAAAGAGTTAGTCTTTAAAAATTCCCCATCCCCCCTTGTTTCAAATATACCAAGTTTTAAGAACCCATTACCCTTTTATTATTTAAAATGCCCTAATTTCTCTTACCTATTGGGATGGAAAAAATAGAATATTATTAGGTCTATTTTTTAACTACTGGGAAGCACATCTCGGTGATGAGTTCTCTTTCTGGTGTTTCATTGGGATCAGAGATGTAGGTTTCCACAGGCGGGCCCACTATTTCATAGTCATTTTTAAAGGCATGTTCCGCCAATGCTCCTATCACAGCCCCGCAGCCACTGTAGGGTCCTTTATAAACTGCAGATAGAACCAGTTGTTCAGGGGTTGTTTTGATTTTTACTCGTCCTTCTTCCGTAGCCTCACCATCAAAGGGCATTGCTATTTCAAACATCAGTTCTTCAACTGGAACCTCCTGGGGGCTGTTGAAGTATACCCCATAGGGAGGGCCCATTATTTGGAGACCCTTTGCCATTATAAAACCTACAATTTCACCCATGAGCACTGGGACCTCTTCGTAGGATCCTTTATATGTTATGTAAGCTACCTGCCTTTCTTCCAGTTTTTTCTCAACAATTTCCATTTTTTCACCTTTTAAAGATTTTCTTCCTTTTTAATTTTTTCAATAAACTCTTTTATCCATTCCATATCAGTTTTTAGGCCTGATAATGGCCTTGAAAATAGTGCAACCACATGGTAGGGGGCGCCCATTTGTTCCTGTGTCTTTACTGAACTTTCCAGAAATTTGATCCTGCCATGAGCTGATTCCCGATAATTTTCCAGATACTCAATTACTTCCGCGGGTTCTAGGTAGTTCAGATAGGCCAGGCCGAGATCAAATGGATTTATTAACTTTTTATTCCAGGAAAGAATGTCCTTGAGTTTTTCTTTCATTGTTTTTCTTCCCAGCTCGGTTATGGTAAACACTTTGCGTGATGGTTTCCCTTCCACCTTTTCCAGTTTGGATATCACCAGTTCCTTCTTCTCCAATTTCTTTAAAACATAATAAATGGATGAAAACCCAATTTGAGTCCAGTTACGCATCCCCCATCCTTCAATGGTTTTCTCTAACTGGTAACCATACTGAGGTTCCGCATAAATGAGACCCAGTATAGCAGCCTCTAAATCTGATATTATAAGCATAGCATATTCTATACTTAGAACATGTATAAAAGGTTTACTAACCTAAAGATCAAAACAAAAAATAATATTTTGCAAAAAACTATTCAAAATCCTTAAATCTTGATTTTTCAAATAAAATGAGTATAAAAAACAAGAAAATGGCCCCTATACTGACTAAGACTTAATTTGTAAATTATTCTTTCTGATAACTCACCCAAATAATTCTGGGCATGCAATATGAATCAATTCTAGGAATTAACGATTTTTATAGTGAAAGGTAAATCCTCACAGTAACATATACTATATAAATCGCTATTAAAACCAATCCTGCCCAACGAGTGAGTTTCATTTCCCTGTAGACCATGATAAGCAAAAGGGATGTTACGAATACCATTACTGGAGCATCAAAGGTCACCGATAGTTTTTCAACAGGAATGGCAACAAATAATGAAGGAACACCAACCCCTATAAGGATATTGAAAACATTACTCCCTAAAACAGTTCCCATGGATAGTTTATGTAATTTTTTCATTGCTGAACTCAATGTAACCACTAGTTCAGGGGCACTGGTCCCTATGCCCAAGGCAAAGAGTCCAATTATCATAGTGGGGATGTTCATTATCTGGGCAATTTCCACCCCACTCCAAACCATGATACGGCAGCCCACGATCAATCCAGCAACACTTAAAATAACCATGAAAACGTTTTTCCTGAGGTTATGGGATTTAACCGTGACCCTATTATCATTATCATCACTATCCCTATCATTATCATCTTTTATACTGTGATCTTTCTGTTTCTTTATTAAAATCAGGAAATATACAACATAAACAGAAATCAGGATGATCCCAACCAGGGCAGTAATACTATCCATAAACAACATGAAAAAAAGAAGTATCAAGGCAGTCAGTAGAGTCATTAACCCGTCTCTTTTGATCTCTTCTTTACCAGTTTTAATAACTCCAGCAATAAAAGCTGAAATACCCAGTATACCGGCAATATTCCATATATTCGACCCGATGACCACCCCCACACCTAAATCAGGGCTGCCACTCAAGACGGCTATCATTGCTGAACCAAATTCAGACAGAGAAGTTCCAATGGCCGAAGCAGTCACTCCCAGAATTACCTGGGATATTCCTTTGGCTTTTCCGATCTCCACCAGGTTATCCACAAAGATATCGGCGGTTTTTATTACAACCAGCAGCGAGGCAATCAATGCAATGATATATAGGATGAGATCCACAGGGCACACCATACTAATTGTAATATACGAAAAACTTAGATTTAAAATACCACTCTAAACATATTTATATTAAATTTTAAGGAATTTTAATGATTTAATGTTTAACTAAATGAAGCACATGGATAATTGCCAGGCAGGCTATAACCAGGGAGTTCCCTCAGATTTAACCATCATATATTTATATAAAAAATAGGTAAAAAGTATTATTTAAAATTTATTAATTTTTGCATTTCCAATAAATTTATAAAACAGATTCCAATTGTGGCATATATGCCTTAATCCAATTTAAAAGCTGAAAATACCCATAAAATGATAAATTAAATTATTATTACACAAAATAATACCCATTGGTGAGTGTTGAATTCATTGATTACTTGGTCTTAAGTAAAAGAATGTGCAGGGTCACCACCAACCCCACCAGGGGCAATATTATAAGGAGATAGTTTAGTTCCTGGAAAATATAACAGGATACAATTAACGTCACCCACAAAAAAACAATGCTTTTAAGTTTAATATCAAACGGTACACCCTGTTGGGTCTGGTAATTTTCTATGTAACTTCCGAAGTAGCGATTATTGGATATCCATTTTTCTGCCCTTTTGGAGCTTTTGGTAAAACAGGAAAAAGAGGCCAGAACAAGGGGTGTGGTGGGCAATACTGGAAGTACCACCCCCACAGCCCCCACCCCCAGTAAAGTTGCACCTAAACTGAAGAATAATAAACGCTTGGTTTCCATAGTTGTCCCCATAATCATCCATCTAAACGTAATCATTTTAAGGAAATATTATACACTTAACCCCAATAATAACTATTTATTCTTAATATTCTTATTTAATTGTTTATTTGGTTAACTATTGGATATTTTTATTGATTAGGGAATACCTATTTAGGGAAATGTTTACGGAATACCTCCACCAGTTCATGGGGATCCTTGATAATATAGGTTTCATACATCTTGGCCAGTTTTTCCACGTGCTCCACATCTTCCTTTCTGATGGTAATCTTCAAATCCTTCCCATCAGGAAGCTGAGTTATGGTTACCCCTTCTTCAACATCAGAGGGTAATATATAGATGGGAACATCTGCTTTTTGACCCATTATTGCTGCGTTGGAGATCAGTGTATCCCCCATTCGCATGGCAATCTTGGCAACAGTATTGGAGGTGGCTGGTGCAATTAACATAAACTCGTACTTACCAAGCTGGATGTTACCGGCTAAAAATGGTGCATTGGCATTAATTTCAACCCAAACTCGATCAAAGTTGCTTTCTATGTCATTGGATATCCCGTAATATTTAATTACCTGGTCTCCGGATTTGGATATGAACACTTCTATATCCACTTGGTCCTCGAATTCAACCCTTATTTTCTCCATAACCTTCATGGTTTCCAGTATTTTATCACCGGCACCAGTAATGCCCCAAGCAATTTTTTTCTTTTTTACCATTGCACAACACCCCTATTTCTACTTCAATGGCTGTGAAATAATTAAATAATCAAGGAGACCTTTATTATTGGTTAGTTTTTCATTTTTTTAATTAATCCCCCAATTAAATTATAAACTTGGTTCTATATAGAACTTGGTTCCCGATCCTTTATTATGGCATTTTCAAAGAATTTTTAACATAATTAACCGGACAATGTAATTAATGTAATAATGGACAATGTAACCCGGGTTAAATCTGAACAGAATTGGCATGAAACTGGTGTCAATTGGGAATAACTATTTCTAAAGTCATTTTTAAACTATGGTAGTTCCAATGAAGCCTTCAGACACCTTTTTTAAAACACCTCCAATTCTGGAGGCTTCACCTTTTACTAAATCAAGTATTAGGATCATCGGGATTTCTTCAGGATTGAAAAACATGAATACTGATCTAAAAATCCATTTAAAGACATTATAACCATTTTTAACCGATGCAGAAATGTTAAATGTTACCATGAACAAAAATATATTACATGTTAAAAATTCCAAACATTAATCAGGAATTAATAGCATTTATTTTTGTTATATTGTTAGTATCTATCCCCATGGTTAGCGCCCATCAACCCCGTTTAGACCTTGGAACTTCGATTTCTATTGAAAACCCAATAATAGTAGATGATCCAGAGATATCTCAAGCATTTTATGGGAGACTAAATGGGAAACCTGTTTATTATCAAATTCAGTCTCCAAAACCATTTCAGTTATATGTGAACCTGCTGGTGCCCACCAGTCCAGGGCAGGGTGGTGAACTGGTGTCTGCAGAGGTCACCGACAGTTCGGGAGCGGTGATTATGTTTTTAAACGGCACAAACTCCACATGGAATCCTTATTTTGAGGAATTCGGAGGAGATTATTATCTTAAAGGGCCAGAAGAAAGCCTTAACGTTCCCGCTGGCACCTACAACCTCCGGGTCTTTAACTCCCAGAATCAGGGCAAGTACTCCATTGCCATTGGGAAAATTGAAGCCTTCCCTGCCAACGAAGCCATCACCACTCTTTTCACTTTACCCCTATTAAAGGAACAGTTCTTCGGCAAACCTGTTTCAACATTATTTTTTGAGTTTCTAGGAATTATCCTGGCCCTGGGAAGCCTCATGGTCCTTTTAACCCTCATGGTAAAGTCACGTAAATCTGATGAAATAACCAGAATCACCTTCCAGTTGAGAGGGATACTTGCACCAGTACTGTGGATGGGGACCATAATAACCACTCTGGTATGGACCTGGGTGATGTATCAAAACCCTAAAAATATATTGGGACTGGTTAACAGCTTTGTACTGATCATAATCCTGTTTTTAACTTGGAGGGTTAATTCTAAGACTAGGAATACAAATGATGAAAAGTTACCCCTTATATCCTCTTTTATCCTGGTAATTTTATGGTGGATATTTTCATTTTTAGCCATAACTGTGATTTAGGGGATAGCCCTGAAATTCAAAGTTAATTTAATGTAAACTAAAAAATACTATAACTTGAGGGTGATCTTAAATGGATGAATTTGAAAAATTAATGGAAGTACTGGATCAACTGGATGGAAAAAAACGCTTGAATGCTCTTAAAGAACTGGAGGGGGATTGTGTCTGCCCGATCTGTCCCAGTTATAATGAGTGTGCTAAAGAGAAAGATGAGAATGTTTTCTGCATCACTGGGAAAAGTAATGGGTGCATTAACCTAGAACTGGGTTGTATGTGCCCTACCTGCCCTTTAGCTCAGAAATACAAGATTGGAATGATTTACAACTTCTACTGCCACCGTGGTTCAGAAAACGAACAAAGATAACCACCACCCTCATAAAATCCTAAATAATTCAAATGTGCAAAATATAATTTGTACTTGAAATGTGCGACTTTTTTAAAGAACTTCCCCCCAAATGACACCATGAACCTAGAATCTATCATCATAATCTTCGCAGCCAGCGTGGTTGAACTATGGCTGGCCATTCCCCTGGGACTGGTTATGGATGTTAACCCCCTGATAATCACCATTGTATCTGCAACAGGTGCTATAATAGCCGCAGTTGTTGTTACAATTCTGGGAGACAGTTTGAGGACCCGTTTACTGAAATGGAAATACGGTGATGAAAATGCATTACAAGAAACCAGGTTGTACAAGGTATGGAATAAATACGGAGTAGTTGGTCTTGGTTTATTATCACCCCTGATTTTTGGCGCCCCACTGGGCGCTGCAGTGGGAATTGCATTAGGAGCCCGAAAACACAGCCTCTTACTATGGATGAGTATAGGTATTATCCTGTGGAGTATTGGATTAACTGTTGCCGGATCAATGGGATTATTAGCCTTTGAAACCGTGGTTAAATAAGATTTCAAATAATCGAAGCATTAACTTCCTGATTAATTGAACATTCAAAACCCTTTTCACAAACTTTTAATAGATGATTGGACGAAACATTTAATAGTATATTAGGCTAACTTTACACTCAGAAGAAGTTAATTAAGCTTATGAACCATAAAATGAGGTTATTGATTTTATCATAACATCAAACATCACCATTACCTTGATATTTGATGTTTTTTAGAAGGTGTTAAATTGGAAAAGATAAGGGTAGCGATAATTGGTATAGGCAATTGTGCCAGTTCACTGATCCAGGGCGTCTATTACTATGCGGATAAAAAGCCAGAAGAAGCAATAGGCTTGATGCACTGGGAAATTGAAGGATACAAACCATCAGACATAGAAGTGGTGGCTGCATTTGATATTGATGCTCGTAAAGTTGGAATGGATGTAAACGAAGCCATCTACGCTCCACCGAACTGTACCACGGTTTTCTGTCCAGACATTGAACCAAATGGTGTGAAAGTGGATATGGGTTGTGTTCTGGATGGTGTAGCCCCACACATGGCAGAATATCCAAAAAATCACACTTTTGTACTTTCAGAAGAGTCTGAAAAAAGCAAGGAAGATATTGTCAAAATACTCCAGGATACTGGAGCAGAGATTCTCCTGAACTACCTTCCAGTGGGATCGGAGAAAGCTGCTCGTTTCTATGCAGAATGTGCACTGGAAGCAGGTTGTGCATTTATAAACTGCATGCCTGTGTTCATTGTCAGCAACGGAGAATGGGCAGCTCGCTTTGAAGAAAAGGGAATACCCATGGTTGGAGATGATATCAAAGCCCAGATCGGGGCAACCATCACCCACCGGACCCTGGCCAACCTCTTCAGGGACAGGGGTGTGAAACTAGAAAGGACTTACCAACTTAACACCGGCGGAAACACTGACTTTTTAAATATGCTTAACCGTAACCGGTTAGATTCCAAAAAAGAATCAAAAACCGAAGCAGTTCAGTCTGTACTGGGAGAGAGGATGGACCCGGAGAATATTCACATAGGCCCCTCAGATTACGTGCCCTGGCAGAAGGATAACAAGCTCTGCTTCCTCAGGATGGAGGGTAAAACCTTTGGAGATGTTCCCATGAACATCGAACTCAGACTCAGTGTGGAAGACTCACCCAACTCAGCCGGATGCGTCATAGATGCCATCAGGTGCTGCAAGTTGGCACTGAAAAGGGGTATCGGAGGACAACTAACATCCATCAGTGCCTACACCATGAAACACCCACCGGAACAGTTCACTGATGATACTGCTAAAGAGATGGTGGATGAATTCATTGAAGGCAAACGAACTCGTTAATTTAAAAACAGATAAAAAAATGGTTCGGACCAAATTTTTAGTTGCCGAACCATAAAAAAATATTTCTCTTTTTAGTATGTTTCTCTTTTTAGTTATGGAATAGTATTCATCCCATTATTTTATCCCTAACTGTGGCCTCACACTCCAACTGAGGGACCTGGGTGTAATTGCCATCCTGAAGATCTTTTCTTACTTTTTCCAGTATTGCACTTCTGGGGAGTTTGTTCTTACTGGCATTCATTTCCTTACAGAAGTAGTAGGTGAAGGCACCGTGCCATCCCCCACCTATACTGGCATCTGCACTGGTTTGATCCGCCCGGCATGCGGCCCACAATATGTGATGAGTTATTCCCTGCTCCATTAGGGCTTTGTTAAGTCCTCTTTGTCTTTTACCATCAATTTCAAGGAATGCTTCCATGGATGGTGGGGGTAAATATCGAGGTCTGCGATCTAAAAGGAGGTCAATTGCTTTAAGACCAGTTCCACTGTGACAAGTATCCAGATAAACTTCAAGAAGCACGTTTTTCGGGAGTTGTAAGAACAGATCTCGAAGTTCGTCATCGGTTATTATATACTTAGAATCCCATTTGTTACCTTTTTGAGCCAGATCATAGGGGCAGAATGCTTCATCAGCCCTATCTGGCTCGTCACCACTCAAGTCTGGTAATTGGGTACCATGACTGGATAAACTAAATACAAGGTAACTGTACTTACCTGATTTGGCACCGTTGACCATTTCCTTAAGATTTTTCATTATGTTGGCCTTGGTGGCCTGGCTATCTGTGAGTTTAACCATGTCCTGAGTCTGGAATCCCAGTAAACCCTTTAACATTTTTTCCATATCATTCGCATCATTTACACAACCCTGCAGAGCAGCTGAAGGGTAATTTTTGAAGTTATTTATTCCCACACACAATGCTCTTCTACCAGCCAAAGATATCCCCCTCAATAATTTTTTTATAAAACACCATCCCACCCCTTCACTCCTGAAGTTATTGAAAGAGTAAAGGATTCTCGTTATGAAAAACCCGGGAATTACATAATTTTGTCGGGCTTATTTGTTCAAATCATAAAATACCCCCCCCCCGCAACTATCAATTTAAAGAATTATTGAATAATTTATTTAGGGATTGAATAATTTATTTAGGGATTGAATAATTTATTTAGGCAATCCCACTTCCCTGAATGCAGTTCTCACCTTTTGAGTAGCTCCCTGGGGAACTAGTTCCTCTTTTACCATGTATCGGGTGGTTTCCACAATGATCTTCACCGCATCGTTGAAGTTGGCATTAGGCCACAATTTTTGAAGTGCATTATACCATATTCTGGCAGTTTTTTCCGTGCTTATCTCCATGGATGCCTGATAAAAGGCTTTGTTTAATATTCCACTGTTTATATGAACTCCGAAGTTATCCCCAGAACCCTTGTAGTAGTTATCCATATGGGCGGGCTGTAAATCCTTTCCCAGTAAACTGTTATCATAGGCAGTACCTGGCTCGCTCATGGAACGTAATGATTCCCCGTAAAGCTCAGGCCCCATTATTTCATTACCAATCAACCAGTCCGCATTATTAGCATTTTGACCAGCAGCATGTTGAGTTATGGCACTGCCAAAAACATCAGAAAAGTGTTCATGCAATGCTCCAGATTGTCCGCTGTATTTGAAGTTGGCAGAAAACTGAGTTATTCCATGGGCCAGTTCGTGGGCAAGAACATCCAGTGACTTGGAAAAGTTAGAGAATATTTTACCATCACCATCTCCCAGAACAATTTCATCCCCATCCCAGAATGCATTCTGATATTTTTCCCCAAAATGTACATTGATCACCAGATCCATACCCTGGTTGTCAATGGAATTCCGGCCCATAACCTCGTGAAAATAATCAAATACTTGCCCCACATAATCATAGGCATTGTTTACGGTTTCATCTGCAGATGGAGACGTTCCCTCTTCTCTGACTAATTTAACCCGGGATTTGTAGGTATTTTGAGAATCATACACTTGCCGAATGGCTTTCTTATCCTGGGCAGTGCCCCTGAATATTTCCATTTTTACCATCTGCTCGGAACGTTTATGGCGACATAAACGACTTTGTTGAATGGTTAAACGGGCTTCTTCTATTCCTTCCCGGGCCAGTCCCCCCATTATATATGATGGGATAAAATCAAAAGTCCCCGGGTCTGGACTAATTCTAATTATATCATCAAAGTTTTGGACCACTCCATTCACCCCCATTGAACTACTTCAAATCTCCCCTATTAAAGCAAATATTTTAAACACCCAATCATAAAAATAAAAAAAAAATGTTTTTAACTCTTTTGGCATGACCCCACCAGTTAAATATAATTGGAAAGTCTAAAAAAACCTTAAGGTCACCCCCTCCTTTTGATATTTGATGATCATAAACACAATGATCATGATAATTCTCTAAAGAGAACCGGATTCTGTTATCTAAACAAATTTGAGACAACTAAGTAATACTATTTTGTACCCATTATTTTTATTTTTTACATAATATTGCAATTAAAAAGCAATATTCGAGGATTATTTTAGTATATTTACGATTATTGATCTATTTTAAGGCATAAGGGATCATATATTCTTTTTTTATTCTATTTAAAGATTTCAGTTATTATTTCTTATATTAATTTCATAAACTTACATAATAATTATTAGTTTACCCATTAACCTGCTTCACTTGAACCAAATCCCCCAATATGATATTATAACCCTGATTTTATTATTTTGAAAAATTATTAATTGAAAAAGGTCATAATACTCATAAATCAACTAATTAAAAAAAATTATTCAAATAAAAATATCGTGAATATTTCTAGGTAAGGATATAAGGAAGTTCACACTATCTATATAAGGAAATTAAGATTCTAATTAATAACAAGTTTACAATATTTGAGGGTCATTATGACTAAAATAAGGCTAATTGAAACCGCTTTTAGAGATGCACACCAATCGCTCCTGGCTACAAGAATGAGAACCAGGGATATGCTCCCCATTGCTGAGGAAATGGATAAAGTGGGATTTTTCTCTCTGGAATGTTGGGGAGGGGCCACCTTCGATACCTGCATCCGTTACTTAAATGAGGATCCATGGGAACGGTTAAGGAGCATTAAAGAGCTGGTAAAAAAAACTCCACTGCAGATGCTACTCCGCGGGCAGAACCTGGTGGGTTACAAACACTACCCTGATGATGTGGTGCGTAAATTCGTTGAAAAATCCTATGAAAATGGTGTTGATGTTTTCCGTGTATTCGATGCATTGAATGACATTCGTAACATGGAACTATCCATTAAAGTTGCCAAGGAACAGGGAGCTCATGTACAGGGAACCATCAGTTACACCACCAGCCCTTATCATACCTTAGAAAAATATGTGGAACTTGCCAAAGAGCTGGAAGCTCTGGAATGTGATTCTCTTGCCATAAAGGATATGGCCGGACTTATATCACCACATGACACTTATGAACTGGTTAAAACTCTTAAGGATGAAACTGATCTTTTGATTAACCTCCACTGCCACTGTACCAGCGGTATGACTCCCATGAGTTATTATGCTGCTTGTCAGGCAGGTGTTGATCTTTTAGACACTGCCATATCCCCATTGGCATGGGGTGCTTCCCAGCCACCTACGGAAAGTGTGGTTGCTGCTTTGAAAGAAACTCCATTTGATACTGAGTTGGATTTGAAGCTTTTGAATCAAATTAAAAAGTATTTCGAAGAGATAAGGGAAAAATACAGTGGCATTATTGATCCAATCACCGAAAGGGTGGATACGGATGTGTTACTCTACCAGATCCCCGGAGGAATGCTTTCCAACTTTGTTTCACAGCTTAAAGAACAGAATGCTCTGGACCGTTACGAGGATGTTCTCTCCGAGGTGCCAAGGGTGCGAAAAGACCTTGGTTATCCGCCTTTGGTAACACCTACCAGCCAGATCGTAGGTATCCAGGCAGTTATGAATGTTCTTGGCGGGGAAAGGTACAAGAATGTTTCCAAAGAGGTTAAAGAATACATTAAAGGTTTTTATGGTAGGCCACCAGCACCTATTGACCCGGAAATTGCACATAAGATCATTGGAGATGAGGAACCAATAACTTGCCGTCCTGCCGATCTTCTAGAGGGAGAACTTGAAAAATTCGCCGCAGAAGGAGAAGAGATGGGAATCATCAAAAAAGAGGAAGATGTACTAACCTTTACACTTTACCCGGCCGTGGCTCCGAAATTCCTAAGAGGGGAAACAGAAGAAGAACCATTAGCACCCCCAAAATCCGAAAACTGCGCCAGTACTCCGTCGGCAGTGCCCACCGAGTACCAGGTGGATGTGGATGGTGAGAGTTTCCAAGTTAAGGTGGTTCCCACTGGATACTTGGAGATAGAACCCACTGAAGGAACCAAACCCGTAGGACCAGTAGAAGGTGGAGTGAGCTCTTCCATGCAGGGAATGATTCTAAAACTCAAGGTGAAAAAGGGTGACAAGGTAAAGGAAGGAGATGTAGTTGCAGTTCTGGAGGCAATGAAGATGGAAAACGACATCCACTCCCCTGAATCAGGAACTGTTCAGGATATCTTCATTGATGAAGGAGATACTGTTGGTGCCGGAGATACCTTGATGGTAATCAAATAACACCTCATTCTTTTATTTTTCATTTTTTTTTTGGTTAAATTAATTCAACTTCAAAATAATAAATCCTTAAAATAATAATCCCTTTAATAATAAATCCTAATTTTTCATAATTTTAGATATAATCCAGTAATTTTTTTTACTGGGATGAAAGGTTAATATTAAGGTCCAGGTAGAATTCCTTCGACCTCTTTAGCCTTTGATTCCATTTCAAAAAGAATAAGACCAATTTGAGCATCAGTTTCTGTTAAAGCAGTGAATATAGCCTTAGATCCTGCGGGAATTAATAATATATTTCCTTTTTCTGTTTTAAGTGAAATTTCACTAACCGATCCTGTTTTTATCTGTGTTGAAGCTGCCTCGGCAGCCCCCATTATTGTTGAGCAGAGTGCTGAAAAAATACGGGCATCAACATCAGGAGGGGTTCGGGAACTGATGAGTAGACCTTCCTTGGAAACAATGGCACATGCTTTTATTTGACCCACCTGCAAAAATGATGATAAAACCGCATCTAACATTTCCTTTTTAGTTTCAGCCATAATTTTAACCCCTAATTATAAAAATATAACCTTAATTTTTTATTAATTTTTATGATTCTTAAATTCTCAATCCTTTATTATAACATTATATTGGCAGAAAGAATAACCACTGGTCCAGCATCTTATTTCCTCTGCAGAAACCTCTTGATGAGTTAGCTCTTTCAATATACCCATTATCATACCTGTCTCAAAGTAGCATATTGGTTCTCCAACATTAGGGAGTTCAGAACATTCAATACATTCATAAACCCTTAAATCAAGCCTTTTACCATTTTCGATTTCTTCTTCCTTGAAAACATCCAGAATACCCATTTTGTACTTGGCTAGAAAAGCAGCGATTTCATCAAAACTATTAATGAAACCATTTTTAACCAGTTTAGTGCCCAGTTCTATCCCTGCAATAATATCAGTACCATGACCGGTTTTACCCATAGAAAGTGGTTTTTTTAGGTTTCCAACCCTAAATGTGGTAACATATAACGGATCAAGATCATCAGCAGCATTTTTATCAAAAAATGGTCTTTCAGGATGGATTATATCTTTTAAATCTATAGTATCTTCTTTTATTAGCTTTCGGGGACCGACAGGTCGGCCATCAACTATTTTTTCATCTGAAATTTCCTTTGCAATCAAAGTACGATAAAAATTGATGGCTTTTTTAAATTCTTCATCCTTCATCAAATCCCTCCTGAATTTCCACCAATTTGCTTAGAAAATAGAGTAAATCCTCCTGTAAAATACTCCAAGCTGCTCCAGGGTTTTCGAGGTAAAGTATGATAGATCTAGCTTAAGTTTTTTACTAAACCAATGTAATAATATTCATTTTAAGAGCTTAAAATTATGGGGTTATCAGTGAAAGTATATTGAATGTCTCTCAACTGTATAAAACCCCTATAATTGTTTCTTGCATTTATTTTGAGTATTCCACGTCCTCAACATTTGCTTCTATAAATGCCCTTTTTCGCCGCATGCAAGACTCACATAGACCACAATGCTTTTCTCCCCCCATATAACAGGAGTAACTGAGATCTAAAGGTGCTCCCTCATTATAGCCTAATCTAACAATGTCCTGCTTATTAAGATCTATGAGTGGTGCTTCAATTTGAATATCATAAAGGGAACCTACATCCAAAAGCTGGTTAAATGCATTTAAGAATTCCTTGGAATTATCAGGGAATGTAGCTGCCTCCTCCAGATCCCAGCCTACTATGATTTTTTCTGCACCTTCAGCCTCTGCAAAGGACAATGCTATGGACGAAAAAACAACGTTCCTACCGGGAACCCATACCTTACGAGCTGTTTCATCACATAACTCTTTATCATCCAGTTGGTCCATGGAAAGCTCTGGGACTTCCTCTTCACTTGTCAGGGCAGAGCCCCCTAGTTTTGCTAACCAGGGAAGTTTGATAACCGTGTGTTCAATGCCTAGTTCCCCACATAGAGCATTTGAGGATTTTATTTCCATCTCTGCACTCCTCTGACCATAATCAAAGGTTATTGCGTGCACATCGTAATCTTTAACCAGTAACGATGTGGCAACCGCAGAATCAAGACCTCCAGAGAGGATCGATATGGCTTTTTTTCTTTTTCCCATGGAATTTATTCTCCTAATTATCTTATATTTGCCGATTATATGTTTTAAAAAGTTATATTTTGATTTATAAACCTTATCACATCTTTCAATGGCATTTTTAACTTTTCTGAAATTTTGCGAGCATCTTCATATTCAACGGTGACGTTTACTATTTCTTCACCGATTTTAGCAACTTTAACCCTGACTTCCAAGGATTGCCCCTCAAATTTCACTTTAACTGGAATTATTTCCCGACGGACAATGTTCCTATGGACATAGGGGATTGTACGAACACCTAAAGTTCCTGTTTCGCGAATTATGGTCTCAATAAGAGTATCACTCATGTTCGATTTGGTAATTACTCTTAAAAGGTGAGCTGGTCTGTTTTTTTTGGCAATGGTTGGGATTATGGTCACGTCAAGGGCGCCTTCTTCCATGAGCCGGTCTACTGTGTGACCCAAAACTTCTCCAGTAACATCATCCAGATTGGTTTCTAGGATTGATATTTTATCAGTGGGAACGGGAGAAGTACCGGAAATTATCCTTAAAACATTTGGAAATTCTAAATCTAGCTTTCCAGCACCGTAGGCAACTTTTTTGTTGGTTATCAAGGGATAAAATTCAGTGAATTCGTCAACCATGTTCACCAGTAAAGCAGCTCCAGTGGGAGTGGTGAGTTCATGGTTAACCGGACCCCCTATTACCGGGACATTTTTAAGGATTTCTAGAGTTGCCGGTGCAGGTACACTTAGATTTCCATGGTCACTCTTTATTCGGCCCCCTCCCAGGGCAGGGGAAAGTCCGTAAACTTTCTCTTCAACTAAGCCTAATTCGTGGAAGGCAAATGATGCACCCATTATATCCGCCACGGCATCAGCAGCCCCCACCTCATGGAAGTGGATTTTATCAAGGTCCACACCATGAACATGTGATTCTGCAATTCCCAGTGTTCGGAAAACTTTTTTGGCAAAGTTTAAGATGGGTGCTGTAATTTTTTCATGTTCAATTTCATTTAATGTTCCCATTAACTTATTGTAAGTTATGGACTGGTGATCAGAACATTTAACATCGGCGAAGGTAGCAGAAATTCCTGATTTATTAACCAGTTCTATGTTAACTGTTACTTGGCCAAAATGGGAACCGTAATGGTCCATGATTTCTGCCACTGCCTCCCCATTGGCACCCAAACTTATCAGGGCCCCTATGATCATGTTACCGGATATTCCTGCCTGTTGTGGATCTATAATTACCACCATGAATTAACCTCCTTACCAGTGATCAGGGCACTAATGTTTGATTGTAAATGTTTCGCCCCTAAATTGAATTGTTTTTAAGTAGAATTATGCCAATTTTTATCTAATCTTATAATCTTTTATATCCCTTGGTTATCATTATTTTTGTGTTTTCTGGGAAATTTTATATAATTGGTTGACATCTATAATAAATTGACTCAAAAAACGAGTTTGACTCATAACTATGAGGTGAAATAAATGAAAAGAAAAAGGACTATTTTGGATAAAAAAGGATTTATTGAGAAGATGATGGAAGATACCGCTAAGGCCATTGACGGTATCAGCAAAGACATCGGAAAATCTGTTATTGACTACACTTTCGTCCCGGGGAAAGATATCTTAGAAACAGACGACAGTGTAATTGTTCACGTGGATCTACCTGGTATAAAGAAGGAAGATATTGATCTGGATGTAACTGAAACCAGAGTCCGTATAAAGGCTGATTTTGACATAACCCAGGAAGTCAACCGTGGAAGTCACTTGACCCTTCATGACCGAAAATCAGGAGTTATTAGAAGAACTGTTCGACTTCCTAAGAAGGTTATTCCCCAGGAAGCAGATGCCGAATTCGAAAACGGTGTTCTGAAGGTTGAAATCCCGAAACAGGAAAAAACTGAGAGTTTCAAGGTTGAAATTAAATAAATAGGCATTTTTGCCTATTTCTCTTTTTTAATAAGTACAAGATAAAATCCCTGTTTATGTGATAATGGGGCTGGTTGAATTTAATTTAAAAAAAAAGTTAATTTTAACCTTATTTGCGAGGCAGATCCACTAAGTGGAATGTGTAGTAACGGCTGAATCCACAGTCACGGCAGCGGATTTTAATGTCAAATTCATCCACTTCTATATCATGGATGGTAGCATCTCCGCAGTTATAACAATTAGCCCCCTTTTCTAGCTTCCATTTTTTAACTGGCATCAGCTTACCTCCTTTTCCACACCCTTAATTAGATAGTAGCGGGTTGCCCCACAATTAGTACACCATATTTTAGCCTTGTTCATATCAATTCTAATTCTTTGAACTGAGTTTTCGCCACAATAGAAACAGGGGACTTCTTTCTCGAGTAACCATGTTTCAGCCCTTTCTTTTTCCAAGTCTTTATTATTAACTATGATTCTGCGAATAGGAACCTCTAAAATAGTATATTTTTCACCCTCCAAAGTCTGCATTACTGATTCTACTATTTTATCTGTTTTTTCCTCTTCCACTACACTACAGACCAGCACCGCGTCAGTGGCATAGTCCTGGATAAGGCCAATGGCAGACTTTGGGTCTTCCTTAATTGAGAACCCTTTCCAATCCTGGGGAGACATTCCTTTATACTCCAGAATATAAAATCCTGTGATTCCGGCTTCAACCAGAGCATTCATAGCTTTTCCCAGGTTTTCTATCTCTACGAAAACTCTCAGATGGACTTTCAATATAACACCCCCAAATATATTGATAACAATTTAAACAGTCCTTAATGAATTAGATCTTATTAAGAGTCTACAATTTTAATATTTACCATTCAACTGGATAACTTCACTGTTATTTATGTTATCATGTCATCTAAATAATATTCGTTTTTTAATATCTTTGAAAAGATATTTTATTTACCAGAATGATTAGACCTTAAGATAATTCACAAGAATGTGGATGAAGTTAAAATATTAAATGAATTACAATTAACGAACCCCCTATTTAAATAAATTATATTACAGGTAGAGTAGCCTTTTAATATTAGGGACTATAAGTGTTTATTATAGATTAAAGGTGTTTTAATGAGAGATAATGACGTGTCTGGCTCGATTTATGACTTCATGAGTACAGCAGGGGTGGAAGTACCACAACTGGTTGAAGCAGGATTGGAACTTCTGGTTGGTATGGAAAAAACTAGAGAACTTGAATTAACACTGGAAAATCAGATCCGAAAATCTTTGGAAGATATTAATGTTATTGTGTTGATTATGGCTGGTATTCGAGTTGAAGAAGATCTGCTCCAGCATCGGATTGAGGGTGTGGATGTGGATGACGATCCGGCCTACCTCTACTCAGATGAAGTTCTAGGGATGGCTATTGCCAATCAAATTGCTGGTACCAAGGCTATTTTCAATTTTAAAAGATATGATGAAGCAAAACCCGGAATTATCGGGACATTGGGGCCTATGTTGGATGATGTTTTCGCAGGCCTGGTTGCTGGTTGCATGTCCAAAATTTTTGAGGAATGAAAAATGTCCCGGAAAAGTCTCCAGAGGAAAGTACCACTTTCTGATGTGGGGAAGAAAGATGATAAAACCACCATTAGTGGGTATGGTTTTCTGGGCCTGTTATCCTTCTCCACCATACTACCCCTAAATATTCACAGCACCATTCCAGAAATGGCAAAGTTTACTTTTATATGGCCAATAATTGGAGCTTTCATTGGAATTATCGCAGGTGGCTTTGGCTGGCTACTTACGGATCTCTTACACCTATCTCCACTCTTATCTGCTGCATTGGTTTACAGTTTGGCCATTAGTTTTACTGGTTTCCACCACCTGGATGGCCTGGTTGACTTTGGGGATGGCCTCATGGCCCACGGAGACCCAAAAAGAAAGATAGAAATCATGAGGGATAAAAGGATCGGTACCGGGGGCTTGGCCATGCTCCTAATGGTTTCCCTGGTAACGGTTACATCCATTGCCTCCTTAAATGTAGTTTATATATTACCGGCTATTTTCGTGTCGGAAGTAGCCGCTAAGCTCAGCCTGGTAAGTTGCGCAACCTTTTCCCAACCACTTTCAGATGGCACTGGCCAGTACTTTATCAACAATATGGACTGGAAGCTCCTCACTGGATCAGTGGCCTTGACCGTTATTTTGGGATTTTTAGCCTTCAACTACACTGGCATCATTGGAATGGTGGGAGGTCTTATTTCAGGACTGTTAATGGTTCTCATCACGAGAAAGAATTTTAAATGGGCCAACGGAGATATTTTAGGTGCATCTAATGAGACCGGTAGGATGTTATCCCTCTTATTCATGGTTATATTAATTTCATGGAGTGTTTAAATGGAAGTAAAAGTTTTACGATTGGATCATCGCAGGCAACGCGATGCACGAATTACAACCCACGTGTGCCTCACTGCAAGGGCATTAGGAGCATCAGGAGTGTTTTTAAGTGGGGATCATGATAAAAAATTAATGGAAAATGTTCAAGACGTGGTTAAGCGTTGGGGTGGGAATTTTCAGGTAGAATACCGTAAAAACTGGGAGAATCTCCTGGATGAATGGAAAAATAAAGGGGGAGAAATTGTTCACCTCACCATGTATGGTGAGCCTGTGCAGGAGGTTACCCCTAAAATCAGAAGTTCCACCCAGGATAAGCTGGTGGTGGTAGGTGGTTCACGGGTTCCCAGTAAAGTGTACCAAGAATCAAACTGGAATGTTTCGGTTACCACCCAGCCACATTCTGAAGTTTCATCACTGGCCATATTCCTACACATGTTACATGAAGGAAAGGAGCTGGATTTAAAATTTGAAGATGGGGATATGAAAGTTATACCCTCAGCAAAGGGTAAAAATGTTCTCATAAAAGATAGGGATGATTAAGAATAAGATGATATCTAATTGGAATATCCCTTATTCATACATATCCTTCCAATTTACTCGATTCTAGTCCTTTATTTTCAATTTTACTAACTGATTGTTTCTAAACCATTTTGATTCTGATTATTTTGTCATCCCCACTTTGGGGAATTCCCCTACCATCCCTGTTGGATGTGGTGATGTAAAGGTATCCATTGTGCTCAACCACCTCCCTTATTCTTCCCAACTCAGTGAAAGTAGATTTCTCCCCAAGGATACTTTTACCATCATCAGAAAGAGTGATTTTCCTTAATTGAGAACCTCTGAGGCCAGCCACATAAAGGGCACCTTGATAATAGGTAATTCCTGAAGGAGCAAGAGTTAGTTCCGTGTAAGCCCTCAGGGGTTTTATATAACCTGTTGCTGTGTTATTACCTTCATAGGTGGGCCATCCGTAGTTCCCTCCCTTGGTGATGATGTTAATCTCATCATTTTTACTCTGCCCGTGTTCAGATGCATACATTATCCCATTGGGGCCCCAAGTTATTCCCTGAGGATTTCGGTGGCCGTAACTGTAAACATAGTTACCGAATGGATTATCAGCAGGTGTTGAACCATCCTTGTTGAGACGCAATATCTTACCAGCCAGCGAACTGGTGTCCTGAGCCAGGCTAGGGTTGGCAGAGTCACCAGTAGTTGCATAGAGCTTCCCATCCGGTCCAAACTTTAATCTTCCCCCGTCATGAATGGCTGCTGCCGGGATCTTATCCAGTATTACGGTTTCATTGATGATTTGCTCTCCTTCTAAGGTATAACGAGATATGCGATTGTAATCACCGAGGGAATAGTAGACATAGATGTAATGGTTTGAATTGAAGTTAGGGTCCACTGCAATTCCCAGAAACCCAGATTCACTATCCTGAGTTACATTTATCTGTCCTAATGTTTTGACTGTCTTCCCTTCCAGTATACTCAGCCTTCCCCCACGTTGGGTAAAGATCATACGATCATCGGAGAGAAAATCCAAGGCCCATGGTACTTCCAAGTTTTCAGCCATAACCTCTGAACTATAACCCGTTTCGTTAATATCTTTAGGAATGAACAAAATAAAAACTGCAAAAATACCTATTAAAATCAATGGAATTACAGCTATAGCCAGTAACTTAATTCTCATCTTACACCCCCAATTTATTTTTATGTCCTTTGAGTAAGATGAATTTATTGAAAATCATATTTAATTGTAGACATAGATCTAATAGTAAAATTAATAATCAGAAATAGATCATCTCCTACTGTTTTCATACTTATGAACTGGTTTGGTGCAAATTATGATAAAAATAGTCGATCACTTACTGTTACATGAAAAACTCACCCTGATCAGAAGGGAAGGAATAGATGGCATCCACTTTCGAGGCGGAATAATTGAAATAGGGCGCTGGTTAGCCTACGAACTAGCCAACACTCTGGAAAAAGAGGATGTGACTGTGCAAACTCCTCTAGGAATTGCTGAAGGGGTGAGGATAAAGGATAAAAATGACATTGTAGTGGTGAGTGTCTTAAGAGCAGCAATCCCCCTGGTTGAGGGGACTATGAGGGTTTTCAAGAATGCCCAGTATGGTGTGGTAGGTGCCTCCCGTAAGGATGAACCTCCATTCCCAGTGGAGGTTGGATACTTCAAGCTTCCCCCAGTGGATGATAAAATAGTGGTGATTGCTGATCCCATGCTGGCCACTGGAAATACCATGAACGCCATTTTAGACCTGATAAAGAAGAAAGGAACTCCACGTAGATTGGTACTACTCAATGTAATATCATCCAGACCAGGTATAGAACTGGTGGAAAGAAAACACCCTGATGTGGAGATATATACCTGTGCAGTGGACGAAGAATTGAACTCTGATGGTTATATCGTTCCAGGATTGGGAGATGCCGGTGATAAGGCTTTTGGAAAACCAGATCCCTGAAATAAATTAACCATGAAAAAATTATTTTTCTTATTTCTTTTTTAAACCGGCTAATAAAAACATGCTAATGGAAAAATAGTAAGGTAAAAAATCAGTTTTTCTAAATTAGGGTTGTAATCTTTTTCATTGGCAGAACTTAATTTCTAATAAATAGATAGATTCTAATTCTAATAAAGATTTTAATTCTAATAAATGGATTTCCCATTGGCTACCGCTACTATTCCTGGAAAATCTCTGACTTTTAGACAGTGAAGGGCTTCAATGCCTTCTTCCGGGAATGCAACTACCTCTGATGATGACATTTTACTGGTGAGTAGGGCTGCTGCTGGGGGTGTGACCACGAAAACTGATTTATTTTCCTCCAATGCCTTTACTGTTTCTGGTGATAATGCTCCTTTTCCAATGTGCATTTTCACTCCTGCTTCCGAGAGGGGTGCAATGCTATTTTCTATTTCAGTTTTGTTACTGCTGGTTGGTGCTATTCCGGCTGAACTTACGGCAGTGTGGAAGATGACCGCTCCTTTAACATCCACTGGGCTTTCATCTTTTCCTATGAGTTTAACCAGACGAGGTAAGGCTGCATCTCGACCTGTAAGAATATTTCCACTGATTTTAACACGATCACCCACATCTAACTGTTCAATATCAGAAGTATTCAGCGGGAGGGATAGTTTTTTAATAGATTCCATTTTTTTAATTCCCATTCCAGTAATAGTTTTAAGATTGTAGATCATTAATCAGCTATTTCTTTATAGATTATAGTCCCATATCAACCGAACATTAAATATCTTAAATAATCTCCAATAAGTTATTTAGTTACTATCTCGATTGAAATAATACTTCAAATTGATAATATCTCAATTGATTGTGCTAAATATCTCAATTGATTGTGCTAAGATCTTCTAAAAAGGTATCTATATGCTCTTCTTTCAAATGAGGCATTACAATGACCCTTATGGCACGGGGGTAGGATGCCAGTGACACTGCCCAACCTTTATCCTCTAGTCTTCGGGCAATTTCCTTCACCGGAATTTCAGATGATGTGAAGGGAACAATGTTCAGTTCTGGCTCGGTAACCAGTTCAAATCCTGCTTCTTTAACGCCTTCAGCCAATTTATGGGTAATTTCCATGCAAGTGGTGGCAACTTCCTGGTACCCTTCCCTGCCCAGATGTTTTAAAAGGGCCCAGGTGGCTGCGGTGGCTGCCCCAGTACGGGTACCCACTACTGTAGACTGGAGATCCTCAGTGAGGTATGGTGTTTCCACCGCCATGGCTTCCAGATACTCGTGTTTCCTGAAAAGGATACCGCCAGTTGGAATTGGGGCCAGACCCATCTTATGGGGATCAATGGTTATTGAAGAAACTCCTGGAAGACTAAAATCAAATTCAGGTAAATCATATCCAGCTTCCTTCAGGAAAGGTATGCTGTAGCCTCCAAAAGCTGCATCAACGTGGAGATAGATATCATTTTCCAGACTAATTTTTGAAAGATCCTTTATGGGGTCTATTTTACCAAGTTCTGTGGTTCCCGCCACTCCCACAATGGCTACGGTATTATCTGAAATCAATTCCTCCACTGAGGAGAGATCCATCCTATAATCTTTGTCCAGTTCCGCCATTTTCAAATCCAAACATAGCATGTCTGCAGCTTTCTTGAAGGAGAAATGTGCGGATTTGGGAACTATGATCTCTGGATTATCCAGGTTTTTCATATTACGGGCCGCTCTCATTGCCATGAGATTGGCTTCAGTCCCTCCAGTGATAATATGACCATGAGCATCTTTTTTCCCCAGTAAATCACCAAGCATGGCGATTACCTCATCTTCCAAAGCTTTGGTTCCGGGAAAAAGTCCTGGATCTCCCAAATTCGACTCTAAAAACATTGAATATGCCTTTAATCCAACGGGGTGGGGGCAGGTGCACATGGATCCCAATATCCTACCCGAGCGGTGGGTGAGGTCTTTTTCTTTGTATTTCCTGAGCATCTGGTATACTTGCTCTTTGGGTATTCCCTTGTCTTCCATTTTTAATCCCTTAGAGAAATAATATATCCAAAAATAAAGTTAATTGTTTAAAATAAAAAAATAAAGATTTTTTATTCCTGCATCATCTTCCTGGCGGCTTTGAGAAGGAGTTTCTGCTCTACTCTAGCCACAGTTTCGCGTACTGTTGCAACAGCATCTGTGTTAGCTGATACGGAGGTTATACCCAGTTCCACCAGTTTTTCCACAATTTTTGGAATGCTTCCTGCCTGTCCACAGATACTGGTTTTAACTCCGGCCTTGTTACACTCAATTATAACTCTTTCAATGAGTTTTAAGACTGCAGGATGGCTTTCTGTGTATAAATCAGCCACGTTTTCATTGTTACGGTCAATGGCCAGGGTGTACTGGGTTAGATCGTTGGTTCCGAAACTTACAAAATCAATACCCTCAGCTATGAAGTCTTCAATGGTTAGGGCTGCTGCTGGTGTTTCCACCATAACCCCAAATTCAATATTTTTCTGGGGTTTAAGTCCAGCCTGTCTTGCGATCTTTTTAGCCTGTTTTAACTCGTCAGGGTGCTGCACCAGTGGTAACATGATCCCAATGTTGGTGTATCCCTGTTCATGGAGTTTTTTAATGGCCTTGAATTCTGCTAAGAGGATCTCTGGTTCGTCCAGTTCCCGGCGTATTCCTCTCCATCCCAGCATGGGGTTGTGTTCGTAGGGTTCGTTTTCCCCACCATCCAATGATTGGAATTCATCGGTAGGGGCGTCCAGGGTTCGGTACCATACTGGTTTCGGGTAGAAACTGTCAGCTACTTTCAGGATGTTTTCCACGAGCACTCTGACCAGTTCAGCTTCGTTACCTTCCTGGATGTACTTCTTAGGATGCACTCCAGTGGTGAGCATCATGTGTTCAGTTCTGAGAAGTCCTACACCATCTGCACCGGTTGCAGCTGCTTTTTTAGCTGCTTCAGCCATGCTCACGTTAACCTTAACCTCGGTGACAGTGAGTGGTGCTTGCAACACCACAGTGGGTTCTTCGCTGGCTTCCACCTTCTTCTCAGTTTCCATCAGTATTCCTTCCCAGACCATTCCCTTGTTCCCGTCCAGGGTTACTTGACTGTTTTCAGGAAGTATGGATGTGGCATCTCCAGTTCCCACAACACAGGGTATTCCCAGTTCACGGGATACGATAGCTGCGTGGCAGGTTACACCACCTTCATCGGTGATGATTCCGTTGGCCCGTTTCATGGCTGGAACCATGTCCGGGGTGGTCATCACCGTGACCAGGATGTCTCCTTCCTGGACTTTGTCCAGTTCATCAGTGGTGTTTACAATTTTAACAGTTCCAGCTGCCATTCCTGGGCTGGCTCCTAATCCTTTGGTGATCACTGTCCTTTCACCTTCATCTATATTTCCTCCCTGAGTAGTGGACATGTCCAGGGTGGTTACTGGCCTGGATTGTAGCATGTAGATTTTTTCATCTTCAATGGCCCATTCTGTGTCCTGGGGGAACTGATAGTGTTCCTGGATTTTCTTTCCCAATTTAACCAGTTGGGCTAATTCCGCTTCATCCAAAACCTGTTTGTTTTTAAGATCATCAGGGACTGGTATTTGTACTGTCTGACCGTCTTCAGACTTTTTCTGGAACATAGTTTTTTTCTCACTGACCTGTTTCTGGAGAAGTTTCCCGGTGGCTTTGTCCAGCCAGTAGGTGTCAGGAGTTACAGTTCCAGATACCACTCCTTCTCCCAGACCCCATGCTCCTTCAATGAGGATTTTTTCCTCACCAGTGGAGGGGTGAACCGTGAACATTACCCCAGCCTTTTCAGCATCCACCATTTCCTGGACCACTACTGCTATGTACACTTTAGAGTGGTCGAAGTTGTTTTCTTCCCGGTAGAATATTGCTCTGGCTCCGAATAGGGATGCCCAGCATTTACGGACGTACTTTATCAGATCTTCGGGGCCTTTAACATTAAGGTAGGTATCTTGCTGTCCTGCGAAGGATGCTTCAGGCAGGTCCTCGGCAGTCGCCGATGATCTTACAGCAACGAAAGCGTTTTCTTTTCCTATGCGGTGGCATAGTGCATTGTATGCCTCGATAATGAGACTGCTGATTTCATCAGGTATGGGAGTTTCAGTGATGATTCTTATTATTTCCCGGGCAGATTCCTGAAGTTCTTTGTTGTTGTTAACATCCAGTGCATCAAGAATGTCCAGTATTTCCTGGGTAATTCCAGTTTCATCCATGAACCTCTGGTAGGTAGCGGATGTTATTACGAAACCCGGGGGTACCGGTATCCCCGCTTGGGTTAATTCCCCCAGATTGGCTCCTTTTCCACCAGCTATGTCCACATCTTCCTTTTTTAGTTCCTCGAAAAATTCGACATACTCCATGCTCATACACCACTTAGGACTTATTGAGATTTATTGGTTTAATAGTATTTATTTGACTAATTCTGCCCCTTCATCAATTACTATCCTACAGGGAACTGGGAATTTCATAGCTGCCCTTCTAAGAGCCTCTTTAGCGTCAATGAAATTCTTTTTGTTGGTTCGTATGGTTAAAACCCTCTGATTTGCTTTTACCAGGGCAACAGAGCTTACTGGTTTTCCGAAAGCTTTCCTCATTCCGTCCTGTACACGGTCTGCACCGGCACCAGTGGCCATTGGATTTTCCCTAACAATGTGATGTGGGTAAACCCTTATTTTAAGGTGGTAACCCATCCTACCAGATTTTCGCTGCATGTATCTGTTGGTTGCTATCCTGGCAGCTTCCAGAGCATTGTGAGATAGTTGGGCCTTTTCTTTAAGAGCCAGACTCACTTTTAAAGGGAATTCTCCAGAGAGGTTTCCCATGTCATATTGAACAATTCTGGAACCGGGAATTTTACGTATGTAATCTTTTCTAGTGTATGCTCTTACCATCTATTATTCCTCCTTGTATAAATGTTATTTAAAGCTTGAATGTGAATATTAAAGCTATAAATGTTATTTCTCGGCCTGGAAAGGTGAATATGATATCAATCAACCAGGTAGAAATCAATAGTACAATTAGTTTGGAGAATTATAATATATAAAATGATCAATCAATTTAACCCATCTTTTTATATATTTGAGTAAATCTCAAAATTGTTTGTTTTTCATGCTGAAATTTAGAATTAAAAATTCATGTAAATAATTCATATAGGTAATATATAATTTTATCTTTAAGCAGTCTTGAATATGGAAATTTCTATCTTCAACCACCTTAAGAATAACTAATATATTTACTTGAATTATAAAATTTTTTTAACGATATTTTTTTCTGAATCATATATTTCATGGGGTGAAGGATATTATAACCAGGTTTTTATTTATTAATTCTACAAATCTTAGGATACCTCTCAACACCTCTTAAAACTGCACTTGAAAACTATATTTAGTTCCATTAATTTAACATTTTTAAAGGTAGGTATTAGCTCAGTTTAGGCTTAAACAGGAATATAATCAAATCTATATACCATATAGTAATCAAGAAAAGATAAAAGCATATTTCCAATAATACCTGGGTATAAACTGTTTTTAACCCTATAATATTCTTTAAGCGCTAAATTTATCCATTAAGGAATCTTAGATTGAGGAGTGTTTATCCGGGTACTACCTATAAAGGCTACCAATCACAATGGAAGATTAATTTAACCTAAATTTTGATTGATTATCTATTTCAGCTATATAAATACCAGTAAGACATTTAAATAAGATTTTATAAAGTTTATTATGTGATAAAACGTTTTAATAAAAGTTTAATTTTAAAAACAGCCCAAGGAGAAGGCAGATCAGAACAATGGAAATTTTATCCCATTTAAGGATGTCCTAAAAAGAAAAAAGGACTCTATGATAGTTTCTTTATTGTTTTTGAATCAAAAATTATATATATTATGCTATTTTGATTTTAATAAGTGTCCAAACGATTCCCAAAGGACGCCATAAAGCGATTTCATTGGGAATTGTAATTCCAAATGATCATATATATTTAAATAAGATCATTCTGGACACGGAGGCGATAGAATTAAGCGAAAATTGTCTTTAGCTGCGCTTTTATTATGTTTTATAGCGCTGTTAAGTGTCAATGGCATATACGCCACCGACGAAAATCAAAACATTAGTAACATCAGTGAAAACACAACCATTGAAATCAACAGCACTGGCACCAGTAACAGTGAAGTAAGTGCATACTCTATTTCAAATGAAAATGACACTGAAAACAACTTAACAGAGAACGAAACTGGAAGCAATAACACTGCAGAGAATCTTACCAGTACCTCCAATGACCAAACAGGTGCAGCAGGTGCGGATACCATTGCAGATGAAACGCTGACCAATGTGCAGGCTCTTTTTGTATGGTCAACCTATCTGAGCACTATTGATCCCAGTTATCTGGCCAGTGTTGGAATTACCGATATATATGTCTACGTTCCCAGAACTGGGGCAAATATAGGTAGTTTCATTGAAAAATTCGCTGGAAGCGGAATTCGTGTTTGGGCGTGGATCCCGTGTTTTGTGGATGACAGCGGAAACTGGATCATAGCCGGGGAATCAACATTGAATGGTGTTGATGCCAGAGAATGGATTAAACAGGTGATTAACAACACAGTTACGTCCTACGATGTGGAAGGTGTTCTCCTGGATTACTGCCGGTACCCGGGAACTGCATTTAAACACCCTAGCGAAGCTGGGGCAACTTCAATCATCACCAACTTTGTGGCAGATGTACGTACCTTACTCCATGCAAAAAGTGCGGAAAAAGGAAGTTACATCTATCTTGGAGTTTGCGTGATGCCGGAATGTGCAGTAAACACCTATTACTACGGGCAAAGTTACGAACAATTATCACAGTATGTGGATTGTTTGGTGCCTATGCTTTACAAGGGAAATTATGGGGAAGATACCAGCTGGATTGGCAGTACGACTTCATACATTGTAAATCATTCCACAGTACCCGTAGTAGCAGCAGTGCAGACCTATGAGTCAGACAGCAATACCACACCAATTAATGGAAGTGAACTAACTTCTGATGTGCAAACTGCAATTGATAACAATGCATCAGGATATGCTCTCTTCAGGTACGGCCTAGTTAGTAGTTACCCTGAAATCAATGGTTCTAATTTTACCATTGAAGAAATCCTGAAAGCAGCACAAACAGTCAAAAACTACATAGAAACCAACAAAACACTACCCAACACCATAACCATAGGAACCACCACCATAAACATGGCACAATTCCTATACCTAGCCACAACAGCAACCACACTACTCAACAACGGAAAACCAACCACCACCACAATAAAACTAGGAGACTACACACTACCAACCACCAGCACCGAACAACTAACCACCGATCTTCTATTCAAAGAAGACTATGTGGATTTCGCTCGGAGAATAGCTGAGTTTATGGAAGGTAACCATGTAGCACCCATCTATGGATATGCTAATATTGGACAAGTGGGTTATCAGTCACAGATCTACATTTACAGTAGGATACTCACCTACTACAAAACCAACAATGCACTACCTTCTAATATAGTAGTTAAGTCTTGGTCAACTGCCAATATACCAACTAAGGGCATTAACGTCACTTTTACCATAAATCAAATTGCAGACACAGCAACTGGTGTTAAAAACAATGTTGAACTATACAAATATCTCCCTACAACTGCAAATGTTGGCGGAGTTCGTATAAACATTGCCCAGTTCCTGTATCTAGCCACCCAAGCCATTGTGCAAATCAATAGTGGAAACTATAATCCCCTATCTCTGGCTAATTTCGATCTACCTTCCTCAAGCTATGAAAGCATGAGCAGTGGGACGTTAAGTAAAGGTGAGTATGTTGACTTTGCAAGTAGAGTGGCAGGTTATATGGTTACCAATAAAGTGGTACCAAGCTCGGGAGTTGTAGGTCTTGGAAGTCTCGGTTACCAGACCCAGATTTATATCTTCAGCCAGGTACTGAGTTCCTACAGAACTAGCGGTGTATTGCCAGGTTCAGTTAGTGCTAAACCATGGATAACCGTGGTTTATGATATACCTGCGGAATATGTCCAGTATATCCAACCAACTGCTAATTGTCAGTCCGATAATGCTCAGATCATTTCTCTGGCTAACAGTATCACGGCTGGCGCCAGCACACCCTACCAGAAAGCCGTTTTGATCTATAATTGGGTGAGGGATAATCTCAGCTATTCATTTTACTACAACACCAACTATGGTGCTGTGGGGACATTGAATGCTGGAACAGGAAACTGTGTTGATACCAGCCACCTGTTGATAGCCCTTCTAAGATCAGTTAATATCCCGGCACGTTATGTGCATGGTTACTGCCGTTTTTCAAGTGGCAGCTGGTACGGTCATGTTTGGGCCGAGGTATATGCCAATGGTCAATGGTATAGTGCAGATGCTACCAGTTCAAGTAACACCTTTGGTGTTATAAATAGTTGGAACACCGCAACAGCGACTATCTACAATAGATACACGGCATTGCCGTTTTAGATATAAAAAATCCCCTTTTCTTTTTTTATTTTTATTTTTAGAAATAATTAATAGCTTAAAACAGTATTGGAATCTTGATGGTGATGATTTTCTTTTTCCATTTAGTTTCAGTTAATTTATTTTCCCAATGAATTTATAATATCAGACTAACATAAATAGCCTAATATAAATTATTTTATCTTCACAGCTGTAGTTAATTTTTAAGAGGGATTTGGTGAAAATTATGAAAATCGCAGTTACTGGAAAGGGGGGAGTGGGTAAAACCACATTGTCAGGTGCTTTGGCAGTTATTTTATCCAAAAAATACCGAGTTTACGCCATTGATGCTGATCCGGACATGAACCTGGCAGGGAGTCTGGGGATACATAATTCAATAACCCCCATATCCAAGATGAAAGACCTTATAAAAGAAAGAACTGGTGCAGAACCGGGTTCATCCTTTGGAGAAGTGTTCAAAATAAATCCAACCATATCCGACCTTCCAGAGTCTCTTTCAACTAATTATGACCCAGAGGGACGTTTGAAAATTCTGGTCATGGGTACGGTTGATAAGGGTGGGGATGGGTGTGTGTGCCCGGCATCAGTGATGTTGAAGGCGATTTTACGAAATTTAATCATTAAAAAAGATGAACTTGTAATTTTGGACATGGAAGCAGGGATAGAACACTTGGGAAGGCGTACTGCGGAGGCAGTGGATGTTATGATTATCGTAGCCGAACCTGGACTTAAATCTCTGGAGACAGCCAGCCGGATTAAAAGATTAGCCACAGATATAGGTATCCAAAATGTAATCGCCGTGATCAACAAGGTTTCCAGTGAAGCTGAGGAAAAGTTTGTGGAAGAAAAACTGAAAGAAATGAATGTGGATGTGTTGGGGAGTATACCCCGGGATGATGAGGTTGTTCAGGCAGATATGGAAGGCCTTCCACTAGTAGATTATCCTGATTCGGTTGCACTGCATTCCATTGAAGAAATTGCAGAAAAAATTTTAAATCATAGTGTCTCTAATTAACACATATAAAAACGTTAATGCCACTATCAATTATTGTATAATTAAGGATGAAAAGGGCTAAGTCTATCTAAAGGTTAAATCATGAAGATCAAAGCCACCATAACTTTCCATTACCATAACCAAAAACAGGCAAAGGTTGCCTACCAATCTCTTCTGCCAGATAATATTGGTTTTTTAGAATCACATCAGGACCATGATTGTCTGGTCTGTGATTTAGAGGGGAGCTCGCTTAAGACCATTATTTCAACTTTAGATGACCTTATATTCTCAGAGATGTTAGTTGAAAGAATATTGGAAATTTAATGAACTAAAAAATTCAAATAAATATCTAAAAATATATTATAACCATGAGGATGTTATAAAAATGAAATTCACATTAAAAGGAGAAGTTTTATTCAGTAAAGATGCTAATGAAGCCTTAGAAGATATTGGTAGCTTCGTAGAGCATGCTAATGATGATCTATTCCAGAAGGGAGTTGCATCTCTTCAAAAGAAGGATGCCTCCCAGATTGTGGAGTGGAAACTGGAGGGTAACACCCTTCATCTGAAAGTAATATCTGGTAGAAGGGGAAGAGCACACGATGCACTGCTCAGGATTAAAAAACCACTCACACAACTTTTAGGGCCAAAATATCATATTGGTGTTCGGAAAATCACCGTTGAAGAATACCAGATTGACATCCCCTCACCGAAAATGGTTGATGTTGACCAGATGCCCTACGTGGATGAAGCCACATTCCAGGATGGGAAAATGATGATCAAATTCCAGAAACTGGAAGAAGGAGACCTCCGGAACCACGTGGTGGACCGGGTGGTTAAGCATGTTCTCTCAGAAACTGAAAGACTAGAATCTGCAGAAGAATTAGATGAAGATGCTGATGACATTTTAACCCGCCAAGTCACCAAAATTGAACCCGGAACTATAGTGGGGCGCAGCCCCAAATTCCCGGTATTTTTTGAAGGAGACCCCACTGAAGAGGCCGCTAAACAGGGATGGGTTAAAAAGTTCCCGGGTAAAGGGCAGTGGTTCTACGGGCCCAAATTCATCGCCCTGCAACGTGCCATTGAAGACATATTCATGGAGGTTCTGGTGGAGAAACTGGATTTCTTTGAATGCATGTGGCCAAAACTGATACCAATTCCAGTGATGAATAAGATGCGTTACCTGGAAGGGCTTCCTGAAGGGATGTATTACTGCAGTGCACCCCGACGTGACCCTGAAATATTTAAAAAGTTTAAAAATGAGCTTTTAATAAAAAAAGAGGTTCCAATTGAACGTTTGAAAGATGGTTTGAAGGATCCTTCCTATGTTTTAGCTCCAGCCCAGTGTGAACCATTCTACGAGTTTTTCAGCCACGAAGTCCTGGATGAGAAGGAACTTCCCATAAGACTTTTTGATAAGAGCGGGTGGACTTACCGCTGGGAAGCTGGTGGAGCCAAAGGTTTGGACCGTGTACATGAGTTCCAGAGGATTGAACTGGTCTGGTTGGGTACACCGGAACAGGTGGAAGAGATCCGTGATGCTACCCTGGAGATTTCCCAGGAACTGGCCAATAAAATGGAACTGGAATGGTACACTGAGATCGGTGATGACCCATTCTACTTGGAAGGCCGGAAGGTGGAAGAACGGGGAATAGAATTCCCAGACGTGCCCAAATACGAAATGCGTGTTGTGGTACCTGGTGCTGATAAGGGCGTGGCCGCAGTTTCTGCCAATGTCCACGGTACCCATTTCACTGAAGGATTTTCCATTAAGGAAACCCATAATCACACATTATGGACTGGTTGTACAGGTATTGGGATAACCAGATGGCTCTTTGGTTTCCTGGCCCAGAAAGGTTTTGATAAGGAGAACTGGCCAGACATGGTTAAGAACAGGGTGGGAACAGTTCACACCCCTAAAGTCTTGACCTGGCCTTAAGCCCATATGAGTAGTTCTACTGAGGAAAAATATTAAATAATATTATACTAATTCAGTAGAATTTAGTCATCTGTAGAATTTTTTCTTTTATCTTTCCCTATTTTTTATTTAAATTAGATTGGAATCATGCAAATAACTTCAATTCATAAAATCTAAGTTTATTATATAAAAAAAATTTAAAATAAGGCTATAAAATTTAAAATAAGGCTAAAAATAGTTTTAATGAAAAATAATATTTAATATTTCTTTTTGAATGGGAAAAAATAAAGGAAATAAAGAAGATTAGAAAGTCTATTCTTCTTTGGTTTCTTCTTCAGTTAGTTTTTCAGGAACTTCTTCAGTAGAAACTTCTTCTTCAGTAGACTCTTCTACTTCTTCTTTACGGGTGAATGAGTCCACGAATTCTACTGTAGCTATATCCATGTTTTCCTGGATGTCCCGTGCTATGCGGAACCTGGCCATGGTTATATCCATGTAAGGGCGCTGGTCGAATTTGGCCATTTCATCCATGGCAATAACCACTTTATCATCTCCAATTGTCACCTGGTGTTTTTCAGCATCCAGGTTGGGTTGAGGGTAATGCAGGTCGATCATGCTTTTGACCTTTTCAGTGTCATCTTCAATGATTGCCACTACTTTAACCTGGTATTCCAGGTTTTTACCAGCCAGTTCGTGGTTGAAGTCCAGCCTTACGCGGCCTCCACTTACACTCCTTATAATTCCAGTGTTTCCATCTGAGGTTATGGCCATTCCCACCTGGGGTTTAATGCCCTGTTTTTTGAACTCGGACATTGGCACTAACTGGATTAAGTTAGGGTCACGTTCACCGAAGGCTTCTTCTGGAGGTAATTCGATAGTTTTTTCATCACCTTCTTCCATGTCCACCAGGGCATCTTCCATGCCCTTGAGTACATGACCTCCGCCCACAATTATAGATATGGGTCCATAGGTTTTCTTTTCTGAGTGTATTTCATTTTCCTCTGCTACTTCTTCAATGGTAGTGTCAAAGATTTCACCGGTTTCGGTAATCTTTCCGGTGTATTCAAGCTTTATAAAGTCTCCATTATTCACTGGCATATCTCTAGCCTCCTATGTGATATTCTCTTTTTAAATTCTCTTAGCACTTCTTTATTTTTATAGTTTAATATGCGTATGGTTGAGGGGTAATTCTCAATATATCGGTGCATAGTATCCCTGTCAATCCGGGCCTCTAGAGATGATAACACCCTTTGAGTGTGGTGTCTACTGAATCCACGAGCAATACATGTTCTAATTTCATCCACTGAATTGAATGGTCTTTTATTGATCATATTTTCAATGGTGCGCTCATCGAGCAAACTAAGGGATTTAAGATCAGGGACTGTGGCTTGGTTGGCAGTGTTTAGGATGGTTTCATCATCTCTAAACTGATGGAGCGGTGCTGTTCCATTCTCCATTTCTCCCTTTAAGATAGTTATGGTTTCAGGAGGCAACATTTCCTCTGCTGATTCTAAAACTCCAGATACAACTGCCTCTCTGATGATAGTACCACTTATACCTTCCAGACGGGGTACGAATATGAATTTATCCTGAAAGTTGAAACCGATTTTGGTGAGAGATTTTGATAGGGATACAATGACGTAGTTATCCTCATTAAGTCGTCCTTTCAATAGGACTTCTCCGCTTTCCATGTCCACCATACGGTAGGGTTTAGGGGCAATGCCCCGTCCTTTACCTATTTTTTCCAGTAGTATTTCAAATTCTGGATCTCTCTTGTATCCTCGCGGGATGTAATCCGCATCTAGGACCTGGAAGGTCTTTGCCAGACAGAGTGAGTACTGGCCGGATCCCATTATACCCATGGGGGGGCCTTCGATTACTATATCTACACCAACGGCAATTGCTGCCTCAGCACGAGCCTGACGAGTCATGATGTAGGGTACTCCCCGGCCACTGCGTTCGAATAGTCCCGGAACCACTGCCACGAATATTCCCTCAGGAACCATCTTTTTAGCCTCCAGAAGGCAGTGCAAATGACCTTTGTGCAGGGGGTTGTATTCAGTGAAATCAGCTAATATCTTAGTATCAGATATGCCTGACCTAGATTCTCTATATTGAGATTGAGGTCGTAGCCTGGCATCTTCCAGAAATTTTTTCCGATCCCTGGTAATGATTTCTTTAACTATATCTTCCCTGGAGGACATGGTACCCATTAATTTATTGTTATCATTACGGTTATATGATTATCCTTACAGATCATAGATATGGAGATTTCATGAGTTGATTTGACGACAAGTTAATATAAACTTAAACCACAATCGCACCTTATAAAAAAAATAATTGATACTTTACTATTATTAAATAATAGGAGTTATATATGCTGGATTTATGCATCACAAACTGTAAACTGGATATAAATTCTAAAGAGGTTTGTTTGGGGATTAAAGATGGTAAAATAGTTTCTATTAAAAAGATACCATCAAGTGCCTGTGAAAATATTGATGTTAATGGTAAACTGGTTCTTCCAGGGCTAATTGATGCCCATGTTCATTTTCGAGACCCGGGGTTAACTATTAAGGAAGATTTTTTTACAGGGAGTGCTGCTGCCGCTGCCGGTGGTTTTACCACTGTCATGGATATGCCTAACACTGTTCCCCCCACTAACACCTCCCCAGCTTTCCGAGAAAAAATTAGGATAGCCAATAGCAAGAGTCTTGTGGACTTTGGTCTACATGTAGGTGTTGCTGATCTGCATCATATTTCGGAGCTTGCCGAATTAAGACCTGCATCATTCAAGATATTCATGGATCTGGTGAACTCTGACTTTTTAGTGGAGGCTTTCAAGAAAATAAAAGAACTTGGTGAGAACCACTTGATTTCTCTACATGCTGAAGATCCCCAGGTGGTTAACCAGTGCACCCAAAGGATGAAAATGAAGGGGTCTAGTCCAAAATTATATGCTCAAGCTCGTCCCCCTCAGGCTGAAATTGAAGCAGTTACTTCGGCCATTTCACTGACAGAGAAATTCCAAACAAAAGTACATTTCTGCCATGTGAGCACCCCAAAATCCCTTAAAATTATCAATGAAGCTAAAAATGCCGGGCAACACATAACATCAGAAATCACCCCCCATCATCTGTTTCTGGATTCAGGTTATCTTGAAAAATACGGGAATTTTGCTAAAACTAATCCTCCCTTGCGTGATATGGAAAGTCGGTTGACTGTTGAATATTTACCATCACTGGATATCATTGGAACTGATCACGCCCCCCATACCATTGAAGAAAAAGAAAAAAATGTCTGGAATGCCCCTCCAGGTATTCCTGGACTTGAAACCATATTACCACTTCTTTTGACCCAGTTAAACCAAAGGAAAATAAGTGTTGAAGATATTAAACGGTTGTTATGTGAAAATCCTGCTAAGATATTCAACATCCCCCATAAAGGTTTTATAATGGAGGGGATGGATGCTGATCTGGTTGTGGTTGATTTGAAGAAAGAAAGTGTGATCGATCCTGATAATTTCCAGTCTAAAGCTAAGTATTCTCCATTTGAAGGTTTCCGTGTCCAGGGAATACCGATTATGACTTTGGTGCGGGGAAAATTAGTAATGGAAAATGGGGTAATATTTAAAAATCAGGGAAAGTTTGTTTATCATAATACATTGATTGAAAAGGAATAAATTAATTAATAAATAAAGGTATAATGGTGAAAAAATGTGCGAATCAACTGTTTATGATACCAAAGGGGTTAAACTCATGGATGATGTAATTCACATGAAAATCTATGGGGATAGAATAGAAATGGTGGATATTTTGAATCATGGGATGACTGTAGAAGGTCAGATTGTTGAACTGGACTTGGAAAAACATAGTATTATCGTGGAAGTTGATGAAAAGGGTTTAATAAAATAGACTCAAAATTAATTACCGTGAATTTATTTTTTAAAATTAATTTTTACGATTTATTTAAAAATCAAGTATTAATTTACTTATTTTAGGGTAGCTAATTTACTTTCAGGATCTAAAATATTAGCTAATAATCTAAAAAAATAAAAATAGGGGTGGAATATTTTCCACCAAAAAAATTTCTTTTTTGTGTTTGAACCTATTTAAGGGACAATGCTTCGTGTGGACAGGCAGGTATGCACTGGTCACAGAGTATACAGAATCCTTTAAGTGGTACTTTGTCATCGGTGAGTTTCAGCATGTCGTATGGACATACTTCCACACAGTCACCGCACTCTGCACACTTATCAGGACTGTATTGTACCCGGTTTCGTTTAACTACTTTGCCATCAATGACTTTATCCATTTCTACCAGTGTTAATGCGTCGTTAGGGCAGGCAATAGTACATGCTCCACAACGGGTACACATGGCGAATGATGGTTCTCCACCGACTTCGCTGTCTCCAGGAACTTCAACCCCGGTGTTGGTGACCACTCGAATAGCATCGTTTGGACAGATACGGGCACATGCTCCAACGTATTCACATTTGGATTCATCCCATACTAATCCTTCTTCAGATGCTGGTTTAGCTGGTCCTAGTTCAACATCCAAGTCAATGGCATCTACTGGACAAAGGTTCTCACATAGTCCACAGTAGGTACAGATTTCCGGTAGTTCCACGGTTAATTTGGATGCTTTGGCTTTTATGAAGTCGCCAGGGCAGGCTTCCACACAAACATTACAGCCAATACAAGTGTCCTCATCTAACTCGAACTTATTAAGTTGTTTAGTTCGTTTTTCTGGTTTTTTACCGGAAATGAACACTGCATTCCATGGGCAGGTCTGTGAACAGACTCCGCACTTGATACAAGTGTCCTCATCAATGGTGATGCTTTCTCCCACTTCAGGGAGAGTGATGGCATCCACTGGACATTCATCCACACACATGCCACATCCTACACAATCTACAATGTAGATAGGGCCAGTGATGTCAAGTTCAGTCTTTTTAGGTTCTTTGACTCCTTCCACTCCAATAACTTCTACTGGGCAGATGTCTGCACACTGCTGACACATTACACAGTATCCTTGTAGAGGTATGGTTTGAACTTTCCCTTCCTCTAATTTCATGATTTGAGGTGGACAGACATCGACACAGTCACCGCACTCGTTACAGAGGTTAGGGTTGAAGGTGACTCTGGTCTGGGTAGTGCCAGATTCATCCACAGATAGCTCATCAGTTTTAAGAGCACCCGTGGGGCAGATGTCCACACATTTAGGTTCTCCCCCACAGACATCACAGTATATGACGTCTTCTGGAGATACAGTTATAGCTGCAGTTGGACAGGTGCCCTGACAGGCCCCACAACGAATGCAGTCTTCTTTGTTAACCACTATCATCTTTTTCACCCTCTCAAAAGTATTTAAATTCTTTTAACGAGGTGTCCCTCGCTGTCGTACACTTCAAGAGTGGCCAGTCTCATTTGACTGTCGATGGTGTGGGTTGCACAGGATAGACATGGGTCGTATGCCCGGATAACCATCTCCATTAGGTTGAAGATCTTGTCGTCTACTTCTACTCCTGGTTTTATATAGTCTTGGGCTACTTTCTGAATACCCATTTCCATAGCAGGGTTGTTCTGGATGGTTGCCACTACGATGTTGGCTTTGGTTACCAGTCCGTTTTCATCACAAGCGTAGTGGTGGGTTAGTGTTCCACGGGATGCTTCCACAATACCTACACCTTCACCAGCAGTTCTTTCCAGAGCTTCTGGGAATTTCTGTCCAGATAGGTCTCCTTCCAGAGCATCAGCTGCACATTCAGATGCAGCTATTAATTCAATTAATCGGGCCCAGTGGAACAGTAATGGTTCCTGAGCATATCCGAAGAGGTCTCTGAATTCTTTTAATGCTTCCTGTGCTAATGGTGCGGCATCAGGCATCTTATCGGCCACGTTAAGTCTTGAAAGTGGAGCTACACGGTATATTCCATCTGGGTATCCCAGGTCTTTGATGTATGGGAATTTCAACCAGGAATATGGTTTAACTTTTTCACCGATGTAGTCTAGGTAATCGGATGGTGCGAATTCAGCGTATTGGTTTCCTTCTTTGTCTTTCATGCGGACGTTTCCGTCGTACATGTCCCATACGCCGTTTTTAACCAGTCCAGTGTGGTAGGTTTCCACGTAACCTAAGGTTTTCACCAGGTCCAGGTTTTCTTCAAATATTGGTTTAGCCAGGTCAAGAGTAGCTACAGATAGTTCCACGTTCCTCTGAGCCTTCTTTAGAAGGTCTTTCTGAGTTTCGTCATCCAGACTGGTGGAAATACCACCAGGAGTGGAGGATGTGGGGTGTATAGGTCGTCCGCCTGTGGCTTTTATAAGATCTAAAGCGTTTTTACGGAGTTCGATTGCCTGTAAAGCTGCTTCAGGAGCGTCTTTAACTATTTGGAATACGTTCCTAGTTTTTCTGTCTTTACCGGCTATGAAGTCCGGTGCTGCCAGGAAATAGAAGTGCAGAGCGTGGGAGTGCATTACAGAACCCCAGCTCATGAGTTCCCTCATCCTGTAGGCAGTAGGGAGAATTTCATCAGGTTGGAATCCGAAACAGGCATCGACAGCTTTGGCTGCAGCCAGGTGGTGCTGTACATCACAGATACCACAGATCCTTGGTACCAGTCGTGGTACTTCTTCGATGTTTCTTCCCTGCAGGAATTTTTCAAATCCACGGAATTCCATAACGTGGAGTTTGGTGTCCTGGACGTTTCCTGCATCATCCAGGTCCACTGTGATTTTGGCG